>JAEAMF010002556.1_pt1 | contig 10209 bp, 7 predicted proteins | sample 8958721 | NCBI WGS metagenome assembly JAEAMF01 (sample SAMN16933255, study PRJNA681124) | bioreactor sludge metagenome | isolation source: anaerobic bioreactor treating anionic surfactant - SDBS | place: India: Bengaluru | collected 2019-02-28 | reverse complement strand
GGGCATTCAGCGCTCCTCGGCGACACCGGCCGGCGGGTGGACCACCACCACACCCGATTCGGCGAGGACGGGTCAGAGGACGAAAAGCATGGTAGAAATCATGGCGGCGCACCGCATCCCCTACACGGCCACGGCCACGATCGGCGCACCGGAGGATCTGAAGGCAAAACTCCAAAGAGCCAAAGGCATCAGGGGCTCAAGGTTCATCCACCTGTTCGCCTCCTGTCCGACGGGCTGGCGGCATGCCACGGAGCTCTCCATCGAGGTTGCCAGACAGGCCGTCAAGAGCCGCGTGTTTCCGCTTTATGAAGTGTTCGACGGGGATACATGGCAGTTGAATGACATGCCTGAGAAGGAAGGGGTGGAGGGATATCTGAAACATCAGGGCCGGTTCAGAAAGATGTCGGCCGGCGAACGCGAACGGATGCAAAAGCAGATTGATGACGACTGGCAGCGCCGGGTGAACAGATGCCGGGCCGCAAAGGCGACGGCATGACCTCGCTGAAACGAATGAAAGGAGATATTTTGCCATGATGACAGCCCGGCAATATGAGGAGAGCCTGAGAAAACTCAAGCTGGTCGTTTATATGTTTGGACGGAAGATCACGAATGTGGTGGACGATCCGATTATCCGGCCCTCGATGAATGCCGTAGCCGCCACCTACGAACTGGCCCAGCGGCCGGATTGTGCGGAACTGATGACCGCCGTATCGCATCTGACCGGCAAGAGGATCAACCGTTTCTGCCATATTCACCAGAGCGTTGATGACCTGGTCAAGAAAAGCAAGATGGGACGGATGCTGGGAGGCCACACGGCCTGCTGCTTCCAGCGCTGCGTGGGAATGGACGCGCTCAACGCCCTGTCCATCGTCACCTATGACATCGACACCAAATACAAGACGCCGTACAACGAACGCTTCCTCAAATTCCTGGCCTATGTTCAGGAAAACGACCTGACCTGCGACGGCGCCATGACGGATCCCAAGGGCGACAGAAGCCTTCCCCCGCAGCAGCAGCCGGACCCGGATCTGTATCTGCATGTGGCCGAGGAGAGGCCCGACGGCATCGTGGTCTCCGGGGCCAAGGCCCACCAGACCGGCGCCGTGAACTCCCATGAGATCATCGTCATGCCGACGATCGCCATGCGTGCGGAAGACAAGGATTATGCGATCTCCTTTGCCGTGCCGAGCGATACGCAGGGGATCGTCTATATCATCGGACGCCAGTCCTGCGACACCCGGAAGCTCGAGGCGGGCCGCCTGGACATCGGCAACCAGTTCTTCGGAGGACATGAGGCGTTGGTGGTCTTCGACCGGGTGTTCGTGCCCTGGGAGAGGGTGTTCATGTACAAGGAATACGAGTTCGCCGGGTCGCTTGTGGAAAAATTCGCCTCCTATCACCGCCAGAGCTATGCCTGCAAGGCGGGTGTCGGCGATGTGCTGATCGGCGCGTCGCAGACCATCGCCGAGTACAACGGGGCAGCCAAGGCGTCCCACATCAAGGACAAGATCATCGAAATGAACCACCTGAACGAGACGATCTACTGCGGATGCATCGCGTGCGCGTCGGAGGGGCATCGGGAACCCAGCGGAACTTACTGCGTCCATCCGCTCCTGGCCAATGTGCACAAGCAGAACGTCACCCGGTTCCCCTATGAAATCGCCCGCCTCGCCCAGGACATCGCCGGGGGCCTGATGGTCACCCTGCCTTCGGAAGCGGATCTCCGTTCACCGGAGGTCGGAAAATGGGTTGAGAAATTCTACAAGGGCGTTGACGGCGTCCCCGTGGAGGACCGGATGCGCATCCTGCGGCTGATCGAAAACCTCACGTTGGGGACGGCCGCCGTGGGGTATCTCCCGGAATCGATGCACGGCGCCGGTTCCCCGCAGGCGCAGCGGATCATGATTTCCCGCCTGGTCGACATGAAGGGAAAGCAGCGCAAGGCCCAGCGGCTTTGCGGCATCGTCGCCGAATCCTGTGACGGCTGCTCCGGAAAGGGATAAAGGAAAAGGCCCGGTCTCTTCTTTGAGAGGCGCGGGAGGCTCATTCCGGTGCGGCGAATGATTGACAGACAACAGACATCATCACGACGCATCCGGTTTGGAAAACCGAATGGAGGCATGGCATGAAAGCGGCATTTACACTGGTTCCCTCCGAATCGAGGAGGCTCATCGCCAAGGGTGTAGCGGCGATGCGGGAGATCAAGGAAGCGAGCGAAAGCGGATACACCATCATCTGCGGCGGCACCACCAACGGCTATGTGGCCCAGGAGATCCTGGGCGCGGCGGATATCCCTCCCCAAAAATATACGGCGGGCACGATTTGCAGCCGGGTTTTGTGCACGACCGATGCGGACAGGCGATCCCCCTTCCCCATCATCCTCTACAAGGGGAAGAGGGTCGAAAAGACCATCCCCGAGGCCCTCAACGATTTTCACCTGAAGACCGTGATCATCAAGGGCGCCAATGCCATCGACTCGACGGGAAAGGCCGGCATCATCTCCTCCGGATTCGACGGGGGGACCATGGGGGCGACGCTCGGCACCGCGGTATCGCAAGGGCTGAAATACATCGTGCCGGTAGGCCTCGAAAAATTCGTTGCCTCCGTGGAGGAATCCTGCGCGTGGACGGGGGCGAAGACGCTCGACTACTCCATGGGGGCGGATTTCGGAATGTTCGTGGTTCCCAATGCCGTGGTAGTCACCGAACTCGAGGCATTGAAGATCCTGGCAGGAGTGAACTCCAGACATGTCGCCTCCGGTGGGATCGGCGAGTGCGCGGGCGCCGTGGTGATCGTCTCCGAGGGCACGGAAGGGCAGGTGAAAAAGGCGATTGCCCTGGTCGAGCAGGTCAAGGGAGAGCCCGCCCTACCCAATTTCAAAGGGACTTGCAAGACCTGCCGCTACAAATGTATCTATGCAGGCAAGGATCAGGGCGACCTACCCGGATGGTTGAAGCATTGACGACGGAAAACCGGTGCGCCGTGAATATGGAGAGAAGCATATATTGTGTCGAGGCATTTTGATAGAATGTCCGACTTAACCAAACCAAAAGGGAGGAGAGATCATGCGGAAAAAAATGTTTCTTCGGACGATGTTCAGCGTCAGTTTGGTGGCATTTTTGATCGTGGCCTTCGCCATTCCGGGAGCGTACGCTCAGGCGAAATTTCCCAGCCGTCCCTTGACCATGATTTGCCCCTACGGCGCCGGAGGGGGAACGGACGCGGTGGCCAGAATTGTTGCGACCCTGATGGAGCAAGACCTGGGGCAGCCGGTCAACGTTGTGAACCGGACGGGCGGAGGCGGAGCCGTCGGGTTTACCGCGGGCGCGGGCGCCGCTCCCGATGGGTACACCATGACCCTTGCCTCGGGGGATATTACCATGCTTCACTGGATGGGGACGGCAAAGGTAACTGCTGCGGAATTCAGGGCCGTTGGACTGGTCAATTTCGATGCTTCGTCGATCAACGTCAGGGCAGATGCCCCCTGGAAAAACGTCAAGGAGCTTCAGGACTACGCCAAGGCGAATCCCGGCAAACTGAAGGCCTCGGGGACGGGAAAGGGCGGATGCTGGGACATCGCCCGGGCGGGCTGGCTGATGACAGCCGGTATCGATACTGACGCCATCCCCTGGGTCCCCAGCAGCGGCGCGGCCCCCACCCTTCAGGATATGTTGGCGGGCGGTATCGCGATCTCTACCTGCAGCCTGCCGGAAGCCCGGGCCATGATTGAAGCCAAAAAGATCAAATCTCTCGCGGTCATGGCGGAAAAGCGGGTGGCCCTCTTCCCCGATGTCCCCACCCTCAAGGAATTGGGCTTGAACTGGAGCTTCGGCGTGTGGAGAGGCGTCCTGGTCCCCAAGGGCACCCCGGATAATGTGGTTGCTATCCTCGAAAAATCCGTGGAGAAGGCGTACAATAACCCCAAGTACAAGGAATTCATGAATAAGGCCGGCTTAGGCATGACGTGGAAGACGGCCGCCGAGTTTGACAAGTTCATGGCCGCTGAGGATGCGAGCAACCAGAAGATCATGAAAACTGCGAAAATGATTGATTAACCAGAACCTCTTTGCCGGCGACGCTGCCGGAAAGTTTCCGGCTGCGTCGCTTCATTCGAGGATCATACGTATGGGGAGCAAAGATTACATCGGAGGAGTGTTTTTCATTGTCCTGGGGGTTCTAATATGGGTGGGTACAGCTCAATTGCCGGTCCTGCCGGGTGGACACCCTGGACCCTCTCTATTCCCGCGGGTTCTGGGCACCCTCTTCATCTTCTTCTCGCTGATTGTCATCCGGGAAGGCTGGCGTAAGTCTAAAATGCCTCCTCCTGCCCCTATCGAAACTGCAGAAGAATTAAGAGAAGGAAATGTGATCATCATCGCAGAAAAGAATCATTTCAATTCGGTTCTCGTCATTATCCTCATCGCAGCCTTTATTGCCGCGGCCAAGTATTTGGGCTTCATCATTACGGGCGGGGCAGTTCTCTTTATATTCATGTGGAAATTGCAGGTCAAGCCAATAAAAGCATTTATTATTTCGGCCCTTGTCATCTGCTTCATCTATTCCGTGTTTGCGAAGATTCTGCGGGTTCCCCTGCCACAGGGCTTTCTAGGGTGGTGAGAATGGCGTTCAGGATTCATAGGACGATCCGAAATAGTTGTTAAGGATGGTAAAATATGGATGCTGTACTTCAAGGAATCGGCATGCTCCTTGCGCCGCAGAACTTTTTGACAATCGTTGTCTGCTCCTTATACGGCCTCTTCGTCGGCTCGATTCCCGGCTTGAGCGCCACACTGGCGGCCTCCCTGCTGGTTCCGTTCACTTTTTTCATGGAACCCCTCGCCGCCCTGTGCTCCATCGTCTCCATGTCGGCCATGGCCATCTTTGCGGGCGACATCCCCGCGGCCCTCATTCGCATTCCGGGAACCCCTTCATCCGCTGCCTATACCCAGGATTCTTTCGCCCTCACGAAACAGGGGAAAGCGCAACTGGTTCTGGGCACGGACATCATATTTTCTGCTGTCGGCGGCTTGATGGGCGCCGCCGTCCTGATGACTTCGGCACCGCTCCTGGCTGAAGTCGCCATGAATTTCTCGACCTTCGAGTACTTCTGGCTCGCCGCCCTGGGGCTCAGCGCTACGGTCATGGTTTCCGCAGGTTCGCAGGCGAAGGGCGCCATCGCCATGTGTCTGGGGCTTTTTCTCTCCACGATCGGTGTCGACATTACGCTCGGCTGCCCCCGTTTTACCTTTGGAAACGTTGACCTTCTGAACGGGGTTTCCTTTATTCCGGCCATGATCGGCGTTTTCGGGATTTCGGAAATCATGCGCAACGTCAGCGCGAGACAGATGGATTTCGCGATCGCCAAGGTCAAGACGAAGGGCATTTTTACGGGAGTCGGTAAGCTTTTCAAAAAGTACAAATGGAATATTTGCAGGTCCGGGGCCATCGGCACCATCATAGGGGTTCTCCCCGGAGCGGGCGCCGACATCGCGGCCTGGATCGCCTATGCCGTCTCCAAGAGGGGTTCCAAGGAGAAGGAGAAATACGGGAAAGGTTCCATCGAGGCGATCGTGGATTCGGGCACGGCGAACAACGCCTGCCTGGCGGGAGACTGGGTTCCGGCGCTTGTCTTCGGGATTCCGGGAGATTCGATCACGGCCGTCGTCATCGGTGTGCTTTTCATGAAGGGGCTTCGCCCGGGGCCGATGATCTTCGAAACGCAGCCGGAGATCGTCTACGGGGTTTACTTCGCCTTTATCCTCGCCAACCTCCTGATGGTTCCCTTCGGCTGGCTGGCGGTAAAAACGAGCTCCCAGATGCTCCGGGTTCCCAAGAAGATTCTGATTCCGATCATCCTGATGTTCGCCATAACCGGGGCCTTTGCCATCAACAACGACGTGTTCGACATCATCACGCTGGGTGTCTTGGGCATCATCGGCTACTTCATGGAAAAAAACGGCTATCCTGTGGCGCCCATCGTGCTCGGCCTGGTTCTGGGGCCGATCCTCGAGCAGAATTTCATGACAAGCATGATCAAGACCGATTGGGATTTGACTCTCTTTTTCGTGCGGCCGATCAGTGCGCTTTTAGGAGGCGCTACCGTGCTCATGTGGGGCTTCCCGTTCCTGATGGCCTTTCTGGAAAAGACGAAGGTCAAGAACGGCTCGAGAGAGCCTTAAGTTCGCGTTCCGTGGTTTACGAATTGGATCGATGAGATGGTCTTGCTGAATACAGGGCTCTTGGATCCCGCCATACACTACGAATTGTCGCGTTGCCTGCACTGCGGAATGTGTTTGCAGGTCTGCCCGACGTACCACATTTACGGCACGGAAATGGATTCTCCCCGGGGGCGCATCGCCTTGATGCGGGCCGTGGGCAAGGGGCGGATGAAGGCGGACGAACTGCCTTCATCCTTTACCCGTCATATCGAGTTGTGCCTGGGCTGCCGGGCCTGTGAAACCGCCTGTCCCTCCGGTGTGAAGTACGGACATGTGGTCAAGGCCGCCCAGACGACCATCCGGCAGAACGCCAAGGAGAGCTGGGCCGCGTCCTTTCTGAAATGGTTCGGCTTCAGGCAGTTGATGCCTTTCCGGGAACGGCTGAAGGTGCTGGCGTCGGTGCTCTGGCTGTACGAAAACAGCGGGTTGCAGTCCCTCTTCCGGTCGTTGCGTTTCATGCCTCGGTCGCTGCGGCAGATGGAGCAGCTACTGCCCCCCATCTCCCGGGAATTTTTCAATTATTCTGCTCCCGCGCCGGCCATCGGCCAAAAAAGGGGCAAGGTGGCCTTCTTTATCGGCTGCGTGCAGGAGGCATTTCTGGCCAGGGCCAATCGCGCCACCATCCGGGTTCTGCAGCGCAATGGCTATGAGGTGCATTTTCCGGCCGGGCAGACCTGCTGCGGGGCCGCGCAACTGCACATGGGCGAACTCGATTTTGCCCGCGAGCTCGCTCGCAAGAACATCGATGCTTTTCTGGACCAGGGTTTCGAGGCGGTCATCAGCAATGCCGGGGGGTGCGGCGCCACGCTGAAAGAAGACTATGCGGAGCTGTTTGCGGATGATCCGATTTACGCCGCCAAGGTCACCCGGTTTTCAGCCCTGGTCCGGGATTTCAGCGAGTTCATGCTGGATCACCTGCACGAGCCGCCCAATGGGGTCGTAAAGGCCCGTGCCGTCTATTCCGATTCCTGCCACCTTCGCCATGTCCAGAAGATCAAAAAGCAGCCGCGCCAACTGCTTCGGATGATTCCCGGGCTGGAGCTGGCGGAGCTGAAGCGTCCCGATCTGTGCTGCGGGTCGGCCGGAGTCTACAACATCATGCACCCCGAAACCGCAAACCCCATCCTCGATCTGAAAATGGAGGATATCAAGGCTGCCAAAGCCGATCTTCTGATCGTGAGCAACACGGGCTGCCACATGCAGTTGATCTCAGGCGCCAAACGTGCGAACCATCCGATACGGGTGGCCTATATCGCTGAAGTTTTGGAAGAATCGTACACTCAGGGGAGCCGGGGATGAATCCTGCTGCCGATCACATCATCTCCCTGTTGAATCTGTTCACCGCCGATCAGGTGATATTGGATCCGGTGGAATTGATCACCTACGAAATCGATGCCGGTGTAGATCGTGAAAAACCTCTGGCCGTATTATTTCCGGCTGATAAACGGGATGTCATTCGCGCGGTGGAGTGGTGCCGTGATCACGGGATGCCGCTCGTAGCCCGTGGTTCAGGAACAGGTCTTTCCGGAGGGGCTATTTCGGCAAAGGGCGGTTTGATCCTGGAATTTTCGCGGATGAATGAAATCCAGGAAATCGATGGGACGGGTCTGCGGGCGCGCTTCCAGCCCGGTGTGATCACGCTCAATTTCTCCGATACGGTTGCCGAGAGGGGTTTATATTATCCCCCCGATCCGGGCAGCGACCGCTCGGCGACTCTGGGCGGCACCATCGCAGAGAACGCAGGCGGTCCGCATTGTCTGAAGTATGGCGTAACGACCAATTATGTGATGGGGATGGAGGTGGTTCTTCCGGATGCGACCTGCATCACCCTGGGCGGTTCGACGCTCGATTATCCGGGCATCGATCTGCCCGGCCTGATGACCGGCAGTGAAGGGACATTGGGGATTATCACGAGTGCAACGGTCAGGCTATTGAAAAAACCCCCCGCAGTGATGACCATGATGGCGGCCTTCGATTCCGTCGATCAGGCCTGCGCGGCCGTCTCGGCGATCATCGCCAACGGCATCGTCCCGGCCACGCTGGAATTGATGGATCAGAAGGTCATGGAGATCCTGGAAGATTACACGCACGCTGGTCTGCCGGTGCAGGCCGGAGCGGCGTTGATCATCGAGGTGGACGGGTATCCGGCCGGGTTGCAGACCCAGATCGATCACATCATATCGGTCATCAAGCGATTTAAAGCCTTTGGCTTTCGCAGTGCAAAAGACGCAGAAGAGAGAACCGCGATCTGGTTTGCCCGGAAAAGCACGGCAGGCGCCCTGGCACGGCTTGCCCCTGCTTTTTTAGCGGTAGATCCTACAGTACCACGATCCTTGTTAGGAGAAGCCCTGCATCGCATGACAAAAATCTGTGAAGATCGTGGCTTGCCAGTATATTACGTTTCCCACGCCGGAGATGGCAACCTGCATCCCCACATCCTCATCCAGGATCCGGATGATGAGACGTTGATGGAGAATGTTCGCGCGACCGGCAAACTCATGATGCGGGAAGCGGTGGGTCTGGGCGGGACCATATCAGGCGAGCACGGGATCGGGATTGAAAAGCGCGAATTCATGAGTTTCATGCATACCCCGGATGAACTTGCGGCCATGAGGGATGTCAAAGCCGTATTCGATCCGCAGAACCGGTTCAACCCGGATAAAATGTTCCCCACTGCCCCACCGGATGCTGATCTCATCCCGCAATGCCGTGTCCTCCCGGCAGTGCAGTCTCTTGCCGATCAGATCCGAAGCGCAGCCGAATCCGTTCCCCCGGCCAGGGTGTTCATCGGCGGGAACCAAGCGCCGGACGGCGTTTCGAGTTCGGAGGATCTCTACCTGTCCGGTCGAACATTGGACGGCGTCATATCCTATGTCTCCGATGATATGTACGTTGTTGCGGGAGCAGGCACTTCGTTGCATAGCTTGCGCAGATTTCTCGAATCGAAGGACCGCTATCTTCCCCTAATTTCTCCGTGGGATGAAACAACCCTCGGTGGGCTTGTGGCCTCCAATCTCAACGCCCCGCTGCGTACCCGTTATGGGGGGATCCGGGATCTTCTGCTTTGCATGACCGTAATCCTGCCGGACGGCCGGGTGATCGATGCCGGCAGGCCTCTGGTGAAAAATGTCGCCGGATATGATTTGCCCAAGTTGTTTGTGGGATCGTTCGGTGCTCTTGGAATGATCACGAGCGTAACTTGCAAGGTATTTGCACGCCCCAAAGCCCGTTACACATACTCTATCCCCATCATAGACGCGGTTAAAGCGATCCGGACGGGATTATCCCTATATCAACAGACTTTTAGTGTCTCTGCAATATTATGGATCAAAGAAAAAGGTGCATCCCAGGGAAGATTGATATGTACGTTCGAAGGCCTGCCGGAAGATCTTCAAATTGAGGCAGACCTGCTCCGGCAAATCGCAGCGGCCGATGATCTTGAAATTATCGATGCCGCCGGGGCTGAGGATGGGTCGGCCATGTGGGCGGATTGGGTCCGCACGACATGCGCTACTGGGCCTCTGATCAAGTACGGCGTCGGACCCGGTGATTTGCCCGAACTGATCGGCTGTCAGCCCGAGAAGACGGCATCCGGTGCGATGCTCGTCGATATTGCCAACGGTTGCCTCTATCTCGGCAACGATGAGCAGGCTTCTCTTGCGCGGAAGGCCCTCGCACTGAACGGATATGCGATTGAGATCGGCAAAACGCCGCCCGATGCCGGTCGTATCTTCAAGGATCGAAGCGGATCCCCTTTTGTGAAGGCGCTGAAGCAGCGTTGGGATCCTTCCGGCCGCTTCAACCCCTGGGGGCCGCTGCTTTAAGCCACTCCACCCGACGAGGGTGCTGAATAGGTCACGCTTTTTTTATGAAAAAAAGCCGGCCGGAGTTAACGGGCCTGCATTAGGCGAAGATCTAAAACCTGGAGGCGTTACAAGATGAAAGCAGTGTTCACATTGGTTCCTTCCGAATCGAGAAGACTCATCGCAAA
>JAEAMF010002526.1_pt1 | contig 10209 bp, 3 predicted proteins | sample 8958721 | NCBI WGS metagenome assembly JAEAMF01 (sample SAMN16933255, study PRJNA681124) | bioreactor sludge metagenome | isolation source: anaerobic bioreactor treating anionic surfactant - SDBS | place: India: Bengaluru | collected 2019-02-28 | reverse complement strand
GTCTTCAACGTTGTTTCAGACCACGCAGTATTCCCAGCCGCTACAATAAGAAATCCCGGATGCTCCTTAGAGAAGAAAAATCTCCGTTCACTTTTGCAAACAATAGATACTCTTTTCATCTAATAATTAGGACATTTTAGAAAAAAGAGTGAAGGAACGGAAAAAGTTCCAACAGCTTCGGGATAAGTTGTGTTATTGGATTGTAGGTATGTATCTTTGGCATACTGATAGATAACTCTGCCCACTCACTTGTTAAATTTCGGTTATCTTTCGCTTGTACTCTCATTCTATAATCGCCTCTCTTTTGCCAAGAATGAGAGGATTGACAGGTATCTCCCGAATCGTATGGACCAAGCCAACCACTATTAGTCCCATCACCCCAATCAATAAAATAATTGAGTGTATCACCATCTTGATCAACAGCCCTACAAGAATAAGCATATTCTTTATTAATTTCACCTGTTGCAGGTCCATTTACTGTAGGTTTTGAAGGTGGATGACCTGCCATGCTTATGGGATAAAACGTCCAAGTGCTTGTTGCATCCCTACTATCTTTTGTCTGTGCTTTAATAGTATATGATTTAAATTCAGCCCAGCTATGATGTTCATTAATAATGTGACCTGAATCAAACGGTCCTAACCATCCGCTATTTGTATTGTCCCCCCAGTCAATAAAATAGTAGAGCTCTTGATTGTCTGGATCGCGCGATGTGAACGTATATGCGTAACTATTGCCGGCTAATCCTTGTGTTGGTCCATTGATCTCAGGTGGATTTGGTGGAGAGTTATACCCAATAGTCACAGTAATAGTTGAATAATCGCTTTCTGCATCCATCACATCCTTTGCTTTTGCCTTTAGTTCATAGGTCCCCTGAAAACTCCAAGAATGGGAAAGTGATATAGTCTCGCCTGATGTATATGGTCCGATCCATTCGGGATTTTCTGAATTTGTACCCCAGGATATGTAATAAAAAAGGCCATGATCATTTTGGTCAGATGAGGTAAATTTATATTCATATTCCGTTAATATTGCACCATTTCTTGGTCCTTCAATAGTGGGTGCAGTTGGTTTATAATTTGTGCCATACGTATAGGTTTTAAATGCAAAATCGTTATCCTCATAGAGGACCCATTCGTGATTACCAACATCTCTAAACACTATCCCCTTATCATACTCATCGTTTCCACAATAAATGTTATATGCATTATTTGATGATTTCGTAGATGCAACCAAAAAATATGTTTTCCCAGGAACAACATCAATATCGGGGATATCTGCTTCAACCCAATTAGGAGCATTATTTAATGGAATAATCGAACTTGGAATTTCAAAACGAGTAAGATTGGGACCATTATTAAGGTCATCTTTAATAGTTATCACCAATGGTTGATTTGGTGAAAGGTAGGGTCTTGTAGCAACTATCTCGATTTTAGTTAACGGTGATTTTGAAGGTTTGAATGTTTGGGCTGTAGTAGAACCAACTGAAAAACTTCCAAAATATTCTACTTGGAATTGATCAACTAGAAACGTATCTACTAATAAAATATACGCTTGACTATTAAGAAATGAACAACGTTTGATCATACTTAACGATAGACTCTTTTTATCATTGTCTAATTCTCCTTTGTTTTTTGTACATTGTACGTTGCTATCCATGTCTACAATGTCACTACCTCCCTCCTCATTAGAAATAATAGTTTCATGATCCACTGAAATTTGTTCATTATCATCTTTATTTGATTGACTAATAACAGCAATAGCACCTACTCCAATAAACAATCCTATCATCAAAACATTTACTAGTTTTATCTTACTCATACGCATATCCTTTGCCTCCACTCAGATATTTTCCTTCCCTAAAATTAGCAATATTGGAACGTTTATGTAATAAATATATTTTTCCTGAGATTCGGATAGAATATCTACCCATTAGTAATTGTCAAAGGACAACTAGGGGCATCTAGGAAAATTAGAGAGTGAAGAAACGGAAAGCTTTCCAACATCTTCAAGATAAGCTGCATAATTGGATTGTAGGTATGTATCTTCGGCAAACTTATTTCAAGGGTTGCCCAGTCACTTTCAAGTCCATCGGTATCTTTTGCCTTCATCTTGATTTCATAAATCCCCTTATCTTCCCAGATATGTCCTATAGATTGTTTTTTATCAGTTTTATATGGTCCAAGCCACTCACTTGTTGTATTATCGCCCCAATCAATATACAGATATATATCCTCAGATTCAGGTTCATGAACTGTAATATTATAGTATGCTAGCGACCCTATTTTTACCTCTGAAGGTCCATCAATAATAGGTCTATCTGGTCGATCATCACCATATGTTTTAAAACAGAAATCAACATAATATACACCCATTTGTGTCAGTATATCCCATGTTGTTCCATCATTAACATATCCTGCACCAAATGGATACCATCCAGACAAACCATACAGCCACTGACAGTGATTTTTCGTATCACTCCAACCACTAATTGCCCGAGCAAGAATATAATAGGTTTTTCCTTTGGTGACAGTAATATCAGGAATATTGCATGAAACCCAAGTGTAATCACTAGAAACACTATCAATACTTACGTTTACTGATGTCAAATCTTGCCCATTTAAACTATCCCTTATTGAAACTTGGATAGTTCCAGTCGGATTCCCTATTTTAGACATATATACTTGCATTCTTGTTTGAATAGATAAGGTAGGGATAAAACTCTGAGCATAGATAAAGGCATTATTTGGATAATATAAATTACAACCTGCACCTTGTGTTTCGGCACAAGATTGATCTAGGGTGTCGCCAAACATCGTATATGTATTTATTGTATGGTGGTTGGTTATCGATCCTTTATTGATTATTTTGATTAAATCATTATTTATACTTGATTCAATATATGAGAATCCAAGCAATGGTTTCAACGTTTGCTCAAACAATGGTAACTGTTTTATCATCTCAAATATTGACTGGATATTTGCATTATAGTTATGTATTTTTGGAATACTAAATCTTAAAGGCTCAGACCAGTCTGATTCAAATCCGTGTACATCTTTTGCTTTTACACTAATGTTATAGGTTCCAGGTGATTCCCATCCGTAAGAACGTGTATCCGTAAAGCCGCTGTTATACAATCCACTCCATACATCTACTTGTTTATCACCATTCCAATCCCAACCATATTTAACTTTATCATTATTTTGATCTGTTGTGTTTGTTGAAAATGCATACAATTTATTGACTTTTCCATAAGATGGTCCGTAGGGTTTAGACGGTTTATTTGGTGATACCTGGTTATCGATAGTAAATAGAAAATCAGAGTAATCATCCCCCAAAAAGGTACCATCACCGTACATTTCTACATGAATATAATATTGTCCATTCTTAACTGCTGTCGAATTCCAAATGTAATTTGTATAAGCACAATTTTTTTTTATTACATATGACTCATGTTCATAGGGAGTTAAATAAATATTAAACAATATAGAGTTATACGAAGAAAGTCCCCCATATCCCCAATTAATTGTTACCTTATTCTCAATTATTTCGCCACCATTGGGGTATAAAATTTTTATCCAGCCATAATTAATTCCATTAGAAACTTGAGATTTTAAAAAAGTATTTTTTATTTCTTGGTGTTTGATTAAATTATTATTTTCTATCATTCCTTGTACTACACCTGCTCCAATAAACAATCCTATCATCAAAACATTTACTAGTTTTATCTTATTCATACGCATATCTTTTTGCCTCCGCTCAGATCTTCTGCCTCCCGTACTCAGGCACATATCGAATCTTTTAATCATTAATATAATTTTTCTGAAATTCAGATATATACTAAAAGAAAAAAAGGTGTTACGAGTACCTATACGTCATGAAACGAAACATATACATCGTCGGCGGGGACAACACACTACAATTTATTCCATACATCTCCTTTTTTAGGAATTGAAGGTTAAAGGGAATAGGTGCCTAAGGATATGTATAATTGGATTTTGGAACACGTTATATTTTGGTGTCGCCAAGGTAACTTCTATGATTTCATAATCGCCTGGGTTATTCGTATTGACAATTGTAATGTCCCCAAAAAATCTTGTATGTTTTTCTGAGGGGGCAGTCATATTGATCTGCACATGCCTATATCCATCTGTTGGTGTTACATCCTGCCCTTGTATCGGATCAAACGTCCACGTTCCCCACTCAGGCCATGCAACAATTTTCCAATCCAGTAAAGACCCTGTATCTCCTCCATTCTTTATAGATAGTTCTCCTTGAATTTGCGAATCGGGTATAGTATCGTTCCAATCAATATTTGCCGTACACACTAAATCAGCATCAGGAATATTATTGACGATTATTTGCACAGAGTCTTCCGCTGAGTAATACTTGCCGTCAAAACTTTTTGCATATACAGTATGTGTTCCTTCAGTTACTTTAGTAGTGTTCCACTCGTATTCCCAGGAGTACTTGTTGTTGCTAATCCTTCCTACTAATAAGATCCAATCAGTAAAATCAATTCTTACAAGCACTTTATTTAACGACTCAATCCCATCGGTATCCTCTGCAATTCCCGAAATAGTAATACTTCCTTTCACCACTGTTCCATTTTCTGGCGAATCAATCCGAACCGACGGTGCATCGTAATTATTTTTGGTATAAAAATTTACATAATCCGTACCTACTAACCCTTCGTCATCATAGCAGATTGCTTTAATCGTATAATAAGCATCCTCGAGAGGTGTTGTATCAAACTCGTATGACCATGATGTAGTGCCTTCTGCTGGGTATGCAATATTAGCTAATTGCAATATTTGAATTTCAACTTTTTTTATAGAACCATCCAAATCGTCTGCGGTTCCTTCTATAGTAATCTTACCAGAGTATGTCTTACCCGATTGCGGGTGGGTGATTTCTACAGTGGGTTCTATGCCAGAAATTTCTACAGCCCATTGATGAGTTTTTCCATACACGCCCCATTGCGGTTCGGGTTCGTCTTCACCCCATGTCTTAAATCCTATGGGCCAAGGAAATGATTGAAACTCCTCTGGATTGGGAATTGACACATGACAACCAAAAAAGGTCTCATTTATGCAAGAAAATCCATACGAATAGATTTCATTTTCATAGGAAGTACCGGGATACTCAAACACTTTCCCATACATCATCCCAGCTTCGCCGCCTATATTATTAACCCAGACATCTGCAACTGCTTCATAGTCACCCGCATCGAATGGCCCTGGATAAAAATCTGAAAGCTCGTAATCAATATCAGCGATGGTTCCCTCTACTGAATTCAATTCATAATGGCCAGTACAATCCAAACAGGTTATTGGTCTTTGTGCTATATCATCAACAATATTACCATTCACTTCAGTTCCATATATATTAGGTATAGCCCCTGTTCCATTGAACAACGCTATGAGACAAATACCTATGATTTTTATTCTAATTGAATGCATATCATTTTACCTCCACTCTCATTTCCTGCGCCCCATATTGTACAGGAAAAATATGTACTCTATGTACCATTTATCCTTTTATAAAATTAACGGATATAATGAAAAATAATCGTTGATATCATTAATTATTTTATTTATATATTTATATTAAGTGGGTTTACAAGTACCCATACGTTTTGAATCAGAACTCGTACATACTTGGTAGTAATATCTGCTATTTATTTATATATAAGCCAAATAAAAATTAATCATTATTATATACAAAAGAAACAGGAAAAATTTGAAAAGAAAATTAAATAAAAAAAAAAGAGGATAGATAGAATATCCCTGTAACATTCGTTTCGATTTTTGATGATTCTGTATTACCTATTTATCCCCATAGGTCCAACGCGAGGTCGTATGCCAAAACATCCCGTGTCGTCTCATCACCATTTTCTGAAAAGCCGACAGCATCATAAAAATTAGCTTTCGCAGGCACTCGTTGGTATGCGACCAAGTCACCATCAAGGGAGTTCATCCATAAAAACCACGTTCCAGATCCGCTATCAGCATTTATCTGCACAGAAACCCACCCTGTCTCCATTATAACAGGTGTTGTGAGTTCCATTGTACATTTGTAGAGGTTATATGATTCCCATGCCGTAGCATACCATTCGATCGTTGCATCTATCGTTTGTTCTGAAACGGGGTTTGCCCAATCAGGCTCTAATGCACCACCAATATCGCCAGGGGTAGTTCCTCCGCCTTGTTCAGCCATGATGGTTCCATCGGGATCGAGAATGGCGTAGTAATTTTCGGTTGGCCATGAACCCGCGGTATAATCTGCGGTGATTTCATCCCCGGCATTTACGCTGAAATCATGGTATTCCGGACCAGCTCCAGTAGCTATGGTGATATTGGTGAGCACTGCAACGCCATTCACAAATACGCTAACCATGCCACCATTCCATCCATCTCCGTAGCTGTCTGTAAGTTCCAACTGATAGGTGCCGGTCGTTGGGGCTATAAGGCCTCCTTCCGCATACTCATAAAACCGAACAATGAACGGTTCTGTCTCATCCGGAGTCATTTCAACCCAACTTCCATCAAAATGGAGAGTTAACCCGTACGCTACCACTTTGGAAATCGTCCCTTTGTTACTAATGTCAAAATTATCAGCAACCTCGTAATCGACGTCGTCCACTGTATCTAATGCGCTCGTTGCGGCAGTACCACCGTCATACCAGACTTGTTGAAACTGCAGCGTGCTTTCAATTGATGCATGGACCGCTATGGCAACTGTATCTGTCTGAGCGATGGTATCTGTGACCTGTAAGGTCACCGTATGCGACGCCGTATCACCAAAATTATATGACTGCGTGACACCGGTTGCATCATACGTGCCATCACTTTCCCAGTCCCACTCATATGTTACTATTTCCTTGGAATCAGAACTGCATGATCCATCAAAATCAATGGCCGTTCCAGGACCTGACGCATCGGCATCAACCCAGTCAAAACATGCAAAAGGCGGGAGATCCCCGCCTGCTCCGTATCCATAGGTTCTGAAGGTAAACTCGTACATCGTCGGCAGGTCTCTCCACAGTCCACCGCCATTACGGGTGAACCAGAACGCACCGCCATCGTATTGGTTACCTAGTGCGTATCCCCATTCGTACCCATAGCTTGTTGTTCCGCCAGGAGGTGCAGGTGGACACACGATGAACACATCGGATCCAGTTCCTACTGTCGTATCTGTAAAATCAACGGTCACCCATGTCCAATCGGTTGGAATATTTGCCGCAGGGATGACAACGGTATCAAGGAGTGTTGCCTGTGGCCCATCGAGTCGAAGTTCCACGGTCAAGTCAAATTCAGGCACTCCCATTTTTTTCAGATACAGTTCTACCTTTGAAACAGAATCAATGGTTGGAGTGAAGTTCTGTCCGCCACCCCAATCTCCATCAGAAGTATGACGGATGGGGAATCCACGGTCAAAGGTTGATTGATCGACATCGAGTATTTCTACAAGTGCTTCTGCTTGTACTGTATCAGTGAACACACTGGTCTGTCCGATGGTATCGGTCACTTGCAACGTCACAGTATGTGGATCCGTATCGCCTAAATCATAGGACTGCGTGACACCCGTTGCATCATATACTGCATCATTGTCCCAGTCCCACTCGTAAAGGACGATACCATAATCATCGGTGGAGCAGCTCGCATCAAAATCGATACTTGTTCCAGTACCAGTCCCATCCGCATCAGCCCAGGTATAACAGGCAACGGGTGGGTTGTCCCCTCCAGCACTTGCTTGCACCGTGATCGTGACCGTAGCAATCTGACCGATGGTATCCGTCACTTGCAACGTCACCACATGCGGTAACGTGTCACCAAAATCATAGGTCTGCGTGACGCCTGTTGCATCGTACACTCCATCGTTGTCCCAGTCCCATTCGTAGAGGGTGATACCATAATCATCGGTGGAGCAACTCGCATCGAAATCGATACTTGTGCCAGGTCCCGACCCGTCGGGATCGACCCAGGTGAAACATGCGACTGGTGGATTATCAATGGGTACCCCTGTGATGACAAAGGCCATGTCTATTGATTCTAGTGTGATGGGGTCTATCAGTTCTCCCCAGCCACCGCCACCACCGGTATTAGTGATGAGCACATCATCGATGTAGACATTGTTCATACCGTAATTGCTCACGCCGAGGAATCCAACCAACACGGATGGTTGCCCATCGTAGGCGCTCAAATCAACGACTCGGTTCTTCCACCCTTCAGTCGTATCCCAAGTGTAAAATCCTGTTATGTTAGTCCAGGTTGATCCATCCGTTGATACTTGAATGACCACCCGATCGGTATAGGATGTCGAGTCGTCATCAGTATACATCATGAACGACAAGGAATTGCCGGTGCCACTGAAATCTAACGGTGGGGTGTACAAGCTGGCCCTGTTGCCATTAGAGATTATGTAGATATCGTACTCGGCCATATACGGGGGACTGGTTGGAATGACTCCTGTGGGATAGGTCGTCGTGTCGTTAATCTTCCAATAGTTATCTGGATCGGTTCCTGACACCACTTGCATGGTCCAGCCAGCTGGCGGGAACCCAGATGCAGGCGTGCCCTCGAATCCTTCGGTTGACCCGTCGGGGAAGATCCAATCATCACAGTAGAGATAAAATTGGTTATTGCCTGTGTAGTGGATCGCAAACCAAACGGTTGTCCCTGCAGATTCGGAAATTGGGTATGAGTATAGTGTCCACGCATTCACCGCATTGCCGGCATATAGCATGGTTCCCCCTGTGAGATCCGCAACGGTGTTGCCTGTTGTCGCATACCAGATCTCAAAGGATTCTGCGGTATAGGTAGATCCTTTGATCCACACGGAGAAATCGACGGGACTAGCGGGCATGACTATTCCTTTGCTGACGATCCAATCGTCATTGGGCGCATCGTAGTAACATCGGGAACAGTAGGCGCCTGTATGGGCATAGCTTATGCCAGGGTACAAGGACCACGGGTCAAAGCCATCGACGTTGTACACCGACCATCCGGTCGGCGGGAACGGATTAACACCAGGGAGATAGCTATTAAAATCTTCATCGATCAAGGTGACTGGTCCTCCTCCAAGCATGGAAAAGACCGCATCATCGTTGAAATGGTCTAGCGAGGTCTTCCAGCCCCACCACGTCATACCATCGGTATACGGGGCAATGTCGACCCAGTAGATGGTCCCTTCCTCTTGAACGAAATAAGGTTCGGCAAAGAGAATGTCGTAGCGGAAGTATTGGAAGTGGTTGGAATCTACCCAAGAGTCGGGCGGCTCAAACCAGCCTTGTTCGCCGGGCTCTTCAGGTGTACAGGTAAATTCTGGAAACATGACGTCTTGCACCCAGAGCTCTTCGCCGGGCATGCTGTATAAAGGCCCCTCGCCATCAGGATCAGGGATATCTGCGTGGATCGAGATGTGGAATCCGTATGGTGCGCCATAAAACGGTTCGAACGGAATGTTATCTGCGAACCAGGAACCCCAGAAGTGAAGATCGGTGATCGGTCCGCTCTCGATGCACTGAAAATCATCAGCAAGGATGTTTTCTGGCATCATCGCAAAGACGTCCCATCCATTTGCATCGGGTAGTTGCGGGAAGTGCATCTTACAGTCTGGCCATGATGAATTATTTAATGCTTGCACGGTGAGTGTGACTGTATCGGTTTGGGGATAGGTATCGGTCACTCGCAAGGTCACTTGATGAGGCAACGTATCGCCGTAGTCGTAGGTCTGTGTCATCCCCGTTGCATCGTAAATGCCGTCATTGTCCCAATCCCACTCATATAGATTGATACCATAATCATCAGTTGAGCAGCTGGCATCAAAATTGATGCTGGTGCCAGGTCCCATACCATCGGGATCAATCCAATTGAAGCAGGCCACGGGTGGGTTATCTACCCCAGCTTGCACGGTGAGTGTGACTGTATCGGTTTGGGGATAGGTATCGGTCACTCGCACAGGTCCCATACCATCGGGATCAATCCAATTGAAGCAGGCCACGGGTGGGTTATCAACAACTTGACCTGTAATAACAAAAGCAAGGTCTAATGATTCCTCTGTTACTGGATCACGTAGTTCTCCCCAACCTCCGCCACCAGCATTGGTGATGAGTAAATCATCAACATAGATACTGGTATGTCCGAAATAACTCACACCAAGGAAACCAACATAGATGGTTGACTGCCCATCATAGGCACTAAGGTCAA
>JAEAMF010002555.1_pt1 | contig 10214 bp, 2 predicted proteins | sample 8958721 | NCBI WGS metagenome assembly JAEAMF01 (sample SAMN16933255, study PRJNA681124) | bioreactor sludge metagenome | isolation source: anaerobic bioreactor treating anionic surfactant - SDBS | place: India: Bengaluru | collected 2019-02-28 | reverse complement strand
ATGCCAGAGCCATTCGATGTACCGGTGCCGGAGGTCCCGCCCCGGCGGCCCCTGCCACCAAATCCCTCGGACATGTGCTCGCCACACTCCCCGTCACAACTGAAGGGATAGGCTTGCTGCAGATGCTCCTCGGCTTCCGTGCGCATCTCCGCCAGCTTCTCATCGGCCTCTGCCTGGGTAATGCGCCCATCGGCCACCAGCTCGGCCAGCCACTCGGCGCGCGGCGCGATAAAGGCATCCACGATGGTTTTCAGCTCCACACCTTTGGCCTGGGCCACATCGGCGATGGTCTTGTCCGCCTTGAGCTCAGTCACCAGCTCTTCGACGGTCATGCCCAGTTGCTCGGCGGCCACAGAGATCAGGGAACTGCCCGGCCCGCCCATTCCGTGACCACGTACACCAGGCCTGCCACCGCGCATCATGCCCCCGAACATAAAGCCGCCCAGCTCACGCTCGAGCATGCGATCAGCCTGCTCCTGGGTCAAGAGACCCTCTTCCACGGCCTGCTTCAGCACCTCATCGCGGGCGGTGCCCACAGCGCTATCGTACTGCTCCACGGTGATGCCCAGCGCCTTGGCGAGCGCTTCGTGCATGCGCTCCCAGAGATTCAGCCCCTGGTTCCCCTGGCCGGCCTGCGGTCCCTGGGCCGATACCAGCGCCACGGTCGAAACGGCCAGCAGCGCAACCAGCACGGCGATTCCGGCAATCTTCCACAATCTGCTCATGTCTTTCCTCCTGTTTGCATGGAGCGGGTTTGCCCCGTTCCATCTTTCTGGCACCATCATAGCAGAGAGTTGTGGAGGTGTTGTGGAGATTGGCTGGAGAGTGCGTGCAGTTGAGCCATAGCATAGCGCCTGGCGGACGTCAATGCGCATCGTGGTTACGGCCACCCCGCAAGAGGGGCAATGGCAAGGGCCTGTGCTACGACGCCTGCCGAGGATACTTGTTTTGCAAAGTGGGCCCGGCGGCATACAATCACCACAGAGAATGCCATCTGCGCCAAAGTGACGTGAGGGCTGATGACACTCATCTACCTTGCCTGTGCCTGGCTGCTGGGTCTCGTTCTGGGCTCGCTGCTGCAACCCCCGGCGGGAGTCGTGGGAGCAGCAGCGCTGCTCTGTGTCAGCATCTCCCTCGCCTGGCAAAGAGATCCTCATGCGCAGCCAAACCGGGCCCACGCGCTGCGACTGGCCGGTTTTTGCCTGCTCATGCTTGCGCTGGGCATCCGGCGCTACGACCAGGCGCGACCCATCCTGACCCCGGGTCCGGTGGCCGCATACAACGAGGGTGAGCAAGTGACCCTGCACGGCCTCGTCATCAACGACCCAGTAGCCCGTGACCGCACGACCAACGTGCAGGTCGCCGTGCACGAAATACGAACGGCTGAGGTCCGGGTGCCTGTGGCCGGTCAGGTTCTAGTGCAGGCGCCAAGCTATGGCGATTATCGCTACGGCGACGAGGTGGAGATCAGCGGCAAGCTCCAGACCCCGTCCGATTCACAGGGCTTTTCGTATCGCACCTACCTGGCGCGCCAGGGAATTCACTCACTGCTGCCCTACCCGCACATCACGGTCCTGGCGCGCGACCAGGGCCAGCCGCTGCTTACCTTCCTCTATGGCATAAAACGGCGCACACAGGGCGTCATTGCGACCATGCTCCCGGAGCCGCAGGCCGCGCTGCTGACCGGCATCCTGCTGGGTAGCGACGAGGGCATTCCTCGCTCTTTGCTGGACCAGTTCCGGGCCACCGGCACGGCGCACATCATCGCCATTTCCGGGTTCAATATCACATTGATCGCCGCCGCACTGGTCAAACTCTTCAACCGCTTCCTGCAACGCTACGTAGCTCTGCTCGTAGCCATAGCGGTCATCGCCCTGTACGCCATCCTGGTCGGCGCCGAGCCGCCGGTGGTGCGCGCGGCCATCATGGGTGGCCTCACCACCCTGGCCCTCATCGCCGGACGGCAGAGCGACGGGCTGACCAGCCTGCTCTTCGCCGCAAGCGTGATGACCGCCTGGCAGCCCATGGTTCTGTGGGATGTCAGCTTCCAGATCTCGTTCATGGCGATGCTGGGATTGATCCTTTACATGGAACGGTTGACAGGGTGGGTGAAGAGCGCGCTGGAGCGGCTCGTTTCGGTAGAGGCCACCGAACGGCTCACCCGGCTGTTGCGCGAGGCCTTGCTGGCCACCGTGGCCGCCCAGATCACCGTGCTGCCCCTGCTCGCCTATCACTTTGGGCAGCTCTCGCCCCTGGCTCTGCTGGCCAATCTGCTGATCCTGCCGGTGCAGCCCATTATCATGTACCTGGGCAGCACCGCGGCCCTGCTCGGGCTGGCCATCCTGCCCCTGGGCACACTCATCGGCTGGGCCGCCTGGCTGTTCCTGACCTACACCATCCGTGCCACGGAGATCCTGTCGGCCTGGGCCGGGCCGGTCAGCGACACAACCCGTTTGCACCCGGCACTGTTGTTGGCCTATTACGCCATCCTCGCGCTTCTCACCTGGAGACCGCTGTCGAGTCACCTGTCCCCGCAATCGCTGCCACGCCTGCTGAAGCACGGCATAGTGCGCAAGGGCCTCGTGGCGGCTCTGGCGATCGCTTTGGTTCTTGTCTGGGTGGCCGTGTTCAGCCTGCCGGACGGGCGACTGCACGTCACCTTCCTGGACGTGGGCCAGGGCGACGCCATCCTCATCCAGACGCCGGCCGGCCACCGTATTTTGATTGACGGCGGCCCCAGCCCGGCACTGGCCCTGCAGGCCCTCGGCCGTCGCCTGCCCTTCTACGACCGGCGCATCGACCTGGTGCTGCTGACACATGCTCACGATGACCACGTGCGCGGCCTGCTGGCGGTCGTCGAGCGCTACCAGGTGCGGCAGGTGCTCAGCGGTAGCACGTCCAAGCCCGCCTCGTCGGGTGTGGCAGCGCAATGGCAGCAGATACTGCAGGACAGGGGCATCCCACTGCTCCCGGTGGCGCAGCCGCTGCAGATTGACCTGGGCGACGGGACCCTGATGCAGGTCCTGCCCTCGACCGTGGAGGGTGAGGCCTGGCTCGTCGGCCGCCTGATCTGGCAGGACACGTCATTCCTGCTCACCGGCGATCTGGAGGCCGATGGTCTGCTGCAATTGGCCCACGAGGGTTGGCCGCTGGCCTGCACGGTACTGAAGGTGTCGCATCACGGGAGTGCCGACGCGCTGATCCAGGATTTGCTGGCTACCCTGCAACCACAACTGGCAGTCGTCTCTGTAGGCGCCGACAACCGCTTTGGCCATCCGGCTAACAGCACTCTGGAGTTGCTTAGCCGGCAGGGCGTTCAAACTCTGCGCACCGACCAGGCCGGCGACATCGAGGTGATTGTAGATGGCCAGGGGTGGAGGGTCAAGGCTAGGAATCCCTAACCAAATCAGCCAAGGCCAGCACTGGCGGCGACCTGTACCTGGCGATCACGATGCAGGTGTCGGGATTGCGGGGTGTTCTGGGCGTCTTCTGTTGGCCCCGGCCAGGAGAGGAGCCTAAGGTAAGGCTACTTCAGCACCACCGGCAGGAAGAGCCGTGCCGGTGTAGGCGTCGGCTGTCCCCAGTTCAGATGCGCCGCCGCGTTGCCAGCGCCCTCGTAATAGTCCACTTGTAGCCAGTGGTATCCTGCGTCGACCTCAGCGGTCACCTGCTGCGCGACGAGGCCCGCAGCACCCCAGTGCTCAAACAGCAGCTCCTCATCCAACCAGACGCGCATGCCGTCGTCGGCCTGGATGTCAAAGACGTAGGTGGCAGCATCCAGCCACTGCGACCTGGTCCAGCGCACAGAGAAGCCATCTGTCCCGATGGCCGGTGCAGGCGAGCCGTCACCCCAGGCAAAGTCGATAGCCGCATCCTGGCGCACCAGCGCCGGCGCTTCGGTCAGCCAGGGGTTGTTGTAGTACTGCCCGCGCCAAGTGGCGGGCAGGGCCGGGGCAAACACCTGCACGCGCCGGTTCCCCGCCTCAGCTACATACATGCGACCGACATCATCCAGTGCCAGGCCAAGTGCCCCATCGAGCTGGCCAGGGGCAGCGCCCGGGCTCGCCGGCCTGGCCAGATAATGGCCGTCCAGGCCAAAGACCTGGATTCGGCCGCTTGACTCCAACACATAGATGCGGCCGTGGGGCCCCAGCTCCACCACGAAAGGATCTTGGAACTGTCCCTCGCCAGTGCCAGGGCCACCCCATTTGTCCAGGAACTGTCCATCGGCATCAAACACCTGGATGCGATCGTTCCCGGTGTCGGCAACATACACGCGGCCGCTGGCCAGGTCCACGGCGACGTCACGGGGACGGTCGACCTGCCCATCCAGAGTGCCATAGCCGGCGAGCTGGAACAGGAAAACTCCTGTTCTGTTGAACACCTGAACGCGGTCGTTAAACGTGTCGGCCACGTATACGCGGCCTCGCGTCGCATCCACAGCAATACCTTCCGGCCTATTTAGTTGGCCGGCCCCTGCACCCTGTTCGCCCCACTTGCGGATGAACCCGCCCAGGCGGTCAAAGACCTGAATGCAGGGATACCAGGAATCCGCAACGTACACCAGCCCATCGTTGCCCACATCCACCGCGGGTGGCTCGCCAAGCTGGCCGTCACCGCTGCCTCCCGAACCCCATTCGCGCAGGTACTGGCCGCTGGCGTCGAACACGTGGATGCGCCGGTTATCAAGGTCGGCCACATAGTAGTCGCCTTGGGCATCGCGGGCGATATCGTATGGGTGAAGTAGCTGCCCGCCGGCTCGCCCGCACGAGCCCCACTGTCGGACGAAAGTACCTGCGTCGTCAAAGACTAGCACGTTGCAGAGCGCCGAATTCACGGCATACACGTGCCCGGGGGCATCCACGGCTACGCTCTCCAAGCCCGCGAAATACCAACCGCCACTGCCCGATGGGCCCCACTGCCACAGGAACGTACCATTGCTGTCAAACACGTGGATCGAGCCGGGCGCGCCATCGCTCACGTAAACGTTGCCGGCGGCGTCAATGACCAAGTCGGTTGGATACTGGAACTGTCCCGGCCCCGAGCCATAGGAACCCAATTGGCGCAGGTAGCGGCCCTCCGCATCGAAGACCCGTACGCGAGCCTCCTGCAAAGTGGGAACGAACTCGACCAGGTAGACCGGCCCGGCCGGATCCACCGCGAGTGCCCGCACAGAGATTTCACCAGAACCGCCCCATGATCTGAGATACTGGCCCCAACGGTCGAAAATGCGCACCCACGTGTGGCCGGAGACACCGACGTACACGCTGTCGCCTGACGGGGAGACTGCCACGTCCAGTGGTGGATCGGAGGACCCCGGGGTGTCGCCAGGCACGCGCCACTGCCGGACAAAGTGCCCATCGGCGGTAAAGACCTGGATACGGTGGTTCTGCGAGTCAGCCACGTACACCTGGCCCTGAGCATCAGCATCAACGCCGTCCGGCCACGAGAACTGCCCGGCGGCGCTACCGCGGCTGCCCCACATCATTACCAGGCTCCCTTCGGGAGTAAAGACCTGAATGCGGTCATTCTCGCGATCCGCGACGTACAGGTTGCCATTAGCCGGGTTGATCACGGCACTCTGCGGGTTGCTAAAGTGCGCGATGCCGGGTTGCACTGCCCACAGGGCAATCGGGAAGTACATCGGATAGGTCTTGACCGTGCCCGTCACGCTGTTGTTAGCCGGCTGCACGTCGGTCATGGCGGTGGTGGCGGTGAGCGTCACGGGCCACGAGCTGTGCTGTGCGACTTCCTGCACATGCAGCGTCACTTCGAATACCAGCTGCTGCCGCGAGCCCAGCGTGCCTACATCCCACAACACTTGCCCGGCGCCGCGGGCTGGTGCAATGCTGCTCGTGTCCGTCACGTAGGTCAGAGCAGCCGGCAGTGTCAGCGTCAACCGAGTTCCCTTCGCATTCTCACTGCCATCGTTTCTAGCGCCAATGCTCAACGTGAACGTACTGCCAGCCTGCGCTGTGGCCAAGGAGGGCTCTATGATGGCCAGCACATCTGCGCCCGCCACGAGCCCCCAGGGGGCTACGCCATATCCTTGCGAGTTGGTATCCAACCGGTCATACAGCCCGCGATGTGGCCGCCGCAGCTCCACCGGCCCGGTTCGCAGCGCACCCGTCGCATCCAGAAGAGCGTAGTACAGATAGCGCCCTCTCATGCCATCACCCCAGGTGATGATGATGCGTCCACTGTGATCCGTAGTGACCGATGGCAGCAGGTTCCAAGGGTACCAGGGATTGTCGATGACTGTCGCGCTGCCCTGCGGCTGGTAGGCGCGCCCAGGGCCGTCTGGCGACAGGAACTGGTACATGATGTGGGTGCCGTCGGGAGTGTCCCCGTGGTAGCAGACGACCACGCGGCCATCAGGCAGGGCCACCGCGTCTGACCGGCCCTTGTAACCAGCCCCAGCAGACAGAGCGGCTGGCGTTTGCACCACCGCACCCGCACTGTCGAGCACGGCGTACTCGATGCTCGAGCCACTGGACCAGGTGTCCCAGGTGAGCAGCACGCGGTTCTGCGGCAAGGGGGCCAGCCGCGGTTGATCATGCCCATCAGCCCAGTCGGTGGTATCGTTGGTCAGGGAGGTGGGTGGTTTTACGATTCGCCCCTCGTTATCGAGGACAGCGTAATAAATGTCGTCGCGGTCACCGGCCTGGGTAGCCAGATGTCGGTGCCAGGCAATGACAAAATGGTTGTCGCCCGTGGCCGCCACCACCGGCACGAAATGCTGTGAAAGGTCGCTTTCTGGCTGATCACAGATCATCTCGTCATGGGTCAAAGCAGTGTTGGTGATGACGGTCTGGCCGTCAGAAGCCAGGATGGTGTAGTGAATGTTGTCGGTAGGCAGGCATTCAAACCCGAGGGCCTCGATATTGCGGTGCCAGGTTACGGCCAGGCGGCCATTGGTGGCAGCGGCCAAGCTAGATTGCGTATCATGGGTTTTCAGCGCGGCCTGGCTGTGGTCAGTGAGTTGCTTTTCGGCCACTAGGGACTGGCCAGCAGGATCGCGCAGGCCCAACCACAGCTCGTCTTGCCAGGTAGATGGATACTGGTAGGTTTCCCGACTCCAGGCCAGCGCCAGGTTTCCACCTGGTGTGCCGTTCAAAGCGAAACCCCAGTCCTTCTCCGTATTGTTTGTAAGGGTCAGTGTGGCGCGTTCGTACGGCCCCACCAGATCCAGGAAGCCCTCACTGTCCACAGGGATCTGCCCCGTGCCTTCTTGTTCGTATACCTGGACGAATGGCGCGGGCACGGCTGTAAAGCAGCGCGCGCTGACCGCAGCCTCTGACGCGGCACCAGCCCAAGCACGCCACGCTCTTTGCGCAGCACCTGGCGTTCCGGAGGCGTATCCTCGCTGCTCTGCTGCGGGGATGTCCTGCAAGGAGCCGCCGTTGCTGGTAGCCGTCACGGTCACCTCATCGCTGGCGCCGATGGCCGCGTCGGGCGGCACCTCGATCCGCACCATGACAGTGATGGCCTGGCCTGTGGTGAGCTCGCCCGTGTGCGTGATGGGCACGCTCCCCGTTTCATCCCACAGGGTGCTGACCCAGGCGTTGCCTACCACGGCCAAGGCATAGTCCGCGCTGCGCTGGCCGTTGTGGTACAGCGTCAGTGGGTAGGCCACCGCCGCTCCCGCTGTGCCCAGGCCAGAGCGGAAGCGCGGGCTGAGCAGTCCCTCGGGTTCTGGGATCGATGTATCAAGCCACTGCACAACACGCCGAAGCAACTGCTGCCGCGTGGTGGCGCCATTGACCTCGGCCAGATCAAAGCCCAGCAGGACCGACTTGAACGGGCCACGGGCCATGCGAACTGCTGCTGGTAGCCCGCCCCGCTGCAGAATCGCCTGCGCTGGTGCGATCGGATCGCCAAAGGAGAGAGCGCCCCAGCCCTCACATCGCTCAGAGCCCTCTGTGGAGACCGAAAGGCCATCGCCAATGGGGTCGCCGGCCACTCCGGCTAGAGTATCTCCCCCCCAGAGCTCGAGCTGAAACGCCATGCCAAGGTACTGGGACAGAAAATCGGGGCAGTACCAATCGAGGTCTGAGACCATATACGCACCGCTCATCACCAGCCGGCCACCCCCTTGCAGGTAGTCAATGAGGTTGTCGCGGTCGCTTACCCCAAATGGCCCACAACTATCCGCCCCAGCCCTAGCACCGGTGGTCCAAATCACCTTGGAATACAGCGCGAGCTGGTGCGGGGTCGGCCGCGTCTGGCCTATGCCTCTCACGCGCCGGTCGTAGTCATATCCGCTGGCGTCCAAGGCCTGCAGGTAGTAGTCACTGCAGCCATGCCCCAAGTCATCAATGACCAGCAGAATCGGACTGGGCACGACCGTGGTGATGGCGGCAGTGGCCTGCAACTCTGCGCTGAGCACAGCCGTGGCCCGCACTTGCACGCGGTCACGGGCATGAGCGGCGGCCGCGGCTGGGACTCGCACCTGGAGCAGCAGGTCAAGCGGCTGGCCAGGCGAGATAATGCCGGTATGTGTGATGACAGCCGCCGTGGCTGTATCCAAGAGGGCGCTCGGCCAGGAGTTGTCCGTCGTGCGCAGGTAGAAATCGTGTGCTGCGTTGGTGTAATTCGAGATGGTCAGTTGGTAGGTGATGACGCTGCCAGCTTTGGCGCTTCCTTCCTCGACCAGGGGCACGAAAAAGGCTTCGGCGGGGTTGTCATAGAACAACATGTTCTTCAGGATGAGCAGAGCATCCCTCCCCGCGGGATAGGTGAACTCCAATGGTTGCCCACTGGCCAGTACGCGCCCCTTGCCCCAGTAGTACTCGATCAGCGTCGGCCCCACACCGTCATGGGCAATCTGCTTTGTGCCCTGAGGAAGGCTCACAAAGTTCCCGAGGCTGGCGTACCCCGAGAAGTGAGCCCCCATGCCACGCACCAGAGGGTGATCGGGCATGAGCACCGTGTTGCGCTCAGCATTGTAGGGCACGATCCGGGCGCCGCCAGGCAATACCACCTCCGATGGATCGCCCTCATTCCATCCCCAACCAGGCCCATGGAATTGCAGCCGCCCACCGGCAGACACGTACTGCTCGAATTTGGCCTCGTTGGCATGGACAACGTCGTAGAAGCTCTGCCTCTGATCGCCGGCGATGATGACCACACTGTAGTGATTCAGATCGGTGGACTGGATCTCCACAGAACTGATCAGAGCATAGGGGATGCCATAGGCATTCAACAGCGTCTCGTTGGTTGGATATTGCCAGGGCAAGACATCCTGGATAAGCAGCAGCAGACCCGTGCCCGGCGCCTGCTGTGCGGTGGAGCTCACCGGCCCGGCCACCAGAAGGTCGAAAGTTGGACGCTGTTGTGGGTCGGCCTCTGCCGGCGACGGCCGCGCCTCAACCCTGGCGCTCCCCGTGTCCACGTCGAGGTGGAACGTGGCCCGGATGGGGCCCTCGGCGGAGCTACTACCCACCAGTTCGAGCCGCGCCGCGCTCACTCCCGCTGGCCAGTCACAGGTGACTAGGTAATGGCCGGCACTGATGGCTTGGGCGTGAGCCACGGCCAGGATGTGGCCCTTTTCGTCCAGTAGGCGCCCCCTAAGCTCACCCCGCCAGAGCCTGCCCTGGGCATCGTCTATCCACACTTCCCCGGCAAAGCGACCGTCCCTGAAGTCGCCGTCCAGGCGAATGCGTGGTGCTCCTTCGGCCTGGACGGCCATAGCCGATAGCAGTAGCAGAACGAAGGTGATCGCCACAAGACCGAGTAGCCTCTTCATGGTTGCTCCTCCTTGGTGGGTCTGGGACCATCTCTCTGTCGCCTCTCCCTCTGGGAGAGGATGGGATGAGGGCAGACCCTCCGTTCACCACTCTGCCCGAGAACAAAACAGGCCAACATACATCTGGTTCTGCGGGCCACTCACTGTGCTGAACCGACCAGATGCCGTTGACCACTCCCCAGCCACAGTGAGTTCATCTCCCTCAGGACCGCGGCAGAAGCACTGGCTACGTACTAGTCTTGAAGTCTATCGCTATTATATCGCTCGTGTACGCGTTGGTCAATCCTGACTCGGTTGTAGATTGTGTTGGTCAGTTTGGGGCCGGGTTGGTCGGCAGTGTGTGGTTGGGAGCGGTCGTCTGCGCTCCCAGCATCGCCTTGGAGGCAATCTGACGGAGCCGCTGAGCAGTCAAACGCCCAAAGCATCGAGATAGCTGATGTTACCTGGTGGAGCGCCAGCCACCTGC
>JAEAMF010002554.1_pt1 | contig 10214 bp, 10 predicted proteins | sample 8958721 | NCBI WGS metagenome assembly JAEAMF01 (sample SAMN16933255, study PRJNA681124) | bioreactor sludge metagenome | isolation source: anaerobic bioreactor treating anionic surfactant - SDBS | place: India: Bengaluru | collected 2019-02-28 | reverse complement strand
GGTGGAACCCGCTCTCCAACCCCGAGATGGACAGCAGCACCAGCAGCGCGCACTCCAAGCGCTCCACCTCGTCGTGCAGCAGCTTCTTGAAGTCGGCGAACCCCTTGCGCGTGCCCGCCTGGCGGATGTTGAAGATGCGCTGCTCGGCCTCGTCGAGGATTTCCTCGGGCCGGCGGCCTTCGTCGTAGCCGGTCTGGACGATTTCGGTCGCGGTCTGGATGAGCTGGCGCTGGATGGATTTCTCGAGCACCAGCCGGGCGTACTCGGCGCAGTGAGCGGTGGTGAGCACCGAGTCGAGCAGGGCCGAGAGAAACGGCGGGCCGCCGACCGCTTCGAGCTGCCGGGCGCGCTTGAGCTCGGTGCCCACCGTGACGGCGTCGGCCGGTTCGTTGCGGTTGAACAGCGATATGACGGCGTCGTACACCATGCGGTGGGACTGGAGGTAGAAGTGGTCCGAGCCGGCGCCGAGCTGCTCGATGACCTTGGGGATGGCGGAGCTGTCCAGGAGCATCGCGCCCAGCACCGCGGCCTCGGCGTCGAGCGCCTGGGGCAGCTTGCGGCCGATGGATTCGAGGTTTTCAGGCATAGTCGGAGCGCTGACCGCTTACCGCTGACCGCTTGCGGCCCGGACACTGATCCCGGGCGGCCTGTTTGAGCCGTGAGCCGTCAGCCGTCGGCCGTGGGCTACGCTTTTCCAGCGCGTCGGCCACGACGGCGGCCAGCCGCTCCGCGAATCGCTCTTTGCTCATGCGCGGCAGGGCGCGGGGTTTGGCGTCCGGCGCGAACAGCGTGGCCTTGATGGTGTCGGAACCGGGCGTCGAGTAGTCGTTGGCGACGACCAGGTCGAGCCGCTTGGCCGCGAGCTTGCGCCGGGCGGCGGCGGCAGACGGGTCGAGTGAAAAACCGATGACGAGGGCATGGTGCCTTGTCCTGCTGACGGCCTCAAGGATATCAGCGGTCCGGACCAGCGCAAGCCGCAGCGTGGCGCCGTGGGTTTTTTCTCGCAGAACCCGGGCGGGCCGGTAGTCGGATACCGCCGCGCACATCAGCAGCACGTCGGCGGCGCCGACCATGCCGAGGACCGCGTCCTGCATCTGCCGGCTGGTGCGGACGCGCTTGACCGCCACACCTTCCGGCAGCGGCACCGCGACCGGGCCGCAGACTAGTTCGACCAGGGCGCCGGCGCGGCGGCAGGCCTCGGCCAGGGCGATGCCCATCCGGCCGCTGGAACGGTTGGTGACCACCCGGACCGGGTCGAACGGTTCCTCGGTCGGCCCGGCGGTGACGAGTACATTCCGGCCCGCCAGGCCGCGCGCGGCGCGGCGCGGCGCCAGCGCGTCGAGGCAGGCGCGCAGGATGACCGGCGGCTCGGCCATCCGGCCCGGCCCGGTGGTGCCGCAGGCCAGTTCGCCCTTCTCCGGGCCGACGATGCGCCAGCCCTGGCCGGCGAGCACCCGGACGTTCGCCGCCACCGACGGCGCGCGCCACATGTTGACGTTCATCGCCGGCGCGAGGATGAACCGGCCCGCCGCGCGGAGCGACGCCGGCACGGCCAGCAGCAGCGTGGAGAGCAGGTCGTCGGCCAGCCCGTGGCTGAGCTTGGCGATGACGTTGGCCGTCGCCGGCGCGACGACGACCAGGTCGGCCCAGGCGGCAAGGTCGATGTGGGGAATGGAAGTTCTGTCAGACAGGTCGGACGCGTCTGACACGTCAGACCTTTTCTTCGGGAACAGCTCGAGCGCCACCGGTCGGCCGGAAAGCGAGCGGAACGTCTCCGGCCCGACGAGCCGGGTCGCGTGCCGGGTCATGACGACCTGGACCGCGCAGCCGGCCTTGCGTAGCAGCCGGACGAGTTCGACCGACTTGTAGGCGGCGATGCCGGCGGAAACGCCCAGCAGCACGCGCGGGGCACGGGCGGACGAGGCAACCGGTTTCATGCGGCGGGCCCGGCAGTCGGCGCCGACGGGAAGCGGCGCGCGGCCGGGTTAGGCCAGCCGGCCGAAACCGGGCTCGGCGTAGGTTTCGCGGTTCAACGCCTCCACCTCGGCTTCGGTCAGTTTCTCGAACTTCAGTTCGCCGTCGGTCAGCCGCTTCAGCGACACCTCGTACAGGTTCTGGGTAGTCTGCACGTCGCCCTTCTGCAGGCCCTCGATGATGCGGCGCGCCTCGAGCGAGGCGATGTTGAGCGCCTGGTACTTGTTGGTGTAGCGCTTCCAGATTTCTTCGAGTGACAGGTTCTTCAACTGGGTCTCCTTACATTCTCCGGGCGACCCGGGACCGCTGCCGGCCGACTCGCCGGCGCTCGGCCCGGATGATCGCCAGGACATCTGCGATTGCTTTGTCCAGGTCGTCGTTGACGACCAGGTAGTCGAATTCGGGAATGGCGGCGAGCTCGGCCCTGATTCCGGCCTGGCGCCGCCGGATGGTGTCGGTCGAATCGGTGCCGCGGCCGCGCAGCCGCCGGTCGAGCTCGGCCCGGTCCGGGGCGGTGATGAACACGCCCACGGTGCCGGGCAGGCGGGCCTTGCACGAGCGCATGCCCTGGATGTCGAGGTCGGCGATGACGTCCCGGCCCTGCCGGAACGCGGCCAGCACCCGGGGTTTGGGCGTGCCGTAGTCATAGTCGTAGACCCGGGCGTGCTCGAGTAGCTGGCCCTGCTGGCGCAGGCGGCGGAAGCGGGCCGGCGGGTAGAAGTAGTAGGACCGGCCGTGGACCTCGCCCGGCCGCCGGGGCCGGGTCGTGGCCGACACCGAGTAGGCGACGCCGCGGTCGCGCCGCACGACGCCGCGGCAGATGGACGTCTTGCCCGCGCCCGAAGGCGAGGACAGGACGACCAGGAACGGCCGGTGGCTACTCGACATTCCGGACCTGCTCCTTGAGCTTCTCGATTTCGCCCTTGATCTCGATGGCCCGGCGCGAAATGACCATGTCCCGGGCCTTGGCGGCGATGGTGTCGGTCTCGCGCAGCATCTCCTGGGCGATGAAGTCGAGCTTCTTGCCCGAGGTCTGGGCCGAGCCGAGCGCGCGCAGGAACATGCTGCAGTGGCTCCTGAGCCGGACGCACTCCTCGTGGATGTCGACGCGCTCGGTGATGAACGCCACCTCTTCGAGCACGCGCTTGGGGTCGACGTCGACCTTCAGCGTCTTGAGCTGGAGCAGCAGGTTGGCGCGGCGCTCGCGCAGCCGCACCGGCACGCGCCGCTCGATGATGGCGACGACCCGCCGGATACTCAGGACGCGCTTGCGCATGTCGCACACCAGGTTGGCGCCCTCGGCGCGCTTCATCTTCAGGAGCTGGGCGAGGGCCCGCTCGATGGCCAGCCGCGACTGGCGCCAGAGCCGGGCGCGGTTCTGCTCGGACTTCTCGGCGGTGATGACGCCCGGGTAGGCGAACAGGGTGTTGATGTCGATTGCGCCGGGCACCCCGTAGTCGTTCTTCACCTCGCGCGCCAGGCGCAGGTAGTCGGTGACGGTCCGCCGGTGCAGCGCCAGCACCGGTACGTCGGCGTTCTCGTCGACCTCGATGTGCAGCTGGATGTAGCCGCGGCTGATGCGGTTCCGGACCAGCTCGCGGATTTCGCCCTCGTGGCCGGCGAGCGCGGCCGGCAGGTGGGGGATGAGTTCGAAGAACTTGTGGTTGACCGAACGGATGTCGACAGCGATCCGGCCGTTCCACGGCGCGAGCGTTCCTTCGGAACGCCCGACGCCGGTCATGCTCTTGATCATCGAGTGCTAACTCCCGGTTGGCGGTTCTTCAAGGATGATGGTCACCGGACCGTCGTTGGTCAGGCTGACCTGCATGTGCGCGCCGAACACCCCGGTCCGGGTGGGCACGCCCAGCAGGCCGAGTTCGGAGGCGAACTGCTCGTACAGCTCCCGGGCGCGGTCCGGCGGGCAGGCGCCGGTGAACGACGGCCGCAGGCCGCGGCTGGTGTCGGCGTAGAGAGTGAATTGGGAAACGACCAGCGCCGAGCCGCCCGACTCCTGCACCGAGCGGTTCATCTTGCCCTGCTCGTCTTCGAAGATGCGCAGCCGCGCGACCTTGGACGCGAGGGCGCGGCAGGTCGTCGAGGAGTCCTGGTGGCCGACGCCGCAGAGGATGAGCAGCCCGGCACCGATGCGGCTGCGCTCGACGCCGTCGGCCGCAACGCTCGCCTGGCTGACACGCTGGAGCACGAGGCGCATGCTAACGGGCCGCCAGCCGTCGGCCCAGGGCCGCGCCCAGCGCCCGGCTCTGCTCGCTGTCGGCGGCGGTCAGCACCGGGCCGTCGCTGACGACCGGGTTGGGCAGGTAGCGGGCGCCGCCGGCCTTGAGCTCGGCGACCGCGTTCTTGTCCGGCAGGACCGTCGCCTTTCGGCCCTTGAGCAGCCCGGCCCGGGCGAGCACGATGTTGGCGATGCCGACCGAGGCCACCGGCCGGCCCGCGGCCACGAATGCCCGGCAGGTCTGGTGGAGCAGTGAGTCGGACCAGAGCAGGGTGATGCCCGCGCCGTCGGCCAGGGCCAGGGCGGCGAAGTCGTCGGGCCGGCAGTCGGCCAGCGCGAAGTCGGGGCGGAGAACGGTCATGTCCATGCCCACGCAGAGCCCGGTGTCGCGGCCCGCGGTCCGGACGTCGAACCCGCCAGCGGCCAGGCCCGAGCGCAGGCCGGCGAGCGCGTCCTCGCCGTACAGGCCGGTGCTGACAAACACCAGCACGGTGCGCGCCGGGTCGTGGGCCGGGACGGGCGCGGCCGGCGCCAGCGAATCCTGGGCATTGCCGAGGGTCGCCAGCAGGGCAAGAGACAGGAGCAGTTTGGGCATGGATTTAAGTAGTGTAGGATATTGACAGACTCGGATAAGTCAAGGAGCGTGGCCCGGCCGTGCGCCGACCACCCGCGGGGCTACGGACGGGCCGGCAGGCCGCGGACGGTGTCACCGGGGTTGATGCCGCGCTGCTGGAACCAGCCCGAGTTCATCTCGAGCGCGTACATGGCGGGCCGGGACGAGACGTAACGGCCGGTGGAGTCGTTGGGCGCCATCTCGAGGATGTTGGTGACGGCGCCGGACGAGTCGAGGAAGGCGATGCTCAAGGGAATCCAGGTGTTCTTCATCCAGAACGCCCGGTAGTCCTGTTCGGCGAAGACAAACAGCATCCCCGAGTCCGGGGCAAGGCTCGTCCGGAACATCAGCCCCTGCTGCCGGTCCGGGTCTTCGGAGACGACTTCGACAGACGGCCGGGCGTCCCTGATAGCAAGCGTCACGGTGGGCAGCGCGGAACGGACGGGCGCAGCGGGCTGCTTTCGAGGGTGATTCGGGCAGCCGGAGAGCAGCAGCAGCAGTCCTACAGAGGCGACAAGCCGGCCCACGGTCTGGCTCACTCGGTCCCTCTTCCTTGGTCCCTTTTCTCGCTACTGCCCTTCGATGACGACCCGGGACAGGTCCGCGACCTGGCGGAAGAGCGAGCGGACCAGGAGCAGGAGCCGCAGCCGGTTGGTCTTGAGCTGCTCGTCCTCGGCCATGACCAGCACGTCGTCGAAGAAGCGGTCGATGGCCGGCCGCAGGGTGAGCAGTTGTTCGAGCGCCGGGCCGAAGTCGAACTTCTTCATTGCCGCGGCGATGCCCGGTTCGGACTGCCGGGCGCTGTCCAGTAGTCCGCGCTCGGCCGGTTCGGCAAACAGCGCCGGGTCCGGGGCGCCGGCGACGTCCAGCCCTTTGAGGATGTTGGCGACCCGCTTCTGGCCGATGACCAGCTTCTCGAAGTCGGGCCGGGGCCGGAGCGCGAGCAGGGCGCGGGCGGCGGCGAGCGCGCGGGCCGGGTGATGCCAGGTTGTTTCCATCACCGCGTCCGAGATGTCGTAGGGGATGCCCTTGTCGGCGAGCAGCGCCTCGAGCCGTTCGGCAAGGAAGGGCGCGAGCTGGGCGGCGCGTTCCGGGTCGGCCGAAGGAAACAGCGCCAGCGCCTGCTTGAGCAGCCGGTCAAGGTCGAGGTCGAGCCGGTGCTCGAGCACGATGGCAAGCAGGCCGTAGGCCTGGCGTCGGAGCGCAAACGGGTCTTCGGAGCCGGTCGGTATCGCGCCGGAGAGGAAGGTGGCGACGATGTTGTCGGTCTTGTCGGCAACGGCGAGCAGCGCGCCAGCCAGTGTCCGGGGCAAATCGTCGCCCGCGGCCCGGGGCAGGTACTGCTCGGCGATGGCGTCGGCGACCGCGCCGGGCTGGCCGGCCAGGCGGGCGTAGATGCCGCCCATCACGCCCTGCAGCGAGGTGAACTCCTTCTCGCGGACCACCTGGGTCAGGAGGTCGGCCTTGCAGAGCCGGGCGGCGGCGCGCAGGTGGCCGGGGTCCGCGTCCGGGACCGATTCGGCCAGGTGGCCGCACAACGCCACCAGCCGTTCGGTCTTGTCGAAGTAACTGCCCATGCCTTCGATCCAGGTGACCTTCTTCTCTTCTTCGACCAGCGGCTCGAGGCCGAGCTTTGAGTCGGCCTCGAAGAAGAACCGGGCGTCGCGCAGGCGGGACTCGACCGCGTCTTCGTACCAGCGGCCGACCCGGCGCGCGTCGCAGCCCGGGGTGTTGGCGACGGCGACGAAGCAGGGCACGAGCTCGCCCCGGCCGTCCTCGACGGCGAAGCAGCGCTGGTGTTTCTTGAGCGCGGTCTTGAGCACCGCGGCCGGCAGCCGCAGGTGCTCGGGCGCGAACCGGCACAGTATCGGCACCGGGAACTCAGTGATGCAGGCGGTCTCGTCGAGCAGTTCGGCGTCGGGCACCGGCCGGGCCGGCAGCGGGGCGCAGGCATCGGCGCAGGCCTGGCGCACGAAGTCCCGGCGGCGCTCGAATGAGCAGATGACCTGCTGCTCCTCCAGCAGCTGTTCGTATTGCGCCGGCCCGGGCAGCGCAACCGCGCGGGCGGCGAACCGGTGGCCCCGGGTGACGTTGGACGAACGCAGGCCGGCGAATTCGAACTCGACCACCTTGTCGTCAAGCAGGCAGACGAGCCAGCGGACCGGCCGGGGAAAACGGGTCTTGTCTTCGAGCCAGCGCATCGACCGCGGGAACGGCAGCGCGGCGAGCACGGCGGGCAGCCCGGACGCAAGGACGTCGGCCGTCGGCAGCGCCGGTTCCTCTTTCCTGACGCAGACGTACTCGCCCTTGGCGGTCTGCTTGACATAGAGGTCTTCGGGGCTGCGGCCCTGGGCCCGGGCGAAGCCGAGCGCGGTCTTCGTCGGCTTGCCGTCCGGCCCGAAGGTGGCCTTGCGGGGCGGGCCCTGGACTTCGACGGTGCGCGCCGGGCGCTCGGGCGCGACGTCCGAGAAGCGGACCGCCAGCCGGCGCGGGGTGAAGAACTGCCGGGCCGGGCCGCAGGCGATTTCGCGGTCGGCCAGCAACTGCCGCACGCGGGATTCGAGCCCGGCGGCGCCGGGCGCAAGCAGCGCCGGCGGCAGCTCTTCGGTGCCGATTTCGAGCAGCAACTGGCTCATCGGCCGGATGATAGCGGAAACGTCCGCGCGGTGCAAGCCGCGACCGGGCGGCCGCCAACACGGGGGCGCGCGGCTGACATATTCGGGGTTGACAAAACTACACGGGCTGTTATTGTGTTGCGGGAGGACACAATGGCACGTATGTACCGTCATTGGTCGAGAGACGCGGTCATCCGCGAGGTTCGCAACCTGCAGGTCAGGGGAGAACCGCTTAATTCCGGCTACATCGCCCGGACCTACCCGGGCCTCGCCTATGCCGGACGCAAGTATATGGACAGCTGGGAAGCCGCGGTCCAGGCCGCGGGCTTCGACTACAGCGAAATCCGCATCAAGAACCGTTGGAACCGCAACCGCATTACCGCCCAGATCCGCGAACTCAGGCAGCAGGGCCAGCCGCTGAACGTCAGCGCGGCCGAACGGCTGCACGGCGGGCTGGTCGGCGCGGCAATCAGCTACTTCGGTTCGTGGGGCAAGGCGATCGAGGCCGCGGGTTTCAACTACGCCGACGTCAAGCTCCAGAAAGAGTGGTCCAAGCGCGTCATCGTCAAGGAAATCCGGCGGATGCACGAGCAGGGCCTGGAGCTGGGCCGGACGATCCCGGTACGCGAGAAGTACCGGATACTGCATGCGGCGGCGGTCCGCTACTTCGGCTCGTGGGCCGAGGCGATGAAGGCGGCGCGGCTCGAACGGCTGCTGCGCCGGGGCAAGCGTCGCCAGGGCCGGCCGCCATCCGGGCAGGCAAAGCGTTGAAGGTCCTGGTCGTCGGTTCCGGCGGCCGGGAACACGCGCTGGCCTGGAAGCTGGCGCAACAGCACCGGGTCACCTGTTGCCCGGGGACCGCCGGCATCAGCCGCGTGGCCGAATGCGCGGACATTCCGGCCAATGACATTGGCCGGATTGCCGACTACGCGGGCCACGAACGGTTCGACCTGACCGTGGTCGGACCGGAAGCGCCGTTGGTCGACGGCATCGCGGACGAGTTCGGCCGCCGGGGCTTGCCGGTTTTCGGGCCGGTGGCAGCCGCGGCCCGGCTGGAAGGCGACAAGTCGTTCGCCAAGGAGCTGATGCGGCGCGAAGGTATACCGACCGCACGGTTCGAGGCGTTCTCCGACTACGGCCGTGCGCGCAACTACCTGTACAACAGCAACTTACCTGTAGTAGTCAAGGCATCGGGCCTGGCGGCCGGCAAGGGCGCAGTCATCTGCCGGACGCGCGACGAGGCCGAGGATACGCTGCGCCGGATGATGGTCAGGCACGAGTTGGGCGAGGCGGGCGCCACAGTCGTCATCGAGGAGTTTCTCCATGGCGAAGAGGCATCGGTCATCGGCGTCTGTGACGGCGAGCGGGTAGTGATGTTCCCGCCGTCGCAGGACCACAAGGCGTTGCTCGACGGGGATAACGGTCCAAATACCGGTGGGATGGGAGCTTACGCTCCGGCCCCGGCCGTGTCATCTCAGCTGCTCGACAAGATTCGGCGCGAGGTGTTCGTACCGTTGCTGGCCGGGTTTGGCAAGCTCGGGGTCACTTACCGTGGGGTCATCTACGCCGGGATGATGCTGACGGTCGAGGGGCCGAAGGTGCTCGAGTTCAACTGCCGCTTCGGCGACCCGGAGACCCAGGTCCTCGTGCCGCTCCTGGAAAGCGACCTTGGCGGACTGCTGCTGGCCTGCAGTCAGGGGAAGCTGGGTGCGGTCCGGCCGCGCTGGTCGGACAAGTGGGCGTTGACCGTGGTCGCGGCATCGGCAGGATATCCGGGGAAGTGTGAAAAAGGGAAGTTGATTGAGGGACTCGAACGAAGTCAGAAGTCAGAATGCAGTATGCAGAATGCGGAATGTCGGACCCCTGACCCCGGGCCCCTTTCTGTTGTGTTCCATGCCGGGACGAAGCTGGACGGGGAGCGCGTCGTGACAAGCGGCGGCCGCGTGCTGGCGGTCACCGGGCTTGGTGCAACGCTCCTGCAGGCTCGGGACCGGGCATACCAACGGCTCGGCGCAATCCGGTTCGAGGGAATGCAGTTCCGCACCGACATCGGCCATCGCGGCCTGGCGCGCCTGGCCGGCGCGGCGCGATAGCGGCGAGGCAACGAGGCCGGCGCAGTGGCCGGCCGGATGCGCCGACGCCGACAGGAACCGGTCAGAAGTTCGGACGTTGCCGCGCCGGCTCATGCGGCGATCCAGCGTCCCTGAGTACCCCTACCTGGTTCTGTGGCAGGTTTCTCTCATCTCGGACTGACTCGACACCAGACTGACACCAGTATTGGCGTCCATATAGATGCAGCAGCAGGACCACCGACACATCCTCGCGCAGGGCCGGCAGCACACCGCAGAAGTCGCGTCCCGTGCGAGTGGGGGAGTCACTCCCCAGGCGGGCTGCCGGGATGGTGTCCTCACCTGTAAATATATGACAGAAATCGTTTTAGGCCAATACGCGTGGTTTTCGCCATAGTAGTGCGACGGCCGGGATACCACCGGTTGTGGCTGCGTGGTTAGCCACCCTGTTTTGTACCCCATGCCCGGGATGAATGATGTCTCCGGTGACGGCCCGGTAACTTGTGAAATCAGCGCGGGATGGGGCGCGAGGCTAGAGAAGAATTCTGTTGACAGTAGGACCATTTATCCGTATTCTAAGCCACAGAGGTTTCGTTCTTTGATAATTCGGATGTAACCCAAAGCGTGTCCGGGTCGTGCAATTCCAAACTCCAAGATTTTTGCTTGGAGGGTTTGATCCTGGCTCAGGACTAGCGCTGGCGGTGTGTCTT
>JAEAMF010002553.1_pt1 | contig 10214 bp, 8 predicted proteins | sample 8958721 | NCBI WGS metagenome assembly JAEAMF01 (sample SAMN16933255, study PRJNA681124) | bioreactor sludge metagenome | isolation source: anaerobic bioreactor treating anionic surfactant - SDBS | place: India: Bengaluru | collected 2019-02-28 | reverse complement strand
CCCGGAGGATACACCGCCTATCCTCCTAAACACAACTTCTGATTATAGCTCACGATTCAATGCTCAACTCCTTGGTCCACTTTTCAATATAATTTACATCCAACTTGCCGTACTGTACCTCGTAAACTCGCAGGGCATCAATAAATTGTTTTTCACTTCCCCCGGAAAGTTGTGCCCATCTCAATTTAACTAGGATTGTGTCCTCCGGACTGGAAACCTGTAATTGCACGCCCATGCATTCTTCAGTTACTTTACGCGAAAAACGCGACCGGTCAAAAGGATCATCGGTTACTATCCAAAAATCAACCTTATCCCCACTTGTCACATCAAGCAGATTAAACATACCCTGCCTGGTTATCGCATCAAGAATGCTGCTTTCATCCAAATAAAAATCCGGCGGGGGGAAAGCCTCGGCCAATTTCTTGACCACCGGTTTTTGTAGAGCAACGACCATGTCTATATCATGGGTAGACCGTGGCTCACCCTGTAAGCTCGAAACAATAGAGCCTGTTATCATATAGGGAATTCCGGTCTGATCAAGAACCCGCACGACCTTCTTTAATAATTCCTGTTGTGACATTTATTCAGTCGACCTAAAAGCAGTTTCTTGAATGCATCATCTTCAAGATCCGGGAATCTCTTGTGCAATCCGTGAATGAAAAGCTGCCTGGCAAATTCGGACAATTCGAATGCCTTAAGCAGCCTTTTTTCCGGCGACATCTTCCGAAGCACTTGAATATACAGTTTGTGATTGGGGCGGTTCTTACTATGCATGTGCAACTATTTTTTGTGCGGTGATTGACTCTACCGCATAATTAATACCTACTTGTCTCTTATGCCCCGGACTTTTTTATGAACGCCATGGCATCGCGCAGCCGCTTCACCACCTTCTCCTTCCCCAGGGCGGCCATGACCTCGTAAATCCCCGGGCTGGCGGTGCCGCCGGTCAGGGCCACGCGGTGTCCCTGGGCCAGCTGCTTGAGCGAGAGACCGCGCTCCGCCTGCATCCGCTTAAACACCGCTTCCAGCTCCTTCTCATCCGTCGCCCCGCTGCTTTCAACATATTGTATCATCTCGGCAAACACATCGAGCATCGGTGCGGTTAAAAATTTCGCCGCCGCGTCGGGATCGTACTCAAGCGTATCCTTGAAATAGAATGCCGCCTTTTCAGCCATCTCATCCAGCGTTTTTGACCGCTCCTTGAAGCCCTTCACCACCTTCACCAGATCGAGCGAACCGTCCGGCGCATAGCCTTTCTTCTCCAGGAACGGGGCCACCAGCTTCGCCAGACGCTCATCGCTTTCCTCCTTGAGGTAGTGCGCGTTCAGCCAGTTGAGCTTCTCGACGTTGAAAACCCCCGCGGACTTTCCCACATGCTCCAGGCTGAACTTTTGGATCAGCTCTTCGGTGCTGAAGATCTCCTGGTCCCCGCTCGACCACCCCAGCCGCACAATGAAATTGTTGAGCGCCTGGGGGAGATAGCCCATCTGCCGGTAGGCCATGACCGACGTGGCGCCGTGCCGCTTGCTCAGCCGCGCCCGGTCCGTTCCCAGGGTAAGCGACATGTGGGCAAATGACGGCAGCGGATAGTCAAAGGCCTGGTAGAGGAGAATCTGCCGGGGGGTATTGTTCAAATGGTCATCCCCCCTGATGATATGGGTGATCTTCATGGTCACGTCATCCACCACCACCACGAAATTGTAGGTGGGCGTGCCGTCGCGGCGGCAGATCACCAGATCGTCCAGCTCGGCATTATCAAAGACGACATGACCCTTGATGAGGTCATTCACTTCAGTTTTGCCTTCCCGGGGCGCCTTGAACCTGATGGCAAACAGCCGGTCGGGATACACCTCGGTCAATTCCCGGCAGGTTCCCGGATACTTCGGCTTGTCTCCCCGGGCAAGGGCCTGTTTTCGCTGCTCCTCCAGTTGATCGGGATCGCAATAGCAGCGATAGGCCTTCCCCTCGCGCAACAGCGTTTCCACATGCTCGCGGTAAATTGCCGTGCGCCGGCTCTGAAAATAGGGGCCTTCATCCCAGTCCAGTCCCATCCACTTCATACTCTCCAGGATGGCCTGGGTTGACTCCTCGGTGGAGCGGGCCTGGTCGGTGTCTTCTATGCGCAGCACAAATACGCCGCCGTGGTGCCTGGCAAACAGCCAGTTAAACAGCGCCGTCCGCGCGCTTCCAATGTGCAGATGCCCCGTCGGACTCGGGGCAAATCGTGTCCGTACCATCACCGCCTCCACCTGAGATATTCAAAAATTATGCAGCGCACCATACATCCCGCTGTTGTATATGGCAGTAAATAACCGGATCCTTCGTTGCCTTCAGCACGACCGACCAGCGACACCCTGCGCTGGTAAGCGGGGCGCATGGCAATACGCCCCTACGGATTACATGCTGCGCACGTCACCCTGTCATGCTGAGCCCTTCGCTGGTCATGCGGATTCCCTCGCTTGTCATGCTGCGCCCTTCGCTGTGTCATTCTGTGCGAAGCGAAGAATCTTCACTTGTCGCTCAGGATAAACGCCGCGAAGAATCTCCATTCATTGCTCAGGGCATGCTCCGCGAAGCATCTCATTACGTGTCGAGCGCTTCCCATCAGCGCTGCAGGAATGAAAGACTTTTATAGTACTAAAATAACTTGTTTACAATTAAAAAAAATAGATGTATGAAATAACGCTCGATTGGTCCGCGCTGAGCGGATGCATGTTTTTTTGAATTGCCTGTCCTGATCAACTATAATCCATGGCATTGCCATTGAGGATACTCACGCATGAAGAACAAGGAATCCCAGAAAGCCCCCAAGCCGGCGGCTGATGAAAAGGCCGGCATCGCAAAGATAGTCGATGAAATTCTTGCCGGATGCGCAACCGTTCCCGACACCACCCTCCTGTTCAGCAAGATCAGGGAGCTGGAACACTCGGCCATCGACTATGCCGCGGTTGTGTCCCGGCGCTTCGGCAAAAGTACCATCGCCGAGCAGGGCTTCATGATCAACCATCTCTTTCCCCACCTCAAAAAGTTCAGCTTGAGTGAAAGCTTGAACAGCGTGGTGCAGAAGGAAAGCTTCGCCCCGCAGGTGCTGGTGGATATTCTCCACTACCTGATCAGATCAGACACCATTGTCGACAGCAATCTGCTCCAGAGCGCCAACGAGGCGGAGGAGCTGGCCAACCAGCTCGGCAAGCTGCTGGACGACAGCAGGACGCTGCAAACCCAGGAAGGCGCGAATCTGCTCACCGCTTTTGCCGCCCTCAAGCCCGCCTTCCAGATGGGCATCATCATGGAGCTGGTGCACTACAAGAAAGAGAAGGTCCTGCCCCTGCTGGCAAGCCTGATGCAGGGGAAAAGCGCCGTCGCGGCCCGGATCATCGATTACTTAAGTGCGGGCGCTGATAAAACCGAGGTGCATCTGCTGCAGTGCCTGCTCAAGGAGACCGGGAACAAGGAGCTGACCAAGAGCATCAAGAAAACCCTTTACCGGCTCAAAAACAAGGGCATCGAGGTGGTCCTGCATGAACCCGCCGCGCCGGCGCCCACGCCGAAAAAGCGGATACCCCTCCCCTCCCCCAGCGCGTACGCGACAACCATAGATCCGCTGGGAGAGCGCCTGATCGTTGCGGTCAAGCCGAAGACCGAGCAGGAATTGCTCATCCTGCAGTTTCTGATCAACGATCAGAAGGGCATCAACGACCTTATCGCATCCACCGCCGCGCAAAAGGATTTTACCGCCTATCTCAACAAGCTGAAAACAACCCGGGACATATCCATGGTTGAAATAGACATGGATTACTGCCACTTCCTCATCAAGGAATCCTCCCGGAAAAATCATGCGTCGGGAACAAGAATTCCCGAGAGCTTCTTTCTCTGGAAAAAACTGTTCAGCCGGCCGGAGCGGGAACTGGAGCGGGCGGCCATTTACAACCTGCTTGCAGCGGATGAGATACGCTCCCAGGAATTGTTGCTCAGCCAGTCTCCCTCCCTGATTGAAAAATATGAATCCGCCTTCTGGCTGCTGGAGTGGAAGCTGCTGGTTGACTGCTACAAAGAGGCGTACGAGATGGAGAACAGCCTGCTGGTGCTGTCGGAGCCGCAGAAAAAAGAGCGCACCAATGAAATCGTGCAAAAGACCGCCCGGCTGTTTTTTGATGACGGCAACCGCCTGCTCTTCCAGCGTCGGCTGGAGGAAATCGCCTTCATCTTCTGGGAATCCGGGCAGAAGGAGGATGCCAAGGCCGCCTTTGCCGCGGCGCTGGCATTTGCACCTGAGGGCGTCCCGTCGGATAAGCATCCCTTCGCGCTGCAAACGGTGATAAAAAACTTCTCCTTCCTGAAGGAGCAATCGCAGAAGGAAAAAAGAAGCGAATCAGGCCGCATTGTTCTGCCGTAGAGTTGCGCGCTATGCCAAGAACCGGAAGACCCACCCAGGCAGAAATCAATCTTGATGCCCTCGAGCACAACCTTGCCCTGATAAAAAAATCAGCGGGTGGTACAAAAAGCGTACTCGCCGTGGTCAAAGCCGATGCCTACGGGCACGGCGCGGTGCGGGTGGCGCGGTCACTTGCCGTCGGCGGAGCCGATTTTCTCGGCGTGGCCACCTGCGAGGAAGGGGCGGAGCTGCGGCAGGCCGCAATCACGACACCCATCATCGTGCTGGGCGGCGCCTTTCCGGATCAGGGCCCCTGCGTTCGGGACTACGATTTAATTCCGGTGGTATACAACCTTGAGTCGGCTCAGGAGCTGTCACGCAGCGCGGGCGGCTCACCGATAAAGGTCCACGTAAAAATCGACACCGGGATGGGCAGGCTCGGCATTCTGCCCGGCCAGATACGGCCTTTCTTCCAGGCGCTGTCGCAGCTCAGGGGCCTGGAAATTCACGGCGTCCTCACCCATCTCGCCGACACCAATGGCGACAGCCACGCGAAAAATGAATTCACCCGCCGCCAGATAGCGGTGTTTCAGCAGAGCATCGACGAACTCGCCCGCATGGGCATTTACCCGCCCTATACCCACCTCGCCAACAGCGCGGCCATCATGGCCGAGGTATCTCACGCCTGCAACCTGGTCCGCCCCGGAATCATGCTCTATGGAATCTATCCTTCGAAGGGGATGAAGCAGACTGTCGGGCTCGAACCGGCAATGAGGCTCACCTCCAGGATCGTTTCCCTGAAGGAAGTCACGCGGGGGACCACCGTCAGCTACGGGAGAACCTTCACCTGTGAGCGGGAAAGCCGCATCGCCGCCCTGCCCATCGGCTATGCCGACGGCTACAGCCGCGCCCTCTCCAACCGCGGGGAAGTCCTGGTGCAGGGGAAGCGCGCACCGGTTGCGGGAGTGGTCTGCATGGATATGACCATGATCGATGTGACCGGCATACCGGGAGTCGCACTCTACGATGAGGTGGTGCTGCTCGGCTCGCAGGGAACGGAGCAGATTACCGCCCAGGAACTGGCCGACCGGACTCATACCATACCCTACGAGGTGCTCTGCGCCGTCAGCGCCCGGGTGCCGCGCGTCTACTACAAAAACGGCAACCCCGTCTAAGCGTGCCATGATCAGAAAACTGCTCCACCTGATCGGATCATACAGCATACAGTGCAGGGATGAATCGGGCAGGATGGCACTGCTGCTCGGGAAAGCCGTCACCCTCGCCTTCCAGCGTCCCTTTAATGCCGGGAATGTGTTGCGGCAGATGGAGGAGGTGGGGATAAAATCAGTGCCGGTGGTGCTCATCACCGGCATCTTCACCGGCGCGGTCCTGGCCCTGCAGAGTTACATCGGCTTCAAGCGCTTCAATGCCGAGGCCTTTGTGGGAACGGTGGTCGCCCTCTCCATGACCCGGGAACTCGGGCCGGTATTAACCGGGCTGATGGTGTCGGGGCGGGTGGGCTCATCCATGGCCGCCGAGCTCGGCACCATGCGGGTGACCGAGCAGATCGACGCGCTCTATACGCTCGCCGTCAATCCCATACAGTATCTCGTCGTGCCCCGCTTGCTGGCGGCGCTTATCATGATGCCGGTCCTGGTGGTCTTTGCCGACATCATCGGCATCGTGGGGGGATACATCGTCAGCGTCAACATGCTCAAGAACAACCCCTACATCTACATGGAGCGAACCTGGAATTTCCTACAGCTCAACGATATTTACAGCGGATTGCTGAAGGCGGCGGTGTTCGGCGTGATCATTGCGACGGTGAGCTGCTACCAGGGTTTCTATACCCAGGGCGGCGCTGAAGGGGTCGGCCGCGCCACCACCAAGGCAGTCGTCCTCTCCTGCCTGCTGATCCTCATTTTCAACTACATCATCACCGCATTGCTGTTTTAACACGGAAATATCATCTGGCTTGTAGGGGCGACCGGCCGGTCGCCCCTACATTCACTAAGACATTAATCTGCACATGGGGGACGTTCGTGCAGAGGTTGCTTTGCAATTCATAAAACAAGCTCGGGGCCTGCCGGGTCACCATCCGCGACTCGATAATGCTGCATCTTATACCTTACTCTGAACATTATTTTTCGATCATTGTTCCCGATTGCATAAAACAACACGCAAGGATTAGTTCAGCAATGTCTGCACGAACGTCCCCCATTCATAGAGGGCTTGTCATTCCAATCCATCGCCGTGTCATGCTGAACCCTTCGCTCCGTCATTCTGAGCGAAGCGAAGAATCTCTCTTAATCGCTCAGTATAAACTCCGTGAGAAATCTTATAAGATTTCTCAGTCGCTTCGCTTCTTCGAAATGACAACTTAACATTCATGCCGTTGTGTGTCATCCGGTGACTTGATCACAGGATCCACAAATTATCTGGAGGGATGCGCTCAGTCGCGCCCGTTTTTTAGATGCAGCCGTGACGGCGCATGGCCCCCCATCGAATCACCTTCTGTGCTCAATCCTCTGCCGGCGGGTTATGGGTCCTGAGAAACTCCAGCGGGTCAACAAATCCATTGTGATTGTCCCTGCATTTCAGGCACGACAGACTGCCCCAATTGGTAATCGGCATGGTCAGACCAGGGTGAATCCCGAAGTGAATATGATTACCCTTGCACCAGGGTCCAACCGTGGCAAACGGCTTGCCAGGTGCAACAGCGTCGTTTTCACCCAGGCGCGTTCTGACATGACCATACAAGGCCAAGAATTCCGTGCCGTCTTCCAACTCGTGCTTTACGACTACCCCGACGTTTCCTGAAGACCCGCGACAGTTCCACCCGGAAGTGCTGATGGCAACAATCTTCCCGCCTGAAATGGGATACACCTCGGCGCCTTCATCCGCCTTGATATCCACTCCCAGATGACATCGTTTTTTTGAAGCATCAGTGCCATCACATCCATCCAGCCATCCCGCATACTGCTCATAATCAGCAGCCTTATACACCCCGGTGGGATAGTCAAAGCTCCCAATTGGCTTACGCGCAGCACAGCCGATCTGCACTGATGCTATGAGAATGAGGATAAAGCGTTGCAGCCATGGGCCGCGCTTAGAAAGGATCATAACAGATTCTTACCGGTTCAGACCTGAGCATTTTCTCTCAGGAATATCGGCTGCCGGCAGGAGCGGCTTTACGCCGCGAATGCATCCCGCCTGAAGGCGCTCCTACCGAAATCTCACATATCTTTGGCTATGATCTTATCCTTCTGCTTTCGTACAATCTGTCGCAAAAAGTCAAAAATCCATGAGCGATGCAATCTTTTATATCAAATATCCTATCGCCTGACCAACAAAAAGAGCCCCTGGCCGATCCGCGGCCAAAGGCTCTTGCGCTATACCCACGATTCTATGACTCAAACAGCTTGCTGAGTCCCTTGAACAGATTCAGCTATCCCCCATCATTATGGAGCTGCAGTGGTCGTGGTTGATGGACTGACGAATGGGCATGGGTTACTAAATGAACTCCTGCCGAAGTCAGATTTGAACTGAGACGCATCAGTCCCATCCACGTCACCGTCCGCATTAAAATCGCTTTCACACTCGCAGGCTTCACCTATTCCGTTCCCGCCCGGCGGGAAATTATCTTCCTGGTTCATGCTGCAGAAGCCATTTACCCCACAGTCGCTGTTCTCCGTACATGCCTGGCCCAAGGCAGTTCCGTAAACGCATGTTCCCAAAGCGGGACCATTGGGATGGTTGGGACAATTGTCGTCTTCGTTTGCAACCCCGTCATCATCTCCGTCATTGGTTATGATGAAATTCGCACAGCAGTCAGCCGACGGGTTGCACCCCGCATCAGCACAGGAATTGGGATTGGCGGCATCCGTGACGCATACAGAGCACTCTTCTGCCGCATTGGCTTCGGCGGTGAAAAGACCGGTCGCGGGGTCAATAGCCGCATGCACGCAGGTATCCGACCATACGTAATTGGATAGGATGCAGGTACCGCTTTTATCGGTTGAAAATTGAACTGTCTTTCCCGCAAAAAGCTTAAGGGGATCTGGCGAAATCCGGGTGCAGCAGGGTTCTATGGTCTGGTGGATGGTAATGGCAGTCAGTGGAATTTCAGAATCATAAACATTTGAAGAATACCGGCCAACAACGGAAGCAAATGAGTCATCTTCGTCTACAACAACGGTGATTGTAGCATCCCCAGCCGCCGTAGCCCGGAATTTTACCCTGCCTAATATAATGTCTCCGTTCAAATCTGGAATTGCCAAGCCGCCTAAAAAAACCCAATAAGATCCCGGACCAATTATATCATCTGGTACTTCGACTGACATATTTGCAGACCATGGACCTGGCAAATCATTTTCATCATAGATATCAACACTCACAATACTTACCGGTTCCGGATTATATACCATCAAGAACCCTCCGCTAACAATCTGTTCCGGGACATTTTTAAGCCACACATCAACATATACTTCTTCCGTGACCGCCATCGCCCATTCATTATCCCAGGTTTTGGAACTCATTGTCCATCCTCCGGGATTGCCCGGTTCCAGAACATCTATGCCGTACTCGATTGCCGAAACAGAGAGGGGTACAAGCGCTACAGACAACCAGGCAATAATGCAAATAATCGTTAGCTTTTTCATTGTATTACCCTCCTTTAAGTAAATAAGTGTATTAGGTTAGTATAAAACATTATTGGAAGACTTATTTCTGCCCGGATCAGACGATGCTGTGGTACGACCTCAGCGTGCAGTCAATGCCCGCCGCGCACCGGCCAAACCAGGTTCGCTTCACTTTCACTTTTTAGACGGACGTACACCGTGGATGCAAACATATCCACATAATAGGCCTGGTTTGTGGAAAGAGGGAATGTGCTTGAAGACCAGTACAGACCACCGGACAACAAATTATTGAAGGGGTCGCCATCAGCGCATTGCCCGGTCCCTGCCGTATCGGGAACCGCCGGACCGTAAAAGTCGCTATTAAGCAAGCTGCTCAGTTCGTTCCTGTTCGGCAATCTCCAGTCACCCGGATTGGAATCATCGCTGAGTCCGCACTCTCCGCTATTCAATCCATTGCAATCTAACAAGGCATCGTCCCATGTTCTCAGTCCAAAGCAATTGGCATTTTTCAACCAGATAAGGCCGGTAAGATTATCAGTTACGGAGCCATTCCCGTTGTCAGTGAATCTTGGACTGGACCAGACGATCCCCTTTCCCAAAGCGCCATCATCACCAAAGGCATACGATGTCGTTTGCCGGGTTTTTTGCACTGCCGCAGGACCATCAACCGGGCAAACATTGATAAGGCCGCTTCGTCCAAAATCAGACTTGAAGACCGCAGCGTCAGTTCCGTCCACATCCCGGTCATAATCAAAATCACCTTCACAATAATTTATACTAACCGTCGCATTGATAATGGCTGGGTCAATATATGGATCGTAGTTGGACATATCCTTGGCTGTCCATGTATCCCCTGGGGCATTGTCAATCCTAATGCTGGTTTCGCCAGGTTTTACGCCACAGAACGTTACATCGCAAAGTAGTATGTTGGCTGACGGGATCACTCCTGTATTCAAATTAGCCATTGCAACAAATAAACCACCAGGATACCCGGTGGGATCAAACACCGCTATAACAGGAGCATCCCATATGGCCGGCGTTAACGTCCCGTCATAGCACTGGCATGAAGTGATATCAATTGCTGCACCATCGTCAGACTGCATTATAATAAAACCGCCTGACACCAGTGGTGATGTGCCTCAGCCTATAATGGTCTGGAAAAACTGGACAGGTACATAAGGTGGATTTGCTGATATAAT
>JAEAMF010002550.1_pt1 | contig 10220 bp, 9 predicted proteins | sample 8958721 | NCBI WGS metagenome assembly JAEAMF01 (sample SAMN16933255, study PRJNA681124) | bioreactor sludge metagenome | isolation source: anaerobic bioreactor treating anionic surfactant - SDBS | place: India: Bengaluru | collected 2019-02-28 | reverse complement strand
ATAAGGATAGATGGGGTGCTTCATTAAAAACGTAATTCCTTAAGTTGACACTCTGGATTTTAAATAGGTACCTTCTGTTTAATAAGGGGGCAGGCAAAAGGAGCATTATGGTCACGAGGGAGGAGTTCCTCTTCCCTTCAGTTTTTTCATATTATCATAGGTATGGGAAAAAAAATCATAACGTAATAGTTATATTTTAAGAATTCCTAAAAGAGTGAATGAATATTTTTTCGATGATGGGAGTCTGATATTTCGTATTATCTCTGTGAATGAGACCTTCAATCATGCAAATTTCTATATTTCATATTATCAATAAAATATATATATCTTGAAAAAGGACTTTATATTCGATGAAGCGAGCAATTGTCATGTTAAAATTAGGGCTTATAATATTATTATGTTTAAGAACACCCGTTTTAAGTGGCACTATCTCTTGCAACTCGTTTAATTGCACTAATGAGGCATATGAAATCGTTGATCAAGCGAAGAGCGTTATCAGTCTAAGAGCGTTGGTCATAGCATTACCAAAGAAATGTCTGCCAGGCGAATCTGTTTTATTCATAGTGCTTTTCCCGTTGGTCTTAGTCGATGGATCTATTCATTATGATTTTAAAGATAGAACATATCTTGATGGAGGGAATTTTGTCACCCATTCGTTTTATCATTCCGGTACTTATTTAGTTGAAGTAGACTTTGATCTGACTTCCGGGATGAAAGCAACAGGTTCAACACAGGTAGTTATTACATAAGAATTCAATCAATTGCTTATAGAAAAAAGCACTACGTCAGTATTGGTTCTGTGGAGCAAAGAATATTGATCTATTTTTCATCTTCCTTCTTACAATAATCTTTAAACCCTTCTTCAAATTTTTTACCAAATTCTTTTCCATATTTATCCATTTCATCTTTGTGTTTCGTGCCCCAGGGAGCCCAGAGGGCACCCATAATACCGCCGTTGAGTAGAATGAGGACAAGAATTATTGCCAGATACTGCCAAAAGGTAAAATCTGTCCAAACATACCAAAAACATAAAATTAGAATGATCAACAGTGTCAGCCCATAGATAATTGAAACAAGTATTCTCCATCTGAATCCCTTGATTTTAAACATTTTCCACTCTTTTTTTGTCATCATCTGAAGAGTCCAGTATACCCAAACTCCGCCAAGCAACACAGTTATTATAAAAATTGACAAGAGAATTATTGCAATTTTTTCATTTGGTCTAAACTCTCCAAAGTCGAATGCTAGAAAGAGGATAATAAAGATAAGCCAACCTATTGCTACAGCTCCTGAAAAACCAGCTTTCAACAGGCCATGTTCAAATTTCTTTTCAGCCATGCTACAGTCTCCAATGCTTTAAACCAAGTCTTCATATTTAGGATTTGTGATGCCTATTCATATCTTACCTGGTAAATATTTAAGTATGAAGAGAACGTAATATATTATGGAGGCGACCATTGGAGAGCTTTGATGAAAAAATGATGAAAAAAACATGTTTCTCAATTACTCTCCTATTGATTGTATCTGTGTCTGGTACGTTCACGAGTATTTCAACAGTCGGAGAGTATCACACAAGCACAATCCTATACGTGGGTGGATCTGGACCTGGGAATTACAGTACGATTCAAAGTGCAGTCAATGCCTCTTCTGATGGGGATACGGTATTCGTATACGATGATTCCTCTCCCTATTTGGAGCAGATCTCTATAAAGAAATCAATTCATCTCATGGGTGAAAACAGGAATACGACTATTATACATGGTAGTAACGGTACGGTAGTCGGCATATCGGCGAATGCTGTTCATGTGAGTGGATTCACCATACAAAATGGGTATAATGGTATAACTACTGGTTTTTCACAGAATAATATTATTTCCGGCAACATCATACGAGGGAATAGTTTATGTGGCATCGATTTAGGGTATTCAAAAGGGAATGTTGTTATTTGTAATACTATACGTGATACAAAATGGGCGGGTATACATCTGTATGTATCCTCAGAAAATACCATCACCCATAACGTCATTAGCAATAACCATTATTTCGGTCTCTTACACGTAGGATCATGGAATACTATCATCGAGGATAATACGTTTTATTCAAACAGTATAACACTCTCCGGAACTAAAATGGATTGGACCTCTCTCATTATTCAAAACAATTCTGCAAATGGTAGACCGATACGATACTATAAAAACAGAGAGAATGTCACTATTCCTCTCGATACTGCTCAAGTGATCCTTGCCAATTGCACCTCATGTACGATACAGGGTCTTAACCTATCAGATGTTGATGCTGGTATTCAAATTGGTTTCTCATCAGACAATATGGTCGCAGGAAACATATTGAGCAAAAACAAGTATCATGGGATCGCCCTAGAGGATGCATTAAGCAATACCATAACTCGTAATACCATAAACACCAATGGTTATGGCATCTCTCTATCGCATTCTTCTTCATATAATACCATCACAGAGAACACTATACATCATAACAAAGGGGATGGGATCTACCTCTATGAGGCTTCAAATCATAATAAGATTACAAGTAACACCTTTGAAGGAAATGGTGGTTTAGGCATTTGGGTGTATCATTCATCAGGTACTATGATCACGGGTAACGATATAGTTGCCAATGGTAATGGGATCGCTGCAAGTTATGGTTCAGACAATACGATTATCGATAATGTCATCAATGGTAACGACGTAGGTGGTATTGTGCTTGGTGATTCGGCAGACAATATGATTGCACGGAATACGATAGAAGGTCACAGAGATGCTGGGATCATCATTTCTTGGGGGTCATCAGAAAATACCATTGCGGGGAATACCATTGCTTCCAATGGCAGAGGTATTTCGATATTCCGTTGTACAAACGCAAATATGATTTCAGGTAACATAATCGAGACTAATGACGTTGGAGTCGAACTTAATCTTACAATGTTTACCACCATCAATGACAATAATTTCATAAATAACAGCAGGCAAGCATCTTTTTTCCTTTCGTTTCCCATGGTTTGGTCCGGCAATTATTGGGATGACTGGAAATTGCCATTTCCTCGGCCAATCCTTGGTTTTTGTTGGATAACGTTCGATTTGCATCCTGCAAAAAAACCATACGATATACCATAATTGGGACTCTACTAGGGATGATTTTATTTGTGTTCTTCTAAGAGGTTTTCTTTTCTCATGCAAAGAAAGAACTCCGGAACACGTATGTCTTCAGGAATAAATCAATACAGGTAATTCATCTTATTAGTTCTTTAAAAAAGCTTTAACCCGAAGCTTGTTTCCGTTGGAAGGAAAAAAAATAAAAAAATAGAAAATACTTTTTATGTACGATAGACTTCTTGAATATTTTCATGTTCATGCATTGGGCACACTTTCATACCGGCTCTCCATGTTGGTGCTATAAAGTAGTTTTCACATGTATTACAATACCACATAATATTTACACCTTATGTTTTTTAACATATCTGAATTTTTAATAATATAAAAATTTTATTATACAAATATATCCCCAGCAATATTGATATTATAGAATAGTTTATATTGATTTTCTTAATAAAATACAAAAAGAGATGAGAAAAGTATCTTCAATAGGGATCAATTTCTGAAATATTTTGATGTTTATTGGGACAGACCTTGATACCATCCTTATTAATCGGTGACCCAAAATAGTCTTTGCACTTAAAACAATACCACATAATCTTGGCACCTCATTATTTTAAGGTATCTGGTGCTTTTATAGTATAAAATATTTATTATACAACTCCAACCCCCTGCATAACTGTTATATAAAGGGTTAATGTAGAAGTCTCCTCTACTGAGTATTCTAAAGCGCTCTGAATATTATGGCCTCTACATACAGGGAGACCGAAATGAGTTCACACACAACAAGTTCTACGAAAATGATTATATTGGTTTTCAGGCCGACGGTATCCACGATGTCCAATATAATATAATCTCCAATATCACCTCTGGAGTCTTCGCTAATGAAGGTGTTTTTGCTCATAATATCGTCCAATAGTGTGTTTTAAGTATTGAATCAACAGGATTTATAAATATCCATAACACATCCATACAGAACTGTCGCCAAGGAATGCACACATGCCATTACATGACATCCATCAGTCATAACAATTTTATTAACAACAGTTTGGATGCAACGTTTGTGAATGCCCTCCTGACCCGATGGCATGGAAATTATTGGGAACAACTATTATTCGGACCGAAAATTATTTTTGGCGTCTTCGCCAAAAGCTTCACTATATCACTTTGGATAAATTTCGACTGGTATCCTGCAATAGAACCATATGATATACTTCAATGCAACTGACATTGTTGAAATGCGTTACGTTTTTTCACTTTGATTTCTTCAATTTTTATCTGAATCATAGGGAAACTATAATAATCATATATGCGTATTAAATATCTAACGTTATAGGGGACAATGGAAGAGTGAAACACATGATAAGAACTATGATTGCGGTTTTTATAAGTGCACTGATGGCTATAGCTGGAATCATCCCTGTCATCGCTAGCGATGGCGGAGAAGAAATTCCCTCTTTGCAGCCATATGATATATCTGTAGAAAACAATATCATTACGATGATACAGGGATTGGACGAGCCTATGTTGGTACAGTATTTGGAGAATATCACGTCGTTTGGGCCGCGTGTCGAAGGAACTAATGCAAGCAAAGCCTCAGCCTCGTACATCTACAATGCATTCAACAGTCTCGGGGTATCGGTAAGGTACGATAACTTTAGTATCATTGGAAAAGAGTATAATGGGACCAATATCGAGGCGACGTTGGAAGGGATCGATCGGTCAAACAATGAGATCTACCTGATCTGTGGCCACTATGATTCCGTTATGGTCTCCCCAGGTGCTGATGACAATGGAGCATCCATTGCTGCCATGATCGCAATTTCACAGGTGCTACGATTATATTCATTCAATCATACGATTCGTTTCGTCGCGTTTGATGCGGAAGAAACCGGATTACGTGGGAGTTTTCATTATGCCCAGGATGCTATCGAAAATGGAGATAATATCGTGGGAGTGATGAATGCGGATATGATAGGTAATGCGGATACTGAGGAAGGGGAGACAAAGGTCATGCTGTACTATGATGCACGCTCTGCATGGCTTTTTGAGTATACGACAACGATCAGTGAAACCTATGCCGATCAGATCCATTTGTCAATAGAGGATGGAGGATATACGGGTGGCAGTGATCATATCCCGTTCTGGGGGTATGGATACAGTGCCGTCTGTATCTCTGAGTTTGACTTTAGTGAAGTGTATCATACTAGTAGAGACACGATTGACAATATGAAACCCTCCTATGCAACGAATGTGTCTAGACTCATGCTTGCAACAATAGCTAGCATCGCAGAACCCCATGAGAATGTCCCACCCGATACTCCTAGTGCGCCATCGGGTCCATCACAAGGGAAACCAGGCAGGGACTACACCTATGCAAGCTATACAAGTGATGTGGAGGGAGACCAGGTGTATTATCTGTTTGATTGGGGTGATGGGACTGAGAGTGAATGGCTTGGGCCCTATACGTCGGGATCAGCATGCGAGGCAACGCACGCATGGGATGAGAAAGGAACTTACACCATCCGGGTGAAGGCAAAGGACATCCATGGTGCAGATAGCGGCTGGGCGACCCTTAAAATCAGCATGCCAAAGATATACACTGCCAATCACATCATGCAATCACTAGGTCGATTAGTAGAACGATTCCCATCCATTGATTTTGTATTGAGATCATTGTAAGGATACTCGTAATCACTCTTCTTTTTTTAAGCATCCCTCTGAATCTCAGGAAAAATATAATAATCTGATAAAGAATTGATATGTGTCAAATAATCAGAGATAGTAAGAGTTAATCCTATGAACAAAGCACTACTAAGTATATTTTTTTTGATGCTACTAGTTAATACTGTTATTTCGGCTTGTGGCATTGATGAGAATGTACGTATAAATACACCATTACCGAATGCCTTCACACATATGATATCATACTGTATTGTTAATGATACTGAGCGATTAGACCAAGAGCAAAATCGTACAACATCGGATGTAGATGGACCATATAGAGTCAGCCAATGGGCCTTAGCTCAATCATTTGTGCCGAAATTGCCATATATCAGTCGAGTCGAACTCTCATTATTTAGTGAGGGGTCCCCTATCGATCTTATGATATCAATACGAGATGATTTGGATGGTGATGACTTGACGAGTGTCACAATTGATGGATTCCATTACAACAATGTAAGTTGGGTCTCTTTTGATTTTGCGGATATATCTGTCACTCCTGGTCAAACATATTATATTCTTTGGGTTCCTACCATATATAATCCTCAACTCGGTAAATACCATTGGTGCTATGGAAACGACAACCCATACAAAAGAGGAAACTCATGGGCTCATATTGAAGGTGAAGAATGGAAAAATATTGAAGAAATATATGACCCTTTTTTTAATAGGATTGATTTTTGTTTTAAGACTTATGGCTATAGCAATTCGCCAACCACACCATATATTCAAGGCCCAAGTTCAGGAAAACAAAGAGTAGATTATGAGTATTCACTAGTCTCTACCGATCCAGATGGCGATAATGTTTTTTACCATATTGACTGGGGTGATGGAAGCATTGATACATGGATTGGGCCGTTTGGTTCGGGTGCTCCTGCCATCATACAGCATTCTTGGAGTAAAGAAGGTACGTATACAATTTCGGTACAAGCAAAAGATAGCTACGATTTTGAATCTGACTGTGCAACCCTTGAGGTCAGTATGCCAAAGATGCACACCTACAATCCGATCATGCAACCTATCCTAAAATTGTTAGAGCGCTTTTTACTCCTTCAACCTATATTGAAGTAATATCTTTTGCACTCGTAGCACATCTTCTTGTATCTCTGAATATTATAGTTATTTGATTATATTGTACCCAATTGCCTATTAACAATACATTTTCCTTATAATTTGTTATGATGCCCGTACCTTAAAAATATTCTTTGTTATAATTTTTTTGCATTCTCCTAATAGAATAGGGCTAGATGTCCAACTAACTTCCAATTAGTACAATCAATCAAGAAGTACGGATGCAATAATCATCTTTAAATCAATATCAAACTAGCAATCTTGGATTTATATCGCTTTCCCTGTATACCATTCAACTCCATCAATTGGTCAACAAAGGTAAGTTAGACATTCAATTCAATGATTTATTTTATACTGGTCTATTTTAAGTAATGTATTTCCACCGCGACCTCATTTCTTCGTAAAAAGCCAGGAGTAAACGGACTATCATATCTCATTAAGATCGGTTCACTTTTCATTTGAATTGCGTGTTTTTTCAAGGTTGTGATAAGTTTTTTTATGTTTTTTTGTACTTTCATTTCGTTAGTACGGCCACTAAATTGAACAACAGCCATTATTCTTTCTGTTTGATTTTCTATTTTTACAACAGGATTGCTTGGTATCGGAAAGGTCTCCTTAGTATATGATGAGGGAAGAGCAAAGGCCATAAAGTTTTTTGCTGTGATAACTGGGACAGTCATGGCAATTTTTTCAGAAGTTGTTACAGGAGCGGTCATTGTTATTTTCCTGCGTGTTTTGTTTTCACCAGAGATATATTGAAAAAGGAGACTAAATCCAGAGTTATTATTATCTTCTACGACAGCGAATATCACTTCTGGGTACTGGCGGATTTCAATATCTTCAATTTTCTTTAGAACATTATAAGGAACTTCTTCTGTCATACATTGAATTGAATAGTGTTCAGATATAAATGAATATGGTTTATGATCGAAAAAGATGGGGGTTGATAGTCGCTTCGATTGAAACGGGAATCGACTGATTCACTCCTGTAATCGAAAAATTGCCTTCTATTTTTATGACAAACAAATCAGGAAATATTTTTTTCGTCCCAGACGTAAATATTTTCATATACGGAATGAAAAGTTGTGTTTCAAGATGGTCCTGTTGTGCCGGTTCTACGATTGCCGGTTCCATAAATTTTTGAGCAATCATCTTTTGAGTTTCAGCGGTTAACCCATAAATACTACAGAAAAGATCATTTGCCCGTAAGGGGATTTTACTTGGGTTATAAAGTGATAATCCTATGGTTGTCAGAAATCCTCGAACTCTTATTTTTGGATCAATAGATAGTATGATACCCAATGATTCATTATGGAAAAGTAATTGCTTAATATCAGGAATGAGGAGTTGAGTGGTCGTTGAGAGTCCGATGGATTTATTGATACCCATGAGATGGACTCCAGCATTTCCTGTTACGCTAAGAGTCAATATTTTAGCGTTTAAAGCGTCGAATAGGAGAGTACCATTGAGATGAAAATCGGATGTATCATTTGGGGTGATGATTCCCTGCATCTGTGAAAACTCTCCGACGAGGTCTCCGTTTTCTGTTTTTATGCTGGTTCTAAAATTTTTAAGGGACATTTCAAAGAAATTAGGATTCTCTACGCTAACTATTGCGTAGAAAAGCACACCATTTTCAGTTATTTCTGTAACCTCTGCATGAATGCTCAGTTTAGGGGATGAAATATTTTTAAGGAGATCTTGAAATGACGCAGTGATATTAACATGAATCGGTATGATTTTTTCAAAGATCCCAGCGAAATTTATTCCAAATGTTCCTTGTATGGAAATATAAATCATTGAGGAAAATTCTCCAACAAACGACAGAGTTTCATTGGTTGAAAATATTCTTTGTTGTTTTGCTGCGATCGTTCCACCGACGAAATGTATATCCAGAATAGTATTTCCATCAGGTTTTTTTCCGACGATATTGAGGTTTTTAACAAGGAGATCATAATAATTATCATTCACCATAAAAATATTTGCAGTAAATTTCATTTCATCAGAGGTTAGCTGCATAAGATTGAACTCTACATTGATTTTGGGTGCTTTAATATCCTGTATAAAAAATACAAGAACACCACCAATGGCAGCATTAATGATTATAAGGGCAACAAGCAGTAGAACACCAATTCGTATGTTTCTTTCCATAGAGGTACCTATATAATATAGTGTAGCAAAGAGGTCAGAAATCTATTATATTACACTATATATAATATTTATGATACCTATTTTTCTTTCAGTAAATGCCAAAACTATTAAATAGAGCGTGAATTTTAGCCGGTTAGGATTCTCCATGCCAGAGCCACTATTGGTTATCCTATATTTGTGCATCATGATACTTACGTTTGTTTTCATGGAAGGTGTTGCATGGTTCATGCATAAATATATAATGCATGGGTTTGGGTGGTTCCTTCATGAGGATCATCATCGATATACCAAGAAACGTTTCCAAAAAAATGATGTCTTCGGTGTGTTCTTTGCGGTGCTTTCGTTCATCCTGATTTTTTTTGGCTTCTTTGGCGGTTTTGATATTAGATTATTTCTTGGGGTTGGGGTCGCTATGTATGGAATGGGATATTTCCTTGTCCATGACATCTTTTTCCATCACCGTAAAAAGATTAAGTACCGACCAAAAAGCAAGTACATCAGACGGGTGTTAAATGCTCATTCTATCCACCATCAACAAAGCAAGGCGCATGAAGGAATCTGCTTTGGGTTTCTCTATGCAAGTAAAAAATATAGCCTACCTGAAGAGAAAACCAAATCAACGTAACTTTTTTTTAGGTGCTTAGATAGTTGTGGATCGAGTGAGTTTTCCAAGCAAACTGCAGTATGCAGTCACCGTGAGTTGATCACCTGTAGTCGTGTAAACATTATAGCTATATGAGTCAAAGTAAAAAATTTGGTTGATTTGAGTAGAATTTAGTTACAGCAATGTTCCCGTTTTTTAAGAAAATCAAAGCGAGAAATCTCCACACTTTGGTTTGTGGAATGAATCGATGCAGGAATTGATATAAAACGCAGACAGGTGTTTTTGTGAGAAAAGGACAATATTTTTCCTTTATATGAAATATGACTCTATACCTTGCAACATTTATTTTCTTTCTGATTCTTTCATTCACATCCTAGTTTCATACTCTGATTAATCTCTGGACAATCACCCTCTTAACAAGTGTTCCCTTCTTCGTGTCCATCATTCCAGTTATTAATGAAATAAGGGCTTCGCCCTTATAATCCCATTCCGCCTTCGTTCCTCAGCAAGCCCTTCGGGCGTTGCCGTATCTCACTCGGCGGTAAGGTTTTGTTGTCCAT
>JAEAMF010002549.1_pt1 | contig 10225 bp, 9 predicted proteins | sample 8958721 | NCBI WGS metagenome assembly JAEAMF01 (sample SAMN16933255, study PRJNA681124) | bioreactor sludge metagenome | isolation source: anaerobic bioreactor treating anionic surfactant - SDBS | place: India: Bengaluru | collected 2019-02-28 | reverse complement strand
ACAGGTCGAGGGCGGCCGAGCCGCAGCGCCGGATGGCCTGGGCCCGGACGATGAACCGCGCCCAGTGGTCGAGGTTGTTGACCGGGCTCTGGCGGACGTCGTACGGGAAGCCCGTCGCCAGCAGGCTGCGGCCGAGGTCGGCCACGTCGGACACCCGGATCGGGGCGCCGTTGAGCGCGGCCCCCCGCCCTGCCTCGGCCCGGAACATTTCTTCGCGCATGGGGTCGTAGACGAAGCCCAGGGCCAGGCGCCCGGCGCATTCGAGGGCGGCCGAGACGCTGAAAACGGGGAAGCCGTGGGCGAAATTGGTCGTGCCGTCGAGCGGATCGATGACCCAGCGGCACTCCGAGGTCCCGGCCCGGGCCAGGCCCTCCTCGGCCAGGAAGCCGTGGGCCGGAAAAGCGGCCGACAGGCGGCCGACCAGGATCTCCTGGGCGCCCAGGTCGAACGGGGTGACCAGGTCGACGGCCCCTTTATAAGAGGCCTCGACCACCCGGCCGAGGTTGGCGCGGAGATAGAGCCCGGCCTCGCGGACGGCGGCCTCGGCCAACCGCGCGATGTCCCGGAGATCGTCCATGGCCCTATCTTATAGGGGAAGCCCGCCGGGGGTCAAACCGGGACGGGGCGCCGCCCCCCGTCCCCCCGTGAACCCGGGCCGCGGATTTACGTAGTATAATAGACCGTCGACGTTTTCAGTCCGTCCGGAAAGGCTCGCACCATGAGTGAAAAGGCCAGCTTCTTCAAGCGGCACAAGAAACCTCTGATCGCCCTGGCCGTCCTGGCCGTCCTCGGCGTGGTCGTCGTGGGGAACCTGCGCTCCCGCCGCGAGAAGACCGTCAAGGTGACCCTGGAGCAGGTCAAGAAGCAGGACCTGACCTCGATCGTCTCGGCCTCGGGGGAGATCAAGCCCAAGAAGAACATCAACATCAGCGCCCAGGTCCCGGGCCGGATCGTCAGGATCGGCGTCGTCGAGGGCCAGGAGGTCAAGGCCGGCACCTTCCTCCTCAAGCTCGACTCGACCCAGTACGAGGCCAACGCCGACCGCGACCAGAACTACATCCGGGCCGCCAAGGCCGACCTGATCCAGGCCGAAGCCCGGCTGCAGCGGGACAAGAACTCCTTCGACCGCCAGCAGAAGCTCTTCGACGACAACCTCATCTCCAAGGACCAGCTCGAGGCGGCCAAGGCCAACTACGACGTCTCCGTGGCCCAGACCAACGCCATCGCCTTCCAGATCAAGCAGGCCGAGGCCTCGCTCAAGAGCACCCTGGACAGCCTGGCCAAGACGACCTACGTCTCGCCGATCGACGGCATCATCACCAGCCTCCAGGTCGAGGAGGGCGAGACGGCCATCATCGGCACCATGAACAACCCCGGCACGGTCATGCTGACCATCGCCGACCTGTCGGTGATGGAGGTCGAGGTCGAGGTCGACGAGACCGACGTCATCGGCGTCGCCCTAGGCCAGGAGGCCGACGTCCGCGTCGACGCCCTGCCGAACACGGTCTTCAAGGGCCAGGTCACCGAAATCGGCAGCTCGGCCATCCAGCAGTCGACGTCCGGGCTCTCCTCATCGACCCAGGAATCCAAGGATTTCAAGGTCGTCGTCACGCTCAACGACCCCGACCGCAAGCTCAAGCCGGGCCTGTCGGCCTCGGCCGACATCATCGTGGCCCGACGGACCCAGGCCCTGGCCGTGCCCATCTCGGCCCTGGTCCTGCGGGACAAGCCCGACGCCCCGGCCGGCGCGCCCGCCTCGGCCCGGGAGGAGGAAGGCGTCTTCGTCGTGGAGGCCGGGCGGGCCAAGTTCGCGCCCGTCACCAAGGGCATCGCCGGCGGCATGAACATCGAGATCGTGGCCGGCCTCAAGGAAGGCCAGGAGATCGTCGGCGGCCCCTACGCCGCCCTGCGCGAGCTCAAGGACGGCGTCCTGGTCAAGGCCGACGCCAAGAAGGGCACCCCCGCGTCATGAGCGTCCCGGACCCCATCGTCATCCTGGTCGAGGACCTCTGGAAGGTCTACCAGCTCGACGAGCAGCAGGTCGAGGCCCTGCGCGGCGTCTCCCTGACCGTCGAGCGCAACGAGTTCGTGGCCATCATGGGCCCGTCGGGCTCGGGCAAGTCGACCCTGATGAACCTCATCGGCTGCCTGGACACGCCGACCTCCGGCTCCTACCGCCTGAGCGGCAAGGTCGTCAGCGACATGACCGAGGACGAGCTGGCCTACATCCGCAATCACGAGATCGGCTTCGTCTTCCAGGTCTTCAACCTCCTGCCCCGGGCCACGGCCCTCCACAACGTCGAACTGCCGCTCATCTACGCCGGGGTCAAGAAGGCCGACCGCCTGGCCAAGGCCCGCCGGGCCCTCGAGCGGGTGGAGATGAAGGCCCGCATGGGCCACAAGCCGGCCGAGCTGTCGGGCGGCGAGCGCCAGCGCGTGGCCGTCGCCCGGGCCCTGGTCAACGAGCCGTCCCTGCTCCTGGCCGACGAGCCGACGGGAAACCTCGACTCCCGGACCGGCCGCGAGATCCTCAACCTCTTCCACCGGCTCCACGAGCAGGGCCACACGATCATCATGGTCACCCACGACCGCGAGGTGGCCGCCCAGGCCCAGCGGATCATCCACATCCGCGACGGCCAGATCGAAAAGGACGAACGGCTGGGAGGCTGACATGGACCTCTTCAAGCGCATCGCCGGCGTTTTCCTCGAACCGCGGCGGACCTTCGAGGGCCTGGCCGCCCGGCCCGTCTGGATCGACGCCCTCATCGTCGCCCTCCTGGCCCTGATGGCCTTCAACCTGACCGTCCTGCCCTACGCCCAGAGGGACAACCTGGCCCTGATGAAGGACAACGCCGCCCTCAAGGAGCGCATGGGCGAAGACGGCTACGCCAAGCTCATCGAGCGGACCGAGCATCCCTCGCGCTCCGGCCAGATCGTCCAGGTCTTCGTCACCACGCCGCTCTTCGCCGTGGCCGCGCTCCTGCTCCAGAGCCTGCTCCTGCTCATCCTGGGACGGCTGCTGTCCACCCAAGGAAGCTACGTCCAGGTCCTGGCCGCCCTCGTCCACGCCGGCCTGATCGACAAGCTGCTCGGCAATGCCGTCCGCCTCGGCCTGGCCGCGGCCCGCGGCTCGCTCATGCAGACCTCGACCAGCCTGGTGCTGCTCTTCCCGCGCCTGGAGGTGACCTCGACGGCCTACATCGTGCTGGCCCAGGTCGACGTCTTCCAGATCTGGATGTTCGGCGTCCTGGCCTTGGGCCTGGCGGCCATCTTCAAGATCGCCCCGAAAAAGGCCCTGGCCCTGTCGTACGGCGTATGGGCCCTCAAGGCCCTGGCCAACATCGGCATCGGCCTGATCGGCATGAGCTTCCTGCGCTAGTCCGGTTGACTTCGGCTTTTCCGACTATTACAGTAATCGCATGGACGACTGGTTCGCTTCCGGGGACTGCGCCCGCGCGCCCATGGCCCGGGTGCTGGCCGAGATCTGGAAGCAGGGCTTGAGCGGCTCGCTCTACGCCCGGACCGGCGGCGTGCCCAAGTGCCTGTCGTTCGAGCGCGGCTTCCTGACGCTCGACTCGGTCTCCTTCGAGGAGAAGGACTTCCTGCGCTTCCTGCTGACGGCGGGCGAAGCGGACCTGATCGCGCTGACGCGGGTCGAGGAGCAGGCCCAGCGCACGGGCGGCTCGGCCCTCCGGGCCCTGGTCGAGATCCCCGTTTTCACGGCCGAGCGGCTCTGGGAGCTGCTCGAGGGCTACGCCCGCGAGGAGGCCCTGGCGGTCGTCGCCGACGCCGCGGCCGAGCGCGAGTTCCACACCCGCAGCGGGCCCCCGGCCCGGGTCTACGTCGAGGCCGTCGACGTGCCCTCGCTGCTGCTGGAGGCCGTCCGGCGGACGGCGGACCCGGCCGCCCTCGAGGCCGTCCTGCCGGCCGGCGGCGAGGCCCTGCGGCGCCTGCCCGCCTTTTCGTCCGACGCCTTCGCGCTGACGCCCGTCGAGCGCTACGTCCTCGGGCTCCTGGACCCGCCCCGGACCGCGGACGAGGCCTGCGCCGAAAGCGACGCCGGCGCGGCCGCGACCCGCCGGGCCCTGGCCGCCCTGGTCCTGCTCGGGCTGGCCGGGCCGGCCGGTCCCAAGCCCAAGACGGCCCGGCTCCCGGGCGACCTGACGCTCGCGGCCATGGACCGCATCCTCGGCCAGTTCAACGCCAAGTGCGCCTTCGTCCTCAAGTACGTGACCAAGGAGATCGGCCCGGTGGCCTTCAGCCTGATCGGCAAGGCCGTCGACGAGGTCCGCGGACGGCTCGATCCGGCCCTTAGGTCGGCCGATCTCCAGCCCGACGGCCGCTTCGAGCTCAAGACGCCGCTGCGGGTCAACGCCAACATCGTCGGCGACGACTGCCGCGTCTCCATGCTCCGGAGCATGGACGAGGTCCTGGCGGCCGAGGTCCTCCTGGTCAAGCGCACCCTGGGCCAGGAGCACGAATCCGCCCTGCTCCGGAGCCTGGAGCGGCTCGGGGAGGCCCCGTGAAGCGGCGCCAGCTCGTCGCCCTGCTCCTCTTCGTCTCGCTCCTGGCCGTCTGGGTCCTGATCGAAATTGGACGCTGAAGCCCCTCCGCTCGTCATCGTCCTCGGGCCGACCGCCGTCGGCAAGAGCCGCGTCGCCGTCGACCTGGCCCTGCGCTTCGGCGGCGAGGTCGTCAGCGGCGACTCCATCCAGGTCTACCGGGGCTTCGAAATCGGCACCGATAAGCCCGGGCCGGCGGAGCGCCGCGGCGTCCCCCATCATCTTATCGACATCGCCGGGCCCGAAGCCCAGTACACGGCCGCCGATTTCGTGCGCGACGCCCTGGCCGCGGCCCGCGACATCGGCTCGCGGGGCCGCCTGCCGATCGTGGCCGGCGGCACCGGCCTCTACCTCAAGGCCCTGATCGACGGCCTCTTCCCCGGCCCGGGCCGCGACCCGGCCCGGCGCGCGGCCCTAGAGGCCGAAGCGCGGGAGAACGGCCTCGAGGCCCTCTTCCGCCGGCTCGAGCGGGCCGATCCCGACTACGCCCGCAAGGTCCGCAGCCGGGACCGCGTCCGCATCATCCGGGCCCTCGAGGTTCTGGATACGACAGGCAAGCCCCTGTCGGAGCATTTTCGCGACACCCGCTCGCCGGTGGCCGGGCGGACCCTGGTCCGGATCGGCCTGACGCTCGACCGGGCCGCGCTCTGCCGCCGCATCGAGGACCGGGTGGACCGCATGTTCGCCCGCGGCCTCGTCGAAGAGGTCCGGGGCCTGCTAGCCCGCGGCGTGCCGGCGGCCGCGCCGGCCTTCCGGGCCCTGGGCTACCGCCACGTCGTCCGCCACCTGGCCGGCGAGATCGGCCTGGAGGAGGCCGCGGCCCTGACGAAGATCGAGACCCGGCAATACGCCAAGCGGCAGATGACCTGGTTCCGCAAGATGGCCGGGGTGGCCTGGTTCTCCCCGGACGACGGCCCGGGCCTTGAGGAACACCTCCGAAAGCAGTTACAATAGGGGGACCGGAGCCTCCATGGAACGCGCCATCCTCGTCAACGTCGCCGCCACCAAGGCCGAAAAGGACGAAGCCGAGGAATCCATGACCGAGCTGTCCGGCCTGGCGGTCGCCGCCGGGGCCGAGGTGGCCGGCCGGGTCTTCCAGGTCCGGCCCCGGCTCAACCCCCGCTGGCTCGTGGGCGAAGGCAAGGTGGCCGAGATCCGGGACGAGGCCCGCGAGGCCGAAGCCGACCTGGTCATCTTCGACCGCACCCTCAACGCCGCGCAGCAGAGGAACCTCGAGGACGACCTCAAGGTCAAGGTCATCGACCGGACCCAGCTCATCCTCGACATCTTCGCCCAGCGGGCCCGGACGAACGAGGGCAAGCTCCAGGTCGAGCTGGCCCAGTTGAGCTACCGCCTGCCGCGGCTGCGGGGCCACGGCGTCGGCCTGACCCAGCAGGGCGCCGGCATCGGCACCCGCGGCCCGGGCGAGAAGAAGCTGGAGGTCGACCGGCGGCGGATCACCGACCGCATCACCCGGCTGAAGCGGGAGATCGACGGCTTGGAGAAGCGCCGCTCGAGCCAGCGCCAGAGCCGGCGCAAGAGCCCCGTCCCGACGGTCTCGCTCGTCGGCTACACCAGCGCCGGCAAGTCGACCCTGTTCAACCTGCTGACCAAGGAGCAGCGCTACACCTCGTCCAATCTTTTTTCGACCCTGGACCCGCTGCTGCGGCGGGTCACGTTCCCCGACGGGGCGTTCTTCTTCCTGACCGACACGGTCGGCTTCATCAAACGCCTGCCGGTCGAGCTGGTCACCTCCTTCCGGGCCACGCTCGAGGAGCTGGGCGAGGCCGACGCTATTTGCCACGTCGTCGACGTCGCCTCGGCCTCCTGCGAGCGGCAGCTCGAGGCGGTCGAGTCGGTCCTGGCCGACCTCGGCATCGCCGGCGTCCCGGTCGTCAAGGTCCTCAACAAGATCGACCTCCTGCCCGAGGACGAGCGGGACCTGCTCGTGCGCCGCAACGCGGACGCCCACGGCCAGACGGTCGCCCTCTCGGCCCGGACCGGGGAGGGCGTCCCGGACCTGCTGCGCCGCCTCCGGGAGGTCCTCTTCGCCGGCTGCCGGACCTATTACCTCCGGGTGCCGCGGGAGAACCGGGAGATCGCCGACTCCCTGGGCCGCCGGTCGCTCGTCCTCAAGCGGCGGGAGAGCGACGGCTTCGTCGAGTTCAAGGTCCTGGCCGAGCCGTCCGGGATCATCGACCTCGGGCCCTACCTCGAACAAGGAGCCGAGCCATGGTGAAGCGCTACGCCGTCGTCCTGTTGGCCCTGTGGGCCGCCTGGGGCTGCGCCAGCGCGCCCCGCATCGCGCCGCCCGCGTTCTACGTGGAAGACCTGCCGGCCGACGCGACGACGCGGCTGAAGCTCGACGACCGGATCGCCGCGTCCGACGCCTGGCAGGCCCTCAAATCGGGCCGGCCGGCCTTGGCCCGCAAATACCTGCTCAAGCTCGGCACGGCCAGCCCGGTCCGCGAAGCCGGCCTGGCCTACGCCGACCTGCTCGAGGCTGACCTGGCCGCGGCCGAGGCCCGCTTCAAGTCCTCGATCGCCGGCACCCCGGGCATGGTCCCCTCGTACGTCGGCCTGGCCCAGATCTACGAGTCCCGCCGGGAGAAGGTCAAGACGCTCGACGCGTACCGGGAGATCCTCCGGCTCGACCCGGACAACCGCTGGGCCGGCCCGCGCTTCGAGAGCCTGCGCGAGGGCCTCGTCCGCGACGCCGCCGCGGCCGCCCGGGCGGCCCTGGCCGCGGGCAACCGCGAGACGGCCAAGCGCGGCTTCCTGGAGGTCCTGTCCTACGACCCGGGCTCGACCGACGCCCACCTCGAGCTGGCCCGGCTCTACCGGCAGGAGAAGGCCACGGCCGAGGCCCTGGACCATTTCAAGGCCGCCATGGCCTCGGGGGAGCAGGACAAGACGGTCCTGCGCGAGTACGCCGAGTTCCTGGCCGAGGCCGGCCAGCTCGGCCAGAGCCTCGAGGTCCTGGAGAAGCTGGCCGCCGCCGCGCCCAAGGACGCGGCCGTCAACAAGCGGGTCGCGGAGCTCAAAGAGAAGCTCGGCGTCTACGAGATCCCCAGCCAATACGACGCCATCCCCGGGCTGGAGGCCGTCACCCGCGAGGACCTGGCCGCCCTGATCGGCGTGACGTTCGAGAAGGACATCGAGGCCCCGACCCGGACGGAGATCCTGGTCGACATCGCCACCTCGTGGGCCCAGCGGTACATCGTCACCGTCGCCTCGCTCGGCATCATCCGGGCCTCCGTCAATCACACCTTCCAGCCCCGGCGGATCATCAACCGGGCCGAGCTGGCCGACGCCGCCGTCCGGCTCATCGACGCGCTTCAGCAGCGGGGGGCCCGCTTCGTCCCCCTGGTCGAGGCGCGCCGCATCCAGATCGCCGACGTGGCCCCCGACAGCCTCTATTACGCCTCCATCTCCAAGGCCCTGTCCTACCAGATCATGGCCCTCATCCCCGGCCGGTTGTTCGAGCCCGAGCGGACGGTCTCGGGCGCCGAGGCGCTCCGCGTGTTCGAACTGATCCGGGGGCTGGCCCGATAAGGACGCGCGCATGGACGAGATGAACGGATCGATGGGCGTGGCCGCGGCGGCGGCCGGCGAAAAACGCCGCTCCGAGATCCTGACGCTGCCCAATCTGCTCTCGCTCGCGAGGATCCTGCTGACGCCCGTCTTCGTCCTGATGATGGTCCGGGAAAAGCCCTGGGCGGCCTTCATCATCTTCCTGGCCGCCGGCGCCACCGACGCCCTGGACGGCTTCGCCGCCCGGACGCTCCACCTCAAAACGACGCTGGGGCTGTGGCTCGATCCGATCGGCGACAAGCTCCTCTTGACCTCGGCCTTCGTCGTCCTGACCCTGCCGGCCTTGGCCGCGCCGAACGTCCTGCCGCTGTGGCTGACGGCCCTGTGCGTCGGCCGGGACATCGCCATCGCGCTCGGGGCCCTGCTCATCATCGCCCTGCGCGGCACGCGGACCTTTCCGCCCAGCCTGACGGGCAAGGCCAGCACGATCTGCGAGGTTTTTCTGATCTATGTCGTGCTCTACCTCAACGCCGCCGGGAAGGCGCCCCAATCCCTGGCCTGGCTCTACGTCCTGACGGCCCTGCTGGCCGCCGCGTCCTTCGTCCAGTACGCCTTCCGCGGGGTGCGCATGCTCCGCGGGCCCCGGATCCCCGCGGCGCGGTAACCTACACGCCCCGTTGCGTTGGGGGCCGGCCTGGTGTAAGATGCCGGGGAAAACCGCCTCGAGGAGCGCCCATGAACGTCAACGAGACCTTCGAGAAGCTGGCCCGCCGGATCGAGCAGTTCCGCGACGAGATGGTCGACCTCCAGATGAAGCTGTGCGCCATCCCGGCCATCGCCCCCTCGAGCGGCGGCGAGGGCGAGGCCAAGAAGGCCGAGTTCCTCGTCGAGTGGCTCAAGGCCAACGGCTTCGTCGACATCTCGGTCGTCAAGGCCCCCGACCTCGACGCGCCCTCCGGCTACCGGCCCAACATCCTGGCCTATTACCGCGGCCGGAGCTCGGCCCGGACGGTGTGGGTCATGACCCACACCGACGTCGTCCCGCCGGGCGAGCCGTCGCTCTGGCGCGGCGACCCGTTCAAGGCCTGGGTCGAGAAGGGCCGCGTCTACGGTCGCGGTGTCGAAGACAACCAGCAGGACTTGGTGGCCTCGCTCTTCGCCGTCAAGGCCCTCAAGGCCGAAGGCCTGGTCCCGCCCTCGGACATCGGCATGGCCCTGGTCGCCGACGAAGAGACCGGCAGCCGCAAGGGCATCGAGTATGTCCTCCAGACCCACCCCGCCTTCCGCCGCCAGGACCTGATCATCGTTCCCGACGCCGGCAACGAGCACGGCACCATGATCGAAGTGGCCGAGAAGAGCCTGCTCTGGCTGAAGTTCAAGACCCTCGGCAAGCAGGCCCATGGCTCGACGCCGGAAAAGGGCGTCAACAGCTTCAAGGCCGCCAGCTTCCTCATCACGGCCCTGAACGACCTCTACAAGATCTACCCGGGCCGGGACAAGCTCTTCGACCCGCCCATCTCGACCTTCGAACCGACCAAGAAGGACGCCAACGTCCCCAACATCAACACCATCCCCGGCGAGGACGTCTTCTACGCCGACATGCGCATCCTGCCCCAGGTCAAGCTGCAGGACGTCGAGAAGACCATCCGCCAGATGACGGCCAAGATCGAGCGGAAGTTCAAGGTCAAGATCACCTTCGAGGTCCAGCAGAAGGCGCCGGCCGCGCCGCCGACCTCGGTCCAGTCGCCCGTGGTCCTGGCCCTGCGCAAGGCCGTCCGGGCGGTCTACCACAAGGACGCCAAGCCCATGGGCATCGGCGGCGGCACCGTGGCCGCGGTCTTCCGCCGGGCCGGCATCCCGGCCGCCTGCTGGTCCAAGCTCGACGAGACCGCCCACCAGCCGAACGAATACTGCATCATCGACAACATGGTCGGGGACGCCAAGGTCTTCGGCCACGTCTTTTTGCAGGAATAGGGCCGACGGCAGCGGGGCCCGCCCGGGCCCCCGAGGTCAGACCGGCCGGCGCACGGCCGCCAGGGGCGACGGCGAAGCGGGAAAGATCCGCTGGACGCGTTGGGCGATGCGGACCGTGTTCAGGTGGATGTCGACGGTGTCCTTGATGTCCAACG
>JAEAMF010002547.1_pt1 | contig 10229 bp, 8 predicted proteins | sample 8958721 | NCBI WGS metagenome assembly JAEAMF01 (sample SAMN16933255, study PRJNA681124) | bioreactor sludge metagenome | isolation source: anaerobic bioreactor treating anionic surfactant - SDBS | place: India: Bengaluru | collected 2019-02-28 | reverse complement strand
GCCCGACCGGCAACGCCCTGCAGCACCAGTTCGGCCCGCGCCTGCTGCCGCTGCTGGAAGACACTGATGTCGAGCAATGGGAAGCGCTGGTCACTGAGGCGCGCGCCGAACGCGAGCGCCTTGAGGCCGAGCTGCACAGCGGTCGCGACCGCCTGCTGGAGCTCAACTCCGGTGGTGCCGGCGAAGGCCAGGCACTGGTCGAGGCGATCCTGGAGCAAGATGACCAGTTCGCCCTGCCGATCTACATGGAAACCCTGTTCGACGCCTTTGGCATCGATAGCGAAGACCATTCGGAAAACGCCCTGATCCTCAAGCCAAGCGAGAAGATGCTCGACGCCAGCTTCCCGCTCGGCGACGACGAAGGTGTGACCATCACCTACGACCGCAATCAGGCGCTGTCGCGGGAAGACATGCAGTTCCTCACCTGGGAACACCCTATGGTGCAGGGTGGCATGGACCTCGTCCTGTCCGGTTCGATGGGTAACACCGCTGTAGCCTTGATCAAGAACAAGGCGCTCAAGCCTGGCACCGTGCTGCTTGAACTGCTGTACGTCAGCGAAGTGGTAGCGCCACGCGCCTTGCAGTTGGGCCGCTACCTGCCACCAGCCGCCTTGCGCTGCCTGCTCGACACCAACGGCAACGACTTGGCCGCGCGGGTCTCGTTTGAAACCCTGAACGACCAACTGGAGAGTGTGCCCAAGGCCAGCGCAAACAAGTTCATCCAGGCTCAGCGCGATGTGCTGGCGCCACGGATCAACGCAGGCGAAGCCAAGATCATGCCGCGTCATGCCGAACGCGTAGCCGAAGCGCAGCGTCGCCTGGCTGCCGAGACCGAAGAAGAACTGGCACGCCTGACCGCGCTGCAGGCCGTCAACCCGAGCGTACGCGACAGCGAAATCGAAGCCCTGCGCAAGCAAGGTAGAGATGGCCTGGCCATGCTCGAGAAAGCCGCACTGCGCCTGGAAGCCATCCGGGTACTGGTTGCCGGCTGATCGGTATCGGAACGTCTTGCTGGCAAACCCGGCGTCTACAGCACAATGAACAGTGTGCTGTAGACGCCGGCCTTGGTATCAGTCCTTGCGCCGATACAGCTGCACCAGGGTTGCCGGATCTTTTTGCAAATACCCCTGACTACCATGCAGACGCATCAATTGGGCAGCAAGCCCGCTGATGGGTGTGGCTGAACCCTGCTCACGCGAAAATTTGACGGCAGTATCAAGGTCCTTGAGCAAGGTGCGCACATGCCACTTGACCGGTTCAAAACGGCTTTCAGCCATTTGCGGCGCGAGAATCTGCAAGGGCTTGGAGTCGGCAAAACCGCCAGCAAGGGCTTCGGCGATGAGGCGTGCATCAACCCCAGACTGCTCGGCCAGCGCTACCACTTCAGCGATTACCAAGGCATTACAGGCAACAATCATCTGATTGCACGCCTTGGTCACCTGCCCTGCTCCAACCGGCCCCATATGGGTAACACGCTGGCCCAGGGTCAGTAAAACCTGCTGCACCCGCGCCAGATCCTGCGCAGCACCGCCGACCATGATCGCCAGGGTACCGGCCTCAGCGCCCGGTGTGCCTCCTGACACAGGTGTATCCAGCCAACTCATGCCGTTGAGCGCCGCCAGCTCGGCAGCCATCTCACGGGTGGCACCAGGCTCAATACTGGAAAAATCCACCAACAACTGCCCGGCCCTGGCACCACTGGCCACGCCGTTTTCACCAAACACAACCTCACGGACCACCGCAGTGTCGGCCAAACACAGCATCACGACATCGGCGTACTGGCACAATTCGGCAGGTGTAGTGGCCAGGCGAGCCCCCGCGGCAACCAAGTCTGCACACTTTTCCGGTGAACGATTCCACACCGTCAACGGGTATCCAGCCGCCAAAAGCCGCTTGCACATGGGTAGCCCCATAAGACCGATACCAGCAAACCCCAACGAAGGTCGTGCAACACTCATGAAACACTCCAGAAAGTTTGATTAAAGAAGTTGCGCAATTGGACGATCAAGATTGCAGGCGTAAACAGAAAATTTACCTACAGAGTTTTAGGGAAAATCCCAGGACTCACACAGACGGCTCGTGACTAAACCCGCACAACCGGTTCCGTGAGTACTCTATGATGTTCCCTTTGAACAGCCATCCCCCCAAGGCACACGGCACACAATGACTTCCAAGAACACTCCTGCCAATGTGGTTTCCGAACTGATGTCGTCTACTGCCACGTACACTGCTACAGGGTCTAGGGAATACTACGGCACTCGCACGCTGAACCCACAGCAGTACCTGTACTACACAGAAACCGACATCCAGCGCATCCTCGACAACCTCGACGGCCTGCGCGACCTGGTCTTTCCGCCAAGCCCACATCAGGAAGATGAAAGCCAACTGCGCCTTGATCAACAGTTCCCATCGGTCTGTCTGATCGGTTTGGGCCGTTGCGGCTCGAACATTGCCTTGGACGTCGCAGAACTGGTCTACAACGCACGCACCTTCTACCTCAATGAGTTCAACAACGAGGAAAGGGTCAGCAACGACATCAGCTACAGCCCGGCGCGATGGATCCGCAACAACCTGCGTCTGGTGCAGAACAAGAGCAGCAAACCGGTCTTCCTGGTTGAACCACTGGTGATGCTGGGCGACCTGGACAAAGACATCGCCGGGCGCATCCGTTTCTCGCGCAAAGGCGAGACCAGCGGTTTTATCCGCGATTACAGCAAAATGAAAATCATGGACCTGTCTGAGGTTCATGCCGGGGGCGCCGGTAACGCACCGATCCTGGGTCAGTACCTGGCGAAGATCATCCTGAACAAGGAAACCCAGCGTTTCTCCAGCACTGACTGGAAGCTGATCCATTCGTACCTGATCGACTCCTGTGGCATCAAAGCCAACCAGTCGCGCCTGTACTTCTACATTTTCAGCGCCGGTGGTGGTACCGGCTCGGGCATGGCCTCGGAGTTCGGCCTGGCCCAGCAGTACTCCTACATGAACAAGACGTTCGACACCAAACCGGCTGACGAGAATGACGGCAAGAGCGGACACTCGTTCGTCTTTGAGCCGATCTTCACCAGCGGTATCTGCGTATTGCCGAACATCTCCGACCACCGTAGCGAGATGTCCGAGGCCCTGCACATCAACGCCGGACGCCTGCTGTGCAAGTATCTCTCGGAAGAATGGGACTTCTCCTACAACTTCGACAATGAAGACAGCAGCGAAGCCAGTGTCATGGGCCGTATTCGCCCCTGGAACGCGATGATGCTGATCTCCAACGACATCATGCGTTATGCCGAAGAAAGCGATGACGGCACTATCCAGAACATTGATGTCAATGCGATGGAAAAGCACGCTAACCAGTACATCTCGCAGCAGATCTTCAACATCCTTACCGCCCAGGCGGTAACCACCGACTACGATCAGGCCTACTTCCGTCGCGCCGGTATCGATATTGGCGAAACCATCCGTCTGGATGCCAATGACCTGTTCATGAGCCTGGCAGGCCCGGTGGCCATTGCCTACGCCGAATCAGTGGTACCGGAACAGCAGACCCCAAGCTCGGACAAGTTCAAGGTGTTCGAGAAAGAGCAGCCTCGCCTGGATATCGACGACCTGTTTTTCCGCTCCATCGACTTACCGCACTTCAACAAGCAGACCCAGGCCATTGAAGGCATCAGCCTCTTGCCGATTGAGTCCAAGCGCTACCGCGCAGCCCTGGAGCAGTACAAGACCTCCGGTTATGACGCAGCGGCACTGCATGATCTGCATTTCTTCAAGAACTGCTCATCGGTGGTCTCGATCGTCTCGCTGCCCAAGGACTACAAGCTCTCCTACATGGACCTGAACCGGCTCAAGACCCACCTCAACAGCCTGTTCCCCAATACGACGCTCAAGCGCTATGCGCTGGTCATCGGCGCCTCCGCCAACCTGTCGCTGACCACCCTGATCGCCAAGAGCCCGTGCCTGTCGGACGACTTCCTGACGCTGATCGTGGCCTTCATCAAGCGTTGCTTTGCGCGTAACCCGTACCGTTTCGACGATACGCTGGACAACGCCATGCTCGACTTCATCACCAGCGATCACTTCGACGAAAACCACATCGATGAGCTGCTCAACGAGTTCGAGAATCCGGCCAAGATCCTCGATACCAACTGGTACGCGATCAAGCCGATGTATGAGAAGAAGTACCGTGAGCTGATCAATGACAAGAGCAAGTTTGTCTCGATCAACGACATCCGGCTTTCACGCGAATGCGTGAAGAAAGCGGTGAAATACCTGCGAGAAATTTACCGTCACCGGATTGGCAAGACACGGGTTATCTCCCTCAACACCCATACAGGCAAGGTTGATTACTGAGATACCCGTGATCAGGGCCCGGTTTCGCCGGCGCCAAGATCTGCGCAGCCTCGATAGCTGCGCAGACCTTCCTCACCCGCAAAGCGGCTCTTATCAATCGGTACGGACTGTTACCGACACCCCTTGAAGTCGCTGGACTGTTACCAAGTGTCACCCCGGCTGAACAGTACCGCGCACCAACAATGAGCCACTGTGCATTTTTGCGCACCAAATCAGGGCGCCGGTTTTTCCTGAATCACGATCCAGGGGGAAACTACCACCGCCCATATCTGCGGATCTCGCGTCTGAAGGTCTAGCGCCTGCTCATCAGAGAGTTTGCCGACAGCACCCTCAGCGTGCCATGCAGCAAAGGCTTCGCCCCGGTTTTCGGCCATCGCCTCGGCGACCTCGATCAGGTCCAGTGTCGGCTTGACCCAAATCAGGTCACCCTTGGCCCAAAAACGCTCCAGTGCTTTCCACTCAATGACCGCGGTCTCGCCGAGCAGTTTGGCATAGAGGGTGCTTACTTCATCAGTCATGGGTTCCTACCAGAAATAATTCGGCTGCTAAAAGCCGGTATTTTTGCAGAAAACCCAGTTTCAAATAAGCAATTGATCGGTGAGTGCAGGAAAAGCCAAGGATTGCCGACATATAGGGCAAAACTGAAGACGCTTTTTTATAACTTTCAGTCAATTAAGCGACGCGCCCAGGTTTTGCCTCTGCGAGCCCGCTTTTCAAGCGATGAAGCGGCGCTCTACACTGTACCGGTACAGTTGCCGGGGGTAAGGCCGGGGAAATTCGGGTCTGCGGTATGAGGCGAGGCCTCGACGGAGGACCTGATCCGGTCCTGTAGCTTTGGCCGCCAGGACTATAAAAAATACAACAGAATGAGTGGAGCACTATGAGTAAGGCTACTAAGCAGATTTCCAAGCTGTTTGCCGCAATGGTTCTGGCCGGGGTTGCCAGCCATTCGTTTGCCGCCGATACCATCAAGATCGGCATCGCAGGTCCCAAGACCGGTCCGGTCACTCAGTACGGCGACATGCAGTTCATCGGTGCCAAAATGGCCATTGAGCAGATCAACGCCAAGGGCGGCGTCGACGGCAAGATGCTCGAAGCCAAGGAATACGACGACGCTTGCGACCCTAAACAAGCCGTGGCCGTAGCGAACAAAGTGGTCAACGATGGCGTCAAGTTTGTCGTCGGCCACCTGTGCTCCAGCTCCACCCAGCCTGCCTCCGACATCTATGAAGATGAAGGCGTGATCATGATCACCCCGGCAGCCACCAGCCCGGATATCACTTCCCGTGGCTACAAGATGATCTTCCGCACCATCGGTCTGGACAGCGCCCAGGGCCCAGCGGCTGGCAACTACATTGCCAACCACGTGAAGCCGAAAGTCGTTGCCGTTCTGCATGACAAGCAGCAGTACGGTGAAGGTATCGCCACCGCCGTGAAGAAAACCCTCGAAGAGAAAGGCACCAAGGTTGCCGTCTTTGAAGGCCTGAACGCTGGCGACAAGGACTTCTCCTCGATCATCCAGAAGCTCAAGCAAGCCAACGTCGACTTCGTCTACTACGGCGGCTACCACCCAGAGCTGGGCCTGATCCTGCGTCAGTCCAAGGAAAAAGGCCTGAACGCCAAGTTCATGGGCCCAGAAGGCGTCGGCAACGACTCCATCTCGCAGATCGCCCAGGACGCCTCCGAAGGCCTGCTGGTTACCCTGCCGAAATCCTTCGATCAGGACCCTGCCAACAAGGCACTGGTACAAGCCTTCGCCGACAAGAAGCAGGACCCGACCGGCCCGTTCGTGTTCCCGGCCTACTCGGCTGTAGAAGTGATTGCTGAAGGCATCAAGGCCGCCAAGAGCGAAGACACTGCCAAGGTAGCTGCTGCTATCCACGCGGGCACCTTCAAGACCCCGACGGGCGACCTGTCCTTCGACGACAAAGGCGACCTGAAAGACTTCAAATTCGTGGTCTACCAATGGCATTTCGGCAAACCTAAAACCGAAGTTTCGCCTCAATAACCCAGTCTGACCATTGACTAAGAAGCCCACTGTGCGAGCAGTGGGCTTTGTTTTACGAGGTTCATGGACCTGATTCCCGCGATCCGGGAGCTGGTTCACCTGAAAATCTTAAAACCGTCACCAGCGGTTCGCTGGCAGGTGCTGGTACCGAAGTGGCCAAAGACCACAAGGCACCACACGGGGCTCCCCCACCAGTGAAATGCGTATCAGGTTTTTAGGAGCGCTGTAATGCCTGAGATCTATCACTTTTTCCAACAGCTGGTTAATGGTCTGACCATTGGCAGCACCTATGCCTTGATAGCCATTGGCTACACAATGGTTTACGGCATCATTGGAATGATCAACTTCGCCCATGGCGAGGTCTACATGATCGGTTCTTACGTGGCCTTCATCGTCCTTGCCGGGCTGGCCATGATGGGGCTTGATTCTCTGCCGCTACTGATGACCGCCGCGTTTCTTGCGACGATCGTCGTGACCAGTGCCTATGGCTACAGTATTGAACGGGTCGCTTACCGTCCCTTGCGTAACAGCAACCGGTTGATCCCGCTGATTTCTGCCATTGGTATGTCGATTTTCCTGCAAAACACGGTACTGCTCTCGCAGGACTCCAAGGACAAGTCCATTCCCAACCTGATTCCGGGGAGTTTCTCCTTCGGCCCAGGTGGTGCTGAGGAAGTCCTGATTTCCTACATGCAGATTCTAGTGTTTGTGGTCACTCTGGTGGCCATGACCGGCCTCACCCTGTTCATCTCCCGTTCGCGCTTGGGCCGTGCCTGCCGTGCCTGTGCCGAAGACATCAAGATGGCCAACCTGCTGGGGATCAACACTAACAACATCATCGCCCTGACCTTCGTCATCGGTGCCGCACTGGCAGCCGTGGCGGCCGTGCTGCTGAGCATGCAGTACGGTGTGATCAACCCTAACGCCGGTTTCCTGGTGGGCCTGAAGGCCTTCACCGCGGCGGTCTTGGGCGGCATTGGCAGTATTCCGGGCGCCATGCTCGGTGGGCTGGTGCTCGGGGTGGCTGAAGCCTTTGGCGCCGATATCTTCGGTGACCAGTACAAGGACGTTGTGGCATTCGGCCTTTTGGTTCTGGTGCTGTTGTTCCGGCCGACCGGCATTCTGGGCCGTCCGGAGGTTGAAAAAGTATGAACAGACATCTCAAATCGGCGTTTTTCAGCGCCTTGCTGGTCTGGGCCGTGGCCTTCCCGGTACTGGGGCTCAAACTGAGCATCGTCGGTATCAACCTGGAAGTTCAGGGCACTGGTCCTCTCACCCTCACCGTGATCGCCGTGTGTTCGGTGCTGATGTTCCTGCGTGTGCTGTTCGACAAGCAGTGGAGCGCACTGATGCGGTCCGCGCCGAAAGGCTCGCTGGTATCGCCCAAGGTCAGCAACTTCCTGACCCTGCCGCGTACCCAGCGCTGGATCATCCTCGGCTTGGTCGTCGCGGCGCTGATCTGGCCGTTCTTCGGCTCCCGTGGTGCGGTCGATATCGCCACCCTGATCCTGATCTATGTGTTGCTCGGGCTGGGCCTGAACATCGTGGTCGGTCTGGCCGGTCTGCTCGACCTGGGTTATGTCGGCTTCTACGCCGTCGGCGCCTACAGCTACGCGCTGCTGTCGCACTACTACGGCCTGAGCTTCTGGATCTGCTTGCCGATTGCCGGCCTGATGGCAGCCACCTTTGGCTTCCTGCTCGGTTTCCCGGTACTGCGCCTGCGCGGTGACTACCTGGCAATCGTGACCCTGGGCTTCGGTGAAATCATCCGCCTGTTCCTGCGTAACCTGACCGGGCTGACGGGTGGCCCCAACGGTATCAGCAACATCGAGAAGCCAACCTTCTTCGGCCTGACCTTTGAACGCAAGGCCGCCGAGGGCATGCAGACCTTCCACGATTACTTCGGCCTGCAGTACAACTCGATCAACAAGGTGATTTTCCTGTACCTGGTGGCATTGCTGTTGGCGCTGTTTGCACTGTTCGTGATCAACCGTCTGCTGCGCATGCCGATCGGTCGTGCCTGGGAAGCCCTGCGCGAAGACGAAATCGCCTGCCGTGCCTTGGGCCTGAACCCTACCGTGATCAAGCTTTCGGCCTTCACGCTGGGTGCTTGCTTCGCCGGCTTCGCGGGCAGCTTCTTTGCCGCGCGCCAAGGCCTGGTGACACCGGAGTCGTTCACTTTCATCGAGTCGGCGATCATCCTCGCCATCGTCGTGCTGGGCGGCATGGGCTCGCAATTGGGCGTGATTCTCGCGGCCATTGTGATGATCCTGCTACCCGAACTGATGCGTGACTTCAGCGAGTACCGCATGTTGATGTTCGGTGCCCTGATGGTGTTGATGATGATCTGGCGTCCGCAAGGCCTGCTGCCTATGCAACGTCAGCGGCCTGAGCATGCGCTTCGGCGGCTTGTTGGCGGTCAACGGCGTGGCCCTGACCGTCAAGGAAAAACAAGTGGTTGCCCTGATCGGCCCGAACGGTGCCGGCAAGACCACGGTGTTCAACTGCCTGACCGGTTTCTACAAGCCTAGCGCAGGTACGATTCTGCTCGACGGCCAGCCGATCCAGGGCCTGGCCGGTCACCAGATCGCCCGCAAGGGCGTAGTACGAACCTTCCAGAACGTGCGTCTGTTCAAAGAGATGACCGCACTGGAAAACCTGCTGATTGCTCAGCACCGGCACCTGAACACCAACTTCCTCGCCGGCCTGCTCAAAACCCCAGGCTTTCGCCGCAGTGAACGCGAAGCGATGGAGTACGCGCACTTCTGGCTGGACAAGGTCAACCTCACCGAGTTCGCCAACCGTACGGCCGGTACCTTGGCCTACGGTCAGCAGCGTCGCCTGGAAATCGCTCGCTGCATGATGACCCGTCCACGGATCCTCATGCTCGACGAACCCGCTGCCGGCCTGAACCCAAGGGAAACCGAAGACCTCAAGGCACTGATCGGTGTGCTGCGCGAAGAGCACAACGTCACGGTCCTGCTGATCGAGCATGACATGAAGCTGGTCATGAGCATCTCCGACCACATCGTTGTGATCAACCAGGGCACCCCGCTGGCCGACGGTACACCGGAACAGATCCGCGATAACCCTGAAGTGATCAAAGCCTACCTGGGGGAAGCGTAAATGCTGCAGTTTGAAAACGTTTCCACTTTCTACGGCAAGATCCAGGCGCTACACAGCGTCAACGTTGAGATCCGCCAGGGCGAAATCGTCACCCTGATCGGCGCCAACGGCGCTGGCAAGTCAACCTTGCTGATGACGCTCTGCGGTTCGCCACAAGCCCACAGCGGCAGCATCCGCTACCTGGGCGAAGAGCTGGTTGGCCAGGACTCTGCCCGCATCATGCGCAAGAGCATTGCGGTGGTTCCGGAAGGTCGCCGCGTGTTCTCTCGTCTGACCGTCGAGGAAAACCTGGCCATGGGCGGTTTCTTTACCGCCAAGGGCGACTACGAAGAGCAGATGGACAAGGTGCTGCACCTGTTCCCACGGCTCAAGGAACGCTTCAGCCAGCGCGGCGGCACCATGTCCGGTGGCGAGCAGCAGATGCTTGCCATCGGCCGTGCGCTGATGAGCAAACCGAAGCTGTTGCTGCTCGACGAGCCATCACTGGGCCTGGCGCCGATCATTATTCAACAGATCTTCGACATCATCGAACAACTTCGCCGTGATGGCGTGACGGTGTTCCTGGTGGAGCAGAACGCCAACCAGGCGTTGAAGATCGCCGACCGTGCCTACGTGCTGGAGAACGGTCGGGTGGTGATGGAAGGGACAGGGGAAACCTTGTTGACCGATCCGAAAGTGCGTGATGCCTACCTGGGCGGTTGATAACCGTTTTTAGCGGTCAATGAAAAAACGATCCTTCGGGATCGTT
>JAEAMF010002546.1_pt1 | contig 10230 bp, 6 predicted proteins | sample 8958721 | NCBI WGS metagenome assembly JAEAMF01 (sample SAMN16933255, study PRJNA681124) | bioreactor sludge metagenome | isolation source: anaerobic bioreactor treating anionic surfactant - SDBS | place: India: Bengaluru | collected 2019-02-28 | reverse complement strand
CCACCTTTGAACACTGTTTTGACAATGCCTGAAATCACAAAAACATATCTGCCATCACATAATATGCCGATCTTCATGTTGACTTGACGGCAATTGCAACGTAAAAGATATCCGTGATTACAGACCCATCCGCGTATGACGGGATCAATATCCTGTGGGACAACAGGCGCATAACAACGCCGAACGTCACTTTTGGGGAGGTTCGTTACAAACCCGGCGGTTTCGTAGGACCGCGCATTCAGCGCAACTACCAGATTGTCGTCCTCCATTCGGGGGCATGCGAGGTTGAAATCGACGGTGTAAAACACACGCTCACGCCCGGCTGGGCATCTCTGTACCGCCCGGGACACAGGGAGCACTTCCTTTTCTCAAGATCCGCAGAAACTCACCATACCTGGTGCCACATGGCTCCATCATTTGTTTCCTCTGACCTGAAGCGCCAGCTTGCGCGCGCTCCCTTCACGATCCCCTTTTCAAAGGTGTTCACGAACATCCACGCCGCCGCCTTCAAGCTTCGCCCGCCACTGAAGAGGCACGTCACGGCCGTGATTGATCACCTTGCAAAGTCCCTCTTCTATGAATATCTGAATATGTCAAAGGAACAAACGGGTGATACACACCAGGATGCAGCGGTTAGCGTAGCGGCCCGCTACATGGAAGAACATTATGGCGACAGCAGCTGTCTCGAGACCGCGCACAGGGTTTCAGGCATATCCAGGAACGCGCTTATTTACAAGTTCAGGGATGTGCTTAACACAACGCCGGCCCGGTACCTGTGGAAACTGCGTACAGAACAGGGTGTAGCCATGCTGGGCGAAACAGGGTTGAGTGTTGCCGAAATTGCGTACCGCTGCGGATTCAGGAATCCCTACCACTTCTCAAGACTCGTCAAACAGCTGCAGGGCGCGTCTCCGCGCGCCATACGCCACCACGCCTGGTCCGGAAAGAAATGAAGCTCTGCGGACAAAGATGTTCTAATATCCAAAACTAACTTTCCGACCCACCTTGCGCTCTTTCTTGGCGCCCTTGTCGTCCTTGTCCTTCTTGGCTGTCTTGCCGCCGCCTGTTTTGTCATCAACCGGACTCATGGCTGCCTGTTTCTTGATCGTGATCCACTTCAGCCCGTCCTTGACGGAAATCAATCCAGTAATTTCGACGCTCTTGCCGTTCTGGGCCTCGAGGTACTTTGACTCCGCATCACGGGTTATCTTGAACTTGATGCCGCTTTCTGTCAGAAGTTCCAGGTCGGCGACCTCGCCGGTCTTTTTGTCCTTTGTCACATTCAACGTCCCGGACATGTTTGAAAGGTCGCCGCTGTCATCCGAAACAACAACATCCGACTTCTTGGCCTGCTGCGCTATGACAGAATTCAGAGTGACCCCGCAGAACAAAGCCGCCACACATGCACACAACAACAGTTTTTTCATCTTTTCTCCTTTATCTATAATCCCCGGGCTCAAAAACGATTTCAAGTCATGATTATTATATATTATTGCAGGATATTTCCAGCTTTAGAGAATACTTTTTTAAAGATCATATTTGCTGTTTAGGCCGAGTTTCCATAATATGCCCCCCATGTAAAAAAGGAGAAACAAACCGAATGAAAAAGTTACGGGAGATCAAGCTCAAGGACCTGGACACCCAGGCGTTCATCCGCAAACAGGTAAAGGAAATCACCAGGACCGTAGGGAATGGAACCGCGGTGAATGCCCTTTCAGGCGGAGTCGATTCGTCCGTGGTGACAATGATTGCTCACAAGGCGCTCGGAAAGAAACTGAAAACATATTTCATTGATCATGGCCTGATGCGCGAAGGTGAGCCTGAACGCGTTGTAGCCTTCTTCAAGAGTCGCGGGGTGAATGTCCAGCTGCTCAAGGCAAGCGGCACGTTCTTCAAGGCCCTCAAGGGAAAGAGCGACCCGGAAAAGAAACGGCAGGCAATAACAGACACATTCTACAAGACCGTTTTCGGTCCGCTGGTCAAAAAGAGCAAGGCCAGGTTCCTGCTCCAGGGCACCATCTACACCGATGTTGAGGAGACTATCGCCGGCATAAAGAGGCAGCACAACATCCTCGCCCAGCTCGGTATCGATACAAAGAAGGCATACGGTTACACGGTGCTTGAGCCGGTTATCGAACTGCGCAAGCCTGCCGTAAGGGTTGTCGGGCACGCTCTCGGCCTTCCAAAGTCAATATACAACAGGCCTCCTTTCCCGGGTCCGGCGCTTACCTGCCGCGTTATCGGTGAAGCCACACCCGGGCGAATCGCGCTTGTAAAGCAGGCCACAACCATAGTCGAAAAGGAGCTGGCTGATGTACCGGCGTTCCAGTGCATGGCAATACTGCACGAGGACAGGGTTACCGGTATTCGAAACGGCAAGAGGGAATTCGGCAAGCAGATCGAAGTACGGTGCTGGGACAGCAAAGATGCCGTTACGGCATCTCCCACGGAAGTACCCTTCAGGATCCTGAAAAAGATTGCAAAACGTATCACTGCGGAAATCCCTGGTGTTGTAAGCGTAACTTACAACATCGCATCCAAGCCAACCTCCACGATCGAAGCCGTATAGTTTGGAAGCGAAACGGGCCGCTTTTCCATAGAAGCGACCCGTTGTCATCCCCTCACAGAAACAGAGCATACCCCCGGTAAACGCGGGGAAGTGCAACGCATATTCAGCACACCTCCGCAGAAACTTCCCCATTGCCACAAGTCCCGCTATATCCTACTCTCACCGCTTTTCATATGAACAACAGCTCAACAGTGGCCCTTGAATACTGTGGTGGTTATGAAGCGAGGGAAGTCCAGCCTGCCGTGGACAAACTGTTCGACGATCTTGGTGGGATAAAGACATTTATAAACCCCGAGCAGTCCGTGCTTATCAAGCCTAATCTGCTGACCGACAGTGCCCCGGAACGTGCCATCACAACCCACCCCGAGGTAGTTCGCGCAATCATACGTTCCGTGAAACGATGCGGTGCAACTCCTTTTGTTGCCGATAGCCCATCCAACGTCGTTAAACTGGAAAAAGTCTGGGAAACAACCGGATTTCGATCGATGTGCGAGCAGGAACAAATCAGCCTGGTGAACCTCGAGAAATCAGGGGTAGTAAGTTACAACGTGGACGGGTTTGCTTTTAATATCGCCAAGCAGGTTCTCGATGCCGATGTAATCATAAATGTTCCCAAGGTTAAGACTCACACCCTCACCACGCTCACAGGTGCAGTCAAGAATATGTACGGCACGGTGCCAGGGTTCCAGAAGATGAACCTGCATAAGTTCCATTCCAATGCCTCCGACTTCGGGAAACTGATAGCAGTCATTTACAACCACGTGCCGCCCCACCTGAATATTGCGGATGCAGTGGTGGCCATGCACGGGGATGGCCCTTCCGGCGGCCAGCCAGTACATCTGCGCTTCATCGCCGCCGCCCGTGATGCCGTGGCCATGGACCTGGCACTCTGCCGGCTGTTGAAGATTAACCCGGAAGCAGTCCCCTACCTGAAATATCTTTCTCCTGCCGGAAGTCCCGAAAATGCGGAACAGCAGATTGAAACCGTGGGAATGCCGATTGAAAGCCTGATGGCAAAGGATTTCATTATTCCAAGCACGATGTTCATGCATATGATTCCCCAGCCGCTGGTAAACATCCTTGCTCCTTTCGTCTGGATCGTACCCGAGATATCCGGTAAATGTACAAGGTGCGGCAGATGCGTGGCGGGTTGTCCCACAAATGCTCTCACCCGCACAAGTGAACAGGAGATGCCTGTCCTGGACAGGGAAAAATGCATAGGGTGCTGCTGTTGCCACGAGGTTTGCCCTTCCGGGGCCATAAGAATGCGACAAAGCCCTTTGCTGAGTCTTATCAGACGGGGTAAAATGCCGTGATGCTCCTAATAAAACAACTTGCCGAATATTATGCCCTGCGCTGTATCGCGTGGCTGGTCGACATCCTTCCCTACCGGGCTGCTCTTTTCATCGGATGGCTCAACGCGGTTCTTGTTTTCTACGTATTCCGTTTCCGCGTCGGCAAGGCAAAGGCCAGGATCCGCACGGTATTCGGCGACAGGTTTTCATGTTGGCAGGTGGATCGCATTGCATGGAAGTCCTACTGCAATATAATTTTCAGCGCCATCGAAATGATACGACTCCGCAAGGTGACACTGGAATGGACTGCATCGTCAACCAATTTTCTTCCGATCATCGAAACCATGAAGAAACACACCTCTACGGGCAAAGGTGCGATAATAGCAGTACCTCACATGGGCTCATGGGAGATGGCGGCAGTAGCATGCCAGCTCGCCGGGATACGTGTTTTCAGCATAGCGGCCAGGCAGAAGAACCCTTTCACTGATGAGTATCTTAATCAACTACGCAGGAGTACCGGCCTTGAAACTATTGCCCGTGGTTCCGGGACGATGCGGGACATTCTCCGCAATCTCGGAGCAGGTAAAACACTGGCGATTCTTCCGGATGTAAGGATGCGAACAGAGGCAATAAGCGTGCCGTTCCTGGGTGGGACCGCCAACATAGGCGGAGGCATGGCAGCCTTCGCACGCCATGCGGATGTCCCCATTTTCCCCTGCATCGTGACACGGAAAGGTTGGGCAAAACACGTCGCGATAGGACATGAACCCGTCTGGCCCGACAAGAACCTGTCAAAGGAAGACGATATCAGGCGCATGACGCTGATTGTCATGAAGCACGTCGAAGATGCCATAATCAAGGATCCGGGCCAGTGGTTCTGGTTCAACAAGCGCTGGATTCTAGACCCGGTTGATAAGACTGCAGAGAGAACTCAGCATTCAGAAGACAGCATTCAGAATTCCGAAACCGCCGGTCAGTAATCCGCATCTATTCGCGACCCCGTTCCTTTGCCGGCGCCGTTTCCCTCTCAAGCCTCGCAAGGTATGCATGAGCCTCTTTCGCAGAACTACCGCACATCTCAAAAGAAGCCTGGAAGTCGACACATACACGGGGACGGTCTGGTGAATTATAAAGGCGGCACAGGTTGTCATCGGTAAGTTGCACGCACCGTACACCCGCCTGTTTCCCGCCAGGCATGCCCGGACTAAACGAGGAAATTGACGGAGCAATACAGCATGCGCCACACCCCGCCCTGCAATTCATGCTATGCAAACCAGGCTCCTTTCATTTAATCACGTTAAGTCACAATCTTCATATGCGAACAGTAGCCGATCAAGGTAATAATTTCTTTCTGTCCTCCGGACATGATGATAGCCTGCCCTGAATCGCATGAAATTCCGGGGAGGAACGATGATAAAAAAAACGCTGATCATAACAGCTCTTGAGATCTGCTTCATTTTCTGTCTTACAACACCTGCCGCCTTCTCGGCGCCCGGGGTTCAGGCCTGGGAGCAGAAGGGTAACGCATTCATGCTCAACCGCGGCGATCATACAATCATGTTTCTCCCGCCGGGGACATTGAGGTGCGAACACCGCAACGGACCTGCCGTAACAACAGCCTTTTTCATGTGGCATGACCGGTGGATTTATGAACAGCTCAACAGCGGCAAAGTGACCGCACCCGCAGAGATAGGGACAGACGGAAATCTCCGGCAAAGCGGATTATGGGGCAGTCGTGACAAAGCGCCTCCGCTTTCGTACACACTTGTTCTCGAACCTGCATCAGACGGCGTTACCGTCAGCCTGACCGCCGAGAAAACCGCCGAACTGAAATTGACCGCCGGGTTATGGTGTGTTCACAACTACGACCGGAAAAAATTCACTGAAGGACAGCGTTTCTACGCGCGACCACAGGCACACGGGTCGCTGGGGACTGCCGTATCGGGCACCTGTGAAAGTTTTCTTATCGAACTGATGAAAAACAGTTGTGTAAGTTTCAGCGGCGACGGATTCCGGGAAGTCAGGGGGAAACCGTGGGGCTGCGAGATGAACCTCCTTCCGGGAGACTTTCCAGTTGGTAAGAAAGTGCAAACCTCTCTCAAAGTCCGCTTTGAAACAATGCCGGACGAATTTCCCGGGGATGTCAAGCCGTGCAGGGAAACACTGGCGATAAATGCAGTCACCCCGGTTACGGCAAAAGTGCCAAGGTTCGGGAAGCTGGAGCTTCTGGTCGATCTCAAGGCGACATGGGACAACCCGTATGACCCTGATGATGTTTCGCTCGACGCGCTGGTCACTACCGCTTCAGGCAGAAAATATAGTCAGCCGGGATTCTTCATGGTGGATCAGAAACGCGTGGTTCGCGAAGAGGTTGAGGTAATGGTGCCGCAGGGAAACGGTTCCTGGCGTGTAAGACTTGCGGCAACAGAGGAAGGCCCAATGCAGGTGACACTCACCGCAAAGGACCGGAACGGGACTGTCAGCCGCGATGCAGGCACCTTCACTGTTATTCCAGGTAAGAACCGTGGTTTTCTGCGGCAGAGTCCCGTCGATCCTCACTACCTCAGTTTCGACAACGGTGAAAGCTTTTTCCCGATCGGGCACAACCTGCCGATATACCACACGTCCGGCCAGCTGGCCGATGAAGCAATCCGGAAAATGGCGGCAAACGGAGAAAATTACAACCGCTGGTGGATGTCTGAGGCGTCGTTCGGAATTGAATGGGAAAGCAGGCTCGGCTGGTACCGCCAGGCACAGGCGGCGCGGCTTGATCTCCTGCTCAACCTGGCTGATGAAATTGGTTTTTATTACATGCTCTGCATGGACACCCACCAGGATTTCCGTGAAAATGGATGGAAGACAAACCCCTTCAACAAGACAAACGGCGGACCCTGCTCCGAAGTCAAGGAATGGTTCACCAGCGAAACAGCACGCTCCCTGTACAGAAAACGGCTGCGTTACACCGTTGCACGCTGGGCATGGTCTTCGAACATTCTCTGCTGGGAGTTCGGAAATGAATTCGAGGGATGGGCTAATACAGACGAGGCAACAAAGATACAGTGGCATGCCGTCATGGCAGGATATCTCTCGAAACTTGACCCGTACCGGCACCTGGTAACAACAAGCTGGTGGAGCAAGACCGGGCCGGAGTCATGCTGGCAGATACCTGAAATGGATATTGTCCAGACGCATTGCTACACGGGCAATGACGGAAACGTTGGTTCCCAGATAAGAGGTTACTGCCTGAAACAATGGGGTGGATTTGCCAAGCCGCATATTTTCGGCGAGTTCGGCATACGCAGCGGGGCCGGAACTGAAAAACTGGATCCGAAGGGATGGGGACTGCACAACGCATTCTGGGCCGCGATATCAAGCGGAAGCTGCGGTATCGCAATGCCCTGGTGGCATGAAAACTATATTGAGCCGCTTAACCTGTATTTCCATTTCCAGGCAATCGCGAATTTTACAAAGGGCCTGCCTTTCGGGACAGCCAGGTGGGAACAGGTGCGCGTGCTGAAGCCGGAATACGTGACGCCACCGGCCAAACCGGTTGTCCGTGATGTAATTCTTGCCACAACTTCAACATGGGGCAAACCTCCTGTAAATGATTTCAAGGTTATGCCGGATGGTACAATCAACGATCCCACCGCACTGCACGCGCTTCTGCACGGGAAGGGACATCAGGACATAAAAAACCCGCCTGTCTTCACGGTGAATTTCCCGTCTGCCGGTAAATTCATTGTAAAAGTCGGCCGTGTTTCAAGATCGGGACTGCTGCGGGTTTGGATCGATGACAAGCTGGAACTTGAACGTCCATTTCCATGCGGAGAGAAAATCGGCAGGGAGTCGGTCTACCAGCCAAAATGGAAATTATGGGAATCGGTATATGACGAAGATGTTGCCGTCGAAATACCGGGTGGCACCCACAGGATCAAGGTTGATAATGACGGGGGCGACTGGATGACAATACGAAGTTATACTTTCACCGTCTGCCGCAGGATTGATTCCCCCATGCTCCTTGTTGCCGCCCTGCGTTCACCGGATATCGCAATTGCCTGGATACAGAACGACGAGAGTTGCTGGTACAACCACGAGGCGGGGAAGGTGCAGCCTGTTCCACCGTCACGGGTGATCCTGGAAGATTTTAGTGATGGGACATACAAAGTTGAATGGTGGGAAACCTGGACCGGCAAACCGGCCCGGGTCGAGAAAATCAAGGCCGACGGGAACCGGCTTACGCTTCTCCCCGGAGAAGTGGCAACCGACACTGCCGTACACATCATAAGATTGCAGTGAAATTTATTCAAACATGGAGCTCATGACTCCAGCGCAATTATTTCGTGAATGGGTATGCGCGGTACGGTTACCTCAAGGCTGGCTTCAGAAACACGTTTTATTCGCAGTTTGGTCCCGGCCACAACTGCCTTTGCCGACACCTTTTTGATCGGTAGATTCACGCGAATGCGTACGTCAGTCAATGCAATCGGGTCCTCGTGGACTTCCGGGTGCGCCGGGGCCTTGCGGACCGGGGACCAATTGATGATGTGGACAAGATAACGTTCAGGGCGCCGGATATCCTTGTTTGCCGATTGATGAGTCACCGTGATCTCCGTACTCAACGGCGCGTTTGTTTCAACAAGCCGGGTTGGCAGTAATTCACGCACAAGCTGTTCGAAAGCGGCACGATAAACCCAATAACCTTTCCGGTAATAACTCTGTCCTACCGGGAAGCCGGTCAGCCCAACCCTGCCGCTGCGCGCAACCACGGCGTAGTCCGTGATATGGTCAAACGGCGACTGCTGATGGCTGGTGTAATGTTCGGCGCTGCGCTGAAACAGCGGTTCACCCAGTCGTGCAAGCACGACAGCCTGTCCCTGCGCCTTCCATTGTGAAGCCCCGTCATAAAGTGCGTACTCGTACGGCGGAATATCGCCTGTAAACTTTGTCTGCGGCACCAGGTAAGCCGGTTTGAATGCTGAATCACCGGCATAAACCATGCCGTAACGGTCGAGCCAGCCCTGCTCTGTACCGGCAACCACTCCGGCATGATGGCTCGCAATTACCGATCCGCCACCGGCGATGTAAGCGTGAAGGCGTTCAACCAGGTTGGCGTCCGGGCGGAACTCATCCGGTAAAACCACCAGGCCGTAACGTTCCCATGGCTGGCCGGGTTCCACCACGTCGAACTGCAGGCGCGATTCAATCATGAGCTTGGTCAGTCCGTAGAGGTATTCATCGCGCAGCCGGTCGAATGGAATTGCGGGAATCAACAGGGCAGCCTCGGTTACCGGCGCAGCCTGTTCGAGCCACGGCTCAAGTTGCTTTATGCGGCCGAACGATTTGCCGAGCACGTGGTAAACCGCGGGATCAAGCCGGCAGGTCGGAGGCATCTGTTCACCGACATCGCAGCGGGCAGAATTGGCCACAATGCTGGCAAGCTCCACGTCAAGCTGCTGAGGGAGCTTGAGTCCTCCGAAATCAGCCCATGACGAGACGAACCGGCCCGACATCCCGTACACCGGTATGCCGAAATTGCGCTGGTAGCGGATCTGGGCCGGAGCATAGAAATAGCCCCACCCTCCCGTCGGAAGGGCTTCGATATCAATGTTGTCGAGAAATTCAGCGCGTTCACTCACACATGCCAGGCCGATATCGTTATAATCCACCTGGCAGCCGGGCCGCGTGGCGCGAACCAGGTCGCGCATCCTCCTGTGAAATGAGAGGAACAATCCGTTCTTGTGGGCCCGCTGCGCCTCGACATCGTTCGGATCCTTACCCGCCGCCTTGAGTTGGCGCTGACATTCAGGACAATAGCATTCGTGCGAAATAGGTTCGGCCATATCGAACCAGGCGCCATCCAGCTCATACTTTTTAACGAATTCACGGGTATGGTCATCCATCAGTTTCAGATAAGGTTCGTGCGCCATGCACAGCGCCGTCCAGCCTGGTGTCTGATTCTTCTTTGGTAGATAATTGGAACCATCCTTCTTGATAACCAGCCACTCGCGGTGTTTATCGGCCATATAATGGTCCCATGTGACACAGTAGTAGGCATATACAGCAATCTTCCGTTTGCGGCATGCCTCCACCTGCGCGCCGAGAAGATCGAAGGACAGTCCGGGATGTACGGGACCGTACTGGCTAGGATAGTAAAAATAGCCATGCATGTCCTTTGCAAAAACAACAATTGAATCGACATTGCCTGACAAAAGCGTGTCCCCCCACTCATCGGCATTGAACTTTGCTCCTATTTTCGGGACGTGCTGTGAATTGTGGAAATCCTGGTGGATTTTACGCCAGGGCCGTTTGGGCATTGTGTCAAACCTGGGATCAATCCACATCCGCAGCGTTGCCGCCTTTTTTGAT
>JAEAMF010002544.1_pt1 | contig 10240 bp, 11 predicted proteins | sample 8958721 | NCBI WGS metagenome assembly JAEAMF01 (sample SAMN16933255, study PRJNA681124) | bioreactor sludge metagenome | isolation source: anaerobic bioreactor treating anionic surfactant - SDBS | place: India: Bengaluru | collected 2019-02-28 | reverse complement strand
GCCTGATCATTGTCAAAAGCCAAAATGATATTTCCGGTCAATCTTTTGATTAACTTCAATTGCACAGTCGACACCGCCGTCCCGGAACTACAAATCGTGTTTTCATAACCGGATTGCTGACAAGCAATAACATCCATTTGTCCTTCACAAACAATCACTTCATCTTTTGCCTTGATTTTGTCTTTAGCAAAATTTAAACCATACCAAATTTTCCCTTTATCAAACAACTTGGTAGCCGCCGTATTCAAATATTTTGGATTATCAGTTTCCCGCAAAACCCGACCGGTAAACCCTACAATTCGACCATTTTGGTCCCAGATCGGAAACATCAGTCTTTGTCGAAAACGATCAATCAAATTTCCTTTTTTGCTTGTCGACACCAACCCCGCCGCCAACATTTCTTTATCACTCTTTCCCCGCTTCCGCAAAAAATTTACCAAAGCATCCCACAAATCCGGCGCATAACCAATCTTGAATTTATCCAAAGTCTTCTGATCCAAGCCCCTTTTTACCACATAATCACGCGCCACCACTCCCGCCTTACTCAACTTGAAGGCCTGATGATAAAATTCCGCGGCCAAAGAATTCACATCGGTCAATTTTTCCGTCTCCCGCTTGAGCTTTTTCAAACTCTCGCTTTGTTTCAATTCCACTCCAGCTTTTTCCGCCAAAATTTTCAATGACTCGTAAAAATCCACCCCCTCCATCTTTTGTATCAAAACAAAAATATCCCCTCCCGCACCACAACCAAAACAATGCCAAATTTGTTTATCCGGCGAAACCATCAAAGATGGTGTTTTTTCGTTATGCAAAGGACATATTGCCTTAAAATTTCTCCCCGCCTGCCGCAAAGTCATATAGCCTTTAGCCAACTCCACAATATCCAAACGCTGTTTTATTTCTTCAATTTCATTCATAAATAGTGAATTAATGTCTAATTTAAGTATCAAGGATCAAGTAACAAGTATCAAGTATGCAAATATAAAAACTCTTATAAACACTCTGAAGCTACTACTAGTCTTAAAGAGTTTAAAAGTGTTTATAAGGGTTTCCGAATCCCCAAAATTACACTCAACAACAAAATCAAATATTTTATTTATAAACTTTATATCTCAATTACTTTCCAATACAATAATAGTATAGTTAGCTTAAGAAAAAATTATGACCAAATACATTTTCGTTACTGGTGGTGTCATTTCCAGCGTCGGCAAAGGAATCACCACTGCTTCCATCTGTAAAATTCTCCAGGAAAAAGGCTTCAAAACCACCGCCATCAAAATCGATCCTTACGTCAATGTTGACGCCGGCACCATGAATCCCACCGAACACGGCGAAGTTTTTGTCCTGGATGACGGATTAGAATGCGACCAGGATATGGGTAACTACGAACGATATTTGGAATATAATCTTACCTCCGCCAACTACATGACCACCGGCAGTGTTTACCTTTCTCTGATCAACCAAGAAAGAAGTCTCAAGTTTGAAGGCAAATGTGTCGAAGTCGTTCCTCACGTCCCCTTGGAAGTGATCTCTCGTATCAAAAAAGCGGCAAAAAATACTCACGCCGATATCGTCCTTATCGAAGTCGGCGGCACCGTCGGCGAATACCAAAACCTGCTTTTCCTGGAAGCTATCCGTATGCTCAAACTCCAACAACCCCGCGACGTCGCTCTTATTTTAGTTAGTTTTTTGCCTCAACAAACCATCGACGCCGAATTAAAAACCAAACCAACTCAATATGCCGTTCGTAGTCTCAACTACGCCGGACTACAACCCGACATTATCGTTGCCCGCGCCGCCGTTCCTCTCGACCAAAAACGTAAAGAAAAAATTGCCTTCAACTGCAACGTCGATAGTGGCGCCGTCATTTCCGCCCCCAACGTCAAAAATATATATGATATTCCCCACACCATTGAATCAGAAAATCTAAGTTCCACTTTGTTTGCCAAACTTCATTTATCCAATCCCAAAACCAACCACCAACGTTGGTCACGCAAAATCTCCCAAATCAATCATCTGAAGAAAAAAGTGACCATCGGCATTGTTGGCAAATATTTTCAAACTGGCAATTTCGTTTTAACTGATTCATATATTTCTGTCATCGAAGCCATCAAACATGCCGCCTACCATCAACAATATCTACCGGAAATCACTTGGCTTAATGCCGCCGATTTTGATCCCGACCATCATTCTCCTCAACAAATCAAAAAAAATCTTCAGCAACTAGCAAAATATCAGGGAATAATTATTCCTGGCGGCTTTGGCCGCCGCGACGCCGAAGGCAAAATCAAGGTTATTCAACACTTGCGGCAAAACCAAATTCCCTTTTTAGGTTTATGTTATGGTCTTCAACTAGCTCTAGTAGAATATGCCCGCCACCAAATTGGACTCGTCTCGGCCAACTCCACCGAAATCAATCCACAAACTTCTCACCCGGTAATCGACATCATTCGTGAACAAAAAAAATCGCTCGCCCACAAACAATATGGCGCAACCATGCGCCTGGGCGCCTACATGGCTACTCTTAATCCTCAATCACACACATATCATCTCTATCAAACTACAGGAAGACTAAAAAAAGACCAGGAACAAATCAAAAACCTATCCCAAGACAAAACTCAAACTTTCCGCCTCGGCACTACCAAACCAGAAAAATCATCTGTTATCGAACGACATCGCCATCGTTACGAAGTCTCTCCCCAATATTTAGACCAAATTTTCGACCAAAACCTAATTATTTCCGGTCATCACCAAACCACACACAATAAATTAGTTGAATTTATTGAATTAAAAAATCACCCATTTTTCCTCGCCACTCAAGCTCATCCAGAATTCAAATCCAATCTTTTTGATCCCTCACCACTCTTTTTGGGCTTTATCGCCGCCGCCACCAAAACAACAATATAATTTTTCTTTCTCAAACAACTTTGCTATCTTGAATATAGATACAAAAATTATTTTTTAACCCCAAACACCCATGGAAAAAAAATCATCTTCCCCCAAAGACAATTCAGAAGCCAGTCAAAATACTGATACACCAAAAACAACTTCAGAAACGACCACTTCAACCAGTCAACCCTCATCCAATAACAATTGGCTCTATATTTTGGGAGGATGCTGCTGCCTTTTGATTTTAGGATTAATCATCGCCGGCGTAATTTTCATTTTTTACTTTAGCACCAGTCAAATAAAAAACTCCACTTCCAATCTTTCTTCCCAAGGTTGGGATGATTTTGAATCATCAATCGACAACTCACTAGACAATCTAGATAGCGACTTCAATAACTATTACGATCAATACAAAAACGATTTATCATCTTCCTATAGTAAAACAGGTACTATCGAAGGTTCACTAAGTTACCCCGGTGAAAAAATTCCCTCGGATTTAAAAGTCTGTGCCGAAAATATCTTTTACAGTGAACAAACCTACTGCGCCGACAAGCTTATCAATGATCCAAAATACACCAATTCTACCGGTTACACCATCAACGCTCCTGTTGGCAGCTATTATGTGTATTCTTATCTTCCTTCTGAACCGGACAAAAAAGCCTATTACACCGAATTTGTTGACTGTGGTATGACTACCGACTGTACTTCCCATGATGAATTGATTATCGATGTTTATCCTGGAGAGACCACTGACTATGTCGATCCAGTCGACTGGTATAATCAATAAAACATATATTCACAAACAGTTAAAAAAACGCCGGTGTTTTCACCGGTGTTTTTTTTCAAATTTTTTTACATCCAAAAACATTATTCTTTATTATTCGTCATTAATTTCATCACCCCCACCCCCATCACCCCCGCTGTTTCCGCCCGCAAAACATTAGTACCCAAAGATAAAACTAAAAAATTATTTTCTTTAAACCAATTATATTCTTCTTCACTCCATCCCCCCTCCGGTCCCACCATCAACAAGACCTTATCTTGTTTCTCCGCTATTTTTGTTTTCAAATTTTCCAAATCAATCTTTTTTCCCCGCCCGTCAAAACAAACTTTTAGATAATCTTCATAATTAGGGGAATCATGATCTGTCCCTACAATATTTGTTTGATCATTAAAAATTCTTTGAAAATTACCCGCAACAGTTCGGTCCGGTGAGAGAAAAATTGGAAATTGAAAATTCGCCCATATTTCGGGCATCCGTACTCTTCCGCACTGTTCACACGCTTCAATAATTTTCTTCTCCAACCGCTCTTTTCCCCGCAATCTATCAACCTGCGAATATTGCGCCACCAACGGAATCATTTCATCCACCCCCAACTCCGTCACTTTTTCCACCAACCACTCCATCCGTTCTCTACTTTTGAGCAAGCCAAAAACCAAAACCAATTTCCCTTCTGGCTCTTTGAAAAATTTTTTATCGACCAATCTTAAATTAATCGTTCCGTATTTTTTGGAACCTCTCCCGGCCGATTCATGAATCGAACCTATATTATCACTTGAAAATTGATCATTGATCATTGAAAATTTATACTCGTATTCCCAACCCGACCCATCAAATAATCTCACCCCATCACCCTCTTTCAACCGCAAAACTTTCTTCCACTGCCAAATCAAATCCCGATCAGTCACTTCCAGATATTCTTGTCCCAAATCTTGATTATAAAAAAAACGATCACTATTGCCCCGCATAATTTATAATAAAATTAACATTATATAATATACTTATGATCAAAACTTTTTCTGATTTTTTTTAAACCAACCAAAATTACCAAATTATTCCCCTACGATACGATTACGTTCCAATAATACTAAAGTTTCAACATGCGGTGTTTGCGGATACAAATCCCAAAAACTAATATCCTTGATCACATACTTTTCCGCCAACACCTCCAAATCTTTCAATAAAGTCAAAGGATTACAGGATAAGTAAATAATTTTCTCCCAATTTTCTTCTTTTATCCAATCAACTGCCTTTTCCAATCCCTTTCGCGGCGGATCAACCACCAAAACATTATAATTATTTTCTACCTTATACTTAGAAATTAAAAATTGAAAATCAGAAATTTTATCCAGATCCCCCACCACAAATTCCGCCTTATCAATTTTGTTCAACTTTGCATTATCTTCGGCCATTTTTACACTCCCCTCATTCAACTCCACTCCCCACACTTTCTCAACTTTTTGCGCCAACGGCAAAGACAAAGTTCCCACCCCGCAGTACAAATCAACCACCCGATCATTAGCATTTACCCAACTCAACATCCTTTCCAATAATTTATTGAATAACTTAATATTATTTTGAAAAAATGTGTTTGGGCCTATCCCAATTTTCAAACCAGCAATTTCAAAAAAAAGTTTCTCTTCCCCCCAATACTTCCTCACCTCCCCAAAATTCGTATCTGCCAAACCATTATTGATAAGATGAAAAATTGATATAACCTTGTTATTGATTGATTCTTCTCCACTAATATTTGGAAATTGGAAATTTCGGCACCAGCTGATCCCCGCGAGGGGAAAAATTGGAAATTTTTTCCACAAACCATCAAATATTTCGTGCTGTTCTTGATCATCAGACGTTACAAATATCAACATCACCTCCCCTCGTTCATTGACCCGCAAAGACAGATACCGCCAATACCCGCTATGTTCCAATAAATCATACGGAATCAAACCTTGGCCAACCCCTTCCTCGTAGATTTTCTGACACAATTGAAAAATATCATTATCAATCAACCAGCACTCATCCAAAAATTCTATCTCATCAAATCGTCTCTTCCGTCGCAGTCCAATCCCCTCTTTTCCCACAATATAATCCATTCTTGTTCGATAACCATAGTCATCATCCCCAAAAATTCTCATCTCCATTTTATCCCAATCGACACTTTTTATTTTCGAACCAAAAAAAAGTTCTCGCAACTTTTCACCTTTAACTTTCAATTGATCACAATAAGCAAAATCCTGAAAACTACAACCGCCACACCGGCGAAAATGGCCACATTTTACTTCAATCTTTTCGTAATAATTCAATAACTCCGCAATCATTTTTGTCTGCCACTGACGCTTCTTCATAATTTTTTGCCTCAACAATAAATTCATTAAATACTTTTTCGATTTTTTCTTGCCAAACAATAAACAAATATTTTTCATTCTTTTCTACAAAATTTCTCAACAAATGCAATTCCCCTACCCCAATCGCGTGACAACTCTCAATTTCTCGTCCAATTTCTTTTTCCTGCAACCTTTTTTTTAAATCCTGATCCCACCCGGCCACCCCCAACCAATACTTTTCCCAATCTATATCATACTGATTACTCACAATATAAAATAAATCAATATCACTTCTTGGATTTTGTTTAAACTTGGCCATACTACCAAAAATCACTATTACTTCCACATTATTATTTTCATTGGGACAATAATTATCAACAATAAACTGCCGAAAAACTTCCCGCACTGTTTCTACTTCTCTTTTATTTAAACAATCTTTTTCCTCTTCGCTTTTTTTTAACCATTTTTTATCTTTCTCAGACAAAAAACTATCAAGAGCTGCATCAAAATTATCACAATCATCGGCATATTTTTTCAACAGACCAATAATTTCCACTCCAGCCTTCAATATACTTCTTCTCAGTTGTAATATTTGAAAATATTTTTCCCGCACAGCCCAACGATAATCTTTTTCTGGCCTACCATAGTAATCAAAAAAATCACCAATAAAAGCATTCATGCTAAACCCTTTATCAGCACTCTCAAAAATCCTTTTTTCCATCCGACTCAAAAAATTGTCAATTGACCAATCAACTTCTTTCCTCTCATTCCGATAACAACATTTTGTTTCAATAGCATTAAACATATTTATTGATAAATAATCTCATGAATAAAATATACCACAAAATACTCGCTATCCTGGCTATTTTTCTTTCTTTCTTTTTAACAATCAAAAACAACTTGGACCCTGATCTAGGCTGGCATCTGCGCAGCGGGCAATGGATTTTGTCTCACCACACCATTCAACACTTCGACGAATTTTCCTTTACTATGTCCGGTCACCGCTGGGTCAACCACGAATGGCTCGTCGATATTATCCTTTATTTTTTCAATCAAAATCACCTCCAATGGCTTACTATCGGCTTTTTTGCTCTCCTAGCTACCATCCCGATTGGGTATTATCTTTTTCGATCAAAAAACAAACTAGATTTTTTTCTCATTCTAATCCTGTCCTTCAGTCTAACCAACTATCTAGGCATCCGACCGCAAATAATCTCCTGGTTTTTCTTTTTTCTGCTCTCGATATTTTTGAATCACTTGTCATCCCCCAAAAATCTGACTATCAGACACATTCTACTTCTCATATTACTTTTCTGGCTCTGGGCCAATTTGCACGCCGGTTTCCCTATTGGCCTTCTTCTTTATTTCTTGTTTATTTTTAGTCACTTTTTCGACCGTCGCCATCCCTTCCCCTGGCTCTCGCACCTTATCACTTTTACTCTCTGTCTACTTATTACTCTACTCAATCCATATCATTTTGAACTCTGGCAAGAAATAATAGCCGTCGGTACTTCGGTTCTTACTAGCCAATACATTACCGAATGGCAATCCATCCTCGTTTTTTTCAATCCAGAAAGCTGGTTTATTTTGGCAATTTGTCTCCTGATAATTTTTAAATTTCGTCGCTGTCTACAACCATATCACTTCATCACTAGCTTAATATTTGCTTTTGCCTACCTCAAATCAGCCCGTTTGGGACCATTTTTCTTCCTCCTCTTTTTTCCCATTATCCTATCTGTAACTCCAAAAATAATCCAACTCGTTCAGCAATCTCTAGCCAAACATCCCCCGCTTCGTCTTCAACTATTTTTCGTAACCAATCTAATTCTCATTATTACTTTTACTAATATCATCGGCAAAATTATTTTTCTTAAACCAATCCCCACCCCTCAAACTGCAATTTCATTCTTACAACAACACTATCAACCAACCGATATTATTATCTTCAATTCTTACTCTTATGGCGGTTATCTTATCAATAACTACCCAACCATCAAAGTTTTCATCGACGGCCGCATGCCTCACTGGACCGATCCAGCCAACAATTCAGCCATGTCAGACTATATTCAAGTCATCACCCAATCCAATGCCTGGCCAACCATTTTTGCCAAATACCAAATCAATACCGTCTTGCTCAGCAAAAATTCCTTCTCTCAACCCGCCAGTCCCTTCACTAAAACGATCATCAACCACATTAATCAAAACCAATTTCTCGCCTATTTGACCCAAAAGTATATCCAACCACCTTCCGTCGATCTCGTTTCCGAACTTACCTCCCAACAATGGCAAGTCGTTTACGAAGACTCCCAAAATATTATCCTTCGCCCTGAAAACCAATTATTCCCCACCTACTAATTTTTCTTTTCCCAGTACCAATGCCACGGTTCAAAACCAACTCCCCACTGATTATCCCGCGGATAAGATAAATAAAAATTATACTGATTAGCCTTTTCTAACAACCATTTATATTCCGGCAAAGCTTCAAAATCTTCCGGTATTTGACCATTATCCTCTCCACTTATCCCTTCCTGATTAATAAAATCAATCGCTGTATTCTCGTAGCGATTGTGCTCACTATAACCCGGCATTGCCACCCACTTGGCATTTTCCTTCAATGACCAATTATTTTCTTTCTCCAAATATTCAAAAAATAATTTGGCTGACAAACCCGGAGTCCGATAGGCATTTTCAATATCCAAAATTTTACCAATATCAGCTTTCATTGCTTCATTCATTTTTTGGTAATCAGCAAAAATCACCGGCGAAACAAAATTGACCCCACTTTCCCACTTTTCCCCTTGATACTCATACGTCTTACTGGGAATGGTCACCAATTCACCCGGTGTGGTTATTCCAAAATATGGACCCTTAAAACCCAAATCTTTTGGATCAATCGCCAATATTTTTTCCACCACCGGCCGCTCTATTCCATTTAATTGAACCAACAAATCGTTCAAATCCGGCACATTTTGTTTCTCCAACGGCAAACCATCAATATATTTTTCCCACTTTTTATTGATTTCACTAATTATTCGCTGGTGTACAAAATTCAATTTTTCCCAATTGGCCGGCTGGGCATACAAATATCCGACCACTCCCAAGACAACCACCAAAAATGACAAAAAAATTAAACCAATCATTTTAACAATTTTCATTATTCAAAATTAAACAATAAATTTTTTGTTCGTTTTTTTAACAATATTATTTTCCACCTTTTGTCGGGCATATTTCTTCTTTATTTCTTTTTCCACCATCAAAAAAGCCTCTTCCATATCCACCCCCAACTGATTAGCCAAGCGACATAAACCAAATAATAAATCACCCACTCCATCAACAAAAATTTTTTTCTTTTCTTTTGTTGTTTTTTTTCTTTCCGCCAAAGTCTTATAACGCAAATATTGAGACATCTCAATCAACTCTTCATGCAGATGATCAAACTTATCAATATTTGGCTCATCCACCCAGCCATTAGTCATCGCAAAATTTTTTACCACTTCCTGCGCATCCCTAATAGTTAAATTTTTCTGATTCATAGTCATAATATCAGTTATTATTTATTAACTTTTTTTAAAACTAAGCTCACACCATATTCCAATTCAATCAATTCCGTCATGATCTTTTCTTGCACCAATTTTTCTCTCCACTTGTCCAATGGCACCGGCCAATACCCAGTTTCAAACTGTTTACCTTCAACACCAATTTCTTCCCGATCAATCACCTGTACTACTACTCCCCCACTTTTTAAAGCCTGATAAGCATTGATTAAAACATTATATTGTTTATCTGTCTCGATAAATTTCAACAACACGTGTCCATAGATCAAATCAAAGGAACCACCCGGCAACGGTAAAATGCAATCATGCTTTTTTACCCCCACTTCCCCCACCAAATGTTCCGTCGTCACCATCCATAGTAACCAAATCAATCTCTTTATTGAACAAATCATGAAAAATCTCCCGGTGATGTCTAATCAAACGCACATCACCGCAACCCAACACCGCAATTTTTAATTTATCGCTATTGGTCTGCAATTCTACCCGACTAAAAATCATATCCAATTCTTGCTTTTTGATAAAAGCCTTTTGTAAAATCTCCCCCTCGCTTTGCTTTTGATAATCCAAATGGTATTGCGACCAACTCATAAAAACAAAATTAATCTGGATTTATTATATTATATTTTCCTTCATACAAAAAAATAACAAGAGCAAACTCTTGTTATTTTTAAAAGAAAAATCCAAAACGG
>JAEAMF010002542.1_pt1 | contig 10243 bp, 8 predicted proteins | sample 8958721 | NCBI WGS metagenome assembly JAEAMF01 (sample SAMN16933255, study PRJNA681124) | bioreactor sludge metagenome | isolation source: anaerobic bioreactor treating anionic surfactant - SDBS | place: India: Bengaluru | collected 2019-02-28 | reverse complement strand
TCGAGTCGCAAGGCTCCGAACCCTTCGATGTGTGCGTTCAGTTGGGCCCTACGTTCTTCAGTCAATGCCTGTGCAGCGTTCACGTATGCTTCACTGATTTGTTTAGTCTCCGTGGCTTCTCGCCGATCCTGGAACCCTTGGACGCCAGAGGCCGTCTTGCCCAGCTTCGTTAGGGAGTGGCGGCCAGCTCGAAAAGTGTCGGCATCGACTCCTTGCGCCGCTTCTTTGGCCCGCCGTGCGACTCGCCCTATTACGCCGCCGTAGTCAAAACGCGCTATTTTTCCGCCGACTTCAGCCGCTGCGTGCCCGGCTGCAGAAGCAGCATCGGCAACGTCGTCCTTATCGATCTCAGTGACACTGTTCCAAGCTTTCCCAATGTGGTCCGCGGCTTGTTTTGCGGCCGCACTCGCGTCGTCGAGCCCGATCTTTCCGTCGCCGGTGAGGTCGAGCCGGTTGGGGATTGACTGTGCTCCAGCCCAGAGCTTGGCTGACAGAGTCTCAGCGTCGGTACCTTCCGCGGCGATCTTCTCGGCGGCGTACTGCTCCACCGTGAAATCTGGGAAATCGCGCGCCATCAAGGCGTCGAAAGCCTGTTTGGCTGCAGTGTAGCGCTCGGTGGGCGAGTCATCCGATTGGGAACCCTGCGACTCGACCGCGATAGTGTCATCGGAACTCAAGGTCCACCTCACTACATCGTTCATCCCCGAGTAAGTGCTTCTCGCTCGGTGGCTCAGCTCATATTCTCGCACAACCCTGAACTGCCTCGTCCCCGGGCTGGGGCCTATTAAGACGGCTTCAGCGACGCCGAACGTGAGGCGATGAAACAGCGCGCCGCCGAGTTGCGCGCGAGCAAGGGCCTCAAGGGCTCCGCGAAGCGGGCGCGGGAGGCGCAAGCCTGCGCCGATGCGATCACTGCTTTGGAAGGCACCGACAGACAGGTTGCGCAACTGCTCGACGATCTCGTCACAGAGTTGGCCCCTGATCTCGACCCCAAGACTATGTACGGGTTCCCCGCGTATGCCCGCGACGGCAAAGCCGTCGTCTTCTATCAGCCCGCATCCCGATGGGATGCACGCTACGGCACGGTCGCTTTCGACGAATCCGCCAAGCTGGACGACGGCCCGTTCTGGCCGACCTCATTCGCAGTGCTCGAGGTCACCGACGAGGTGAGGCAACGACTGCGTGAACTGGTTGCCAAAGCGGTTGGTTGATGCCGTCGGGCTCGACCGATCGTCCGGCACCGTTCACACCCGATCGGTGGCCCGCACGTCTGTAACGATGTGGCATGACTGCTTCAACCCATCCTCTCGTGAAAGCCCTGATGACAGCCCTCACGGATGCGTCACTCATTGAAAAGGCGCCCGCTGACACCATCACGGTCACCGTCAGACTCGTAGAGCCCGCCGAGTGGCCGGATTCGTGTCTGGGGCGACCCCGGCCAGATGAGGCCTGCGCCGAAGTCCTCACACCCGGATACCGAATCGAATTGGCGGGCGGGCACCGGTTCAGGTCCGATCTCGAGGGCAACCTTCGCCGCGAGCACCGGGATGAGCCCGGAGCCGATCCTCAGATTCGGCTCTGGTTCACCATCATCGGCGGGGTCGGCGGGTGGCACACCGAATACGAGACGGACAGCCACCGGCTTCGCCTCGAGGACAAAGTCGAATTGCGCCGCCTCATCGACGCCTCGGACTTCTTCGCAGTTGTGAACGAAGAACCGGAGACGGTGATCATGGACGGATTCACCCGCACCCTGACGATCGCAGCTGGCGAAAACTTGCGTAACGAGGTCATTCGTCCGCAAGGCTACGACACAAGTAAGGACTCCCAGGCGCTCAACGAATTGTTCGCCTGGGCCGAAGCACGCACCCCGCCGATCCGCCCATAGATCGCAAACACGCAACTGACGGTCGCATGATGTGTCGTATATCTGCGCATCCGGTGTGCGGGATGCTGGGAGCGGCGCAGCGGGATTATCGAGCGGATCCACCCGGGTCACGTCCACCGCCACTTCGAGGTAGCTGTCGACGGACTCGCCGAAGATCACGCCTTTGAGCGGCGAGACGTCGCCGAAGTCGCGTGCCCACGCCGCCACCAGGCAGTGGGAGTCCGCCAGTTGATTGTTGGTGGGCTCCAGATCGATTCATCCGCAGCCCGTCATGTATGCCGCCACCCACGCGTGGGTGGCGTCCGAGCCGGTCAGCTTTGCTTCGCCGGGTGCAGGGGTAGGTCTCGATATAGCCACTCACATACCTGGCAGGTAGTCCGTTCGCTCTGAAGCAGGCGACCGCCAGATGGGCGAAGTCCTGACAAACCCCAGCCTTGGCAACACAACTCGCAGGCACGGCTACTCGTGATCGTTGAGGGCGACAGCGGAATCCGTGGCGCAGATCTGCTCGGCGGCGGCGAGGGCTTGAGAGAGCTCGAGGACGTGGGCCTCTGGTGGAACGGCCTTCATGTTGGTGACGGTGCGTCGTTGGGCGTCGGTCATGCCTTGGACGATGACGGGGATGCCCCGGCGGCGGAGTTGTTTGGCGACGTCCTTGAGGGCGTCAGCGCCGGAGGCGTCGAGGATGTTCATGCGGTGACAGCGGACGATGACGACGTCGACATCTTCGACATTGAGGACCTGGTCGGCGAAGCGGCGTGCGTTGCCGTAGAAGAGCGCTCCGTCGAGGCGATACAGGGCGACCCGGTCGCGGAGGTGTTCGGTCGCTTCGGTCCAGTCGATGTTGCCCTCGCGGGTGTCTGCGGGTAGGTACTGGCGGCGGACGACGGAGTAGGTGGCCATGTGGCGCAGGCTCATCAGCGCCGCCATCGCAAGGCCGAGCAGCACGGCCATCACTAGGTCGAGCACAATGGTGGCGGTCAGCGTCATCAGGAACGTGTTCCGGTCGGCGCGGGTGGTCTTGAACAGGGTCCGGACGACGGCGGGGCTGATCATGCGCGCCGCGGTCATCACGAGTACGGCGCCGAGAGCGGCCATCGGGATGCGGGCCACGATCGGGCCGAGAGCGAGCAGGACGACAAGCAGGACGCCGGCGTGCGCGATGGCTGCCACCCGGGTCCGAGCACCGCCGCGGACGTTGACGGCAGTGCGGGCGATGGCGCCGGTGGCGGGGATGCCGCCGAAGATGCCCGCGGCGATGTTGGCCAGACCTTGCCCGAAGAGTTCCCGGTCGGGGTTGGTCCGGCCCAGGTCGGGGACCATCGTGTCGGCCACCCGGGCGGACAACAGCGACTCCAGTGCGGCGAGGGCGGCGACGGCCAAGGCCGGGGGCAGCAAATGCTGGAGCAACTCGGAGTTGACGGCGGGGAATCTGGGGGTCGGCAGCGCGGTGGGCAGCGTCCCGATGCGAGCGACGTCGAGGTGGGCCAGTTCGACGACGATGGTGGCGACCACGATCGCGACCAGTGCGATCGGCACCCGGGGCAGGAACCGCCTCCCCACCACGTGTAGGGCGATGACCAGCGCAGCAACCAGCAGCGGGGCGACGGCCGCCGTCCAATCGGTGTGGGTGAGGGTCAACCACGACGACATCAGGGTTGATTCGGCTTCCCCCTTGGGTGTGCCCAGGAGCAGCGGCAACTGTTGCAGGATGATGATGATCCCGATGCCGAAGGTGAAACCCTCCACGACCGGGAGCGGAATCATCTCGATCGACCGGCCCATGGCGGTCAGGGCCATCAGGACCACGAGCACGCCGGCCATGATGGCAAGCAGGGGGACCATCTCAACGCCGTACTGGGCGATCACCGGCAACAGAACCACGGTCATCGCGCCGGTGGGCCCGGACACCTGGACGTGGCTGCCCCCGAAGATCGCCGCGACGAGGCCCGCGATGATCGCGGTGACCAGGCCGGCAGCCGCCCCCGCGCCGGACGCCACCCCGAAGCCGAGCGCCAGCGGCAGGGCGACGACACCGACGGTGAGCCCCGACATGAGGTCCTTGGCCCAGGAGCGGCGCAGCCCGCGGTAGTCCGACGGAGCGGGGAACAAACCCTTGAGGCTGATCAGGTGGGCGCCGACCACGTCGGCCACGCGCGCCATGTTCTCCTCGACCGTCGCTTGCGGCGGCTGTATCCGGTAGTCCTTGCTCACTCTTGCGAGTCCCCTTCCCCGGCGTCGGCATCCTGACCCACAGCTGGACAATACTTGGTCAGCGCCTAGCCGACGATTCCCCGCGACCGGTTGAGCTACGGGCCCGGCGAGGGGTGAAAACCCGGGGGGAATGGTCGAGCGCATTGCGTTCACGCAGGGTCGCGACCGGTTCGGAGAAGTGGGGGGTGTAGATGCGGTCGTCCTGGGTGCGCCAAGGTCCGGTGACCACTGTGACGAGGTGGCCGCCGAGGGTGACCCCGGTGGCCAGCCCGACGGCGATGCCCAGTGCCGTCGAGAGCGCCCCCATGCCGGTCTGCATGGTCGTATCCATCAGCCCCTGGAGCAGCGCAAGCCCGGGCAGCAGTGGCAGGACGGCGCCGCTGGTCAACGCGGAGAAGGGGATGTGTACCCAGGGTGCGGCCAATGCACCGAGGATCCCGATGACGACGGCAGCGATCGCGGCGGGCCACACCGCTCCGACGTCACCAGAGCTGACCAGGGTGTGCACAAGGTGGCCCGCCACGCCGATGACCGCGGCGGTGACCACACCTCGAAACGGTGTCTGGGCCATCACGGTGAAGGCAAGCACCATGGTGGCGGTGGCGGCGGCCGTAGCGACTGGAGGGAGCGCGCCAGGGGTGGCCACCACGGGGTCCACACTGGGGGCGTTGACGATGTCGATCAGTGCGGCCATCGCTTTGATCCCCACGAGCAGTCCCACAGTCTTGACCACCGCCTCGAAGACGCGTACCGACCCCGTGAGGTACCAGCCGGTGACGGCATCCTGGACGGCACCGGTCACGGTCATGCCGGCGAGGGCCACGATGATGACGGCGACGACAACCGCGTAGGAGTTCATGCCGGGGAGGACGAGCAGACCCCCGCTGGCCACCAGGACGGCGATGGCTCCGACGAGCATCTGGATGAAGAACCCCGGCCAGCGCCGCCGCGCGAGGGAGCGGAACATCAGATCGGAGAACATCACCGCAACCGACGCGAGCAGCGCCGCGGTGGGTGCCGCGCCGAAGATGATGCCCGCGCTGAAGCCGGTGACCCCTGCTGCCAGCGTTGTCACCCACCGGGGCCAGATCCGTCCGCGTCCCGGCACGCGCAACTGGGTGAGCGCCTGCTCCTCGGAGATCTGCCTGGTGAGGTACTGCTGGGCGAGTTCGACGGTGGCGGTGTATGTGCCGAAGTTGTAGGTGCGGGTGCGCACCGGGGCGACCCGGGAGTGGATAGTCGCGAAGGTCTCCTCGCCCTCAAGAGAGACGATGACCTGGTCGTAGGTGACCACGACGCTCACGTCCGCCAACCCGGCGACCATGCAGATGTCGAGCACGAGGTCGACGATCTCGGAGGCGGCAGCGCCGTTCGACAGCAGGACGGCCCCCACCTCGGCGGCCAAGTCGAGCGCCTCGGGGCATGCGGTGACCGCCGGCCGGGCGACATCGTCCGCGGCGGCCGGGGGCCGAGCACGCTCACGTACGCGCAGGCGCCTCGCAGCGAGTCGGCTCACCCAGCCATGCTCGTTCATGCCCGGATTCTTGCATGGTCAGGCATCGCGGCACTCACCCTGAGGAGGTGGCTGGGGTTCGTGTGAGAAACTTCCAAAGTGACGACAATGCCGCCCCCAGCCACGACGGCCGACAGCAGCGACGCCCGATCCGCACTGGTCCGTGTGCCCGAGCTGGCCGTGCACATCGAGACCGGCCTGCGCGCCCGGGCGCGGCCCGAGCGTGCCGCCGGCGAGAAGGCCTATCTCAAGAGTTCCCTTGAGCACTACGGCACCTCGGTGCCGGCCGTCAGGGCGGCGGTCCTCGAGGTGATACGGACCTTGCGCCTCGGCCACGACGAGGTGATCGCGCTCGCTGAAGCGCTGTGGGCGACCCCGGTCCATGAACACCGGCAGGCCGCGGTCGAGGTGCTCGAGTTCCACGTCGATGACCTGCGCGCGGCTGACATCGTCGTCCTGGAGAGGCTGCTCCGGGAGTCCCGAACCTGGGCGCTGTCGGACAGCTTGGCGGCCTCGGTGGTGGGGCCGCTCGTGGAACGGGAACCCAGTCTGGTCGCCACCCTCGACCGCTGGAGCACCGACGAGGACTTCTGGCTGCGCCGGGCAGCCATGTTGGCGTTGCTGTTGGCATTGCGGCGAGGCGAGGGCGATTTCGAACTTTTCGGACGCTACGCCGACGCGATGCTCGATGACAAGGAGTTCTTCATCCGCAAGGCGATCGGCTGGGTGCTGCGCGATACCGCGCGTAAGCGTCCGGGCCTGGTCTTCGACTGGCTGCTGCCCAGGGCGCGCCGGGCGTCCGGTGTCACCTTCCGCGAAGCGGTCAAGCCGTTGGACGACGCCCAGCACGCTGCGCTGCTGGCTGTCCGTTGAGGTCGATACCGGAGGCGGACGCCACACAAGGCTAGTGTTTGGTTGTGGCAAACGCGGTGCAGACGTTCGAACTGACGAAACGGTTCGGTCACGTGACGGCGCTTGATCGGCTGAGCGTCGAGATCCCCGAGGGCAGTGTCTTCGGTGTTATCGGCCCGAACGGTGCCGGCAAGTCCACGTTGATGCGGCTGCTGGTCGACGTCTTGAAGCCAACCTCCGGGCATGGCGAGGTTCTCGGTGAAGATCCGCGCACCGGCGGCAAGGCGCTCCGTGCGCGGATCGGCTACCTGCCTGGCGAGTTTCGGGTGGAGCCCCAGCTGACTGGCCGGCAGCATCTCCAGTTCTGGGCGTCGCTGTCGCCCGGGCGCAACGCGATGCAGCGCGGCCGTGAGCTCGCCGCGCGCCTTGATCTCGACCTCAGCCGCGCGGCGGGGAAGCTGTCGAAGGGCAACAAGCAGAAGCTAGGCGTGGTGCAGGCGTTCATGCACCGCCCCGAGTTGCTCATCTTGGACGAGCCCACGTCCGGTCTTGACCCCCTCATCCAGCAGACCTTCCTCGGCATGGTCCGCCAGGCACATTTGGACGGTGCCACGGTCTTCCTTTCGTCGCACATCCTCAGCGAGGTCGAACAGGTGGCCGACCGTGCCGCGGTTCTCCGAAGCGGACGCGTCGTCCGTGAGGCCACCATGGTTGAGTTCCGGCAGACCGCCCAGCGTCGCCTGCGGGCCGTCGTCCGTGCCCCTTCTGCTGAGGACGTGCGCGCGGCCGCGTCCGCCCGTGCTCTGACTGTCACCGCCGAGCCCGCCGGGGCGGGGGAGGTGCGCGTCGTCGGGCTGGTTGAGGGGCACGCGAACGACGTGGTCGGTTTCCTCGGCGGGTACGAGGTGATCGATTTGGTCTTCGCAGAGCCTGATCTGGAGGAGACCGTGCTGGGGATCTACTCCGACCCGGATGACCCCGTCGCACCGCCAGACGAGCCCCCGGTACCTGCGCGGCGCGCCTTGGCCCAAGAGGAGGCACAGTGATGCCCATCTTCGTCCAGGCACTCAAGGAATCGTGGAAAGGTCTGATCGCGTGGGCGTCCGCGCTGATCGCGATCATGACCCTCTACCTGTCGTTCTACTCCACGATGGACGCGGGCGAGGGCATGCAGATCTTCATCGACCAGCTGCCGAGCACGATGGTGGCGGCGTTCGGGTTCGGCGACATCGGCACTGGGGCCGGCTGGGCGCACTCCACGTTCTTCGGGTTGCTGGGCCTGTTCGTCCTCGCCGCGGTCTGCGTTGCGTGGGGGGCGCGGGCGATCGCCGGCGACGAGGAGAACGGGATGCTCGAACTCACTTTGGCGCACCGGGTGTCGCGTTCGCAGGTGTACTTCGAGCGGCTGGGGGCGCTCGTGGTCAGGCTCGCCGTGCTCGGGCTGGTGGTGGCGGGCTGCCTCATGCTGCTCGACGGCCCGAACGAGCTGGGTCTCGACTTCGCCAACATAGCTCCGCAGGTGCTGGCCTGGGCTGGCGTCGGCCTGTTGTGCGGCACGCTCGCGCTGGCGGTCGGCGCCATCACGGGCCGGCGCAACCATGCCGTCACGGCCGGCGCCGGCGTCGTCGTGGCGGCGTACCTGCTGAACGCGCTGGGCAACGTCAGCGCGGACAACGACTGGATGCATCTCGTCTCGCCAGTCTCGTGGGCGTACCAGAACCGGCCGCTCCTGAACGGCTGGGACTGGCAGGGGCTCGCGCTGCTCTACGGCGTCTCTGCCCTGTTCGTGGCGGCCGGATGGTTGGTGTTCACCCGCCGGGACGTCACGGCCTGACGGCGAGCCCACTGTCAAGCAGTACCTCGTCCAGCTGCTCTGAGGTCCTGAGGAGTGTCGTGGGCGTCCTGCTTGCCGTTGTCGTTTTCTCCTCCAGCATGCCCGTCATCCTTCCCGCCTCGTCCCCCTGCTGGGGATGGAGGGGTGAAAGCAGGGTGAAATTCGCTCTCTGCCACGGGGTCGTCTCCGCTCCTGCTGCTTGACTCCTTAAAGGAGTTGGACCCAAGGGGAGGAACCGTAGTGAAGGCAAGTCGCAGCAAGGAGACAGCGCAGAAGCGCCCGCGCCAACTTACTGCGACCCTGCTTCTGGGGATGCTCTTCTTGTCCATGGGAGCGCAGGCATTCGCCGAGACGACTCCCCCGCCGAGCCCTTCGGTTTCCGCTACTGCTGAGTCGACGCCGTCCGAGTTCTCTGCGGTGACGGACGCCACACAGTCCCCCGAGTCGTCGGCGTCGGTGGCGGCTGATCCGTCCGAGACGACGTCCACGTCTCCGACGACGTCCACGTCCGCGACGACGTCCACGTCCGCGACGACGTCCACGTCCGCGACGACGACCACGTCGGCGGCAACGACCACGACCACCGCGCAGGCAGCCCCGGCCGGCTTGTCCGCGCCGATGGAGATCTCGGCCCTGGCGGCTGGTAGCTGCAGCCCGAACGATCTCTACTACGGCGTCGGCAGTGACCTGTGGAAGTACGACACCATGACTCAGACCTCAACGTACGTCAAGGCTCTCGGCGGCACCGTGGACGCAATGGGTATTGCTAGTTCTGGTTTCGCCTACTTGATTGTCACTACCACGGATAAGATCAGCAAGCTCGACCTGACCACCGGCACCGAGACGACTTTCGCTCGCCCGGCCGCGGTGACGGGCAGTACCACGTGGGACACGGGCGGCGCCGTCAACCCGGCCACTGACATCTACTACTACGTCTCCTCGGACGGCTACATGTACGCCTTCGACACCAAGACCGACACAGCCATCGGATTCGTGGGTCGGATCAGCTCGATTCCCGACGCGGGAAACCACGGCGACATCGCCTTCGATCCCGAAGGGAACCTGTACGTTCATTGGAATGGTTACGCCATCCACAAGGTCGCGGCGGCGGATGTTCCGACCACCGCGCAGGCCTCGTCGAAGACGCTGAGCGCCGCGAGCGTTGGAACGGCGACAACGGCGTACGCCAGTGGTCTCGCTTGGATGAGTGGCCAGGCCACCAAACCGCTGTGGTCGATGCACTACACCTCTGAGAACCGGGAGATCGACGGTCAGACTCCGGGCCAGAACGACCGGACGGTCGTCGCCACCCTTCTCAGCCCGTCTTCCGGGAACATCTACGAGATGGCGAGCTGTGTCGGCCCGAGTGCGCCGACGCTGTCGTTGTCGAAGAACGTGGAGTCCCGCGTCAACACCGGCGACCAGTTCAAGCTGGACGTGCTCAACGGCACCACCGTCCTGGGCACCGCCACGACGTCGGGCACGGCGACTGGCCTCCAGGCGGCCAAGGTGGGCCCCGTGACCGTGGCTGAGGGCACTACCTACACGCTGCGGGAGACCGCGTCCGGGACTACGTCGCTCAGTAGTTACGCCATCACGGCGGCCTGCACCATGAGCGGCACCCCGGTCACCACCACCGGTTCCAACGGGACGTTCTCCGTGACGGTTCCGGCGGGTGCGATGGGTCTGATCGACTGCGCGATCACGAATGGCCCGCCGAAGATCGAGTTGAAGAAGAACGTCGCCAAGCGAGTGAACGCGGCTGACCAGTTCACGCTGGCTGTCAAGACCGCTGCTGGCGCCACGCTGGGCACGACGGCCACGACCACGGGCACCGCGACCGGCGTCCAGGGCGTCACCGCGACCGCGCCGGTGACACCGGGTACGACGTACACGCTGCAGGAGACCGGTTCCGGTGGGGCTGATCTGGCCCGCTACAACA
>JAEAMF010002538.1_pt1 | contig 10251 bp, 5 predicted proteins | sample 8958721 | NCBI WGS metagenome assembly JAEAMF01 (sample SAMN16933255, study PRJNA681124) | bioreactor sludge metagenome | isolation source: anaerobic bioreactor treating anionic surfactant - SDBS | place: India: Bengaluru | collected 2019-02-28 | reverse complement strand
GGGCATGTGCCGCCCCCACCCTGTATTCCGCTATAAGATGGTCGCCATCGTGGACAGATACAGGATCGAATACCTCCGCGCCCTCCGGCGGCTTCAGTCCGCCGCCTCCACAAGGCATCAATTCCCGCGCTGATCGGATCCGACCAATGCTTCCATTGATTTGGTCAAACCAAAACCACCGTCTGTACTCGGCACAGAGACTCTTAGCTGGATTATCGGCAACATCCCAATCGCCGATTATCCCGCCTCAGTAGGTCAAAAGAGAAGTTGCCGATCTTGTCAGATACAGTCGTGCGCACGTCGGTTTGTGATCGGAGTTGGATTGCTGCTCCAGGTATATAGGAGCGAACACCGTTAGGAGCCATTACGAAGACACGGCCTTTGATTGACCCTTGTTCCTGGGCAACTATCGAGACATTGAAACAGCACAAGAACAACATCACGGCCGGGAAGAGTACTGATGGGTGTGGACTACCACCGACAAATACGTCCAACAGGAGTCTATTTCGTCTAGGCCCAAACTCCTCGGTCTCGCCGCTATTAATGGTCATTGGCAGATTATTATTTGTACGCATTATTCCCCACCCTCTGGATTAGGAAGCGCCACCACCTAAAACCTTATAGAGGGTTACCAGATTGCCAAGACGAGCAAGCCGTGTGTTGACCAGCTGCTGCTGCGCTGCATAAAGAGATCTCTGTGCTATGAGAACGCTCAGATAGCTGTCAATTCCACTCTTATACCTTGCTTCGGAAAGGCGATAGGTCTCATCGAGCGTTCTGACCAAAGACTGCTGCGCATTCTGCTGGTCCATTAGGGTAGTCCGAAGACTCAACGAGTCGCTCACTTCTCTGAAGGCGCTTTGGATTGTTTTCTCATATTGGGCGATGGCGATATCGCGATCCAGCCGTGCGGCATCATAGTTGGCCTGTCGAGATCCATAGTCAAAGATCGGAAGTGCGAACTGCGGGAGTAAATTCCAGCTCCCGGCGGCAGGCTTAAACAGATTAGTCAGGTCGCTGCTGGTGATCCCGAGCGCGCCTGTCAGCGATATGCGCGGGAAGAAATTCGCGCGCGCGGCTCCGATATTCGCGTTGTAAGCTTTCAGCTGGTGCTCGGCTGTCAGAATGTCCGGCCGGCGCAAGAGGATTTCGGATGGAAGGCCGGATGCAATATCTTTAAAGCGTGGAAGCTCGTCCAGATCACCGGGGAGCAGGCGGGCTGGCACCGGCGCTGCAACCAGCAGATTCAGCGCATTTACGTCCTGCGCGACATATCCGGAAAACCGTGCAATATCCACACGGGCAGCTTCCACCTGGGTTTGGGCCTGACTCACTTCCAAATCCGATGCCATCCCGAAATCCCTCGTTTGACGGATCAGATCGTAATAGGCCTGCTGGGTGCTCATGGTCGATTCAGCTAATTTGAGGTTCTGTCGATCTGCAGCCAAAGTCAGGTAAGAGCCGGCAACGGAAGAGATCAGGGAAATTTGAGTTGCTACGCGGGCCTGCTCCGTCGCCAGGTACTGTTCCAGAGCCGCGCTCTTCAGACTCTTAATGCGCCCGAACAGATCCAATTCCCAGGAGGCCGTACCCAACCCGATTGTGTATTGCGATATTGTTTCTGCGTTCCCGGTACCGGACAGGTTTTCAGGCACCCTATAGACATTGCCCTCTATTGAGACGTTTGCCGTGGGATACTGTTCTGCCCGTTGAATTCGGTATAGAGCCTGTGACTTTTCAATGTTAAATGCGGCAATCCTGAGGTCTCGGTTGTTATCGAGCGCTAGTTGCATGACTTCCTGAAGTCGCGCGTCTGCAAAGAATACTTTCCAACCCGTTGACGAAGGCGCTATTGCATCCGCGGCGTCGGGCTGAATGGTATTGCTTTCCGGCCACGTCGCCGGGACCGGAATCTGCGGACGCACATACTGCGCCGGTTTCGGACACCCCCACAAAAATATCGACATAGGGATCATTAGAAGGATGAGTTTACGCATGATTCGCTCCTTCCGGCGCAGCTTGTGCATTCGCGCCGGTTGCTTCATCCGGTCCCACGTTCTTTCTGCCGAATATCCGGCTCACGGTAACGAAGAACAGAGGAATAAAGAAAATAGCGAGGAAAGTGGCTGTGATCATGCCACCCAGTACGCTTGTGCCGATGGCCTTCTGGGCACCAGCGCCCGCTCCGCTGGCGATGGCCAAAGGCAGTACGCCGAAGCCGAAAGCAAGGGAGGTCATCACGATCGGACGCAGCCGGAGTTTCGCCCCTTCCAGGGTCGCCTCGATCAATCCCTGCCCCTGCTCGACGCGGTTCTTGGCGAACTGCACAATCAGGATCGCGTTTTTGGTCGTCAGCCCGAGAACTGTCAGAAGGCCGATCTGGAAGTACACGTCATTGGGCAGCCCGCGCCATGACGAGGCCAACACCCCGCCGATCACCCCCAGCGGCAGCGCGAGGAGGACGGCAATCGGAATCGTCCAGCTCTCGTACAGCGCCGCCAGAACGAGGAAGATGGCCAATATGGAGAAGGCGTACAGGAGGCCGGTCTGCTGCGACGACATCCGCTCCTGGTAGGACAGGCCGGTCCACTCGTGCCCGAAACCGCGGGCCAGTTTTCCGGTGAGTTCCTCCATGACCTTCATCGCCTCGCCGGAACTGCGCCCCGGGGCCGGCTCGCCCTGGAAATTCAGCGACGGGAAACCGTTGAAGCGCTCGAGCTGGGGAGAATCGTAAATCCAGCGGCCCGACGCGAGCGCCATGACCGGAACCATCCTGCCCGTATTGTTCCGCACATAGAAGTGTTCCAGGTCGCCGGGAAGCATGCGGTAGGGAGCGGCGGCCTGAACGTAGACGCGCTTGACGCGGCCGCTCTGAATGAAATCATTGACATAAGCGCTGCCGAACGCCGCTGAAATCGCGCTTTGCACGGAACTGACGGGAACGCCGAGGGCGCCCGCTTTATCCCAGTCGATGTCGATTTTGTACTGCGGCACGTCGTCCATCCCATTGGGCCGCACCCTGGCCAGCCGCGGATCGCGGGCGGCCTCCATCATCAGCTGAAGCCTGGCCTCCATCAGTTTGTCGTGGCCCAGGCCGCCGCGGTCCTGCAGCATGTAGTCGAATCCTTTGGCCATCCCGAGTTCCGCGATGGCTGGGGGAGAAACGACATAAATTCTCGCATTCCGGATCCCAGCCATGACCGGAGTCGCCCGCCGGATGATGGCGTCGACTTTCAGCTCAGCGTCATCGCGCAGTTCCCAGTCGCGCAGTTTGACATAAACCAGCCCCTGGTCCTGACCCGAACCGGCCGTGCTGAAGCCGCCGATCGACAGGCAGGCTTCAACGGCCTCCTTTTCGTTTTTCAGGAAATAATCGCGAACCTGGTTCAGCACCTTGACCGTCTGTTCCTGGGTCGTTCCGGCGGGCGTCTGGACCAGCGTTATGATCACGCCTTGGTCCTCGTCCGGCAGATAGGCGGTGGGCATCCGGACGAAAAACAAGCCGGCCAGGACAACGATCAGGATGAAGACGGCAAAAAACGGAGTCTTGAAACTGAGGATGTGGCCGACCGACGACCGGTACCGGTCGCGCAGGCGTCCGAAGACGTGGTCAAACCACAGGAAGAAGGGCCGGAGCAGGCGGAAGCCGGTTTCCGCGGCCTCGTGTCCCTTGGCCACCGGCTTGAGCAGTTTGACACAGAGCACCGGGGTCAGGATCAACGCCACCAGCACCGACAGGAGCATGGAGGAAATGATCGTGATGGAAAACTGCCGGTAAATGATGCCCGTGGATCCGCTGAAAAACATCATCGGGACAAAGACGGCCGACAGCACCAGCCCGATGCCCACCAGCGCGCTGGTGATCTCGTCCATGGACTTCCTGGTGGCTTCGAGCGGGGAGATCCCCTCGGTCGACATGATGCGCTCCACGTTCTCCACGACGACAATCGCATCGTCGACGAGCAGACCGATAGCCAGGACCATGGCGAACATAGTGAGCATGTTGATGGAATAGCCGAAGGCAGCGAGCACTCCGAATGTGCCGAGAATCACGACAGGGACTGCAATCGTGGGAATGAGGGTGGAGCGCATATTCCCCAGGAACAGGAACATGACGAGAAACACAAGGACAATGGCCTCGATGAGAGTCCGGACCACCTCGCTGATCGCGGCCCTGACAAACGGAGTCGTGTCATAGGGGTAAACGACCTTCATGCCGGCCGGGAAGTAGCGCGACATCTCTTCCATCGCCGCTTTCACCGCGTCGGCTGTATCCAGGGCATTGGCGCCGGCCATCTGCCGCACAGCGAGCGCGGCTGCCGGATGCCCTGCGTTGTAGCTGAGCCGGAACTGGGAAAACTCAGTGCCCAGCTCGGGAGTGGCTACGTCGCGCACCCGCACGACCGAACCGTCAGGGTTGTTGCGCAGCGGAATGGCGCCGAACTCCTCCGGCGTTTTCAGCAGGTTCTGAACCGTAATGGTCGCATTGAGCCGCTGGCCGGGCACGGCCGGCGTCCCGCCGAGCTGCCCGGCCGAGACCTGCACGTTATGAGCCCTGATGGCCGTGGCGATATCGCTCGGGGTCATGCCGAAATTCGTCATCCGGGTCGGATCGAGCCATATCTTCATAGCGTACTGCGAGGCCAGCGCCTCGACTTCTCCCACGCCAGGCACCCGCGCCAGCGAGGTCTGGACTTGCGAAATGGCATAATCCATCAGGTCGGCCTGGTCCAGGCTGCCATCTTCGCAGGTAAGGGTGACGATGATGAGAAAATTGCGCGTCGACTTGCTGACCGAAAGACCCTGGCGCTGCACCGTCTCGGGCAGCATCGGCATCGCCAGCTGCAGCTTGTTCTGGACCTTGGCCCAGGCCATGTCGGGATCCGTTTCCGGAGCAAAGGTCAGCTCGATGCTTCCCGTCCCGGAGGAAGAACTCTTCGACTGCATGTAGAGCATGCCGTCGAGCCCGGTCATTTTCTGTTCGATGACCTGTACAACCGTGTCTTCCACCGTTTTGGCGGAGGCGCCGGGATACATGCCGCGGATTGAAATCGACGGCGGTGCGATGGGAGGATACTGGGAGACAGGAAGCCTGACGATTGCGATGATCCCCGCCAGCATCATGCTGATGGCGATTACCCAGGCAAAAACAGGGCGATCAATAAAAAATCTTGCCATGGTTCCTCCCTCCTACTTCGCGGCCGGAGATGGCGCCGGCGTCGCGTGATCGCTATAGGGCACAGCCCTGACGGCGCTGCCGTGGCGGATGTTCTGAATTCCCTCGACAATCATCCGGTCCCCGGCCGCCAGTCCTTTGGCCACGATCCATTTGTCGCCGATGGCCCGGTCGAGCGTGAGCCGCCGTTGTTCTGCTTTGCCGGCCTTGTCCACGACATAAGCGATCGGATTTCCTTTTGTGTCGCGCGTCACTCCCTGCTGAGGGATCAGCAAAGCCTGCTCATTGATCCCCTCCTGCACGACGGCCCGCACGAACATTCCGGGCAGAAGCACCTGTTTGGGATTCGGGAACACAAGCCTCAGGGTCACCGAGCCCGTGGTCGGGTCGACCGTGACATCCTGGAATTTGAGAGAGCCTTGCACCGGATACGGAGTCCCGTCCTCGAGCAACAGGCTGACCTTCCGCCGGCTGTCGCCGCCGCGTTTCAGGTGCCCCGATTCGAGGCTTCTCCGGAGCCTGAGCAATTCAGCGTTGGCTTGAGTCACATCCACATAGATGGGATCGAGCTGCTGAATAACCGCGAGCGGCACGGGCTGGTAGGCCGTCACCATCGAGCCGACCGTAATGTTGGAGATGCCGATCCGGCCTGAAATGGGAGCTTTGATCGGAGTGTAGGAAAGATTTATGCGCGCGCTTTCCATTCCGGCGCGGTTCACCTCGAGGGCGGTCTTGCGCACCCACAGGTTGGCCTCGGCCTGGCGCAGGGCGGCGGCGGCATCGTCATAGTCCTGCTGCCCCACGGCATGTATCTTTACGAGCTCGTTCAAGCGTTCGGCACGGGATCGGATTGCCGGCAGATTTGCTTCGGCCAAAGCAATGTCCGCCTCGGACATCGATACCGCGGCTTTTGCTTGGTCGAAGGCTGCCTGATACTGGACGGGATCAATCTGATAAAGCATCTGGCCCGCCGTGATGTTAGAGCCTTCTTCGAACAGGCGCTTCTGCAGAAGCCCGCTCACCTGCGGTCGGATTTCAGCCACAAGATAGGCGCTTGTCCTGCCAGGCAGGTCGGTCGTCAGCACAACGCGTTCAGGCTGGACCTTCACAACTGCAACTTCCGCCAGACCGGCCTTTGGAGGTGCCGTTGTTGACTTGCAGCCGGCCCCAAAGGCTCCTCCCAAGATTAGGACGAAACTAATAAGAAACTTACAAAGATAGCGGAATCGCATTTATGGCTCCTTTAGGATCCAAGGTTGAATCAGTACTGCAAATCCAACGGCCTTAATCAAATTGCCTGTGCAACGACGTTCACAGGATCGCAATCTTTGTGCCAGAACCTGAAAACCGGATCGCCAGTGTTCCCCGGAACGCATGAATACAGGAAGATACGGCGATAGCGGACTCTCCTGAGCGCTCTTCATGGCGTACTGGGATGCCTTTCTGACTTCGGCTTGGATTGCTTGAAATGCCGAAATTCGGCAAATGACTTCGGCATTTGCCGAATTTCGGGCGAGCTCGCGATTGGAGAACCGCTAATCTCCGAATTCAGGGGACCAATCTCAGATCTCCAACTGGCACGTGGATTGCAACACCCGAAGAGAAAAGAGGATTTGAAAGTGTTCCGGTTGGATAGAGCACACAAACGAAGCGGCACTTATTTGAGTATCGAAGGCGATCTCAAATCAGAGGGCGTGGGAGCCATAGAATCAGCTTGCCTTGAAGCTTTAGCTGAGGGCGCCCCGGTCACAGTCATTCTAAGGAACGTTACCGAGATTGATGCAGATGGTTTTGCATTCCTAAGACGTCTGCTTTTGACGAAAGCTCGAGTCCAGGCGATTGGAATCTATTCAAAATATATTTTAGGGAACATAAAAACAGGCGTAGTTCCTTAGCGCTCCTTTTCTCAGATCCAGGAATCACGTTCTGCATGATTTATGCATCGCACAAGAGCATTTCACGTTGAACTCAGGTCCCGGTCTTATCAGGTAAAACGGGAAATGTCGCGGAACCCTTCTCCGCGAGCCAGGGATTTTCCATACTCCTGAGAGATACGGGACCGAGGAGGCAACCGGTGGAATCCCCATGGAAGTGATAGAAAACGGTAAGGAAAAGGTGGAATGGTCACATGCTGTCTCGACTGAAAATAGACTCCGGAAGCTTCCGTTAGGAAGGCTATCTTCCGCTCGTCAGTGCCTCCTATCGGAGGGGATTGTAGTATGATGGACGGTATGGGCGCTGAAAAATCAGCACTTTATGAGGCTCTGTTCGAGCTATCCCAATCCATTTCGGGCCATGCCGACCTGGAGAGCCTATGCCAGGCTTTTTCGGGATCGCTCAAGAAGATTGTGAATTTTGACATTCTGGGTCTCCTCCTGTTTGATGCAGCATCTGAGACCTTCCGCATGTACGGCTTAAGAGTTACCAGCGAGACCAGTACCAGTAAAGAAAACGTGCATCGACCACTCCCTGGGGAGGATAATCCTGCTGGTTGGGTGTGGATCAACCAGCGACCTCTGTTCATTCCGCGGCTCGAACAGGAAAACCGCTGGCCCGATTTGTTGGATGTGGCACGAGCGCATGGAATTTCCTCTCTCCTGCTAATCCCCTTGACCACAGGTAATCATCGATTGGGATTGCTGATCCTGGGATTCTTCAATCCTTCCGAGACAACCCAGCGCGAGATGGATTTTATTCACAGGGTTGCATCTGAGTTTGCCGTAACCATTGACTCTCACTTATCAAGGCAGCAGTACCTCCGCGAACGAGATCGGCTGCAACTACTGTTTGATTTGACCAACGCCTTGGTTTCCAAGCTTTCTCCAGATGCGCTTTTTTCGGCAATCGCGGAACAGCTTCACAAAGTAGTAGCGTTCGATGTGGTGGCTCTCACGCTTCTGGATGAGAAGACCGGCGAACTTCTCCTTAGCAGTTTTCTAATGGACGACACCTTAGCATGGGAATTCGATGGAACGCGGACGCGCCCGGACGGACTCCCTTCGGCAGAAGCCCTCTCATCACGAAAACCGGTAGTGACGGACAAAGTCGACTTTGAGCGGTTTCCTTCACCCTATTACAAGAAAGCTGTAGAAGCCGGTTTTCGGTCGTCATGCTCTATCCCGCTGATATCGCCAAACGCCGCATTGGGCACCCTGGAACTAGCGCGCGCTAGTGGTGAGAAGTTCAGTCAAGATGATGTGGACCTTCTTGTACAGGTAGCCCGTCAGATTGCAATTGCACTTGAGAATTCCCTGGCGTACCGCGAGCTTTCTGAAATGAAAGAACGGCTCGCTATTGAAAAATCGTATCTCGAAGATGAAATACGCTTAGATCAGAATTTCGGAGAAATGCTGGGTGAATCTCCCGCATTCCAGGCTGTACTTAAGAACATCCAGATTGTCGGACCAACAGAAGCGACTGTCCTGATATTGGGTGAGACGGGAACCGGAAAAGAACTGGCGGCCCGAGCGATTCATCAACAAAGCAGCCGCAACAAGAACAGCTTCATCAAGGTGAATTGTGCTGCTATTCCTTCAAGCCTGCTCGAAAGCGAATTGTTCGGCCACGAAAAGTGAGCATTTACGGGTGCGCTCACCCAAAGGGTTGGGCGTTTCGAACTAGCGCACCGAGGGACTCTGTTTCTCGACGAAATCGGGGAGATCCCGCTCGAACTCCAATCCAAACTCCTGCGTGCAATCCAGGAGCAGGAATTCGAAAGGCTGGGAGCAAATCGCACGATTAAGGTAGATGTCCGTTTTATCACCGCCAGCAACCGGAATCTTAAGGCAATGGTGGATGCGGGCAGTTTTCGCAGCGACCTATACTATCGGCTTCATGTTTTTCCCCTGATTCTCCCACCCTTGCGGGACCGGCGCGAGGATATCCCACTTTTGACCCGCTATTTCGTACAAAAATACTCTCGTCGTATTGGGCGTAGCATTGAATCCATTCCATCCGCAGCCATCGATACCCTCATCAATTACCCGTGGCCTGGGAACATACGAGAGCTTCAAAATGTGATTGAGAGATCTGTGATCCTGTCTCGCAACCGTGCTTTGGAGTTGGCGATGCCTGAAACGGACACGGGTTTCCTTAAATCTACTTCACAATCGATGAACAATACTGAGCCGGAGAGGGAGAGAATATTGCGGGCTCTTAAGGATAGTAACGGATTAGTTTCCGGTCCGCATGGTGCCGCAAAGCGCTTAGGAATGGCTCGGACAACTCTTCAATCTCGTATGAAGAAACTCGGAATTTCCCGCGATTATCAGTAAAGATACCGATAAAAATCCTATGTGTCGCCAAAATCTCATAACGCCATAGATGCAATTGCTTCAAAGCGGATGAAGGGCGCACCCTCTGTGATATAAATCCACGATCATGATCCCGTTTTTATCTGGAATTCTTAGTATCCCCCCATGCCTTTTTCTGCTCACGATGTCATCTCGGTCTCGAGATCATGGCATTGCGCCAGCAACTTGGCGTTTTGAATCGAAAGAACCCTCGGCGTAAATTGAGATTGGCGGATCGATTGTTTTGGATTCTGCTCCGCCGCCTCTGGCCTGGGTGGACGAACGTCCTCATTATCGTCAAGCCAGAAACGGTTGTATCATGGCACCGAGCCGGCTTTCGTTTCTTTTGGCGTCTCCGCTCGCGGCCAAAGAGATCCGGAAGATCCAAACTCAACGGAGAGGTTCGAAAACTTATCCGTCAGATGATCAAAGAAAATCCCACATGGGGGGCGCCGAGAATTCATGGTGAACTGCTCAAGCTTGGATTTGATATCTCGGAACGGACTGTTTCTCGATACATCAAGCGCATATCTCCTTCGGGCCAGTCAAGAAAGCTTTGGGCTGCTTTTCTCCGCAACCATCGTGAAGTCATAACCGCTATGGACTTCTTTACTGTCCCGACTCTCACATTCCAACTCTTGTACTGTTTCTTCGTCATTGAGCACGGTCGGCGCAAAATCCTTCATTTCAATGTCACCGAACACCCAACCGCTCCCTGGATTGTGCAGCAACTGCGAGAGGCTTATTCAGATTCTCATAGCTTTCAATACGCAATTCTGGATC
>JAEAMF010002536.1_pt1 | contig 10256 bp, 8 predicted proteins | sample 8958721 | NCBI WGS metagenome assembly JAEAMF01 (sample SAMN16933255, study PRJNA681124) | bioreactor sludge metagenome | isolation source: anaerobic bioreactor treating anionic surfactant - SDBS | place: India: Bengaluru | collected 2019-02-28 | reverse complement strand
GGCGTACCGGTGCACACTTGACATTGAACAATGCATGATATTCTTATGTCCCGGGTTGAACTGCAAGGCCCATATTTTTCATCTCTTCATCGAGCCGCAACTGGATATCATTCTCATGCAGTGTCGTAAGAAGTTCACCAATATCCCCTTCTATGGCCCTGTCGAGGCTGTAAAGCGTGAAATTGATCCGGTGATCTGTCAGGCGGTTCTGCGGGAAATTATACGTTCTAATCCTCTCACTGCGGTCGCCGGAACCTATCTGGGAACGCCGGAAATTGCCCTTTTTCTCCTCTTCCTCGCGGCGCCTGTGGTCAAGGAGACGCGCCTTCAGCACGGCCATGGCTTTTGCCCTGTTCCTCTGCTGGGAACGCTCATCCTGGCTCTGTACCACCAGGCCGGACGGCAGGTGAGTTATCCTGACCGCCGAGTAAGTCGTGTTGACACTCTGCCCGCCCGGACCGGACGAACAGAACAGATCGATGCGTATTTCCTCCGGCTTGATCTCGATGTCGTCGTCCTGATCGGCCTCGGGGAAAACGGCCACCGTGGCTGCCGACGTGTGGATGCGGCCGGAAGCTTCGGTTACGGGGATGCGCTGGACGCGGTGCCCGCCGCTCTCGTATTTAAGCGCGGCATAAACATCAGGCCCTTCAACCGAGAAGACCACTTCCTTGTACCCGCCTATTTCGCTGGTGCTGGCGTCGATCATGCCGATCTTCCAGCCCCGGCTTTCCGCGTAATGGCTGTACATCCGGAAAAGATCAGCGGCAAAGAGTGCGGCTTCGTCGCCGCCCGTCCCGGCGCGGATTTCCATTATCGCACTGCGGCTGTCACCCGGATCGGGAGGAAGGAGAGCGACAAGCAGTTGTCTCTCGGCGACAGGCAGCTCCTTTTCAATCTCCGCCATTTCCGCCCGCGCCAGCTCCTTGAGCTCGGCGTCGCCGGAGTCACTCGCGATCAGCTCCCTGTGTTCACGCGCGACATCCTCGAGGCGCATGAACCTGTCGGCCTTTTCCTTGAATTTCCTGAGGCTGGCATGTTCCTGGAGCAGCTCGCGAAATCTCTTCTGGCTGGACGCGGCGGCAGGATTGGCCAGTTCATTTTCCACTTCACTCAGCCGTGCAATTCTTCTTTCTATGTACGTTCTATCGATCATACCTGGAACCCTGATCCGGGATTTAAAACCAGAACTTAAACCGGGAAAACAAAACGGGCCGGGTGAAACAGATGAATTCAACCCGGCCCGTGACAAGCGAAGCTACTTCTTTGTGCGGCTGTAACGTTTCTTGAACTGCTCGACGCGGCCTTCCGTATCGATCAGCGCAGCCTGTCCTGTGAAGAACGGATGACACAGGGAGCAGGTGTTTACCTGCATTTCTTTCACCGTGGAACGCGTATTAATCACGTTGCCACAGGCACAGGTAATGGTTGCCGCTTCGTATTTTGGATGTATGTCTTTTTTCATTGTACTCTTAACCCCTGATTTTTCAGCGGGGGCAAACCGTACAACCGGGAGCCACGGAATGCAAGCGTTAATTTTGGGGCATTTGCTGTTGGACTCTGCAAGGGTGTATTGGATATATTGCAGGCGGAATCAACGCTTATGAGTGTAAAACCGTGTTATTCTTTGCTGACCGCGTTTGCGGCAACGCTTCTAGGAACAGCGCTTTTGTCCGGTTGCGGTAAATCGGGCGAGGCCAACCTCGAAACGGGAATCGCCCTGCTGAAAGAAGGCAATTACAATCTGGCAGTGGTTCACCTGAAGAAGGCTGCTGAACAGATCCCCGACAGCGCATCCGCGCACTGCAACCTGGGTCTTGCCCACTGGAAGGCCGGAATGCACAAAGAAGCCCTTGCCTCCTTGAGGAGAGCAGCCCAGTTGTGCCCGGCCGACGTCCGCCCCCTTGAACTCCAGGCAGAGGTTCTCATGGAGACGCAGAACTTCAACGAAGCCCGCGGCGTTCTCGTCCAGGCGGACAAGAGACAGCCTTCGTCGGTACGGATCCTTACGGCCATTGCCGTGGCCGAATACCGGGCGGGCAATAATCAGCAGGCACTTGCCAGGCTGAACCAGGCAATTGAAATCGATCCCTCCTATGCCCCCGCTCTTTACAACATGGCTGTGCTCCAGCGTGACCGCCTGAACAATAAGGAAGCAGCCGGTAACTATTTCCTTAATTACCAGAAGGCCGCCGGGAACGAGACAAAAGCCGGCGATATTCCGCGGTTCCTGAACAAGGTTCTCGCCGTTAAGCCGCCATCCCAACAGCAGGCTGACAAACCCGCGAAGACACAGCAAACCGATACGCTGCTGGCCGCCGCAAAGAAGGCAATCGAAAAGCAGGAGTTCGACAGCGCCCTCGAAACGCTCAAGCAGGCTGTCAAGAGCAACCCGAACGACCCCGCGCCGCTGTGGGAGCTGGCAGTCCTGTATGACAAGCATCTGAAATTCGTTGAAAAGGCCGTCGATACCTACCGTAAATTCGCCAAGCAGTTCCCGGCCAGTACCCACGTTCCCGCCATACAGAAGCGAATAGTCGAACTTCAGCCCGGCAAGGAAACTCCTGCAAAACCCGCCCCCAACAAGCCGGACCCGGATTCCGCCCAGAAGGCTTTCCAGGAAGGCCTCGCATTCCAGAACAGCCAGAGGTGGGACGAAGCAATAGAAGCTTACAGTCGCGCTTTTGAAATGGACAAATCCATGTCATACGCGGTCTACAACCTTGGGCTTACCTACAAGGGGAAAGGTGACATCGAAAACGCAAAAAAGTCGTTTATCCAGGCCCTGGCAATCGATCCCAATATGACCAAGGCCAGGTACATGATGGCCGTTCTGCACAATATGCAGAAAGAAAACAAACAGGCGGCAGAATACCTGAACCATATTTTCAGGGTCGATCCCGACTACGCCAAGGCACACCACCTCATGGGCGTAATCCTGCAGGAGGCAAACGACATTAAAGGCGCCAGGCGACACTTTGAGAAATATATCAAGCTTGCGCCGGATGATCCTTCCGCAAAAGTGACCAGGGAATGGTTGGACAGCACCAGGGACTAGACCACATTCCGGCCCGGGGTCCATGACATCGTTTTCCATTTTTCTGTGTTCATCCGTGTTCATCTGTGGTTACATCCCATCTGCAGGTGTACATGTCAAAAGTAATTCCAAAGCGTATTCTTGAAGACATTCGCTTCCGCAGCGACATTGTCGGTGTTATCAGCTCGTATTTCAACCTGCAGAAGGCCGGCTCTGCATTCAAGGCAACCTGCCCCTTCCACAAGGAGAAGACCCCGTCGTTCCACGTCAATCCCCAGCGCCAGATATTTCACTGTTTCGGGTGCGGAAAGGGCGGCGACGTGTTCCGGTTCGTGATGGAATACGAGGGCGTGGATTTCATGGGAGCGGTGAAACTGCTCGCCCACCGGGCGGGCGTGCGGATCGAGATTGAAGAGGGAGACGGGAAAGGTGAATCCGACAAGGTCGCCCTTTACCAGCTGCATTCGGATGTTGCAGCACTTTACCAGAAAACGCTTCGTGACGAAAATGCTTCATCTGCTGCAAGACAGTACCTTCTCAAGCGCGATCTTACCGAGGAAACAGTGGAGCAGTTCCAGATCGGTTACGCCCCCGAACAGTGGGATTTTCTCATCAAATGGGCGAAAAAGAATAAATACAGCGATGACCTCCTCGAAAAGGCCGGGCTGATCGTTCGCAAGGAAAAGGCTTCGGCGGAAGGTGATTTCTACGATCGCTTCAGGAACCGGCTCATGTTCCCCATTACGGATGAACAGGGACGGGTCATCGGGTTCAGCGGGCGCTGCCTGGATGACAGGGAAAAGACGGCAAAATACATCAACAGCCCCGAGACCATGCTGTTCAAGAAAAGCCGCATCCTTTACGCGCTGGACAAGGCGCGCCGTTTCATCGTTGAAGCCAGGGAAGCGATAATCTGCGAGGGGCAGATTGACGTTATCCGCTGCCACCAGGCGGGCTTCAAATCTGCGGTGGCGTCGCAGGGTACCGCATTCACCGAGGAACATGTGCGCATCCTCAGGCGGTACGCGGACAGCGCTGTGATTGTGTTCGATACGGACAAGGCAGGCCAGGATGCCACCATCCGGACGGCCATGGAATTCATGGATGCCGGGATGGCGGTGCGCGCAGCCATGCTTCCAGAGAAAGAGGATCCCGATTCATTCATACGGAAAAAAGGAGCAGAAGGTTTCAAGAACGTTATCGACCAGGCTGTTTCTTCTGTCGCCTACCAGATCCGCGTTCTCGCAAAGCGCGAGGACGCAAGGAGCGAAATCGGCGCGATGCGGATTTCCAAGGCTGTCCTCCAGACCATAATGCACAGCCCCAACGCGGTACAACGTGCGAAACTTGTGCAGGAAACGGCTGAAAGGCTGAATCTGCCCGCAACTGCCCTGCAGGAGGAACTGCGATTCATGCTGAGGAACGCGCGGCCGCAGGGTCCTGTACAGGCAGCGGGACAGGAACCTGCAGCCCCTTCCAGGGAACAGCCCAAGGAGGAAATCAGTCTGTGCGAGCACATGGGCAATGTCATGGACCATCCGGAACTCGGTGAACTTGTTCAGAAATACCTGCCGACGCGTATGATCCAGGACCCGGTCTGCCGGACATTTGTGGAGGTGTGCCAGGAAGCACTTGCGACGGGGCGGACCATCCAGGATGTCATTAATGACAAGGGTGACAAGGGGGGTGAACTGCAGAATTTTGCGGCCCGCGTCCTGATGACCCCTACCAAGATAACCGGGACCGAGACATCCCACGGTGCCGCCGTCAAAGACATCATTCTATATATATGGCGCAGGAAACTGGAAAATGAGCGTGCTGAAATAACCAGGCACCCTGACCCGAAGAGTGAAGAAAGACGTCGACAGATCACTTACGACCTGAAATCCCTGCGAAAATGGGAAGATGGCGCCCCGATAATTGAATTCGAACTGTCTTCCTGAGCATAGGGATGGTCAACGTGGCTGATCCACGAAAAGGTTTGCCCCTCTCAGCTGAAAATTTTTTGTTCCCTGCCCGCCTATGTATTCAAAATTAATAACCTCTTTTTCTTCGACTACGAGAATGAATTCATCGCCGGGCTGAAGCCTGCAGTGGTCAAGTCCTTTAACTGCATTTCCGATGGCAACCGCCAGTTTGGCGGAAATGCCACTCCGGATTAGGGGCGCCGCAAATGAATCGCCATCCTCCACCCTGACGGCGATTACCCGGCCGCGCGGATGGAATGGTTTGAGAAACTCGGCAACGCTGACTGTATGAACCAGCAGGCTTCGCATCGAACGCACATCTTTGCCTTCGCGCAGACGCCTGAGTACTTCCTTCAAGCGATAGCGCAAATCCTGGTCAATCATATTGATCCTGTTCCGTGCAGATGCATGGTCCTTTACGGGTATGCCGAGAGCGATCACCCGCGTTTCGCGGTTTGTCTCGTATCCGTAAAAGTCGGGATAGAAACGGATAACATCGCCAACAAGATCCACAGTATCGTACGTGATATCGATATCGCACATCGTTTCCGGCACAAGGTCAAACAGCTTGAGCATGTCGTCAATTTCCAGTCCGATGCACATGTGCGAGACGGGAAATCCGATAGTCCAGTACTCGGTGGTGGAATGAATAACAAGCTCCTGTCCGTTATCCAGCTGCACGGCAAGGCCACGAAGGCGATCATAGGGCATGTCAATCGTTTCGCCCGTGGGATCGATATTGGAACGCCTGATGATCTCGCCTTTCTGCTCCCCTTCCAGATAGCGAAAAACTATTCGGTCCCTTTTTTCCACTATCCTCCCCTTTCCACGCGGCGTTGGATTGACTGGAGATCCAACCCGCACAGGATATTCAGCAAGTTTCCGGTTATCATCAAAGACAGTTAACGTACAGCTCGGGATATTTATCCTGATGTGTGTGGTCGCCGGGACTGTAATTGCCGGCCAAATGACAAGCAGAAATACCGGCAACAGGACTTTTCCGTATGTACTGTTACACATTTTATGTTTTTAAAGTATACAGCAGAATTTGAAATGCTGCCATAACGAATAAATTCAGCAGGCATCCGGTTTGGAAAAAAGGTTGATTTAAGAAGGGGCAATGAATATAGTTCCCCCTCTTTTCCAATGGGCCTCAAAAAGGCGAGATAGCTCAGCTGGTAGCATGTCCGCCGGAACCTTGGTGAAGGAGGAAGCAACGGACTGTCAGCCAGTGGCTGATCCGCAAGGGCGGAAAAATCTTGATTTGAAGGACGTGTTACAACAAGTTTGAATACGTTCAGATGGCAGCGTAGTCAACCAGACATGGCGAGATAGCTCAGCTGGTAGAGCAACGGACTGAAAATCCGTGTGTCGTCGGTTCAATCCCGACTCTCGCCACCACGTTTCCCTAGAAATCCCGCATGTATCAATGAAGTGACGGTAATTACCGGCTTATTCCGACTTGTTTTTGAATATTTTATCGGCTTTTGCAATTACAGATTCATGAAGGTATTTTCCGTACCTTTGCAGGCCACCGCCAGAAATGCCTTCTTTGTGTTCAGGATTATTGCATTTACTATAATGAGCATAAGTCCAGGATCCTTTTTCCCTGACCCACTGACATTTTTCCGCACTTATAATATCCTTTGTTGCACATCCTGATACTAGCACTGCAAATATTACTATTGTTATCGCTTTCAATGTCACTACTCCATTCTTGTAGTTTAGGATACCTGAATATTGCCCTCCCAAAAACAAAGACCTCTGATTCAATTACAGAAAAATTATAAAAGAAACCTGTGAACGAATTCAATTTAGGCATTGCAAAGTATTCGTGAAGAAATTGTCGAGAATCTGGAGAATACTTCTCCCATCTAAAATGGTTAACTCACTTACGGATACAACATTTGTAAAAGAAATAATGCTCTTCGTGAAGAACAACTGCCAGACCAAGTCGTTTTTAATAAATGTCATTACATCTTAAGCAAAAGGTTATCAAGAGCCTTTTTTGCATTAGCCTGACCCTGCTTAGCCGCCTTACGATATTCGCTGGGCTCCTGGACAAGGTCCGTATTATCGTACCAGAATAAATTGCATAAATTTCCGCAACCCGTGATTACAGAATCAAATTCCAGATATTTGTAAACATATCCAAATATATCCACAAAATGACGTTTGACCTGATTCGATGATTTGGATATATATGGATATTGTTATGGATACGCCCGGCATAACGATTGACCCGGAAATGCTGAAACTCATTGCCGAGATAGATGAGTTCAAGGGCGCTTGGCGGGCATTTCAGAACCTCGCCCCTGACAGACTCAACGCCCTTCGCAAAGTAGCTACCATTGAATCCGTTGGATCATCTACCCGCATTGAAGGGGTGAAATTGACCGATGGTGAAATCGAGCACCTCTTGTCCGGCGTAGGATTAAAGAAGTTCCGGTCGCGTGATGAACAGGAAATTGTCGGATATGCCGAGGCTATGAACTTGGTATTCGAATCATTTCCTGAAATTCCAGTAACAGAAAATCACATCAAACAGCTTCACCAGATTCTTCTCAAGCACTCCTCCAAAGACAACCGACACCGCGGAGAATACAAAAAACTCTCAAATAATGTGGAAGCCTTCGATGCTGACGGCAAGAGCGTGGGCATTATATTCGAGACAGCTACGCCTTTTGATACACCCCGAAAGATGCAGGAGCTGGTTGCTTGGTTCAACAGGGAGTCCCCGGAAAGTCGTCATCATATACTGATCCTGATTGCAATCTTCGTTGTTCATTTTCTTGCCATTCATCCATTTCAGGACGGCAATGGCCGGTTATCCAGAATACTTACGACGTTGCTGCTTTTGAAGGCTGGCTACCTCTACGTTCCCTATGCCTCCCTGGAACGCATCATCGAGGAGAACAAGGACAAGTACTATCTGTCTCTCAGAAAGGCACAGGGTACTCTCTACACCAGCAACCGTCAGATAGGTGTTTGGCTCAAGTTCTTCCTGAAATCCTTGAAGAGGCAAACCCAGGTACTGGATCATAAACTTCAGGGCGAGAAAGATATGCTGTCCCTGCCCAAGTTGTCACAAGCTATTCTTTTGGCCGCAAAGGAACATGGCCGGATCACGGTTAGTGATATTCAACGACTTACTAGAACCAACCGGAACACCATCAAAGCTCACCTGAAAAAACTGGTTCAAAATCGACAGCTGAATCAGGAAGGCAAGGGCAAGGGAACCTGGTATCATTTGTAGAAGAATTACCCATTGAGAATGCCGTTTTAGAATGTCCAACAAATGCCCCTAAATGTTGGTAAGAAGGCAGAGGCAACATTTTATTATCCAGATTCGTCCACCCCGGACAGTATTTGCCCCACCCCCTGTGATAGAGTTGCATGGTTCAATTTTATAAAGAGTGGAAGAATAACGCCCTGCATAGTATATTGAAGAGAATTTATGAGATTTGGACACAATGTCGCGTAAACTGCATTTTATCGGGTGGGATGCCCCTGCCGTACATAAGGCAGCAGAATTCCTCGCCGCCAACATTAAGGGGAAAACGCCCCTCGACCTGCATGACACCCTCATTATAGCACCTACACTCCAGGCCGGACGCCGACTCCGCGAAGTACTGGCCACGCTCTGCTCAAAGAAAGAATCCGTTATGCTTTCGACAACAGTGGTCACGCCAAACCACTTCTTTGTAATTGAGAATTCCGCAGCAGATATCGCAAGCCCCGCCCTGGCAAAGATCATCTGGACCCAGATTCTCTCTTCTGCCGACCTCAGCAAGTACCACCACCTTTTCCCGGGCAGATCATTGCGAAGCGACACGGACAAGTTTATGTGGTCACTCAATACCGGCGAAATCATAGACAGGCTCAGACAGCAACTTACCGATGGATGTTATACCATAAAGAACGTCGTCGAAAGCTGCGGAGAGGATCTTGAAGAACCGGACCGCTGGCAGGATCTTGCAAAGCTGGAGGAACTCTATCTTGACGAACTTGCCCGGTTGAAACTTAAAGATATCTGCATAGAGAAAATACGTCGCGCAAATTCTCCCGACGTTGACTCTTGTATCAAAAAGATTGTTGTCGCAATGGTGCCGGACCCGTCGCTCCTGGCAATACGCGCCATGGAGAAATTATCTGAAAGCCTTGCGGTGGAAATCCTGGTCTACGCGCCGGAAAAAATGCGGGACTTCTTCGATGACTGGGGCCGACCAATCCCTGAAAAATGGGCAAAGATGAGCGTGGACATCCCAGACCTGAAGAATAATGTTTACATTGAACCCTCCCCTGCGACGCAAAGCGCAAGGGTCAGGAAAATCGTTGAGGCTGACGACTCTTTCGGCCCCCTAGACATTACCGTCGGAGTTCCCGACTTTTCTCTTGTGCCTTTCCTCAAGGAGGATCTCCTTTCGCTGAACATGTCCGCATTCGATCCTTCCGACATCAGTTTCAGCACCCATACACTGGGCCGGCTGATCGAACACATGTTCAACCTCATACAGATGCCGTCATACGAATCTGTGGCAAATCTTATACGACACCCGGCATTCCTGAACTTTCTCGAGGAAAAGCACAATATCAGGACGCTCAAACTCCTCGAAGAGCTGGATGATTTTCAGAATTTCTACCTGCCACCCACCCTGGAAAGAATGATTGCCCCATTCGACAGGAACCCAAAAGGCTCACATGATCATCACCATGATTTTACAATTCTCGGAAAGGCTCTTTTCATAGTTAAAGATTATCTCACACTCTTCCAGCAGGAGACTTTTGAGAAAGCCTGGCGGACATTCCTCAAAAATATTTACGAATCTCGCTCAATAGACAAATCGACGATTCACGACAGGGATTTTGAGAATGCTGCAGCGCTTGTTGAGGAAACTTTAAGGGAATTGCGAAACCTGCCGGCCGGAGCAGGGAAACTCACGGCCACACAGCTTTCGGCTGTCTTCATGCACAGGCTGAATGAAAAAAGTTTTCACCGTGAACGCACAGACGAAACTGTCGATCTGCAGGGCTGGCTGGAACTGCCATGGAACGATGCGCCCTTCATGCTGGTAACGGGCATGAACGAAAACTTCGTGCCGGGTGGAAGCCTGAGCGACGCTTTCCTGCCGGATAGTCTCAGGGTAAAGCTCAATCTACGACATGATCTCGCCCGGTTCGGGCGCGATGTATACTTCATGAAGGTCCTCATCGAATCGCGCAAGAGTCAGGGTAGAGCATGCTTTATTGCC
>JAEAMF010002535.1_pt1 | contig 10257 bp, 7 predicted proteins | sample 8958721 | NCBI WGS metagenome assembly JAEAMF01 (sample SAMN16933255, study PRJNA681124) | bioreactor sludge metagenome | isolation source: anaerobic bioreactor treating anionic surfactant - SDBS | place: India: Bengaluru | collected 2019-02-28 | reverse complement strand
CTTCGGTTGGGTAGTTATAACCTTCAGGCATATTGACAGTCACCGAGATGGTAGAACTGATTGCATCATCGGTGAACTCGTCTGTTTTCATATCTTTCATACATCCACTTAGGTATATGCCGGATGCAATCAGAAGGAAAAGGAATTTTATATTTTTCATAATGATTCAGTATTAGAAGGTTAATTTTAACTCAGCACCGAAGTAAATCTCCGAGTTTACACGTGTTCCTATTGCATTTGGCCTTGCCGAATTCTTCATAATAGGTGTGGAATTGGTGAAGTTGTTTGCATAGAAGGAGAGTGATGCTAGTTTACCGATCTCTTTGGTGACACGGATGTTGGCCATAAAGAAAGGTTTATATCCTTGTTTATTGAAATAATAGCTGGCATCTGTAGCTTTTCTCAACATGCCAAGACGAGTCTTAAGGTTCTGGTCTGTAGTTGTGTAATAGTCACTGAAAGGCCTTACATTGCCCTCAAAATCCATATAGGCTACAGGGTCCCTGTAAAGTATCACATCATTGTTCTTGTTGTTGTAGTCTCCGAATACCCTGTTCCCGTTAGCATCGAGAGAGTAAATGTTCCCTTCGTCATAGAGATTCCATGTGTTGTATTTCCATACGCATTGTGTTACGAGGGATACAATCATACGGATTGAAGGGATGTGTGTCACGAGGCTGATATTTGTTGATAGCCTCTCTCTTCCTGTTCCCTTAGTCATGCTATTGTCTCCTTCATATATTGCTATATACTCCAGTTTTTGTGAAGAGACTATAGGATCAGTATAATTTCCATAATAATTGATTAACCCGTCATATGAGTTTTCAGACTTGATATATGAACCGTTTACAATAACAGATGTGTTGATTGCATTGATTTTACCGAAATTAAGGTCATACTCGATACCCCATTTCTTCATCTTGGCGCGGTTGTCTGGTCTAGAGTATGATTTATATTCGGTGTTTGTTTTATAAGCAAGCTGTTCGTACACTCCCTGAGAGTTCTTAATCCAGACTCTGCCGTTCTCGTATTTAGGAGCAGCAGTTGGGCTTGAAACAGCGTTGTAATAGTCATAAGTCTGTGTAACATACGAACTATTTCCAGAAAGACCGTCTGTAAGGTTTTCGTTGAAATAGGTAATCTGGGCATCAATACCTAAAATGTTAAAATCAAGGCCGACTTCTGCATTTCTTGTCTTTGCAGGCTTGAGGTTGTATGGTAGCTTTCCGTCAACTACGGCTGTCTGTATTACAGCCAGAGATTCTCCGGTAGCACTGTTGCGGTATTGGAAAAGACAGTTGTCAAGATACTCAGGCGCAGGATATAGTGTTGAAATAGAAGGGAGTCTCTGCATGATACCCCAACCACCTCTTATTGCTAAAGACCTGAAGATGCCGTTTCTCTTGCTTTTTACAATGTTGTATTTACCATTGAAACGAGGGTCAATGGTAGGATCATAGCTGTAACCGTCAACTATCATCTTATTAAGACGGGCACCAAGACTCATTTCGAGAGAAGTTTTTCCGATAGGAACAGTAACTTTCTCCTCGAGGAATGCACTAAGGTCTGTCATAAATGGAATTTCTGTATATGGCCTTTCCCTGAAATATTGAGGAACGCCACTTACATAATATATACCGCGGCCGGTATTGCCTTTTGTGTTAACTTCAACACCAAGCATGGTCTTTGAGAGCGTTCCTCCGATCATTTTGTTCAGGTTACCTGAGATCTTTGCATTGGCGTATATTGGAATATCCTCTGCCCTCATGTCCTTCGGGGCAGTAGGATTTGTAAAGTATCCGATTGTGATACCCTCAGTCATTGTTCTGGTAGAAGGAAGAGGAAGGTTGCTTCCTACGACATATTTCCGTTCAGTGTCTTTTTCGTAAGAACCGGAAACGTTGTAGTTCAATGTAGATATCCAGGATTTGTTAAGCAGCCAGCTACCGTAAAGTGAAACAGTAAGATTCTTGCTTCTGGTTTTTGTGAAATCGAGGGATGAGACATCGGGGTCTGACTCTACGTTGTTGCCAGAGATAAAACCACTTACCCTTGCATTGAATCTCAATGGGGTTTTATTTGTATTGAATGTATTTGAATAGGTTATACCAACTGTAGTCCTGTCAAAAATCGCAACAGGAGAGGCCCAGTCACTGAATGCCCTTGCATAGTCGGCATCAATGTTCAGGTTTCCTGCATTATCGCCGAGGGAGAAACCTTTTCCGAAAGCAACAGCTTTTGTGTTAGGATCTGTCTTAATCCTGGCCTCAAACGGTGTGCGTCCGGCTCTTGTTTTAACAAGAATAGCACCTGAAGTAACGTCTCCATATTCGGCAGAGAGAACACCTTTTAGCACTTCAACAGACTCAATATTGTCTGTCGAGTAATTACGATAGTCAATCTGATTGGGTGAAGAGGTTCCGGCGTTTGTGATTTTAGCATCGGATGATACTTTTGCTCCATTTATCATGAGGCCTACACCACGCTCGTTATTACCATTGAGGTCTCCGCCCTCTCCTGTAGTAACCATTCCAATACTCCTTATTGTAACACTGTTGGCAGAAGTAAGGGACGGGTTTACGGTAACATTGCCTGGAACCAGCTGCATAATTCCTGCAAGGCTGGATGCCTGAACGTGCTCAATAGCCGCTTTCTCAATTCTTGAAGATGAGTTGAGCGAGTTACCTACAACTGCTGTCACAACAACATCGTCAAGGGTAAGGTTCTCTTCTTTCAGCTGAATTTTAAAGTCTGTTATGTTCCTGTTGACGGTTACCGGATACTTTATAGTCTGATAACCGAGGGAACTTGCCTCAAGTGTGTGTGTACCCGGTATTATGCCGGTAATCTTGAATGCACCATTTACATCTGAAATACCCCAAACGTTGAGCTCTTTTATGAGCACATTTACATAAGGGATAGGTTCGTCTGTACCATAGAGAGTAACTTTCCCCTCAAGAGTATACTTCTGTTGCCCCTGGGCAAGCAATTGAGGAGAGATTATCCAAATGGATAAAAACATTAGAACAAGAAATTTTTTCACTTTAGAATATATTTTGGGTTAATATTAGGCTAAATTATAATCGAAGCAACAAAATATAAAACAACATATTACACCAATCGCCACTTGATTTGTGGCTTCTCTCGCTCATTTATCTGTGCAAGATAATAATAATTTCGTAGTTATACAGCAATATTTTTTATTGTAAAGATCCTTTACCAGGTTCACTTTCAACCCAAATTTTTCCTCCAAGCATCTCTGCATAAGCTTTGGAAATAGGCAAGCCAAGACCGGTTCCTTCATATGATTTTGTGTAAGACTGGTCAGCCTGCACAAAACGGTTGAAGATTGTGTCAATCTTATCCGAAGGGATGCCGATTCCGGTATCTTTGACGTAAAATTTTACAGAATTATCAGCAAGCCCGTATCCAAAAACCACACTTCCCGTTTTTGTGTATTTCAACGCGTTGCTTAAAAGGTTTGTCAGGATTGTGTATACCTTATCTCTGTCAGAATTGATATTAACCTTAGAGGTCTCTTCCTTTTTAACTACATGAAGTTCAATTCCTTTATGCATGGCACTATTTCTGAAAAGTATATAGTTGTAGTCAAGCAGCTCGTTTAGATTGAACAAGGAGACCTTCACCTCCTCCTGCCCCGACTCTACTCTCGAGATTGCAATCAGGTCACTGATTATATCAAGCAGTCTCTCTCCGGCCTCTTCGATCAAGGATGTGTATTTTTCCTTTTGTTTAACCGAAAGATCCGGCTCTTTCAAAAGACCCGCAAAACCCATAATAGAGTTCATCGGAGTCCTGATTTCATGACTCATGTTTGCCAGGAATGCAGATTTAAGACGATCCGACTCTTCGGCCTTCTCTTTGGCTTTTATCAGCTCCTCTTTTTGTAAAATATGCTTCCTAAAAAGGCGTCCTACTTCCCTGAATTCATCGGAAGCATTGCTTAACTGGCTTATTTTTGTTGAATCTTCTGTTTCTATAATTTCACTGACAATTTTTATAGGATTTATAACCCACCTTTTAAGTGAAAATTGTAAGGCGAACCAAATTGTTATGATTGCAATGATAAGAAAAAGTGTGATTTGTAATGATGCATTTCTGTGTAATCGCAATCCCTCATAATTCCGGTCAAACCTGAGATAACCGATAGTTGTGCCATCCCATCCATTAAGCTTTTTTGTCGAGACCAGATTATATTTCCCATTGTTGTATGTTGAGTCTTCGACACTGCTTGCAAATACCGTCGAACCGCTTACTATGGAGAGTTCTTGAAGGTATGATTCACTGAGAAGGATTGCGACGAAAAGATATCCTTCAGCAGGAGTAGCAGTATGAGTGGGATCTTTGGTCGGGTGAACAGAGCATCCGCTGACCTTTAGAAACCCGGCTTTGGTTAATATGAAAAAGGAGATACTTGGTTTGTTTTCCAGGATTTTAAAAACACCTTCCGGTATTATAGGTTTCTCTGTTAATAAATCAGAGCCGGCATCATGAACTACTTGCCTTGATTTATCAAATACGGCCGTATAATCAAGGTGGAATGAAGAGATGATTGTAGATATATTCTCTTCATACCAGGTTTTATCCCGGGTATTTATAGATTCTACCAACTCATCCCAATAAGAGTAATCCCATGCAACTTGATCAATGAGGGATGTACTCATTTTTAAAAATCCGCCACTTTCTATGTCAAGTTGGCTCTGTGCTGAATCTGACAGTATCCTGGAAGCCTTTTTTTCCAAAACTGTCAGAATAATAAATATAATAATAAAGACTAATCCTGTAACAATAATCAATGCGGAGAGACGTTTCTGTAGATTACTAATTATTGCCATGGTATTGTCATAAATTGTTAAAACCAAAACCGATTGTAAAATACACCTTATCTGCTGAAGGGTTATATGTGAGATTTGAAATCAGATTGGTTCCTATTTTGTCGAAAAGTCTTATTGGCTGTACAAAACCGATACTTGTGTTTACAAAAGAATTTTTTTCAGCATAAAATTCTCCCTTTACCTGATACCCGACAGCGAGGGTTAGCTCTGCCTCTTTTATCGGTTTGACGTACTGAAGTTCCAGATAGACACTTCTGGAGGGATCGTCTCCGTAAAACAGGTAGCTTCCCAACAAATTAAAGGGAATTTTTTCACCCCCGGAAAGCAACACCTGTGCCTCGAGAATATGTGAAGTCGATTTGGAATTGAAATCAAAATATTTGGAAGGTGAACTCTTGCTGTATGACCAGTAGTCATATATAGTGAGTGTTACCGGACCGACGCTCTTGGATAAATACAGATCAACCTCATCTGTACCATCTCCTTTTATTCTGAATGCACTCCACATTCCTAATGTGAAATTCTTCCATGAAGCTGAAATATATGGCTGAATGCTTCCTTTGTGAAGATAGTCCTGGCCACGCCAAATATAGTTATTCAGGATATCCACACCCCCCTCTGTAGTTATGCCGGATTCATCATTTTCTTGTGCGGATAAATTGCTATTGTTCAGAAAGAACAATAGAGAGATAAGGAAAACTTTGCGTAAAACTGAGTGCATCGTACATGACGGGTGTTTACACGTACAAATATAGAAATAATTTACACTTCTAAAAACTCCATTTTATGCTTCCGAATCCGGCAAATGTTTTTCCGTAAGTCCCATATTCACTTCCTTCGTTTCCAAGCAGTAACTGGCTATTAATCATTCAGTCGAAGTTGTTTCCAAGAGATAAAGTAAGAGAGGGGCCTAAATAGCAAGAGTTGTCAGAAGGGTTATATATTCCTGCAACACCCAGGGTCAGGACAGGACTTACAGGATAGCTAATCTGTCCGAAGATTTCATATTTTCCCAAAGAGAGATGTTTTGCATCAAGATTCCGGTCGGGATTCAACAGTGATATTCCTGTTGTCTGCTTCTTCTTGCCGCTACTGTTATACAAAAAGGCCGCCAGCAGATAGAGAGAATTTTTCGTTGTATAGTCAAAGGAAAAAGTTATTGCTGTCGAGGTGACGGAGGAGTCTCTTTTGCCGTTGTATGGAATAAAAACACTTCCTTCTCCTCTGAAGGAGATAGAACCTATATTGCCGGACCAACCCATTCCTGCCACCAGATCTTTCATGCATTTACCGGCAATAAGCTGAATATCGTAATCCTTAATGTTTAAAAGATATCTGGCTGCAATAGTGCTCTCCTTATTGTGGTCAATCTTACATGCGATATCCAGGGATGAATTTTCAGATGTGTACCAGGTAAAGAGGATTGCATCGCTGCCAGAACGCTCAGGATAATCAAAATCTATATATGAAAATGCATTGAACAGATCGTTTGGATTCCATATAAGGTCGATACCCCAGTTTATCCGCTGCCTTCCTATTTTTAGCTGGCATTTTCCAAGAGTGTAGTCAATGTACAACCTGTCCAGAGAGCTGTTGAAAAACCATTTGTTCCCCTCTAATATATTCACACTGAGATCAAGAAAACCATTGTCATCCTCAAACATATCGGCGTATTGCGGAAAACTGCCCAGCATTTTTCCAAAAAGAATTCTGTTACGCAAACCGACATTGACATGGAAAGACTCTGCCAGCTCCCAGTCAATATTTAACCTGTTATGCACCTGATTGTATGTGGTCCATTGAAGTGAGTCCCCGCCGGGCAACTGAATGGCTTTTTCAAGATAATAGACACCCTGCATATCCTTCACATATCCTGTCACCGATAATTTTTGTGCAAAAACAGGGATTGTCAGAAAACAGAGTGATATGAGAAGGAGTTGTTTTCTCATTGTTTTTGTTCGTCTCTTATTATTCTTCCGTCTTCCAGGACGATTATCCTGTGAGCCTTGCTTATTACTCTCTGGTCATGTGTTGAGAAAATAAAGGTGATACCTCGTTTTTCATTCATCTCCTCCATCATTTCGAGCAGCTTTTCCGTGTTTTTTGTGTCAAGGTTGGCTGTCGGCTCATCAGCAATTATAAATTTCGGACCTGATGCCATTGCCCTGGCAACAGCCACACGTTGTTGCTCTCCTCCGGACATCTGATTAGGCCGGCTGTTCATCTTTGCACTTAGTCCCACATCTGTGAGTATCGATTTTGTACGGTCGTTTATAAAACTCTTTTCCCTTTTTTGAAGCTCCATGACAAAAGAGGTGTTTTCTGCAGCAGTGAGTACCGGAATCAGGTTGTATGACTGAAAAACAAAGCCGATGTTGTTGAGTCTGAAGTCTGTAAGCTGTTTTGACTTCAGACGGGTTATATCCACGCCGTCAATGGTTATACTTCCGGATGTGGGGCTGTCAAGCCCGCCTATCATGTTGAGCAAAGTAGTCTTGCCGGAGCCGGAAGGCCCGACAATGGCGGTGAATTCTCCGGCCTCAATGTTGAGGTTTACACAATCAATGGCTGTTACTTCAACCGCCGAACCATCATAGATTTTAACCAGATCTTTTATTTCTATCACGCTCATATATTCAATTAATTATCAGTTCTGAGGGCTTCTACGGGATTCATTTTAAGAGCTTTCCTGGCAGGTAGTATTGATGCTGAAATTCCTGTAATGACAACCATAAATGTAACACCAAAGAAAAAGCCGGTCGGAATATTGGGATAAACTACAGAAGACCAGCCAAGCGCCTCGAAACCCTCTTCGATTGACGAGAAATCAATTCCGGTCCTTCCGGTTATGTAAATCAGCAGCCAGCCGACGGCCATTCCAACCACAGCCCCCACCATTGTAAGGAAAATTGTCTCCAGCATTATCATTTTGAACACCTTCGATTTATTCATTCCTATGGCCATAAGCATTCCAATCTCTTTGCCTCTCTCGAGAATTGCCATAAGCATGGTGTTTATGATCCCGAAAGCCAGGGCAAATAGGATGAATCCCATGATAATCAAATAGTAGAAGTACATATATTCAGACATCATACCGGCATCGGGAGCCAATTCCATCCAGTTCAGGGCAGTGACCTGAGGGAATCTGTTATTAATATCGTCCTGAACCGAAATTAAATCATCCTTATCATTCAACATTACGGCAATTTCGTGTATCTGATCACCGGTGAGAGGAAATGCGGAACGGAGCTCTTTGTCAAGAACAAACGCGTACATCTGGTCAAATGCTGTATTGCTTGTCTTATATATGCCGCAGACACGGTAGCTTTGACTTATCATCTCACCCTCTTTGCCCGTGAATGTGAGCACTATCTTTGAGCGGAGCTTGTATTTTCCGGTCTCTTTGTTCTTAATCCGGAGCGTTTCAGCTGTTTTGTCACTTATCACTATCCCGCCCGATTTGCCATTATCAAGATATTCACCACCATCCGGTAAAATATGTTTATATAGTTCTGAAACAACCTTCTCATCATCCGGATTGACACCTAGAAGCATCAGTGCGGTGTTGCCCCTTGAAGTGGCAGCCATGGACATAATCTTGATTCTCTTGCTATAGCCCTTGATTTTTTTATTAACCTTAAGGTAACTCTCCACCGGCGTAACTCCTTTTATATAGTTTGCCAACTCCTCATTCTTCAGGAACTCCGGATTAAAAAGTTTTATATGAGATTGTTCAATGTTGATTGCAGCCTGGACTCTTTGGTCAACCCAACCATTCATCAGCCCCGAAGTGAAGACTCCGGCCGCAGTTCCCAACATAACGGCCGAAATTACAATCAGGCTTCTTTTTTTGTTTCGCCAGACGTTCTTCCATGAAACTGACAAGATTCTATCCATGAAGAGCTTTTATTATATTGATTTTTAGGATGCTTCTGACAGGTAGCACAGTAGCCGCAAGAACCATAAGAAAGACTACCCCTGCCTGGATGAAGATGTAGCTTTCGAAAAGCAACATTGGCATAACCGGATCAAATCCCATATCTATGTATATTTTTGCCAACTCTCCGGTAATACGGATTGGATGAATATGACCATATAACATGAAAGGGATTGAGGCAACCATTCCGGAAAATATTCCAAGACTCCCCAAAAAGAGCATCTCCGTGATTATTATCAGAGCCAGCCTCCCTTTTTTCATTCCCAGTGATATCATAACACCGAATTCTCTCTTTCTTTCGGATATCATCATCTGTACGGTACCGAAAATCCCGAAGAAGATGATGACATAAAGTATCATTATGAAAAGTATACCTCCGTTACTGTCACCTTCAATCTGCTGTTTAAGGACCGGGGATATCTCCTCCCAGTTCTTTACCACAATTTCGCTTTGATTATCGAATATTGCAGATACTCTCTTCTGCGTGGCTATCATCTCATCGGTGTTTTTGAGATTTATGGCGATGGATGTCAGCTTTCCATAGGCGGATAGGTACTCTTCCGCATTAGAAAGTGTCATGTAAATCAATTTATTGTCCAGATCAGGTGAGGGGACTTTGATTATGCCCCTGACCGGAAAAACTCCGGCCGCACTTATGCCCTGATATCCCTGACCCATTAGGACAATAGAGTCACCCACACCGACTTTCAGATATTGGGACAATCTGTATGAAACAAGCACTCCTGAATCGGTTTCGCTTAGATAGTTAGCTTTAATTGAGCATATAGATGATATGATATTGATTAATAGCGAGTCATCATCATATAGCTCTAGTTCTTCTGCCATAAACTTTTTATTTGTAAATGGCTGATCTTTAAGCTTAGATATTCTGACTGTTATGTCTTTGGGGATATCATTGTTCCTTTTGAGAGTGTCAATTGCCTTCCCGGAAAATACATAGCGTACAAGGTTGTGTTCCGGGTTTGTCATGTTTTTCTCAAGAGCCGGTGATATGGCAGCCACCATCACGCCTTTCGAAAGAGTTCCTGTAGATGCCAGTGAGAAGGATTCAATTCTCGGAACTGCGACTTTGACATTTGGATCGGACCCGATTGCGGAAAGTTGCTCGGGAGTTATATCAATTGTGTTATCAAGAGTGGGGTCATCCTTGAATTCCTTGTTTTGAACCTGAAGATAGCCTGAATATGACTCAATGCTCTGTCTTATCATATGATCATATGTCCCGAGCTGGAAAGACCGCATGAGTATGGCGAAAAAAATCGAGAAAAAGATCGAAGAGGCGGTTATTATTGTCCGCCTCCTGTTTCGCCACAGATTTCTCCAGGCTATTTTTATTATCTCTTTCATCTATTTTATCCGCTTCATATTTTGCTGCGAGAAAAAGTCCGGAGGAAAGGCTATGTTGAATTTCATGGAGAGTAATGTCACAATGGTCTTGTTACC
>JAEAMF010002534.1_pt1 | contig 10265 bp, 9 predicted proteins | sample 8958721 | NCBI WGS metagenome assembly JAEAMF01 (sample SAMN16933255, study PRJNA681124) | bioreactor sludge metagenome | isolation source: anaerobic bioreactor treating anionic surfactant - SDBS | place: India: Bengaluru | collected 2019-02-28 | reverse complement strand
AAACATGCGCCCATCCCCTGGACGGCATAGGCGCCCGCCTTGTCGTAAGGTTCCGACGTTCCCGTGTACCAGGCCATCTCGTCTCCGGAAATTTCGCGGAATAGAACGGTGGACCGCACGACCTCGCGGACCCGTATCCCGAGATCCTGCCGGATGATGGCGAACCCTGTCAGCACCTCGTGTTCCCGGTTGTTCAACTTTTCAAGCATGGCTGCCGCCTCAGTGGGTGATCCCGGTTTTCCAAGGACCTCCCCCGCCACAACCACGATGGTGTCGGCGCCGAGGATCCAGGCATCGGCGCGACCGCGCGCCGCGAGAGCCGCCTTCCCCTCGGAGAGACGCAGGACATGCTCACGGGGCGTTTCTCCCTCCAGAAAGGTTTCGTCGATGTCTCCAGGCAGCCTTTCGAAATCGACGCCGAGCAGCTTCAGCATCTCCGCGCGGCGGGGCGAAGCGGAGGCAAGGACCAGTCGTCCCGAGATGACGATACGCATGCAAGATATCCTTCAACTCTGCCCCCTCCAATCCTACGGGGGAGCAGGCTGTTTCCCGTGCTCTATAGAAGAACGGACGGATGCTGTCAAGTGTATGGGTGGACAGGGTGTGGGCGAATGGCGTGACGGAGCCGTTTTATCTGTTTCCATTCGATAAACGATCTGTTATATGAGGCCACATGATCGGAAAAAAGATTCGAACCATTCTTTTGGCGCTGGTGTTGCTGGTGGCTGCGGTCGTTCCGGCCGGAGCGGAGGAACAGACATTCGAGCTGAATATCCCCGGATGCACCGCCTGAGGACCGTTTGCGAGGATAAGGTCTATCCTCCAAAATGTGGACGGGGTCATCACGGTCACCGCTTCAGGGGAACACCGGATCCGGATCGCCTACGACGACCGGAAAACGGATCCCGGGAAGATCACGGATGCTTTGGTTCAGGGGGGCGTGGACGTTCCCGGGAAATCGACGCAGGCTACCGAAGCGCCGTTTTCCTACAGGTAGGTTTTCAGGCCGTTTTTTTCGAGAGCCTCGACGACCTTCCGAACGTCCTGCGATCGGCCCCGGCGGCAGATGAGGAGCGCGTCGTCCGTTTCGACGACGAGCAGGTCCCTCACTCCGACCAGGGCGACCAGTTTCCCGGGGCTGTGGACCAGGCAGTCGAACGCATCCATTCCGATCAGGTTTCCCCGGGCGGCGTTCCCGTTTTCATCCCTTCCGGAAACCTCCCATAGCGCATCCCAGCATCCCAGATCCGACCAGCCGAAATCCGCTGAAACGACCAGCACGTTTTGCGCTTTTTCCATCACGCCGTAGTCGATGGAAATCGGCTTCTGCGCCGAATAGACCTCTCCGACAATCTCCTCCTCCCGCTCCGTGCCGATTGCCTGGCGGATCTGCAGAAGCCCTCGATGGAGTTCGGGCAGAAATTGTTTGATTGCCTTCAGGATCGTTGAGGTTCTCCAAACGAACATGCCGCTGTTCCAGAGGAAGCATCCCCGGTGCAGAAATTCCCGGGCCTGCTCGACGGGCGGCTTTTCGCGGATCGAACGGACCCGGTGGATCTCTTCCTGCCCGCCGGACGGATAAGGGTCGCCCTGCTCGAGATAGCCGTATCCGGTTTCCGGACCGGTCGGCCGTATCCCGATCGTGACGAGAAGGTCTTCTTCGGCGGCAATCCTGCCGGCCTCGCCCAGGATCTTCCGGAACGTGCTTTCATCAGCGATTCGGTGATCGGAGGGGAGGACCAGCATCACCGCGTCGGGGACGCGCGTCTGGATGTGAAGCGCGGCGAGACCGATGCAGGGGGCGGTGTTCCGCCCGACGGGTTCGATGAGGATGTTTTCCGCGGGGACCTCCGGGAGCTGGCGGATCAGCTCTGCCGCGTGACTCCGTCCGGTGACGATCAGTGTGCGTTCGGGAGGCACCAGCGGCCGGATCCGATCGACCGTTTCGCGGATGATCGTCCGCTCCCCCTGAATGTCCAGCAGGTGCTTGGGCATTTTCTCCCGGCTGCGCGGCCAGAACCGTGAACCCTTTCCTCCGGCCATGATGACGGCAAACATAAGCAATCCTTTCGGCGCAAGTTTGATGAGCTGCAAACTACCAGAAGTCCCCGGGATTATCAACCTGCGCATCCGGCGATACGATCGCCTGGCGATACAATCTTCTTGACAGGCCATATCCCTTTCCATATCCTCAGCCCCCGTAAAGATCGTTCTCAATGGGAAGCCCCGGAGGAAAAATCGTCATGCCCGATCAAAGCAGATTCGACCGGCTTCTATCCCCCCTTTCGATCCAGAAAGCCCGTCTCAAGAACCGGATGGTCAAGACCGCATCGTCCCTGGGCGTCGCCACGGCCGACGGCGAGGTCAGCGAACTTTCTCTGTGCTTCTATGAGACGCTGGCCAGGGGCGGTGTGGGCATGATCGTCGTAGAGCACGGCTTCGTCGATTATCCTCGGGGCATGACCGGGGCGGGCCGCATCGCCAACAGCGATGACCGGTACCTCCCGGGTCTGACGAAACTGGCCGCGGTGATGCACGAAGGCGGCGCCGTCTGCATCGCGCAGTTGGGTCACGCCGGTCCCTCGCAGTGGAAGAAGATTCCAGAGCAGCCCGTCGCGGCTTCCTCGTTGGCGGGAACGGACAATCCTCAGCCGACGTATCCCCCGGCGAGGGAGCTTTCCGTCTCTGAAATCCAATCCCTCACGGAAAAATTCGCCCGGGGCGCCGAGCGGGCCAAGAAGGCCGGATTCGACGGCGTGGAGATCCACGGCGCCCACAACTACCTGGTGAACACGTTCCTTTCTCGCGCCTGGAACCGGCGGCAGGACCTTTACGGAAGCCGGGATATGGAGAGTCGAACCCGCTTTGCCGTCGAGATCATCCGTTCGATCCGGAATCTGGTCGGACCGGACTTTATCGTAGGCTTTCGGATGAACGGCGCCGAGTACGGGATCCGGAACGGATTGACCGTGCCGGAGAGCCGGGAGATTGCCCGGATCCTGCAACAGGCCGGGGTAGGCTACCTGAGCGTATCCGCCTGGGGTTTCGGTCCCTACGACCGGTTGTGCTATCCGGAGCAGATGCTCTATCCGGAGCCGCAAAACCCTCTGGCGGATCAGGTGAAAAAACCGGGAGCGCTGGTTCCGCTGGCGGCGGCCGTCAAGGGGGTGGTGACCATCCCCGTTCTCGCCATCGGCAGGCTGGATGCCGGACTCGGCGAATGGATTCTGCAGAACAACATGGCGGACCTCATCGGAATGACCCGGCGGTTTTTCGCCGATCCGGAATATGCCCGCAAGGTTGCCGAGGGAAGGCTGGAGGACATCGCCCCCTGCACGGCCTGTCTGGAGTGCCTCTCCCGGCAGGAGAAGACTTTGCCGATCCGTTGCCGGATCAACGCCGCCTTCGGCAGGGGATATGACTTCGCAATCCGGCGTGCAGAGATCCTCAAAAAGGTCGTGGTGATCGGCGGCGGGCCCGCCGGTATGGAGGCCGCCCGGGTGGCCGCACTCAGAGGTCACCAGGTCACGCTCTACGAAAGAGAAGGCAAACTGGGCGGGCTGCTTCCTCTGGCCGCGATGATCAAAGGGACGGAGATCGAGGATTTGCCGCGGATCAACCGCTACCTGGAGAGGCAGTTGCGAAACGCAGGGGTCCGGGTCTGTTTCGGCACGGAGGCGACGGCGGCCCGGATCGAACGCGAGAAGCCCGATGCCGTCATCATCGCCGGCGGCGGGTTGCCCGCCATTCCGAACCTTCCGGGCATCGACAAGCCTCATGTCGTCAGCACCCAGGCCCTGCACAAACAATCCAAGTTCTTCATGAGGATCTTCGGACCCGGACTGCTGCGATGGCTGAGCCGGTTCTACCTGCCCATCGGCAAGAGGGTGATCATCATCGGCGGTTCGATCCAGGGATGCGAAACCGCGGAATTCCTCGTCAAGCGGGGAAGAAGGGTGACCGTTCTGGAGGCGTCCGACGAACTGGGGGCCGGCATTCCGTCGTTTTACCGGCCGAGGCTCCTGTGGTGGCTGGCGAAAAAGGGTGTTTTCCTGCTGTCCGGTGTGACCGCCACCGAGGTCACCGATGGAGGGATCGAGATCATCACCAAAGAGGGAGAGCGCAGGGAGTTGACGGCCGACACGATCATGGCGGTCATCCCTCCGAACCCCAACAAAATCCTTTTCAAGGCCTTGCGGGGCAAGATTCCCGAGGTGTATCTCATCGGCGACGCGAAAGAAGAATCGCAGTACATCCTGGGTGCGGTCAGCGACGGCGCGGAGGTTGCCCGGGAGATATAAGGCGGATCGGCCGGGAAGAATTCTTCGAATAATTCACGAAAGAAAGGACATTGCGATGAAGGCCATTTTTAAAGTCAGTGAAGAGGCGGGGGCCGTTGATGTGAGGGATCTGCCGATGCCGGAGCCCGGTCCCGGTGAGATCCTCGTGAAAATGGGGGCGTCCGGAATTTGTTACAGCGATGTCATGATCTACAAGGGGCTTTACAAAGGGAGGGCGGCGTTGCCGTTTCCGCTGATCATGGGCCATGAAGGCGCCGGCTTTGTTACGGGGCTGGGCCAGGGAGTAACGAACCTGAAGGTCGGGGATAAGGTCAGTCTTTTACCGGTCTGGGGCTGCGGCCATTGCGGGAATTGCCTGAACGGCTTTCCGAACCTCTGCACGGGTTGGACCCACCTGGGAATCACCCGCGGCGGGACCTTTGCCGAATACCTCACGGTTCCGTCCTTTACGGCCTTCAAAGTGCCCGATTCGGTCTCGATGATCAACGCCGCCTGCGTGGAGCCGATCAACCTGGCGGTCCGCACCTTCGAACACCTCAAACCGCAATTGGCCGAGACCGTCGCCGTCGTCGGTCCCGGCGCTATCGGCCTCTTTCACGTGCAGGCCTTCAAGGCGGCGGGCGCCGCAAAGATCATTGTGGTCGGTCTGGACCAGGATGCCAAACGTTTCGAGATGGCGAAAAGATTCGGTGCGGACCATATCGTGAACGGCAGCAAGGTGGATGTGGTTGCGGAGGTCAGGAAACTGACGGGAGGTCTGGGCTGCGAAATCGTTGTCGAGACGGCGAACCACCCCTCGACGGTGGATTTGGCCATCAACCTGGCGGCTGCCAATGGACGGGTGATGCTCTTCGGCCTCTATCCGGAGGCAACGATCAGCCCGCTGAACATGGTCCGGAGCGGTCTCCGGATTTGGGCCGATACCGCCTCGATCCCGCGGTGGTTCAGGAGGGGGATCCGCTGGGTGGAATACGGGAAGGTGACGGCAGAGCCGATCGTGAGCCGTCCGTTTCGTCTGGACGAGGCGAAGGAGGCGTTCGAGGCCTTCAAGGCGGGAGAGGCCGCAAAGGTGATCTTCGTCATGTGACCACCGCGATAAAAAACGAAAGAGCAGACAACACGGGACTTTTCCCCGGGGACCGGGCCGTATTGCGGCGTGGCCGGACAAGGCAAGGGGAAACCGTTTCCAATCAGACGAGATCGAAAAGCGATGCCCCTTTCTTCAGAACGCCGCGCGCAACCAGAATCCGGTGGATTTCCGACGTGCCGTCGTAGATTCGGGCGATGCGGGAATCCCGGTAGAGTTGTTCTATCGGCAGGTCTTTGCAGTATCCCATCCCTCCGAAGAGTTGCACCGCCCGGTCGGCAACCCGCCCGAGCGTCTCTGTCGCATGCACCTTGACCATGGAGATCCAATCCCGCGCATCGTTTCCCAAGTCGATTTCATAGGCGGCACGCAGCAACAGCAAACGCGCCGCGTTGACCTCGATGACGCTGTCGGCGAGCTTCTCCTGGATGAGCTGAAAATGACCGATCGGCTGCCCGAACTGATGGCGCTCCTTGGCATAATCGGTCATCATCGACAGCAACTTGGCGGCTTTTCCGACGGCCCGTGCCCCGACCTGAACGAGCCGGACCCGGCCCAGCGTGTCGAGTACCAGTCGCATGCCCTGGCCTTCTTCGCCCAGAAGGTTGTCCCGTTCGAGCCGGATGTCGTCAAAAAAAAGTTCCGAATGAGAGGTGCCGACCAGGCCCATCATCAACTGGTTGCGGCCCAGCGTGAAGCCGGGCGAGTCCTTGTCCACCAAAAACAGCGAGATGCCCTTTGATCGGGCGCCGGGATCGGTCACCGCCGAAACGACGAAAAAATCGGAATACTCCGCGTCGCTGATGAAGCATTTCCCTCCCGAGAGTCTCCAACCGTCGCCGTCCCTGACCGCTTTGGTCTTGATCGCAGCGGCATCCGTGCCCGCGTTGGGCTCCGTGATCGCGATGGAGCAGGTCCGGTCGCCGCGGACGCAGGGAAGCAGCCAGCGCTCCCTCTGTGCTTCATTGCATACGAGAAGCACTTCATACACGTTGCCGAAGGCTCGCCGGATCAGAATATCCTTCGCATGGCCGAACTGTTCCTCGGTCAGGCAGGTATCCACGGCCGACAGCCCGCCGCCGCCGTACTCTTCGGGGATATTCATCGCGTAAAAGCCCAGCTCTTTTGACTTTTTAAAAATGGCCCTGGCTTTTTCCGGATCGAGACGGCCGGTGGTTTCGACTTCCTCCTCCAGCGGCGTCAACCATCCCTTGATAAAATCACGAACGCTTCGGATCAATATTTTCTGTTCATCACTCAAACCGAATTCCATGGCTTTTCTCTTTCCGTTCGAAGACTTCGTTGAACTTGTTTATTTTTTGCCGATGATTCTGTACATCGCCTCTCTCATGATTTCAGTGGGTTCAGGCATCCCGGTCATGATGGAAAATCCCTTGATGCCCTGATGGATGGCCATTCCGATTCCGTTCATCGTTCTGCAGCCCGCTTCTTCGGCATCGACCAGCAATTGGGTTTTGGGCGGGTTATAGGTGATGTCGTAAACAAACAGCTCTTTATATAAAAACTTTTTATGGACCGGGGACTCGCCGAGGTGCGGGGCCATACCGATTCCGGACGCATTCACCAGCACATTGCACTTCTGAAGCAACTGCCGGATGGGGGCCTTGTCGAAGGCAACGAATTCCGCGCATTCTCTGATCCTGCCGTTGATGTCTTTGACCAGGGAGGCGCTGACCTCATCGAATGCATCGATGATATACAATTTTTTTGCGCCCTGATACGCCAGGGTCGAGCTCAAAGCCCGGGAGGCGCCTCCCGCCCCGAAGATAAAAAAGGTATTCCGGCTGAGATCCATGCCCGTCTCTTCCGCCAAAGCCCGCGCAAAACCGATTCCGTCGGTGTTGTATCCTTTCAGCTTGCCGTCCCGGATGGCGACGACATTGACGGATCCGATTTTTTCAGCCAGCTCATCCAACTCGTCCAAATATTTCATGATCGTGATCTTGTGGGGTTTGGTGACATTGAATCCGGCGAAATTCATGCATCGGATTCCTTTGACAACCGCCTCCAGTTTGTCGTTTTCGATCTCTGTCGGGAAGTAGAGATAATCCATATTCAATTTTTGAAAGGTTTCATTGAACATCTGGGGAGCGAAGGTCTGCTTCAGCGGATATCCCAATAAAGTGATCAATTTTGTATTGGTTGTAATCATGTCATGTCTCCTTTTCTGCAGGCTTAAGTTCCCTTATCGTCTGTTCGACGGGCTTTCCTTTGGGTGCAAGAAAATTATTACCACTCCGCTCCGTGGCGAGCAATACCTAAATGAAGGACCATGGCTTTCCTGTTTCACGGATGCCTGTCGCGAGAATGAAACAGGCTTTCATGATTCAACGACCCACGTGCGCCTGTGGCGGCCCAAGCCGGCAAAATCAATGCCGTGAGACGCTCCTGCCGCAGAGGCTTTCACAGGCAGAGATCGTTCCGGGCCTGTTCCCGGCGGAAGAATCCCGTGACAAGGTGATAGAGCGCGAAAAGCTCGAGGGAAAACGGGATATAGCCGAGGTAACCCGCAAGCGGCATCTCGAAGAGGCGAAAAATATCGGCATACGGGATCCGGTAGATCCACTTCGGCCAGGAGAAGATGTTCCACATCTCCCAGAAGAAGCCGCAGATGATGCAGCCGACCGACAGGGCGATCACCGGCCGCCAGTCGCCCCGGGACAGATCATCCAGCAGCGAGCGGTTTCCCAGTCGCACATTCAGGGGTTCGAGGATGCAGCAGACGGAAATCCAGACCAAAGGAAAGAAAAGCTCCGGCCAGGCGAGCAGCAGGAGCAGCATCAGTACGCCGGCGGCAAAAAACCCGCGCAGGGCTGCGGGGGTCTTACGGATGACCGGTCCGGTGCCGAGTCGTCGCACCCGTTTCCAGGTGCCCACCCATTCCGCCGTGCCGAAGACGGCCGGCATCACGGTGGAAAAACTGAGCGTGGAAAGCGCCGCATACTCCAGCGTCGAGAAGCTCTCCTCCCCGAGATAGATCCAGTTCTGCGTCCGGAGGTTGATCAGTTCGAAGAGCCACCAGGCGGGGGCTGAAACCAGGAATAGGCCCACCCAGACGCCGGGCGTCCGGGTGAGCAGGGAATGGCCTTTCCGAAAAAAAACGAGGGCGTCAATGGTCAGGCCGTAGCCGAGCCACAGCGGGAAAAAACCCCAGTGGGTTCGTGTTCCGGGGAGGGACCAGTTCAGGATCCAGAAAAGGGAGATCAGCGCAAGACCCAACCAGCCGTGCGCCGGCCATCTTGCCCTTTGTTCCGTCTTCCCGCCGGCCATCTCAGACCTCCATCTTTAAAAAGGAGCGGACGAGGCTTTGTGTCGTGTCGTGACCGTCCTTGATCGTCTTTATAACATATTCCATTTTTTTCTTGACAGGATATTGTTTGTATGTCACGAATCTTCAGAAATATCTTCAGAATATATTCCCAATATCTTTATGCGCTCCGAACGGTGGGGAAATGCCCAACAGTACGAAGAGCAAGAAGATGATCGTTTACGAAAACCTGAAACGGAGGATTATCACCAACGCCCTCAAACCGGGCGATCCTCTGAATGAAGGGATCCTCTCGAAAGAATTCAAGATCAGCAAGACCCCCGTCCGCGAGGCTCTTCAGCAGCTCGAAAAGAAGGGGCTCGTCGAGAATATCCCCGGGAAAGGGGCTTTTATTTCCCGATTCTCCTTCCAGGACATCCGTGAGCTCTTCGAGATTCGGGAGATCTTGGAATGCGAAGTGATCAAACGGGTGGCTGCAAGGGGGGATCTGAACCTTGCGGAGGCCCGGTCCATCCGGGATAAATTTACAGCCTCGGAAACGAACGGTGGGAGAAACGGCAAGAACTATTTCAGCGCGGGGGATCAGATCCACAGCTTCATCTTTAACGCTTATGGGAACCGGAAGTTGATCCGGGAATATCAGGGTCTGCAGGAGCAGATCGCCCGGATCACCCTCTATTTTCTGACCCCGAACCGGCAGGAGCGCGCGGCGAAATCCTTCAAGGAACATTTGGAAATCATCGATTCATTGATTGCCCGTGATCCACAGCGGGCGGAGAAGGCGATCCGAATCCACCTCCAAAATTCATTGGAATACCTGAAGACCGTGATTTAACAGGACGGAAAGGACAAGGGCATGGTTCACGTGATCAACCGGTTCCAGCGGCCCGCGAAAAAGACCGTCGATCGGTTCCGGGGCATCGGGACGGCAACCGTCCATGAGGCCTCCGGCAGAAAGGGATACGTTGACTGTGCGATCAAACCGATCGCACGGGGCGTCCGCATCTGCGGTCCCGCGTTCACCGTCCAATGTCATCCCAGAGACAATCTGATGCTTCACAAGGCCCTGGAGCGGGCGCAGCCGGGAGACATTATCGTTGCTTCCGTAGGCGGGTATTATGAGGCAGGTTACTGGGGAGGGTTGATGGCGACGTCCGCCATGGGGAGAAAGCTCGGCGGACTGGCCATCGACGGCTGCGTTCGAGACTCGGAGGAGATGATCCGCATGGGGTTTCCGGTCTTCTGCCGGGGCTACTGCATTCTCGGGACGGCGAAATCGTCGCTGGGGCTGATCAACCACCCGACGCTGTTTGGCGGAGCCATTGTAAATCCGGGCGACATCATCCTCGGCGACGACGACGGGATGGTTGTTGTTGCACGCACGGAATGCGAGGATGTTTTGGCAAAGTCACTTGCCCGGGTTGATGCGGAGGAGAGGAAGGCGGTTCAGCTTGCGTCGGGGGTCTCCAGCGTGGAGTTCAACCAACTGGGGAAGATATTTGATTTTCTTGGGTTGAGAGAGGAATAGATCACATTTTTTAAACCTTGGAAAGGAGTTGAAACATGGGAAATTGGAAGTTTCCGCCGG
>JAEAMF010002533.1_pt1 | contig 10277 bp, 6 predicted proteins | sample 8958721 | NCBI WGS metagenome assembly JAEAMF01 (sample SAMN16933255, study PRJNA681124) | bioreactor sludge metagenome | isolation source: anaerobic bioreactor treating anionic surfactant - SDBS | place: India: Bengaluru | collected 2019-02-28 | reverse complement strand
GAGCGCTCTGGCCAGGGAGCATGCCACGCCGCTCGCTGAGGAAGGAAAAGCGGAAGGGCGAGTGGGCCTCCATCTCCCGCACATAGGGTCTGCTAAAGTGCTGCTCCGCCCGGCCCACGGCCTCGACCATCATGCGGAACACGGTGCTGCGCATCATCTGCTTCATCGGCTCGGCGCCCGGCGCGTCAAAGCAGCCCAGACGGTCCACGACCTGCCGGCCAAAGTCGAAGGTGCGGTTGGTGATGGCGTCGAGCGGCCAGCGGCCGGCGGTCACCGAGAACACCGTTGCCAGCCCATCGCGCCCATCCTCCACGACGTCCTGCAGATCATCCATGAACTGCACGAACGCTCCCCAGGCGAAGAGGTACTCCGCCTGAGCCCTGGTGAGCGTGCCGGCGACCAGGTAGCCGTCGGCCAGCACCGAAGTCCCGCCCTTGTCGAGACTGATGCCCAGCACATCCAGCTCGTAGGGGGAGGTGTTGCCCCGCAGCAGCTCAATGCTGCGGCACTGCGCCCGGTGGATGGCCAGCAAGCTGTCATAGACCTGCGGAAAGCGGGCTCGCGCGAAATGCCCCTCCACCATAGCTACCAGGTCATAGATGCGCCCCTCCTGGGGGTTGGTCGCTGGCACGTGCTCCCCGGCCAGGCGCGCGGCAAAGCGCTCGTTGAAGGCGCGCTTGGCGGCGGCGGAGATCGCCGGGTCGTCGAGGTAGTTGTCCGTATAGGGATAGAGCATGCTGTAGGCGAACATGGCCGGCGTGAGGCGGATGGGCACATCCAGCAGCGCCTGGATGCCGTTCATGGTCCAGACATTGCGCATGGCCTGAAAGATGTCCGCCGGGCGGATGGCCGGGTCAAAGCGCCGCGCGGCCTGGGCGAACTCCTGACCCGCCTCCGGAAAGCCGTGGTCCAGCAGGGCGGAAAGGTGCTCGTCCGAAAAATCGAGAGCGGACCGGGCAAAGTCGCGAAAGGCGGCCAGGATGCGCTCCTTCGCCACCTGACGCTGTTCCGCGGTGCGCGGAGCACTCTTGCCCTCCGTGGTTACCGCACCGCGAAAGCGCTCCAGGTGCGCCTCACGGGCCTGTTGTTCCCCCGCGGTGTACCTGCGCCCCAGTGCGGGGGGGTCGATGGCGCTTTGCCACCAGAGGTCCGTGAACTGTCCAATCATCTGGCTCACGCGCTCGGGCGTGGCCGTGTCTTCCTGTGCCAGGGTCGCCTGTGAGTTGTCGGGCATCGCTTTCGGCCTCCCTTTCAGATATCCCGGTTACCGCTGGGGGGTGGGTGTCTCCTTTGGCGCCAGGTATTGCTCGAGCCCGTTCTCCACCAGAGGGCTCACGGTGTACTGGCTGGCGCGCACAATATACGGCGAGTTCGAAGCATGGACAATGTAGCTCTGGTCCGTCGCGTTCTGCGCCCCGACGAGCAGGGTGATGGGCTCGCCCTCCTTCGGCTGCAGTGTAACCACCGCCAGCGGGCTGTCCAGCCCGTAGGCAGGCAGCCTGCTCTTGCCCAGTGGCTCCATCAGAGTAACGGACGTGGCGCGGGTCACAGTCTGGTTAGCGGTATCCTGGGCCAGTCGCTCGCCTGCCGGTAGCTCGGCCAGTGTCCAGTTGCCCTCCGCATCGCGGCTGAACGTCAGCGTACCTTTGACGTTCTTCACGGTGACCGTGCTGAGCGTATCCTGCGCTACGCTAAGGTAGGCTGTATCCACCCATAGCGTAGCTTCGGCGCCAAACTCCCAGCTCTTCAGGTTGTTGGCCAGGTAGGTTTCGTCACTGCCCTCGGCACGCACATGGGACGAGCCGTAGCTGGGCGAGGAGCCCAGGTAGAGCGTGTACCGGGTGCCACTCGCCGTCTCGCTCTCCACGCGGCCGACATTGCTGTCGGCGGCCACCTGCAGCCGCTTGTGACTGGAGCTGGTGCGGGTGACCAGTCGCCTCGTGTCCAGCGCCACCACTTTGTCCAGGGCGGCGGTGATCGTCTCGCCCTTGGCGGGGTAGTCGTCGGCCGCGGGCAGCACCCACGCGCCGTTCACCTGGCGCAGTTGGATGGAATCGCAAACGCCTCTGGTGATTCTCATGGCAACTAATTCAGCGGTCTTGAGCTCAGGAAAGAGGGTAGCACTCCCGCTGCTGCGGCCGGGCCGCGGCCAGAAAGCCACAGCGCTCAAGACAACTTGAATGGCCAGCACGAGCGCCAGAATGCGTTGCGTGCGGTTCATGCTTTCACCTCCTGCTGTGCCCGGGCAAGCTGTTCCGGCGGCAATAGCTCCATCGGTTTCTGGCTCTGCCGCCGCAGATTCCAGATAGCGGCGAGGGCCACCAGGGCCAGCAGAGCGACAACATAGTTGGCTACCTCCCATGTGGACTGTGTGCGCTCGGTGAGCGACTTGAGCACGCGCGCCGTGGTGCCGCGCGTGCGGATCGTCAGCAGATCCGTGTCTTCGGTGCTCCAGGAGACCGCGTTCTGCACAAGCTGCAGGCTATTCAGGTAGCGGTCACCCATCAAGCTGGCGGAGATTTGAAAGACGACGTCGTCCAGGAACGTGGCACTACCCAGGACCACCAGCCGCGAGGTCTCGGGCGAGATCTCGATCGTTCCGGCGGCGGCGCTGGCGGCCGTCTCTTCCTCGCCCTCCATCAGAGGCGATTGCTTGTCCTTGAAGTAGCTCTCCAGGCTCCCCTGCACCGCAACCGCCAGCGTATAGCTCTGCTTCTGCTCCGGAACGGCAAAACCCAGCTCCGGATAGGTGTTCAGGTCCGGCTGGATGTTGGTGTCCGCCGTCGTCCAGGAATCCTTGCTGGATTGCAGCAGCGTCGTCACCGTGCGCTGCGCATTCTTGGCCGCATCGACCTGCACCGGTGAGGACCAGTTCAACGTCACCGCGGCCAGGCCGGACACGATCGCATGCTGGGCGGCCATACTCTCCGGGCGGATGTCCACGAAGAATGGATAGTCGACGGCGCGGATTTCCTGCATCTGAACGCCGGAGACATTGCGCGTCACATATACCGGGAATGGCTCACACTGCGGGTCCATCACCACCGACTTGTCCACGGTGATCCCGTAGCTGGCCAGCATCTCCTGCAGCCCGCCGTCGATGGCCTGGAGGGTCAGATTGCCGTAGTAGGGGTCAAGGGCCAGTTTGTAGTTGCCCGCGGCCGCCACCACCGAGCCGCCGCGCATCAGGTACTGGTCGATCGCAAAAAGGGCCTTGTCATCCATACCCTGCGGCGCGATCACCACCAGCACGTCCACATCGGCCGGCACGCTGCCGCCGCTCAGGTCTACGGTACGCAGCTCGAGCTCCTCGCCGAGCGAGTTCCGCAGGTAGTTCCATGTTTCGAGCGGGTTCTGTGTTTGCCCGTACATGTTCTGCGTTGGCTGCTCCGGCGGCGTCCAGAGGCCGACCACCTTGAGAAAGCCCGGCGATGCGCGCTTGAGCGCGGACTCGATGGCCGTGCGCACGTCGGCCTCGCTCCAGTTGCCGGAGACCGAGAGCACCTGCGCGGCCTCACCCTCTTCCAGGACCAGGTACAGGTAGTAGCTCTGGCCGGAGAACAGGGAGTAGGAGATAGGGCGCAACCCGTAGCGGTCGTACAGCTCCTGCCGGGTAACCCCGCTGTTGGCGGCGGTGGGATCCACCTGCGTGTAGGTGAATTTGCCCTGGGCGTCTTTCTGGATGTCACCCGCCACCTTGGCAATCGTCTCCGGCACACCGGCCAGCGAAGTGGGCAAGGTGCCGGGAGTAACATAGGCGGTCAGTCTGGCCGGCTCGTCGAGCGCCGCCAGCGCCGCATCCACGCTCTGAAAGCCGTAGACCACCTTTTTGATGGAACGAGTGAGGTCATATTCCAGGTTGCGCAGGCGCACATCGAGGTCGCCACCGGCGCTTTGCTCGACCTCGATCAGGTCCTGGAAGTTGAGCACCTCACTCTGATCGCCATAGCGGATGAGAATATCAAAGTAGGAGTTGATGATGGATGACTCGTAGCGACCCGTGACCTGGAACGGCGTCGCAGTGATGCCGTAGGTCTGGTTGGCCTCGGCCTCCTTGTCGGGGTCCTTGGCCGGATCGACGATCTCCAGCTGGACCAGGCCACCGGAGGCAACCTTGTACTCTTCCAGGGTATCGCGGATCGTCGGCACCAGGGGCGCCAGCAGCGGATGGGTGTTCTCGCTAAAGTAGCCACGGATCAGCAGCGGTTCCTGCAGGTTGCCCAACAGGTCGCGGGTAGCCTGGGACAGCGTGTACTCCCGCCCCGCGGTGAGGTCGAGGCGCAAACCGCGCAGGGGATAGGCCCAGACGTTGGCGAGAACGAGGTTCAGCACCAGCAACAGCGATGTCAACGTGATGCCGCGGCGTTGGGCGCGCGTGCCGGCGCCCTGGCTCCAACGCTTGCTGATCAACGAGAGCACGTTGAGCGCCAGGAAGATGCCGCTCAACGAGAGGTAGTAGAGCATGTCACGCAGGTCCACCACGCCGCGCTGGATGCTCTCAAAGCGGCTGCCCGGGGCCACCGCCCGCAGCACATCGCCGACAGTCTGGCCGAGATAGTCGGCCAGGCCACCGGAGCCCAACAGGTAGAGGAACCCGCACAGCAGCGCGGTCGAGATGAGCGCCACAATCTGGTTATCGGTGCGCGACGAGACAAAGAGGCCGATGGCGGCATAGGCCGCGGCCAGCAGGATGGCTGCCAGGTACCCTCCGGCCACCGGGCCCCAGTCCAGGTCACCCAGCATCGATACGGTGATCGGCAGAAAGAGGGTCAGCGCCAGAGCCACGGCCACCAGCGACAGCACCGCCAGGAACTTGCCCACCACCAGCTGCACCGGGGATACGGGGAGGGTCAGCAGCACCTCCAGCGTCCCGGAGCGCTGCTCCTCGCTCCACTGGCGCATGGTCAGCGCAGCCACCAGCAGAATCATGAGCACGGGCATCCAGCGAAACAGCGGGCGCACATCGGCCAGGCCTCGCGCAAAGAACGTCTCTACCCAGAAGAAGGAGAACAGGGTGATCGCCAGGAACGTGCCGACGAAAATCAGCGCCATCGGCGACCCGAAATACCCCTGCAGCTCCTTCTTCGTAATAGCCAGTACCTGTTTCATCCTCTTCCCTCCCGGACTAGACACAAAGGCACAAAGACACGAAGACACCAAGGATTGTGGGCAGAAAGACACTGATACAAGATACAAGATGCATGATGTAGAATCTTACATCTTTGTATCTTGTCTGCTTCGTGTCTTGGTGTCTTTGTGTCTTGGTGTAACTCCTACTCCCCAGTAGCGAGGTCGTTAAAGACGGTTTCGAGCGTGCGGACGTCGCGGCGCAGCTCGCGCAGCGGCCAGTCCTGCTCGCGCGCCAGCTCGTAGATGGCCGGGCAGATATCCTTCTGCCCGCGACGCCGCCCCAGCACACGGTACACCCCATAGCCCTCCGCGGTCCGTGTGAGCTCGACGTCCTTGACGCCGGTCAGGCCCCGCAACAGCCGCTCGACACCAGCCGGCGCCTCGCTTAGCACTAAGAAGGCGTTGGGCGTCGCCGCCAGCTCCGAGAGCCGCGCATCGGTCTTGACCTGGCCATTCATCAGAATAATCACCCGGTCGCACAGGGCCTCCACCTCGGACAGGATGTGCGTCGAGAACAGGATGGTGCTGTTCTCCGCCAGGCGGCGAATCAGGCGGCGGATCTCCACAATCTGCGTCGGGTCCAGGCCCAGCGTCGGCTCGTCGAGAATCAGCAGCCTGGGCTTGTGCAGGATGGCCTGCGCCAGCCCCACGCGCTGCCGGAAGCCCTTGCTCAGCGTACCGATGGGGCGCGTCAGGTGCTCCTGCAGGCCCGTGGCATAGACCGCCTCCGACAACCGGGCGAGGCGCTGGTCGGCCGGCACCCGGCGCAGCTCTGCGATCATCGTTAGATAGTCCTGGATGGAGAGCTCGGGATAGAGCGGCGCATTCTCCGGCAGGTAGCCGAGCTGCGCCTGTACCTGCCGGGCCTGGGTAAGCACGTCCAGCCCGCCGATGTGCACACTACCCTCATCCGGCTGCAGGTAGCCGGTCAGAATCTTGATGATGGTCGTCTTGCCTGCCCCATTGGGGCCCAGCAGGCCGACAACCTCACCTTCAGCGATCTCAAACGTAACCCCGCGCAGCGCCTCCACGGAGCCATACGTTTTCTTCAGATCAGTCACAGAGATCATGCGCTTTGCCTCCCAGACTCGGGGGATTTCGAACCACGCAAAATATTCACACTCCTCGGTGAATTGTCAACTATCAAGGCAGGTTGACAAGAAGGAGAATCACTGAAGCACTGATGGAAGATGAGGGAGATGGAGACGCTGAAAAACAGGCCCGACCTTTGAGTGTTTCTCAGTGTTTCTGGGTGGTTTTCAGTGCAATCAGTGATTCCAGCTCTTCGCGCGAGAGACGCTCCACCCGGCGAAAGACCAGCGGCTGCGGGTGATCGTAGACGGTGAAACTCTCGTCGGCGCGGCCCAGGTCGAGGACCATCCCGGACGGGCGGCTTGCCGCCAGGAACGGCGGAGTGGATAGCCCCAGCCCGGCGCGCGGGTTGTCCAGAAGCGTGACGCCCGCCCACCGGGGATAGACCGCGGGCGCGGCTACCAGGCGGAAGCCGAGGCGCTCGGCAAAAAGCTGCCGGTAGTAGCGAGTGGCGAGCGGGAAGTACTGCGGCGAGCGCGACACCGAACCGTAGAGCCGTTGGCTGGACAGCACGATATAGTCGCTGGCCTGGAGGGCATCCAGCAGCTCCTCCAGACGCTCCCCGGTGTCCAGTGTGTGGAAATCCATGGTGAGCCGGGTGTACAACAACGGGCACGCGCCACTCTCGGCAAAGCCATACAGGGGCAGCGGATCGTCCCAGTACTCGGTGAGGATCGTGTTCCGGGCGGGGACGTTTGCGCAGATCCACGCCGTGGCCTGCAACCACGGGTGCGGCTGGCGGTAGATGTTGACAAAGGCGATGGCGTAGAAAGCTGTGGAGGCGACGACGACGAGCAACATGGACAGCCAGAGCCAGCGGAGTGCGCGCCGCCGGGGTTGTGACCAGCGCAGGACACTACGAGCCTCGCCGGAGGCCGCGGACTGTGGTCCGCGGGAAGCGGGTTGTGCCACAAGCGCGTCCCAGAGGCGTACCCACAGGGCGGCGCCGGCCAGGCACAGGAACGGCAGCAGCGGCAGCAAGTAGCGGATGAACTTGGCATACGTGCCACCTTGCATGAGGGTGTAGAGCAAGGGCCACGTCAGCAGAACGACCTCTTCCCGCCGGGAGCACCGCCAGACGCGCCAGCTCAACCAAACCAGGCCGCCCAGCCCGAGCAGACCCAGCGGCACGCCCATGGCAAAGAGAAGAATCTGCCGGATCTGGTACAGGTAGCCCCAGGTGCCCCCATACTGGCGAGTATACGGGAAATCGAAGCGGCCACTGGCCATGGCAATCTCCTGCCCGATGCCCGTCACAAACGAGTAGGCGTCGATGAGGGCGTAAGGTTCCAGCAGCGCAAAGGTGAGCGCGGCCACAGCCAGGGTCAGCAAGGCGCTGCGGTTGACCTTGGCCCACGCCGCACGCAACTGGCGGGCTGCGCCACGGATCTCTGCGAGCACCGCATCCCCCCTGCCCCCCTTCATAACGGGGGCGCAGACTCCCCTGACCGTCCTCAGAAGCAGGGCAACAGGGAAGCTGGCGCTCGACGGACCGGCCTCAGTTTCCGCATTCTCTGTGCCCTCTGTGTCTCCGTGGTGAATTCCTCCGGGCCAAGCGAAGGCAAGCCAGGCGACGAGAGCCACGGCGATCAACGGCAGTACGCTGATCTTGGTCGCCAGAGCCATGCCCAGCAGGAAGCCCAGCCAGACACCGTCGCGACGGCGCCCATGCCGGGCCACGTCAACCGCCTTGTTCACTGCCAGCAGGATCAACAGGGTAAGCAGAGTGTCCACAGCATAAAAGTGGGACAACTGGATGTGCAACACGGTGAACGTGACCAGCAAAGCGGCCAGCAAGCCGGCACGACGGCCAAACACCTTGCGTGCTAGGAGGTAGCTAGCCAGGACGGTAGCGGTGTCAAAAAAGGCCGACAGCAGCCGTCCGAGCTGGGTGTAGCTGCTGCCGTAAGTCCAATCCCACGCGGATCGCCCGGCCAGCATGACCAGCAACCGCAGCAAGTAGATGGGGAAGGAGCCGTAGGCGAAAAAATGCGGGTTGAGCGGGCTGTCCGGGCTCAGCAACTGGCGCAGGTCGTCCGGCCACGCCAGCTCGGACGCCACCATCAGGATCTGGCGCTCATCCGGGTGAAAGTAGTGGCCGAGGTCCCAGTTCAAGTTGCAGGTGCGCAGGGCCAGGGCCGCCGCCAGAAGGACGAACAGGGCCGCGGGCGCCGCACACCGCCGCAGAAGGCGCAAGAGTGCGCTAGAGCTGCGCAAAGCGCTGCACGTCCAGGACAAAGACCGTGGCACCCCCCACCTCTACCTCGAGGGGTTCTACCCAGTGCCGTGCAGCGGCGGCCTCACTGAGAGGCATGGCGGGGGAGACGAATTCGCGCCGCGAGTGGCAGCGTTCACGCAGGATGGACAGGACGTGGTCCACTTGCTCATCTAGCACCCCCATGAGGATGGTGGCGTTGCCGCGGACCAGAAAACCGCCGGTGGAGCTGATCTTGGTGGCACGGTAGCCGGCAGCCACCAGGGCGTCGAGCAAATCTCTCGAATCCACATCCTGCACGATCGCCAGAATCAGTTTCATCGGACCCTCCCGTCGATGGGCAGTCTGCACTACTTCAGATAGATAAACGGATTCCTGCGCACGCCGTTGAGCTTGATCTCAAAATGCAGATGGGGGCCCGTGGACTTGCCGGTATTGCCGGACAGGCCCATCGTCTGCCCCTTGCCTACCGATTGCCCGACCTCAACATAGATAACGCTCAGGTGGGCATATATGCTCTGGAAGCCATTGCCGTGGTCAACCAGGATATAGCGCCCGTAACCCGTATCGCTACGGCCCACCACGGCCACATAGCCCGAGTCGGACGCCTTGACTGGGTGGCCGATGGGCACGCCCACGTCCACGGCGGGGTGGGCCTCGCTGTAGCGCTGGGTGATATAGCCGCTAACCGGCCAGCCAAACGACCCGGTACCTTTCTTGGCATCCTTGGGCACCGATCCGGACCAGGCCACGACATGGCGTACCTGGTAGGGCTTTTTGCCGCCGGGCACGATCAGCTTCTGCCCGATGGTAATGGTGTACGGCTCGGCCATATAGTTGCCTTCGTAGGCGGTGATATCCGCGGCCTTTACTTTGTACTTGGTGGCGATGCTCTCCAGCGTATCGCCTTTGACTACGGTGTGGTACACGCCGGAGACGGGCAGGATGATCAGATCATCCCCGACGTCCAGATAGTCGGGGTTGTCCTCCAGGTTGCCATTGTTCCACAGCACGGTTTCGGCACTCACGCCGAACTGGTCGGCGATGCTGGAGACGTTGTCGCCGGTCTGCACCGTGTAGGTGATGGGGTCGATACGGTAGCGCCTGGGGATAGTGGTGCGCGGGACGACCGCCGAAATCAGGACGTCCGCCACTTCGCCGCCGGTGCCGCCCAGGACAGCGTTGACAAACTGCGGCGCCGCAACGGCAGCCTCGTCGGCCTTGGCCGGCAGGGCCGCGCGCACCATAGCCACCGGATCAGGCAGAGAGCGGCACAGGCGCACGCCGGCAAGCAGCAGAAGCAGAAAACAAGCGTGCAAGACCAGGCGGGAAGGCACACCGGCCTGGCAGGCGAGGTTCCACAGTCTCATTATCTGGCTCCGGGTAATGCCCGGAGCGGCCTTGTAGGGATCTGAGCTACTCACGGGTTGGCCGTCAGCAGTCATTAAAGGTCCTTGTTCAGAGTTTCCAAGAACTCCCTGTTGCTCTTGGTCTTGCCCATACGCTGCAGCAACAACTCGATGCTGTCCTCATCGCCGATGGCCGACACCATCCGGCGCAGGGTCCACACTTTGGACAGAATCTCCGGCGGCAGCAGCAGCTCTTCACGGCGCGTTCCGGAGCGGTCGATATCAAAGGCCGGGAAGATGCGGCGCTCGCTCAGCTTGCGGTTGAGGTGCAGCTCCAGGTTGCCCGTGCCTTTGAACTCTTCGTAGATGACGTCATCCATGCGGCTGCCGGTGTCGACCAGACAGGTGGCGATGATGGTCAGGCTGCCGGCCTCTTCCAGCTTGCGCGCCGCGCCGAAAAAGTGCTTGGGCGGGTACAGGGCCACCGGATC
>JAEAMF010002532.1_pt1 | contig 10278 bp, 9 predicted proteins | sample 8958721 | NCBI WGS metagenome assembly JAEAMF01 (sample SAMN16933255, study PRJNA681124) | bioreactor sludge metagenome | isolation source: anaerobic bioreactor treating anionic surfactant - SDBS | place: India: Bengaluru | collected 2019-02-28 | reverse complement strand
CCTCCCGCGGCTCACGGCGGACATGGTCTATGGCGGCCTGAACTTCACGAGCCGCGGTGGCCGCTACTGGCGGGGCCCGTGTCCGCTCCACAAGGGGAAGGACTCTAACTTCTCCGTGGATACCCAAACCCTGGGCTGGACGTGCTTCTCCCGTTGCGGTGGAGGCTCCGTCCTGGCCTTCCTGAACGGCGGGACGAGTCCACGCGGAGCGGACTTCGTGGAGGTTGTGCGGCGGGCCGCGGACTTGGCCGGAGTGGACGCCTCTCCTCTCGAGCGAAACCTCACGCCGGAGGAAGAGAACCGCTACCACGAGCGGGAGCGCCGGCGGAGTCTCTTCGAGACCTTCCTCGAGCAGGCCCGCTCCGCTCTTCTCGAAGACAAAGGGAAGGCCGCTCGAGCCTACCTCGAAGCCCGCGGGTTTCCGGAGGACTGTCTCAAAGACTTGGACCTTGGCCTCTTCGCTACGCTGGCGGACGTGAAGGCCCGTCTCCTCAAAGAGAACTTCTCCGCGGACGAGCTGGAGGCCTCCGGGCTACTCAAAGACGGACGGTGGGAGGGCCGGCTCGTGGGAGCGTGGCGGGACCGCTGGGGCCACGTCGAAACCTTCTTCGCTCGAGACCTCACAGGAAGGGCGGACGAAGGGGCCAAGTATCTCTACCGCGCCGGGACCCGCAAAGAGGACCTCGTGGCCTTTGGCCTGGACGTGGCCCTCAAGAACGAAGAGGGAAGAAGGGACCTCGTTCTCGTGGAGGGAGTCCTGGACGCGGTCTCGCTCCACCGCCTGGGCTTCCGGAGCGTGGCCGCTATCGGAGGAGCGGGAAGGGAACTCTCCGCCAAGCGGTGGGAGAGCCTGGCCGCTTGGGGAGTCCGCGCCGTTACGCTCGTCCTGGACAACGACGAACCCGGACGAACCGGGACGCTGGCCGCCCTGGAGAACGTCTCCAAAGGATCAAACGTTCCCGTTGTCTACGTTGTGGACCCAGCGGAGCTTGCTCCTCACAAGGACCCGGACGAGCTAGTCCGGAAGAAGGGACTAGGGGCCTTCCGCTCCGTTCTCTCGAAGGCCCAGGCCGGAGCCGTCTACCATGCCCGGGCCCTTCTCGGAGATGCAACTCCCGGGAGCCCGGACCGCGAACGGCGGGAAGCGGTGGAGCGCGTCCTGGGCCTCCGCTTCAGAGACCCGCTCGAGCGAGAAGACGCTCTCCGTCTCACGGGAGAGCGGACGGGCTACTCCCGCGAAGCCCTGGCGGAGGTAGAGAAAGAGGTCTCTACCCGCCGGCTGAAGGAAGAGGCGGACCGCAAACTGGACGATGCTCTCCACGAAGCGCAAAGCTCCAGGGCCGCGGGCCGCTCCGCTCTCGAGGTGGCTTCGTCCTTGAGGGAGAACTTGGCTCCGCTCTATGCCCGGGACGTGGACGCTCCGCCGCCGTTCTTCGACGTGGAGCGTTTACTTCGAGAGAGCCGCGAGCTTCCCGCCGGGAAACCTTCCGGCTGGGATGCTTTGGATAAACTCGAGGCCCGCTTCAACCCGGGAGAGCTGGCTCTCCTTGGAGCCAGGACGGGACACGGGAAGACCTCCGCTCTTCTATGTCTTCTTTGGAGCTGGCTCGAGATGGGAGAGGACGAGCTGCTCGTTCTCTACTCTCACGAGGAACCGGAGGCCCGCGTTTTCCACCGGCTCTTGGCCCTTCAAAGTCTCACCTGGGCCCCACAACCCGGAGGCGGGTGGACCGCGAACGAAGCTCGAGACTTTCTTCGAGACGTGAACTCCCGCCCGAACTGGCCCGCCTCAAGCCTGGACATGGAGAAGGAGCGGCTCCGCTCATACGAAGGCCGGCTCCTCGTGGTCCATCGTCCCGCGTGGAGCGTGGAGAAACTCGCGGCCCACGCCTTGGGCCTTGCGGAACGTAACAAGGTGGGAGCGGTCCTCGTGGACTACTTGCAAAGAGTCCCGGGGCCAGAAGCCCGCTTTGACCGCCGGGATATAGAAGTCTCCGCCGTGGCCCGCGGGCTGAAGAGCTTGGCCGTGGACCTCTCGTGTCCCGTTGTGGCCGCCGCTCAGATAAACCGGGAGGCCGTCCCGGACCGCTACCGGGACAACCTTCGCGGGAAAGGCTACGACGAGGCCCGGGACGTTATCCGCTCCGCCAGGCCGCAACTCCACCACCTCCGCGAAGGCGGAAGCGAACAAGAAGCGGACCTCGTCTTGGGACTCTTGAACTATCGGGCGGACTTCGAGACGGACGTTGAAGAGGAAGAGAGAGCCAAGGGCTCCGTCCCGGACGTTACCCGCTTCGAGGTGGGAGCGTTGAAGAACCGCTACGGGACGCCGGGACGGTGGGCCACGCTGGCCTTCGAGGGCCGCCGCGGACTGCTCCGAGACGTAAACCGTGAAGGGGAGGTCTAGACCGTGAGAACACTAGCCTTCCTGAACCAAAAGGGCGGGACCTGTAAGACCACGAGCGCCGTCTCCCTGGCCGCGGCTCTCGGAGAGATGGGGAAGAAGGTCCTCATAGTGGACCTGGACGCCCAGGCCTCCGCCTCGAGCTGGCTTGGGGTGAAGGACGAAAGCCGCGGGCTCTTCGAGGTCTTCACGGATAACGGGAACCTTGCGGACCTTGTCCACGAAACTTCCGTCCCGGGAGTGGACCTCGTTCCGGGCTCCGCCTGGCTTGCCGGCCTGGAGCGGACGCTGGCCGCGGAGCCGGGAGCGGAGACGATCTTCCGCCGCGCCGTCTCCCGCTTGCCGAAACGCTGGGACTTCCTCTTCGTGGACTGCCCGCCCACACTCGGGCTCTTGGCCGTCTCTGCTCTCACCGCTTGCCGGGAGATACTCGTTCCCGTGGAGGCTAGCACTATGGCCTTGGGAGGCCTGGCTTCCCTTATCGAAACGGTGGGACGAGTGAAAGAGAGGCTGAACCCGGACCTCGAAGTCTCCGCGGTTCTCGTTTGCCGGACGGACTCCAGGACGAACCTTTGCCGGGACCTCGTGGGGCGGCTACGGGAGAACTTCGGAGACCTCGTCCTCAAGACCACGATACGAGAGACCGTCCGGCTCCGTGAGGCCTGGAGCTTCTCGAAGCCGGTTACCATCTACGCTCCGAAAAGTCCTGGAGCGGAGGACTACCGCCGCGCCGCCGCGGAGCTGCTAAAAAGAGGGAGGTAGAGAGTATGCCGAAGAGACCCAAGCGCCGGGCCACGATAGGAGAGAACCCGCTAGACCTCATCGTCCCGGCCAAGGCCGCCGTGAAGGCTAGCCGGCGGGGCCTGGCTCCCGCCGGGACCACGCCCAGGCCTGCTCCGAAGCCCAGGAAGGCCGCCAAGGTCCGGGCCACGTTCCACCTTCCGGAGGACCTCTTCGACGAAGCCAGGAACGCGGTGGTCTTTCTCGCGGGGCCTCCGGCTCGTCTCACGCTGGCCGGCTTGGCGGAGACCGCTCTCCGGCGGGAGCTGGAGCGTTTGAAGAAGACCCACAACGGAGGGAAGGCTTTTCCGCGCCGGGAGGCTGAACTTCGAGGCGGGAGGCCCGTCTCGTGAAAAGGGACGCGCTAGGATGCGCCAGGACGAACGAACGAAGGTCCGCGAGACCTACGGGACGGGCCCTTTTCGAGCGCCACGGTATGCCCACCGCCGTTTTGGATACGAGAGAGGCCGCCGCCTACCTGGCCGTTGAACCTCTCACGGTCTACCGCCTCGTTCGGAGCGGAGAGCTTCCCCACGTCCGGGTGGGACGTTCTCTCCGCTTCCGCGTGGAGGACCTGAACCGCTACCTCGAGGAGCGGACGAGCCGGAACTGGACTCCTCACGGGAAGGAGCGTTTGAGTCCTCAAAGAAGCCTTATGGGACACAAAAGAAGGAGACCCTCTAGCCTATGACAACGCCGGAGAAAGTGGTCGCGAACCAGAGTAACTCGCTCAAGTCCACGGGTCCGCGGACGCCGGAAGGGAAGGCGGTAGCCTCAAGAAACGCTCTCCGCCACGGGCTCCTCTCGCGGGAGACGGTCCTTCCTTGCGAGAAGCGGGAGGACTTGGAGAGCTTCCGGTCCCGCCTTTGGGAAACCGTACAGCCGGCGGGAGAACTCGAGGAGCTGCTCTTTGACCGCCTCGTCTCCGCCGCCTGGAGGCTCCGCCGGGCCGTTGTAGTGGAGAGCGGCCTTCTAGACGGAGTCTCGGACGGCTTCCCTGATAAGAGCCAGGCCTGGAAGGTGGCCCGCGAGTGGATAGGGTCCGCTCACTATGTCCAGACCGTGAACCGCTACGAGGCCGCCCTCGAGCGGTCCTTCTACCGGGCCCTCCGCGAGCTGCAACGGCTCCAAAGTCTCCGCGCCGGCGGGACGCTCACCGTAGCCGCGGGGGCGGTGGTCTACCTCCCGGACAACGGACGAGACGAGGGCTAACGGTGGCTTCGTTTGGTAGAAAAGGTCCGCAACGGGAACCTGGGGAACGTTTGCGCAAAAAGCGCCTGAAGCGGGAAGCGAAGGAGCGGCTCCAGGGCCAGGAAGACCCGCTCAAGGTACGGGCCCGCCTGCGAGTTATAGCGGAGGTGGCAAGCAAGGCTCTACCGGTCTACCTCGAAAACGCCACGAGCGGAAACGAAACTTGGATGCTCGAGGGCCTTATAGACCGGTTCCGCGAAGGCTTCGAGCGTCTCCGCGAAGAACTGGAAACGCCCGGAAGAGAGATAACCTGGGAGGCCCCTTTTCTCGAGCTTCGCTTTCCGGTCTTCTTCCATCCAACGGACGGGCCCACGCCAGACCCGGATACGTTCACGGTTTCGGAAGCGGACGTATCGGACGAGGCCTGGGAAAGGTTTCGCAAAGGCTCGAAGGACCCAAGCCGGGGAGACCCGCTCTTTCGCAAGCTCTTCGTTGGCGTGGAGAACTTCGGACAAAACGCCCTCGAGTTGATAGCCTACCGAACGCTTACGGGTTCGACGGCTCTCCTCAAACAAGGCGAAGACTATACGCCCGTTCTTGTGAAGGACCTGGAGGAACTTCCGGAGTCTCCCGAAGAGCGCCAGGCCGCCGTGAACGCTATCCTAGAAGAACGTTGCCGGCCCTTCGTTCTTTCTGCTCCCGGCGGAGAGCCAAGCCTATCCCTTACCGGTGAACGAGACGGAAAGCCTTTCTCCTGCTCCCTCGTGGCTGAACTCCACCCGCTCACGCTAGACGCGGACAAAGAAGAAGCCTTCTACCCGCTACTCGCGGGCCTTGTCTTCGAGGGAGAGAACCCGGCCACCTGGAGCCAGGAAGACCGCGATACGCTTTGGAAAGGGGTCCAAGAGGCCCTGGGCGAACTGGCCTCCAAGGTCAAAACGCCTACAACGTCCGAAACGGGAGCCACAGTCCCGGAGTCTCGCGGAGCCAGGGTCACGCAAGTCGCGGTTGAAGTCATACGGCAAGCCCCCACCGTGACCCGGCCCAGCTCCGAAACCCTCCGCCGCTCCGTTATGGGAAAGGTTCCCGTACCTCGAGACTTCGCACGGGACGCTGCCGGATTGGCCTTCGTCCGCGGCCTGGCTGGCCTTTTTTCCGGCTACTCCAAGATTCCGGACCTGGACATAAGCGGGGCCGCCGCCACGGCTGAAGCGGAGCGGCTCTTCTGGCCCGTCCTCGAGGAGCAGCTCCGAAAAGCTCCGGGCTTGGCTTCGTGGGACCGCCTCGAAGAAGACGGGAGAACCCTTCTCGTTCTCCGCGGCCTACAAGAGCGGGACGCCAGGGCTCTCTGGAAGGCCGCCACGCGGGCCCTGAACAAGGGAGAGGGCGGCCCGGGCCTCGAGGTGGAGGAGCCTGGCTTCGAGCGCGGAAACCGCTTCGATACGAAGAGCCAAGCCGTAGTGGTAGAAACCCGCCTCGTCTTCTGGCCGGAGACCTCCCTCGTGGACCGCAGAGGAGAGCGAACGGCTCCAGTCCGCTTCCGTACCGAAGGAGCGCCGGGATACGTTGCCATGCTCGAGCGCCACGGGCCGCGGCCCTACTTCGCGGACGGCTGGCTTTGGCTTCCGCGCGGCGGAGAACGTGAGGGCTTCCGCCTGGGCGGTCTCCAAACGCTCCTTTTTCCGGAAGGCCGGAAGGCTCTCGAGCGCATAGCGGAGCGAACGAAAACTGACCTCACAGGGAGGCTCAACCGTATCTATCGGGAGCCGTCCCTCTTCAAGACCGAAGACACCCAGGCCGCCCAGGACCTCCGGGCCGCTCTCCGCCGCGTTGAAGACTGGCTCCGGAAGCTCTCCGTTTACGAGATCGGCCCGGATCTTTTGTTTTGCGTCTATGAGGCCTTTTACCGTCAAAGGGATGCCTGGGCCAACGAACGGGTGGCTCTTGCCGATGGCCGCGAGATAGAGACGCGGCCCTGGCGCGTCATACGCCTAGACGCCCAGGACCTCCGCGTCCGCCTGGACCCCAACGGAGCGTGGGGCCAGAACTGGAGGGCTCGTCTCTTCTCGAAGCTCGAGGCCCTTACCACGTTTGAGCGCCAAACGAGAACAAAGACTGGCCGCCGCGTGGACGTGGGAGACCGCTTCCTCACCCGCGCCTTGGATGGTCTCCGCGGAGTCCAGGACGGAGACGCGCCAGAAACGGACGCGGGCCTTGGCCTCACCCGCCTTCTACGCCAAGCGAGGGCCTTCCCCGTAGACGCCTTCTTCGTAGAGGCATCCGTGGACTTCATGGCCCGTCTTGTCACCTGGGCCACGGACGAGAAAGGGACGGTCCGCTGGGGCCTGGAAGCCGCCCAGGCCGCACAACGAGCCGCCCTCATAAGCGGACACTCGGACGAGAAGACCGCAAGGCTCTTGGGAGAAGAGAAGCGGCGGACCGTCAAGAACCAGCCCTTCTATGAACACTCCCCGCGCCTTCTCACGGTGGGGAACCTCCAGGGCTGGCCCCAAACTCGCAAGTCCCTGGCCTCCGTTCTTCTCCAAGAGGTTACGCCGAACTTCGAGCGATACCGGGACTCGAAAGGGACTTCACGGAAGCGCCGGCGGAAGAACCGCCTGGGAGGAGACCACGCTCTCGAAACGATAGAGGGACAAGACTTCACCGCCTGCAACGGCTCGAACGGCTACGGCTACCGGCTAAAGACCTGGATAGACAAGGTGGGCTATGAGAAGCGGAGCGGGCCCCGCGGTGGAGCCCGCGCCTTCGCGGACTTTCTCGCGGACCTCGAGGGACTCGCTTCTCCTCCCGTTGGCCTCCGGATAAGACTAGAAGGCCGCCAAGGTGGAAACGTCCTGGACACTCTGAAGACCTTCCGGAAGAACCCGCCGGCGGCCTATGACCTGAAGCTCCGCCTCTATCTTCCCGCGGACTTGGAGAAGAGGCTCCGCGAGCTGCTCGAGGAAGCAGGGATAGACAACCCGGACGAAGAAACCGCTCCCCTCAAGACCGGACGCTTGGACCCTCTAGACCTCCGGCTTGCAAGGACCCGGGCCGGACTGAAGCAAGGAGAACTAGCGGGGCGGCTTGGAGTGGACCAAACGCTCGTCTCGCGGTGGGAGACCGGCCAGAAGCCCATCCCTCCGGAGCAGGAAGCGAAGCTCCGGGAGGTCCTCAAAGACCACCTGGAGGCCGGGCCCGTATGACCCCCAGCTCACCGGAAGCTAACTTCGTATGACCTCCAGCTCACCGAAAGCCAACCTCGTATGACCTCCAGCTCACCGAAAGCCAACAAAAAGTGGCTGTAAGTCCTTGCAAAGTCGAACTCTTTTCCTCTTACAAGATCTTACAAGATCTTACAAAGAGCGGGGCCGCTTCCTTGAGGTCCGCGGCCCGCCCTTTCGGGCGACAGAACCGGAGCAGGACAGAAGAGGACGAGACGCCGCCGGGTCCTCCTAGAGGTGGCGGCCACGGGTGACGGCAACCCCGGCATTCCCCTAGCAGGTGAAGCATGGCACGAGTTACCACCCCGCTCCTCTCGAGGCGAGCCTATGCCAAACGGCGCGGTTGCTCGCATGTCGCGGTCCTCAAGGCGATCCGCGAAGGCCGCATCTCGACCGTAGACGGGATGATCGACCCCGACTTGGCCGACCGCGAGTGGGCCGCGAACACTCTCCCCCGCTGGTGGGCGGCCAAGACCCCACGCCCTCGCCGGCCAGGGATCTTTGAGAGGTAGTGGACCACCCATAGCCCCTCCCATCTCCACAACCTGGCCCGGCCATGACCCGTGCCCGCATCTCGCGCGAGTGAAACTAAGGGGCTGGAGTTCGTGAAAGCGACAAAACCGGACAAAGCCGGACAAGACCGGACAGAGGACGCCTTGGGAAAGAAGAACGAAGAGCCCACAAGGGAGACCGTGGCCTTTGTCTGGAACGATCCGAGGAGCCAGGAACTTCTAGCCCAGGCCCTCCGGAGGGAGATAGAGCGGGACCCGCTCCGGGCTCTCAAGACCTACTTCCTCCCGCTGCTCCTGAAGCAACGGGCCGCCAGCCTGGCTACCGAAGAGGAAGACATGGCCCGCGTTCATCGGCTCCTTCAAGAGCTAGCCATAAAGATCCACGGGAGCGCCGGCGGAGACGAGTAAAAAAGAGCTTGTATGGTAACGGGAACGTTGTATGCTACGCCCATAAGAGGGCCGCAACGTTCCCGTTGCTCCCGTTCTTGGAGGTGGAAACCATGAAGACCGCCGCTCTCGTCCCGCTTTCGTCCGGGCCCCTGGCCGCGCCTTCTCCAGCCCGCCGGCTCGTAGAGTCCTTCCTGGGCGGACGGAACCCGCGGACGCTGGCGGCCTACCGCCAGGACCTCGAGAGCTTCCGCGTCTTTGCGGGAGCGGAGACGTTGAACGAAGCCGCGGAGATGCTCCTCTCGCGGGGCCTGGGAGAAGCGAACGCTCTAGGCTTGGCCTACCGAACGAGCCTCGTGGAGCGGAGCCTCTCCCCCGCTACCGTGAACCGCCGTCTTGCGGCTCTTCGTTCTCTCGTGAGACTGGCCCGGACGCTGGGCCTCGTTCCCTGGACGCTCGAGGTTGGAAGCGTGAAGAGCGAGGCTTACCGGGACACGAGAGGCCCGGGACGGACGGGCTTCCGCCGGCTCCTGGACGAGCTGGACGAGCGCCGGGACGCGAAGGGAAAGCGGGACCGCGCCGTCCTCCGCCTGCTCTTTGACCTGGCCCTCCGGCGTGGAGAGGTTGTCTCCCTGGACTTCGAGGACGTGGACCTCGAGGCCGGGACGCTGGACGTTCTCGGAAAAGGCCGGACGGAGAAGTCCCGCCTCACGCTCCCGGAGCCCACGAAGGCCGCTCTCGTCTCTTGGCTCGAGACCCGCGGAACGGAGCCGGGCCCGCTCTTCGTGAACTTTGACCACGCCGGGAAAGGCCGCCGTCTCACGGGCCGGAGCGTTTGCCGGCTCGTGCGGAGACTCGGAGAAGCCGCGGGCCTGAAGGTCCGCCCTCACGGGCTCCGCCATGCTGCTATCACGGAGGCCTTGGACCTCACCGGCGGAGATGTACGGAAGGTCCAACGCTTCTCGCGCCACCGGGACCTTCGAGTCCTGAACCGGTACGACGATAACCGCGAAGACCTGGCCGGGGAGGTAGCCCGGCTCGTGGCCGCGGGGGCATAAAGGAGGCCGTGACGATGAAGACTTTGCTAGTCCTCGGTCCGCTTGCCTTGTCCTTCGCTCTTTGCTCTTGCTCGAGCATGCTCCCACCGCAAGCGGAGATCACGAAGCTCTCGGACGAATTCTCCCGGCCAGGTGAAACCGCATACGGAATTGTTGGAAACACGCTCGAGAAGGAAAAGGGCGGGACTTCTGACCTCGTAGAGCAAGGCGGGATCATCTACTCACGCTCCGTGGACCTTGGGGCTATCTGTGCAGAGGCGGGCGAGAGCCGTATTTACAGCCTCCACGCTCACTATGGCGGGCCAGACTGGCTCTTCTTGGAACCCGGGGAGTCTCTCATTCTCTTGGTGGACGGAGAAAGGGTTGGGTTGTCCGGGGAGGGAAGTGTAGACCACCGCTCCACGCATGCCGGCGGGGTCTCAGAGTCCGCTTCCTTCGCTGTGCCGCCGGAATTGTTGGTGAAGATCGCCGGGGCAAAGGAAGTGAAGGTGAAACTCCAGGGCTCCTCCGGCTCCATTCAACGGCGCTTCGGAAAGGAGAACCTCAAGATCTTCGGAGAATTTGTCCGCCGGTTCATAACAAGAGAAGAGCCGGGGCAAGACAAGTAACGGGGGCATTGTATGAAACGGGAACGTTTGTCCCCCGTGGACTTCTACGAGCGGGAGGTCCTCCCGCGGCTCACGGCGGACATGGTCTATGGCGGCCTGAACTTCACGAGCCGC
>JAEAMF010002531.1_pt1 | contig 10282 bp, 5 predicted proteins | sample 8958721 | NCBI WGS metagenome assembly JAEAMF01 (sample SAMN16933255, study PRJNA681124) | bioreactor sludge metagenome | isolation source: anaerobic bioreactor treating anionic surfactant - SDBS | place: India: Bengaluru | collected 2019-02-28 | reverse complement strand
GTCTACCTGGCCTTCGAGAACGTGGAGCTCGCGCTCAGGAACCTCCCGGACTTGTTCGATGCCCCGAAGGACATCGTCACCAGCACACTCGCGGTCGTCGAGAAGGAGCTGATCCCTCTCGACCTGACCAACAAGAGCAGGATCTACTTCGTGAGGCTGCTAGCTTCCGCGGAACGCTTCGAAGATTCCTCCAGGGAACTCGAGAGGCTGTTCGACGAGGGAGACCGTACGCTCGACTTCGAGGCCGCGCTCAGGGATCTTGTGTCTAAGGCTTCGGCGGATGCCAGACCTCATCTGCTCATGGCCCGCTACAAGAAGGACCGCGGAGAGAACACCAGCGCCCTGGACTCCCTGGAGAAGGCCTTCACCTGCGAGGACGCCTATTCCAGTCCGATCGGCGAAACAGCCTCCCTGTTCATCGATCAGGGCATAGACAGGGATGATACTATCGCCAGGCGGCTGGCGGAGTTCATGACCGAGCGGGGCTCCGTCTCCGAGGCGGTGTCCGCACTGTGCAGACTGGTTGCCGGCGACCCCGAACTTGTCCAGGGGCAGATCCAGAAGCTCCTCCAGAAGGACAAGAACAGCGCCGAGGTTCTCACCCTGCTCGCGGTGACAATGCAGGTGCGAGGGCGGGAATCCGAGGCAGCCGCCACGATGCAGCATCTCCAGGACAGGAAGGACAGGAAGTCCAGGGAGGACATAGTCCATGTCCTGAGCCATTTCGACGGACTCATGGAGCAGTTCCCGGGCCTTCGGAGGATGCGAGCGTCCGTCCGTGGCGTCGCCGGCAGGGAGGGGGAGGCCGCTTCGGACTGGTTCTCCCTGCTGCTCGCAGGCGAGAGCGTTCCTGAGAGGGGTCTGGAGGACATAAGGGAATCCAGCATTCACATCCGGAGGGCCGACGAACTCCTCGCCTCGGGCTTCAATCCGGCTACACCCCAGGAGGCTCTCCTCGGGGCCGTCGCCGCCCTCTCGCGCGAGCAGTTCGACAAGGCCGACCAGTGGCTCATCAAGGCCTGCTCCGACTCGGTGCTGGCCCCCGCCGTAGCCGGCCAGATCTCGATCCTGCCGGACTCCGCGTTCGACAGGCTGAGCCTGAACGTTCTCCTGCCCATATTTGCGGACACCGGCGCCGCGAAGACCGCCGCGGACATCATCCTCAGGACCAGCGGTTCCGACGTCTGGAGGATGGACCTGGTTTCCAGGCTCGGCTGGGGGGATCCTCCGGCCGAGGTTCTGTTCCGGCTGAGGGCATTCCTCGCCGAGGGCAAGCTCGCCCTGGCCGGCGGCGCGATAGGTGGCAGCGACATCAAGGATCCGGCGCTGACCGGCCTCGCGGATTTCTGCCGTCTGGTCTCTGCCGGCGACATCGCCGGGAGCCTGTCTCACCTCGACGAGGTTGTCGAGGACCGTAGAACGAGCAATCTGGCATCTGGCGTCCTGGAGACACTTCTCGACGAACCCGGCAGGAACGAGCCCATGATCAGGATGTTCCTCGCCAGGGCATCCGCGACTACAGGGAGGATCACGGAAGCCTGCACCTGGCTGGAGCCGGTGCTGACCCAGCCCGGGGTCACCGGACTCCTGGAGCAGCTCGCGGCTTCGAGCCCGGGGATGGTGGACGCCCCGATGATGCTCGTGAAGGCCGCCGTCCTCTCCGACGACTTCGAAAACCTGCGGAGATTCTCTTCCATGGTCCTCGAGATGAATCCGGGCAAGGCCTCCGAAATAGCGTCTCTGTGTGAATCGAAGGGGAACGAGAGAGGTTCGGGGAAATGCCTTGCATATGCCGCCGAACTCTCCGACAGATATCAGCTCCAGCTCGATCCGGACGCTCTACTGATCAAGGCCGTCCTGGCCGATCCCTCGATCGCGACTACGGCCGTCCAGCGCAAGGGCGGCGGCCCGTCGCTGAAGGCGGTCTGCGCCATTGCGGGCGCCAATGCATCCTCGTTCTCGGACACGCTCCGCAGACGTCAGGGGCTCTCTGTTCCGCTCTCCAAGGCGCTGGTCGAGCGCGTGATGACCCAGTGGCAGGCTGGGCGCGACGATGAAGCCATGTCGCAGCTCGCGGGAGTGATGGAAGCCAACGAGATGTACGACATGCAGATGACAGTGCTCAGCCGTCTGGCCGCCAACGGGATAGGAGACTGGAGGACGAAGGCCGCGGAACGCCTGCTCGCCGAGACGCTCGACGGAAGGATGAGCAGGCTCGATTTCTGGAACTCCGTTCGTGATCACTCCGTGATCGAGAAGGCCATAGAGGGCCGTCTGGGATCGGACCTGAAGGGGGGCAGAGCCCCTGCCTCGGAAGTGTCCGCAGCCGCCGGAGCGGTGCTCGCGTCCGGCCTCGAGATAGACAGGCTCCTGGGCTTCGGTGAGCTGCTCATGGATTCGGGCGATGGGGGTGGGATGCTCTCCGACATCGCTCGAGCCGGATACGAGAAATGGAAGGCCGCTTCGCCCCCTGTCGCTCCCTCCCTGGACCTCCTGAAGCTCCTGGTCTCCGCCGGGATGATGAAGGAGGCCACCGAGACGGCCTGGGCCAGGATGGACGACCGCATGCTCGGACTTGTCCGGGACAACCTGAGACAGAAGAGGGCTGCCGCCTCAGGCCCGGGCCTTGACGCCGCCAGGAGCCTTTTGAATGCCGGCAGACCGGCAGAGGCGCTTGCAGCCCTGGAGAAGGATGGTGATCACGGTGCGGAATCCGCCGATCTGGGGGCGATAGCCCTCTGGAGGCTCGGCAGGAGGAGCGCCGCCATCTCAGCATGGATGGATGCCTTCAGGAGGACGGGCGACGAGACCCTCCTCCTGCGTCTGCACTGGGCCCTGGGCGAGGCGGGTTACTCCCGCGACAGACGGGCTCTGGAGTTGTTCGTGGAATCCAGGCACAGATCCCTGGTTCCCAGGCTGGGCAGGGATGCCGGAACCGGCAGCCGGCTCGACATGATTTCAACCTCATGATCCAGGGGGAGGGGAAGGTCGCGTGATGAACGAAGACGCCGGCTCGACACCTTCCGAGCTTTCCGCGAGCAGTCTGCTGACAGGCATAGGGAAGCTCGTTTTCGACATCTCGGCCCAGACCTCGGCCATCTCCGGAAAGGTCGAGACCCTCGAGCAGCTCGTTTCCACAGGCATGTTCGAGAGGCTGGACAGGATCGTCCAGGGCATAGAAGCGCTGCAGGGCGCCATTGCCGCCATCCCGGCCGCCATCCCCATGCAGCCGACGGCTGCTCCCGCTCCCGCTGAACAGGCCGGGGGTGTCGTTACAGGAGGCGCCGCTCCTTCTGCCGCCGCCTTCCCCCTCGAGAGCCTCACCGGACCCATCGAGGCCGGGGTGGCCCGTCTGGCCAGCCTGGAGACCCGTGTGGAGTCCATCGAAAAGGCTGTCGCAGAAAGTGTGGGGAGCATAGGGGGCATAACGGCGCCTATCGTGGAGAAGCTCGAATCCATCGAAGGGAAGGCCGACTCGATCGGCGCAGCGATCGAGGGTTCCACCGAGAGGATGACAGGGATCGCCGGGACGGAGGGCGAAGCTGTCCGCAGGATCCTCTCGGAGCAGGATGCAAGATTGACCGGCCTCCTGGAAGCCGTCACGCAGATCGGCAAGTCCACCCTCGAAGTGTCGGGTACGGCGTCCGCCCTCACCGGCAGGATCGAGAACCTGGACAAGTCCGTCTCCGGGATGCCCGAACTGCTGGGCCTGAAGATGTCGGAAACCTCATCCGCAGGCATGGCTCCGGTCCAGGCCGCGATAGCCGGGCTTGGGGAGGGGCTGCTCTCGATCCAGCCGGCGGTGAAGTCCCTGGAGGAAACCCTCGTCACGAAGGTCTCCGAGTTCGAGACCAGGACCTCCGGGGCTATCGGCGCGCTCGGAGCCACGGTCGAGAACCAGAGAACACTGCTCGACGACATGAGGATAACGCTCGGAGAAGCCGCACAGGGCCAGGAGAAATCCCTCTCCGACATGGCCGGGCTGCTCAGGACCCACAGGGATGCCGTGAACAGGAGTAGAGTCGACGACCTCAACAGCGAGGCGATCGACTCCTTCAACCGGGGCAGGCCGGAGGAGGCCGCGGCTTCGCTGAAGGCCGCCCTCGAGATAGATCCGGAGCGGGCGGAGCTGCTGGCCAACCTTGGCAACATCCAGGCCGCCTCGGGCGCCATGAAGGAATCCGAGGAGAGTTTCAAGAAGGCTCTCGTGAAGGATCCCTACCTCGAACCGGCACTGTCCGGACTCGGCCTGCTGTACATCAGGACGGGGAGGCCCAGGGACACCCTTGATATCCTGGCGCGTTTCGTGGAGGACCCAGCACCGTCCTCCCGGATCGCTCTAGCCTGCTCCCGCGCCATGGCGGCCATGGAAAGGCATTCCGAGGCCATAGCGCTGCTGCAGCGGGCACTCGCCGCCGATCCGGGCAATCCCGATCTCGAATCGGAGCTGGCCTCGTACAAGGCGGAGAGCTGATTCCGGGGACACTGTTGAATCGTCGCCTTCCGGGAGCCGGATCGCTCATGCTGTCCGCAGTGCTCCTGGCGTCTCCCGCCTGTAGAGCCGTGGAGGAGGGTGGAGTGGAGCCTCCATCGTCTTCGGCGGACCCAGCCATACTCGAAGCAGAGGCATGCGTCCTCAGGGATGAGGGCCTGGCGGCCGAAGCCGGCGACAGATTCATGCAGGCTGCTCTCCTCAGGGACGAGAGCGATCCGCGTAGGGTCTCCGATGCGAGGTCGGCCGCACTCCTGCTCTCCGAACCATCGCCTTCGTGCGCGCAAATCCTCCTCGGAGCACCGGATTCCCTGGATGCGCTCCTGGCCGTACGGGCCGGGGGCGTTTCGGCCTCTCCCCGCATCATGTCGATGCTGAGCGAAGGTACCGTCCCGATCATGCCCGGGTATACGGCCCTGCTCCTGGCCGAGAGCCTGGCTTCGGCCGGAATGGGTCCGGAGGCTCTCCAGGCTCTCTCGTACGCTACTGATAGTTTCCCGGAAGCCGTCATGGACGATCTCCTCCTGACCAGGTACAGGGCCCTGCTCTGCGCGGGAGAGCTGGACGAGGCTACGGCCCTTCGGGCAGGCATCCCGCCCTCCGACAGCGTCCTGCGCTCCCGCATGCTCAACGCGCTGGGCTGGTACAGGCACTCCGAGGGAATCGAGGGCTGGGAGGGGGCATTCTCCGAATCGATCCGCCTCTGGCCGTCGGGATACATCCATGGACCGGCCTGGCTGCTGCTCCGGCCGAGGATCCTGTCCGACAGTTCGTTCGCCTCCTCCCTGTCCGACGCGTTCTACTCAGGCGGATTGTGGAACGAGCTCTACGAGGTTGCTGCCTCGGCCGAACATCCGCCAGCACACCTCGTGTATCTCTCCGCTAGAACGAGAGACAGGCTGGGCTACTACCGCGAGGCGTGCGTCCTCCTCGATCGGTATCTGGATCGGTGGCCTTCGGGGCCGGACGCAGAGAATGCACTCATGTACCTGGGCCTCGACCTAGCCCGCTCGGGTCTTCCCGACTCCGGCCTCGCTGTTCTCGACCGATGGGAGGCCGCCTTTCCTGCTTCTCCGAGGTGCGGAAACATCCCGTGGTACAGGGGCAGTATCCTGGCCGAATCGGAGAGGTGGGCGGAGGCGATACCGCATTTCAGGCGGATGCAGTCCGAATTCCCTGCCAACGTTGCTGCCGATGACGCCGGATTCTTCCTCTGCATAGCCCTGCTCGAGACCGGCCGCGCAGCCGAGGCCAGGGACGGGCTCGCCGCCTTCATCTCGCGCTCCGGCGAGAGCGTTTACGCGCAATACGCCAGGTACATGCTGGGCCGTCTCCTGCTGGACGGCATGAACGACGCTGCAGGCTACGACACGCTCAGGGCGGTTTCCAGACTCGGCGCGGAATCGATCCCCGCCGTCCTTGCACAGATCCGCCTCGGCGCCTCGCCGCCCTCCCCGGGCATCAGCACGGAACCCCTCGAATCCTGGATGCGGCGGAACGGAATCGAACCGGCGCCCCCTGATCCGGCTTCGAACCGTGCCCTCGTCCTGCTCGAGGCTGGCCTGAGGCGCTGGGCGATGGCGGAGTTCCGGGCTGCGGAAACGCTGGCCGGAGGGGGCGGTCGCCTGGCTCTGACGTACATCGAGCACGATGTCTGGGAGAGGATGCCGAACGCCGGATGGCGTCTGTCCACCATAGCCCCGGAACCATGGCCGATGGATCTTTGGAGGCTCAGGTATCCTGCCGCCTGGCCGGAACTGGTGCTCGAAACCAGCAGCTCCTTCGGCTTCGATCCTGTTCTGGTGTGGTCGATCATGCGCCAGGAGAGCATGTTCCAGCCCTGGGCCGCCTCCCCTGCGGGAGCGCGGGGCCTGATACAGATGATCCCCAGCACCTCGGAAACCGTCGCCCTGGAGCAGGGCTGGGACGGCTATTCCCCGGACGCCCTCTTCGAACCCGAGGTGTCTCTGAGGTACGGCATCTGCTACCTGTCGGGGGTCGCATCCGGGGTGGACGGCCCTCTCAAGCTGCTCGCCTCGTACAACGGGGGTCCGCACAACGCCGCCGGACGCTGGGGGGCATCCTTCCTCCCGGACGATCTCTTCTTCGGCAGGATCACTTTCAACGAGACAAGGCTCTATGTGGAGAAGGTGTACGCCAACTACGGGATCTACAGGCTCCTCTATCCGGAATACGCCGTCCTCGCCCAGCCGAGGTTCACAAGGGCGCTGACCCTGTCGCCCGCGGAGGGCTGGATCGACTGACCCTCCATACGGAGACGGTATCCTCTCCGCAGACTACGGGATGCGCGCTGGCGAATCCCGCGACCGGCGCCAGATCCTCTCCCGCCTCACGAACCATACCGGAATACTGGTCCGGAAAGGCGATCAGCCAGTCGGACCGTTCGGCGATCCATCCCCATCCGGCGCGGCCTGGCCCGGGGAGCCTCTCCGGGGTTACCAGCCCGTCCAGGTCGATGACCTCGAGATCCGTGATCCATGCCGTGGCTCCTATGTCACCTGCGGCCACGACGTCACCCTCTTCCGCGAGAGAATCGACGAGGAGAGCCGGTCGGACGTCGATAGTCCATACGTCCGAAGCGGCCCTGATCCTCTGTATGACGAAGAATGCGGCACCCGGCACCATGAGGATGGCGGCTGCGGTGAAAGCCGTCGAACGGGCCTGTTCCCGGCGCAGGGAGAGGCCCCTTCCGCGGAGCCAGGACGCGGCGGCCGGCATCGATGCGCAGAGCCAAGGGACGTGGTATCTGAGCTGATTGTAGTGGTTGGGTGCCGTCAGGACGGCTGCTGCAGCGAGCAGCGGGACGCACAGCCATGCCGGGTCCCTTCGCCGCGCCATTCCGATCGTGCCGAGGATCGCCGCCGGAAGGGCGAACGGGGCGCTGAAGAACAGCCTGACCATCAGTGGGGGCAGGTCGCCGTAGAATGGCCTGGCTGCCTTTGCGTAGAAGGTGGATGGCAGGATCGATCCCGACGCATGCAGGTTCCATGCCCCCCAGAGGGCCAGAGCCAGCGCTGGCGGGATGACACGGCAGGCGGCTTCACCCCTTCCTCCGGCCTTCATGACCGCCGGGATGCAGAGGACGGCGCTCTCGGGCCTGGTCAGGCAGGCCGCCGCCAGAAGGATCCCCAGCGCGGGACCACGCAGCCGGCCGGAGGCGAGACCTGCCGCGGCCAGTGTCGCGAGCAGAGCGGCGAGCGCGGTCTCCATGCCGCTCGTGGAATGGAAAAGCAGAGGTCCGCACAGGAGTAGCAGCAGGGCTGCCTCCCCGCCGGCCAGGATCGTCAGCGCCCCCGCGAGAGCCGAAATCAGCATAAGGGCGACGGGCGCGGATCCGCCGGCCAGGGAGGCGGCCGCCGAAGGCAGGATCCAGAGGGGGCTCGTGAGTCCAGTCGTGGGGACGCCGGCGTTGAACTGCATGAATCCGCCGCCGGCGAGGCTGCGGCCGAAAACGAGATGGATGTAGGTGTCGTCGAGCGGTGCCGATGGGGCCGAGAATGCGAGTACCGCAAAACCGGCCAGGATGTGGAGCGCGACGAGGATCGCCGCCCGACGCCGAGTATCCGGAGTGGATCCCATGCGCAGAAGATACGCCGGAACGGCACGAGGCTGCCAGCATGGAGGAGTGCGGTTTCCCGGAGACCCCGGCCGTTGTATCATCACCCGATGAGGGGGAGGAGAGACCCCATGGATGAACGTCAAGGACCCGGAACGCGATCATGGAGAGTTTCGGGGCGTCTCCCCGCGGGCGCACGCCCCCTGGCGGCATCGGCACTCGGGATCATCGCCGCCATGGCGGCCGGGTGCTCCACAGGTCCGGCGGATCCTCACAGTCCCAGCCTCCTGGAGGTCCGGGCGGTGATGAACTGCATGTCCTTCCTGGACGCCGACTCCCAGCAGGCGGAAGGAGCCGCCCTCGTCCTGGGTGAGGATACGTTCGATCTCGCCACGTCCGACACTCTCGCCATCGGAGAGGCCTTTTCAGCGATCCCGCCTGTCGGGCCCGTCCTGCTGCTGCTCCGTCATTCCGACGGGAGCGTCGATCCCGTTGCGATGGAATTACCTGAACTCTCCGGAGACACTGTCGGTCTGGCGGTTCATGTCGGATACCTCGTCGCGGAAGACCGATTCCTGGCCGAAACCTCGGCTGGCTGGTTCGATCAGCCGGATCCCCCTGCGTCGATACTCTTCGTGGGAAACAGCTACACCTACGCGAACGGCGGGCTCCATTCGCACGTCGACTCGCTGCTGTCCGAGCGGTTTCCAGATCTCCACGTCATCACGGAGGAGTACACCGTGGGGGGCGCCACCCTGGAGGACCACTTCCATGATCAGGATCTGAGGATGCTCATCCTGTCACGTGACTGGGACCTCGTCGTGCTCCAGGAGCAGAGCCTGAGGCCGATAGAGGACCCGGAGCTGATGTGGGAGTTCGCGTTCCGCCTCGACTCTCTGGTGACCGAATCGGGTGGCCAGACATCCTTCTTCATGACCTGGCCGAGGGAGTACGCTCCCGGGACGCTCGGCGATCTCGAATACGCCTACCGGTATGCGGGGGCTCACCTCGACGCCTCGGTCGCACCGGCAGGCACCGCGTGGCTCCTGGCGCTGGGTATGGATCCCTCCCTCGATCTGTGGGAGGACGACATGAGCCATCCCACGATCTCGGGAACGTTTCTCGCAGCATGCGTATACTACTCTCGGCGGACCGGGGAGAGCGCGCAGGGAATGGCCTACATCCCCGCGGGCGTAGGGGACGGGGCTGAGTCGATCAGAGAGGCCGCCTGGGCAGCCGTCTCCGCGAGGGCTCCCGTCGACTGGCGCTGGTTCTGAACACCGAGACCCGCATGGGCTGATCCCGGCGGATGACGCCGGTTCCGAGAAAGGTGGACGACATGCCTCCCAGAAGACTCCTGGCCGCTGCCTGCGCAGCCTTCGCCGCGGCTTCCTGCTCGTGCAGCATAACCGATCCTCTTGGGTTCGCCGACCTCTCCTTCAGGCTGGAGAACACCGAGGACTTCGCTGTCTGCGGGATAGTCCTGGACGACCTGTCCGGACTGGATGCATCGCAGATCCTCCAGGTCGTCACATACTGGGCCGAGGGCGAGGTCCCCGTCGAGATGATCCTGAACGTAGGGATACGGAACCCCAACGACGGGTCAGCCGGCTTCCTCCTCGCTGCTGCCACGATCGTATCCATGCCCTGGGACCTCTACCTCGACCCTGATGACGGGGCGGGGTTCGACACGACCTGGGTCGCCTCGGGGGAATGGCTGGATCCGTTCGAAGTCCCTGGTGATTCGACCACCACGATCCTCCCCCTCGCTATCGGATTCGACGCGGTACAGGTGCTGTCGGCGATGGATGCGCTCGATTTCATCGGCCTGGCCCTCGCGATCGGAGGTGTCGACGGCGATCTGAGAGACTACGAGCACCTCGGAAGGCTTCTGCTGGAGATCGAACCGTCGATCGACACGCCCTTCGGGACCTTCTCCTATCCGGAACCCCTGGGTGTCAGGCTGGACTGGGTGGAGTAGGTCCCTCAACCACTTCCCCCGGGGCGTGACAGCGGGTAGATTACCGCAGTCGTGTCCCGTCATACCCGATTCACATCCCAGGAAGGTGAGGAGATGTCCAGGAGGATCTTCGAGGACCTGTCGAAGCTGATAGAGAGCAAGAAGAAGGACGGTCTCTACAAGGAAGAGCGAATCATCGAGTCCCACCAGGGCGCGGAGATAACGGTCTGCGGCCGGAAGGTTCTGAACTTCT
>JAEAMF010002530.1_pt1 | contig 10290 bp, 12 predicted proteins | sample 8958721 | NCBI WGS metagenome assembly JAEAMF01 (sample SAMN16933255, study PRJNA681124) | bioreactor sludge metagenome | isolation source: anaerobic bioreactor treating anionic surfactant - SDBS | place: India: Bengaluru | collected 2019-02-28 | reverse complement strand
TTGAGCGAGGGCATGGGGCCGTGATCGGCCATTCAGGCTAGGAACTGCGGCCAACCAGAGGGAGGCCGGCTACCCATTCCCAGATGCACTGAGGGGTGAGACACCGAAAGGGTCTCACCCCTCAGTGCTCTTGAGGCCGATGCTCTTGAGGCGCCTCGGGCCACCCACTCAGATCAAGGCAACCGTTGAACCGCCGCCTCGAAATGAGGATCGGGGCGGGCCGACGAATCGACCCGCCCCGACACCCCGTGCTACCAGCGTTTGGCGCCGGCAAGACACTGATTCACTTGACGGTGACAGTGGCGCCCTCGGCCTCCAGGGCTGCCTTGGCCTTCTCGGCCTCTTCCTTCTTGACGTTCTCCACCACAGCCTTCGGGGCCGACTCGACGAGGTCCTTGGCTTCCTTCAGGCCCAAGCTGGTCAGCGACCGGACAGCCTTGATGACGCCGATCTTCTTCTCGCCGGCGGACTCGAGGATGACGTCGAACTCGGTCTGCTCCTCGACCTCCTCGGCAGCCTCAGCGGCAACGGGTGCCACGGCGGCCATCGCCATCGGGGCGGCGGCCTTCACGTCGAAGGCATCCTCGAAGGCCTTCACGAACTCGGACAATTCGATGAGGGTCATCTCCTTGAACTGGTCAAGCAGATCCTCGGTGCTCAGCTTCGCCATCTTGGCGTCCTTCCTTACTCGTTCGAGGCAGCGTCAGCCGCCGCGTCAGTCGTGGTCTCGGCAGCATCGGCTGCTTCGGGTGCCGGGAATCCGGCAGAATCCTCGGCAGTCGCCGAGGCAGTGACGCTGTCTGCGTCGTCCGTCTTCTGGTCGTCTGCGGTGGCCGGGGTACCAGCACCGCCGATGGCCGAGGAATCCTCCTGGGCCTTGGTCTCCAGGGCACCGAAGAGTTGCGCGGCCTGGGTGAGCGGAGCAGCGAACGTGCCCACAGCCTTGCTGAGCGAAGCCTTCATGGCACCAGCCATCTTCGACAGCAGCACCTCACGCGACTCGAGGTCGGCGAGCTTCTTGACCTGGTCGGCGTCGAGGACACGGCCCTCGAGAACGCCGCCCTTGATGACCAGAAGCGGATTGGCCTTTGCGAAGTCCCGTAGGCCCTTTGCCACCTGGGCCACGTCCCCCTTGATGAAGGCGAGCGCGGTTGGCCCGGACAACTGTTCGTCGAGTCCCTCGACACCAGCTTCCTTGGCAGCAATCAGGGCGAGGGTGTTCTTCGCAACGGCGTAGCTGGCGTCCTCACCGAGGGACCGACGAAGGTCCTTCATGTGCTTGACGGTGAGTCCGCGATACTCGGTCAGCACGACGGCGGCACTGTTGCTGAAGTCGTCCTTCAGCTGCGCGACCGCGGCTGCCTTGTCAGGCCTCGCCATTGGGTCTCCTTCCCACTTCTTCATAAGTGTCGAGGACCTCGGTCGGCGTGCTTCAAGGGCAAAACAAAGGCCCCGTGACGCAGGCGTCCCGGGGCGTGCAGGCCAACCTCTTGGGCAGCCTTCGGCTGGTTCACCTGCGCAGGCGTCCTTGCGGACTTTGAAGTACGGCTACCGGCGGTCTTCGGCTCTCGAAACATTAGCCCCCACCGACCTCAGGGCCAAATCGCCGACAAGTTGGCGCGGACGAACAGGCCCCCGCCAGGCGGTATGCCTGCGGGGGCCTGCGGGGCTCGCGCCCGACGATGACTCAGGCGACGGACTCGTCCTTCACCGGCTTCGAAGCAGCCGGATCGAGTCGCACGCCCGGGCCCATGGTGGTGGACACGGTGATCTTGCGGACGTAGCGGCCCTTGGAAGTGTTCGGCTTCAGGCGTGCGACCTCCTCCATGGCGGTTCGGTAGTTCTCCAGCAGCGCCGCTGCGCTGAAGCTCACCTTGCCCACCATGAACTGAAGATTGGCGTGACGGTCGACACGGAAGTCGATCTTGCCGCCCTTGATGTCGCCGACGGCCTTCGCCACGTCCATGGTGACGGTGCCCGTCTTCGGGTTCGGCATCAGGCCACGCGGACCCAGGATGCGGCCCAACCGACCGACCTTGCCCATCAGGTCGGGAGTCGCGACCACGGCGTCGAAGTCGAGGTAGCCACCGGCCACCTTCTCGATCAGCTCGTCGGAGCCGACTTCATCGGCGCCGGCCTGCGTGGCCTCCGCTGCCTTCGGGCCTTGGGCGAAGACGAGGACCCTTGCCGTCTTGCCGGTGCCGTGGGGCAGGTTGACCGTGCCGCGAACCATCTGGTCCGCCTTGCGGGGGTCGACGCCCAGTCGCATCGACACCTCGACCGACTCGTCAAAACGACCGGCCGGGTACTGCTTGATGATCGCAATCGCCTCTTCGGGTGTGTAGAACTGACTGCCGTCCCGCAGTTCCGACGATGCGCGATAGCGCTTGCTGTGCTTCATCTCTGGTTCCTTTCCGTCAGCCTCGTGGGCTGATCCACCAGTTCCTGGTTCGGATGCACGTCCTTCCAGGTGGGTTGATGGCAGACCGGAGACTCCTCCGGCGCCAGGAGCGTCACTCGACTGTGACACCCATGGAGCGGGCGGTGCCCTCGACGATCAGCATCGCCGCCTCGACATCGTTCGCGTTCAGGTCGGGAAGCTTGGTCGTGGCGATCTCGCGGACCTGGTCCTTGGTGATCTTGCCGGCCTTCTCCTTGCTCGGCTTGCTCGACCCCTTGGACAGGCCAGCGGCCTGCTTGATCAGTTCGGAGGCCGGCGGGGTCTTCACGATGAAAGTGAAGGTGCGGTCCTCGAAAATCGTGATCTCAGCCGGGACGATGGTGCCACGCTGGCCTTCGGTGCGGGCGTTGTACGCCTTCACGAACTCCATGATGTTGACACCATGCGGACCAAGCGCAGTACCGACCGGCGGAGCCGGCGTGGCAGCACCCGCCTGGATGGCGATCTTGACGATCGCCGCTACCTTCTTCTTGGGAGGCATTGTGGGTCCTTTTCCGTTTTCTGTTGATGATCGCAGCGGCTGGTGTGCGGCAGCTCGCCAACCGCTGCTGGCGCCGCCCGATGGACGGCAGCAGATCCTCGGTCAGACGACCTTCTGGATCTGCGGGAAGGTCAAGTCTACCGGGGTCTCGCGACCGAGGATTTCGACCATGGCCTTCACGCGCTGGTTGTGCGGGTTGATCTCGGTGAGAGTGGCGTGCACGCCCGCGAATGGACCATCCACCACCGTGACCGAGTCACCCACCTGGTAGTCAACAACCTCGACCTTCTTGCGGCGCCGCGGAGCCTGCCCAGCCGCGGCTACCTTGGCCTGCACGGACGGGGTGAGCATACCCTCTACCTCATCCAAGCCGAGCGGCACTGGCTGGTTGGCGTGCCCGACGAACCCGGTCACCGACGGGGTGTGTCGCACAGCTGCCCATGACTCGTCCGTCAGGTCCATCCGCACCAGCACATAGCCCGGCATGAAGGTGCGGGTGACGTTCTTCTTCTGACCGTTGCGAATCTCGACGGCGTCCTCGGTGGGCACCAAGGTCTCGTAGATGTAGTCCTCCATGTTGAGGGTGACCACACGAGCGTCGATGTTCTGCTTGACTCGGTTTTCCATGCCCGAGTAGGTGTGCACCACGTACCATTCGCCCGGCTTGCTTCGCAGCTCGGCACGCAGTTCCTCACGGGCCCTCGCGAACGCCTGATCCGGCTCCTGGTCGGCCTCGTCGTCCTGCTCGGGCTCGTCACCGAACCCGTCCAGGTCAAGGTTCAGCTCGACGTCGCGCTCGATGGACTCGGAGAAGTCCCCGAAGTCGAGGTTGATCTCGACATCGTCGGACGCCGTTTCAAGGTCGTCCGCGAACCCCGCGGACAGGTCGATCTCGACCTCGTCGGAGCTCGTCAGGTCATCATTCGGTTCAGTGGTCATGGTCTCCTCCTTCGTCGATCAGCCGAGCACTTTCAGCAGCAGCCAACCGAACAACGCGTCGAGGCCGGCGACGAAGAACATGATGAACAGCACGAAGACCAGCACCACGACGAAATAACGCCACAGCTGGTCGCCGGTGGGCCACACGACCTTCTTCAGTTCGCCGATCGACTGCTTGACGAACAGTGCGGGCGTGGTGCGCTTGCGCTCAGCAGCACGCGCCTCGCTCTGTTTGGGGGTTGGCTTCGCCTTCTTCACCGGCGCGACAGTCAGGTTGCGCTTCACCGGGATGGGCTGGGACGACTTCGCCTGACGGGCGGTTTCGGTCGCCTCGTCAAGTTGTCCGGCGTCGGCGATCTCGACGTCCTCCGGGTCGGCCTCGCCTGGAGTGTCGTCCACCTCGTCGACCGCCTCCAGCAGTTCCTCAGCGTCCACCTCATCGGGAGCCACCTCGATGGGGGCGCCCGGGTCCAGGTCTTCGCGCGCCAAGTCGCGACCGTCGGGGGTCAGCTCTGCGTCGGGGTCGGCGCCCAAGGACGAGGCCACCTGCGCGTCCGCGGGGTCGCCGCTTCCTCTCGAGGGCCTCTTGTCGTCCGCCACTGATTCGTCCTCCGCCGGTGTCATGCGCACATCGCTGGTTCGAGTGCCGCCCCAGCACATGACGCCTGGAACGATGTCGTGCAACTGGCAGCGCGCGCGGCTTGTGCCAGCGTCCACGGCCGGTTCGCAGGGCAAGAGGGACTTGAACCCCCAACCCCCGGTTTTGGAGACCGGTGCTCTGCCAATTGAGCTATTGCCCTTCGGTTGCGTCCTCGGCTCGAGCTGCCCGTCAGGCAGGACTCGACCTTGGCGGTCGCTACCAAGACAGGGAGTCTACTCGTTCGAACTCGACAATGCGAAACGGCCATCGGGCGGTAGCCTTGGCCAAGTCGAAAGGTTTCCCATGTCGCTGCTCAGCCCTGTCGAACTGGCCCCCGCCGATCCGATCCTCGGCCTGACCGAGAAGTTCAACGCTGATACCCGTACGAAGAAGGCCAACCTGGGTGTGGGTGTGTACCAGGACGACACTGGCCGGTTGCCGCTCCTGCGCTGCATCAAGGTCGCCGAGCAGCGGTTGGCAGAGCACCCCAAGCCGCGCGGCTACCTGCCCATAGATGGTCTGGGCAGCTACATCGCGGACGTGAAGGCCTTGGTCTTCGGCAGGAATTCACCCCTGCTGGCGGGCGACCGGGTGGTCACCGTGCAGGCGCTGGGTGGCACCGGCGGCCTGAAGGTGGGCGCCGACTTCCTCAAGCGGGTCGCCCCCGCTGCCCAGGTGCTGATCAGCGCACCGTCCTGGGAGAACCATCTGGCTCTGTTCACCCGGGCAGGCTTCCAAGTGGGTAGCTACAGCTACTACGATGCGGAGCGCCGCGAGGTCGACTTCGAAGCCATGCTGGCCGACCTGGAGTCGGCTACTCCCGGCACAATCGTGGTGCTGCATGCCTGCTGTCACAACCCTACGGGCTACGACCTTGACGCCGCCCAGTGGGAACGCATCATCGATGCGGTCGCCCAGCGTGAGTTGGTGCCGTTCATCGATTTGGCCTATCAGGGCTTTGCGGTGGGCCTGGAGCCGGACGCGTGGGTGGTGCGTCGTTTCGCCGAGCGCATCCCCAGCTTCTTCGTCGCCACCTCGTTCAGCAAGAGCTTCGGTCTGTACGGCGAGCGGGTGGGCGCGCTGTCCATCGTCTGCGACGACGCCGACCAAGCCAATCGCGTTCGCTCCCAGATCAAGATCGTGATCCGCACCAACTACTCCAACCCGCCCACGCACGGGGCTCAACTGGTTGCCACTGTGCTGGCGGACGCCGAACTGCGGTCGGTCTGGGAGGAGGAACTGTCCGGCATGCGACTGCGCATCCAGCAGGTGCGCGGCCAACTCGTCGAATACCTGAGGGCCGCCGGGGTCGACGACATGGGCTTCATCGCCGAGCAGCGCGGCATGTTCAGCTACTCCGGCCTGACCAAGGACCAAATGGTGCGGCTGCGCGAGGAGTTCGCCGTCTACGGTACCGACGCAGGCCGGATCTGTGTGGCCGCAGTCAACTCCGGCAGCGTGGAGTACGTGGCCAACGCCATCGCGGCCGTCCGCTGAGCCCGAAGTGGGCCGCGTCCCAGCGGATTGCTGGGACGACCCGCTCCGCCGACCCTAGAGTTCGAGACCGACCAGCACCGGCTCAGGCACCAGCCAGATGCCGAACCTGTCGTGCACGCCCGCCCTCACCTGGCGGGCCAGCGCAACGACCTCGGCTGCGGAGGCGCCGCCCTGGTTGGTCAGGGCCAGTACGTGCTTGCTGGACAGTCTCGCCGCGCCTTCGCCAGGGAAGCCCTTGTTGAAGCCGGAATGGTCGATCAGCCAAGCTGCCGACGTCTTCACCCGGCCGTCGGGCTGGGCGAAGCGGGGCGCCTGCGCTGGAAGCTGGTCGGTGATGGCGGCGTCCAGGATCGGGTTGGTGAAGAAACTGCCAGCCGACCAGGTGTCGTGGTCGGCCGCGTCCAGCACCATGCCCTTACTTGCACGGAGCTCGAGAACCGCCTGCCGCACCTCGCGGGCCGGCACGCGGGCGCCGAGCTCGACGCCCAGGCGAGCGGCTAGCTGTCCGTAACGCACCGGCTCTGACAGGCTGGCGAGCCGGAACTGGAACCAAGTTTCGAGCACCACGAAGCGTCCGGTGGCCTGCTGCGGGGCACGGGACTGCTTGAAGATCGAGTCGCGATAGCCAAGACCGCATTGGTCGGCGGTGAACGTGCGGAACTCCCCAGCCTGGCGGTCCCAGGTGCGCACCCGAGCCAGGGTGTGGGAGACCTCTTGGCCGTAGGCGCCGACGTTCTGGATCGGCGTGGCGCCGACCATCCCGGGAATACCGCTGAGCGCCTCGAGGCCGGCCCACTCTTGGTCGATCGTGTACGCGACCAGGTCGTCCCACGATTCACCGGACTTCACCCGGGCCTGAGATCCCCCACAGTCGCTGACCTCGGCGTCCAGACCATGGGTGTCGACCAGCACTACCGTGCCGTCGAAGCCCTCATCGCCGATCAAGACGTTGGAACCGCCGCCCAGCACGAGCAACGGCTCGCCCGCCTCGTCGGTCTCGCGCACTGCGTCCACCAGCTCCGCATCGGTGGTGGCGCGCACGATCTTGCGGGCGGGCCCACCGAGCCGGAACGTGGTGTGGTCGGCCAGCTGGGTGGACCCACTGTGCGAACGCCCCGGCAGGTCGGCGCTCACTCGCTCCACGGTGCAAGACGTCACTGCCATGGCGTCGTCATCTTCAGGGGCGGTGAAGTAGTCCTTGATGCCGAGCAGGTCACTCATTTCCGTCTCACTTCCGCCTTCGCCGCCCCGAGGACCTTGTCATCGTCGTGGGTGGCCTCGATCGCGATGGTGATCAGATCGTCCGAGACCGCGCTGATCTTGGCGCAGACCCGCACCGTGGTGCCCTGGTCATCGTCGGGCACCGCCACCGGCGCCACGAAGCGGACGAAGTAACTGACCACCTTTGACGGGTCGCCGACCCAGTCGGTGACGATTCGCAGCGCGGCACCCATCGTCCACATGCCATGGACTACCACGCCCGGCAGGCCGATCGCTCGAGCAAGCCGGTCGTTGTAGTGGATCGGGTTGAAGTCGGTGGACGCGCCCGAGTAGCGCACCACATCGGAGCGGGTAAGTGGCAGATCTAGCGGCGGCAGTTCATCACCGACTGCGACCGCGATGAGATCACTCATGCCGTTGCCTCCTCGCGGGTATGGATCAGCTGGCTGGTGGCGGTGCCCAACGGCTCGCCCTCGACGGTGGCCAGCCCAACCCCGATCGTCACCATGTCGGTGCCGCCGCGGCTACGTACCCGCTCGATGGTGAGGGTGGCCACCACGTCATCGCCCTCGCGCAGCGGACGGACGATGTCGAAGCGCTGGTCGGCGTGCATGGTGCGGCGCAAAGCCAGCCCGAGGTCTGGATCGTCGAACATCGAACCCCAGGCCTGCGCGGCGATCACCGCGGCGAAGGTGGGCGGTGCGATCGGTGAATCCTCGTCGAAGTAGGCGGGATTCTGGTCGCCGAGCGCGGTGGCGAATTCGGCGATCTTGGCGCGGCTCACTCGGTACGGCTTGGTGGCCGGGTAGGAGCGTCCGACATGTTCAGGACTGATTGGCACTACTCAACGCTACACAACAATGACGGCCGTCTGCCCGAGCAGACGACCGTCAGTTGCCAAATGTCCGAGCCCTCAGCGGGTCTCGCGGTGCAGAGTGTGCTTGTTCTCGCGCTTGCAGAACTTCATCAACTCAAGACGATCGGGGCTGTTGCGCCGATTCTTCTTGGTGATGTAGTTGCGGTCCTTGCACTCCGTGCACGCCAAAGTGATCTTCGGACGGATGTCCTGCGCCTTCTTCGCCATGCTGGCCTCTCTTCAGCCTCGTGCCGGTCAGTCGTCGTAGCGGGAGCGGGACTCGAACCCGCGACACAGCGATTATGAGCCGCTTGCTCTACCGCCTGAGCTATCCCGCCGTTTCGTTGGGCCGAGTTTGGTAGTGCTGCGCGGTAGCAGCCCACCCGGTTCAACGGAGCCCCGATGCGGAGTCGAACCGCAGACCTCGTCCTTACCAAGGACGCGCTCTACCATCTGAGCTATCGGGGCCAGCCGACAAACCAATCTATCGGATCTCCCGCGTCCCGACCAAATCCGATCACACCCGGACCCCGAAGCGGCCGCGGTGCGGTTGGTGCGCAAGAATGCATTGCAGGGCGCACTGCGCCCGGTCGCCGAACTTGGAGGAAACGTGACCATTCGCTACAGCCCCCTGGTCAGGGATGCCCTCGACCACGGGTTCCCGGTCGTCGCCTTGGAAACCGGCATCATCACCCACGCGCTACCGCACCCGATGAACCTTGAAACCGCGTTGGCGGTCGAGGAGCAACTCAAGGCTGCGAAGGTGGTGCCGGCGACCATCGGGGTGATCGACGGTGACGCCGTCATCGGCCTGACCCCCGAAGAACTGACCCGGCTGGCCGAGGATCCTGACGCAGTGCGGGTGTCGATCCGCGATCTGCCGATCGTCGAGACCAAGGGCAGCACGGGCGGGGTGACCCTGGCCGCCGCGGTGCACCTTGCACACCGCGCCGACATCAAGGTCTGTGCAACCACCGGGCTGGGTGGGGTGCACCGCGCACACACCATGGGAACCGCGCTGCAGGAGTCCAGCGACCTCACCGCGTTGGTCATCCACCCACTGGTGCTGATCACTGCGGGCGTGCGTCCGATGCTCGACGTACCGGCAACCTTGGAGCGGTTGGAGACGCTGAGCGTCCCGGTGCTCGGGTACCGCAGCGACGAGTTCGCCGGCTTCTACATCGCCAGCACGGGGTTCGCGGTCGACCATCGGGTGGAAAATGCGGCCGAGATCGCCGCCATCGCCCGTGCCCGCGACGAACTGGGACTGACCCAGACGCTGCTGATCTCCAACCCGATCCGGCGCGATCATGAATTGCCAGACTACGACGAGCGGCTGGCCGAGGCCGCCGAGATTGCGTCCCGCTACATGGCAGACGGCGAGAACGACACCCAGATCCTGCTGGCCAGCCTGGAGGAAGCCACCGGAGGGATCGCGTGGCAGGTCAACCGCGAGATCTACCGACAAAACGTCGCCTTGGCCGCCGAGGTGGCCAAGGAATTGGCCAGCACTCCCCGGTACACCGACTGAGCCGAAGGCTTTTCGGTCAGGCGGGCCTCGAGCAGCTTCGTTCAATGAGTCAGCAAAGTCAAAGACCCGGTCGATGAATCGACCGGGTCTTTGCGTGGCAGCTGATGGATTCGAACCATCGTAGGCGTCGCCGACGGTTTTACAGACCGCTCCCTTTGGCCACTCGGGCAAGCTGCCATCGCTGTGGACCAGCGAGGAATGACGATAGCAGAATGGCCGGTCTTGGCAAAACTCGCCCGGCCGTCGTGGGCGCTCGGATGGGACCCGACTCGCCCAGATTCCCTGAACTGCGCGCAGGCACGGTACCGGCAACCGCTTTCCGACGGCCCTTGGCGCCGTGGCTGCGCCCTGTTCAGGGATGGCCGCCGCCAGCCGCAGGCCAGGGCGATGGCGAGCAGATGCTGGCAAGATTGGAGCATGGCATCAGATAGCTCCTTTGACATCGTCAGCAAGGTCGACCGACAAGAAGTCGACAATGCGCTCAACCAGGCAGCCCGCGAGGTCGGCCAGCGCTTCGACTTCAAGGGCACTGAGGCGTCCATCAAGTGGTCGGGCGACGCGATCGCGATGCAGGCGAACGGTGAAGAACGCGTCAAGGCGATCTGGGACGTCTTCCAGACCAAACTGGTGCGTCGCGGTGTCGACCTCAAATCGGTGCACGCCA
>JAEAMF010002528.1_pt1 | contig 10299 bp, 8 predicted proteins | sample 8958721 | NCBI WGS metagenome assembly JAEAMF01 (sample SAMN16933255, study PRJNA681124) | bioreactor sludge metagenome | isolation source: anaerobic bioreactor treating anionic surfactant - SDBS | place: India: Bengaluru | collected 2019-02-28 | reverse complement strand
GCTTTTTTTTGCTCAGAGAAGTCCAGTAATGATCAAATCCCTGCTCCGACCAATCAATAACCCATCCAAATCCGATTTGATCTGCAACAATATGCCAGCCCCTCTGCCGCAAAACGCCAAGCAAGGCCGAAATGTTTGAGCTTTTATCGCTGACGGGTCCCAACCGCAAAGCAGCACCCACTCCGTTTTTTTCGAGGTGCTTTACACAAGCCATCAGAGAAGCCGGATTAAACAACCCGATATCCCTCAATGGGCCATGACTCCCCGCCAGGCAGGCAAATCTGAGTTTGCATTTTTGAATCCCGGCCAGGGGAATATAACAGCCATTAATTTCCGGTCCTAAAAGCGGCCCTACCCATCCAGCCGGTTTGCCGCGGTGGTTGAACCAGCTCTGGTACCATATCCTGTCCATGAAAGGAACATCACTGGTGTTCTCAACCATTTTCCATCCATCTTCCTATGGAATATATTCGGCAGAAACAGGGGGATCTTTTATCAAAGAAAGGTGCCGATCCATGGCAGACAATGCGCGTAAAAAGGCGGCAGCGCCGGGACGCAAACCGGTCACCAGAAAAAATAGGCACTTCGAACTATAACATAGACGGCAAGCAGGAAATTGGTAATCGCATGGGCCGTCATCGCATCGCCCAAACGGCCCTTTCTGCAAACCAAGCCCTGGTAGGCGAATCCGCAGAGAATCCCCTGAAGCCACTCGTAATGACCGATGCCGAAGATTACGCCGGTGACGATAAATGCCTTCCAATGGAACCGGTTGAGAGGGATCTCCAGGAACTTTGGCTTAATAAGATATCTGTAGAGAAACGAGCGGTAGACGACTTCCTCTAACGGCGGAACCACCAGGGTAGATCCGACTGTCCGAACTATAAGAAAAAATACGGCCATGGCGCTACCGGTACCATATGCGGTCGCCGGGCTAAAAATGGCCGAGCGATGGAACAGCATGGGCAAATAGCTGTCCAATCCGACCCACATCACAAAAACCACCACCCCGACGGCTACCGCCTCCCAGGATAGATTCCACCTCATTTCCCGGACATATGGACGCATAACCCAGATCAGCCAGGCACCGACGATCGTCTTTAGAGCATAGATCCAGTATTGTGACGTCTCGCCCAAACGGCCCTGAAATAGCGTCAGGACTGCAAAGACAGCGAAGGGAATCACTCGGACAAGGATGGGCGATGCAAGTATTTTGTTGAACATATAAAAATCCAAGTCTAATCTCAATCTTTATCGGCAGCAAGATAGTAGACGCATCAAATAATTTCAGGGTACGATGGCTTGCCGGCGCTTCTTCGGTTCGTCCATTTCCGGTTCTATAATCCGGGTTTGCAGAGGAAAATAGAAACAAAAGCGGCAATATGAAGCCGCACTCCGAAAAATAATGCATCCCGTTGGTTTTGCCGATGGGAAGTAGCAGAGGTGAATTCATGATTTCGAAACGGATCGCATGTATTGGCGCAGGATACGTGGGTGGCCCGACAATGGCCGTTATAGCCATGAAATGCCCGCAATACAAGGTCAATGTAGTAGACGTCAGCGAAGCGCGCATCAAGGCATGGCAGACCGACAACCTGCCGATTTTTGAGCCCGGCCTCCTTGACGTGGTGCGGGCAGCGCGGGGACGGAATCTTTTCTTCTCGACAGAGATCAGCGCCGCGATTCGCGAATCGGAAGTCATCTTCGTTTCCGTCAACACGCCCACAAAAACCTTCGGGGAGGGCGCAGGCAAGGCCGCCGACCTGCAGTACTGGGAAAAGGTGGCCAGGGAGATTCTGAGAGAATCCGGATCATCCAAGATTGTCGTGGAGAAAAGCACCCTTCCCGTCAAAACCGCCCAGACAATGGAGAACATCCTCAATGCCAATGGCAAAAAGGTCCATTTTGAAGTGATCTCAAATCCTGAGTTCCTGGCTGAAGGAACCGCCGTGAAGGATCTCCTGGAACCCGACAGGGTCCTGATAGGATCGCGCGAAACGCCGCAAGGATTTGCGGCGCGGCAGGAAATCGTCGACATTTATGCGAACTGGGTGCCGAAAGACCGGATCCTCACAAGCAATGTCTGGAGCGCCGAACTATCCAAGCTCGTGGCAAACGCTTTCCTGGCACAGCGGATTTCCTCCATCAACAGCATCTCGGCCCTTTGCGAAAAAACAGACGCCAGCGTACAGGAGGTGGCCCGCGCAGTCGGCATGGACTCGCGCATCGGCAGCCGGTTCCTGAATGCCAGTGTCGGATTCGGCGGATCATGCTTCAAAAAAGACATTCTGAATCTCGTGTACATCTGCGAGTCCTACGGACTGCAGGAAGCGGCGCGATACTGGGAATCCGTCCTGGCGATGAATGAATTTCAGGAAACACGCTTTGTCCGGACGATCATCCGCGAGATGTTCAACACCATCGTCGGGAAACGCATCGCATTGTTCGGGTTCGCCTTCAAAGCGGATACGAGCGATACGCGGGAGTCCCCGTCGATTTATGTCGCTCGAAAGCTATTGGAAGAAAGAGCGTTTGTCGCGGTCACAGACCCGAAAGCCCTGGACAATGCACGCATCGATCTTGCAGGATACAAGGAAAATCTGGATTTTGTCGAAGATCCATACGAAGCGGCGAAGGGAGCGCACGCCGTGGCGATCATGACGGAATGGGCCATGTACCGCTCACTTGATTGGGAAAACATCTATCGATCCATGGAAAAACCGGCGTTCCTGTTCGACGGCCGAAATGTTCTAAATCACGAACAGCTCTACAACCTTGGCTTCAATGTCTACCCCCTGGGCCGTCCGCCGCTCAAGCATTTTTAAACCTGTCGGTACAAAAAAACGCCACGCATTGCAGGGATTCGCATATTCTTCGATCCATGCAATCCGTGGCGGTTTTGTTTCACCGTGCTTGCGGAAACCTACGCTTTCCAAACCTGTCCCGGCTTGGCATCGATCCCCGCCATGGCGTTACGAGCGTCCACGATGCAGTCTGACCAGTCGGCAAGTTCCTGATAGCTGACCGCCTCGTGGTCGGTCGAAATCAGAGCCAGGTCAAATTTGCCCACTACCTCCTTCTTCCACTCCACAGACTTAGTGCCGGCCCAGTGGCTATGCTCGCGCGAGGGCCGTATAACCGGGATATACGGATCATAGTAGCTGACATTCGCACCACGTTTTCTCAACAGGTCGAGCAAGACATAGCTTGGAGATTCACGGTCATCGTCCACATTCGGCTTATATGCAATCCCAAGGACCAGGATTTCCGATCCATTCAATGCCTTGCGCCGTGAGTTTAAAGCCTCGGCAACCCTGTGAACGACATAGTCCGGCATCGATGTGTTGATCTCGCCTGCAAGCTCGATGAAGCGCGTGTGCTGCCCGTATTCCCTCGCCTTCCAGGTTAAATAGAAAGGATCAATCGGGATGCAATGGCCTCCCAGGCCAGGTCCCGGATAAAAGGGCATAAAGCCGAAAGGTTTTGTTTTCGCCGAATTGATGACTTCCCAGACGTCGATGTCCATTGCCTCATAGACGACTTTGAGCTCGTTCACCAGCGCGATATTGACTGCCCGGAAGGTGTTTTCAAGAAGCTTCGTGGCTTCCGCGGCACGGCAGGAGGAAACCGGAACGATCGTTTTAATCGCTTTGCCGTAAAGATCGGTGGCACGCTTCAAACATTCCGGCGTAAAGCCTCCAACGACCTTGGGAATCAGCGCTACTTTGCTGGCCGGATTGCCCGGATCCTCCCTTTCAGGCGAAAAGGCCAGATGGAAATCCTTGCCGGCTTTCATACCGGAGCCCGCTTCCAGCACTTCACGCAGATCCTCGTCTGTCGTGCCGGGGTAGGTCGTGGATTCGAGCACCACCAGGCATCCCTTGGCCATATGGGGCGCAATGGATTTTCCCGTTTCAACTATATAGCTGATATCGGGTTCGCGGTTTTTATTCAGCGGCGTCGGAACACAGATGATTACGGCTTCGGCTTCCTTGACTCGCGCGAAATCGGCGGCAGCCTTTAATTTACCGGTATTCACGGCCTCTGCAATTTCAGAGGATTCAATGTGTTTGATGTAGCTTTTTCCCGCCATCAGTGCGTCGACCTTCTGTTCATCCACGTCCAATCCCAGAACATCGACTCCAGCTCGGGCAAACTGCAGGCAGAGCGGCACTCCTACGTATCCAAGTCCCACAACCGCAATTTTCATACAAGTCCTTTCTATCTGGGGCAAATCGATGCCTTAGATTATATCGGCACAAGATTAATGGAATGAGACTTTTTTTTGCGGGGCTCTTGTCTTCTTTCAGCTATCGGCGATCAAGGCCGTCGTCGGACGAAATAACCGGACCGGAGCGCTGGTGAAATCCAAGGGGTGCATCTACTATGAAATCCCGGAAACTCCGCAGGAACAGGTCCCGAAACCGGAGGCTCCGGACGCAATTGCTCATTTTCAGCTTTAAAACAGTTGGTCGATGGAATCGAGCGTATCTGCGACAGCGAGCTTCCACCTATAGTCACTTTCGCACTGCTCCAGAAGAGCCGAAAGCATCGCAAGTCCGCGATTCAGCGTATTCCAAAACGCCCGCTCCCGGATGCGGCCGCCGGAATTCAGCAAGAGGACCTGTAATTCCATTCCGATGCGATATAGATCACTGAATCCCCAGCTGTCCGCCCCGAGATAGATTCCCTTCAAGCCCACGGATGCATTTTGCAGGTGTGCCAAATCTCCAGTGCCGGATTCAAATAGTGTCAGATCCCTGCTTACCTCGTTTAGACTACTCTGGCAGAATTCCACATACTGGTGAAGCTCTCTCAGCTTAAGCTGAGCCTCGATGGACAATACCTGGAATTGCTGTGCGAACACAATCCGGCCGCTATCCGTCGCACTCTCATCGACTAACTGCTCAACTCCGAACGGTATTTGCATAATAAAGGGAGTCGCGAATAAATGGTGAACAATCGAGATCATCCATTCCCGGCATATTTAGTAGCAACAATTGATTAATGCACAATATCTTGTAGATATGCAACATATTTTTCATATGGGTGCCGAAGTCTATCTCAGATTCTCCGCGAACCCGGTTTCTGGTTACCGGTTATCTGTCAATCCGAAGCCGTCAATCCCGGGCAAAAGCCGCAGCTCTTGTCTATCCCGTGAAAAGCTGACCATAGGACATACGTAAAATGGGAGCATGGCTGGTTTTGGTAATTGGCCGCGCTGCGGCTGGCTGAATCCAGCTGGATTTTTCAAGGTTTGGATCATAGCGGTGAGTGATATTCAATCGCGGCAACGCGATGAACGTTCAAAACTCAGGATTTCGCGATCCATGCGATCGAGGTAATACAATGGTTATTCAAAACCGGGAACTCCGAACCGATAAGGGCGGCAGCTCGCTGCCGCGCTCCTAAAGAACTCTACCCTTTTGTATAGGCATACAAAAAAACGGAAAGCAGAAGCACAGCGGGGACCAAAAAGGGGACAATGCGGCGAAACCAGCCGGAAGGAATATGCAATCCTGTTTCTTCTTTTCCCTGAAGCTCAAGCGCAGCACGGCGGACGTATTTCGGGATTATGACGCCGGAACGCTCATTATAGCCGGCCAGCAGCGCACGGTCACATATGAGATTGATCAAGCGCGGATACCCTTTGGAACAGCGCCAGATGGCCCTGAAGGAGCCGGATCCGAAACGAAGCCTCGGGGCGCCCCCGGCCACGGCAATCCGGTGCCGTACGTATAGCTCGGTATCCTCTCTGGACAGAGCCTTGGTCTCAAAGCGCACCGAAATTCTCTGGTTTAGCTGACGGAGCGAAGCCGATTTAAGCTTCTGGTCGAGCTCCAATTGTCCCACGAAAATGATCTGCAGAAGCTTTTTCTTTGCCGTCTCGAGATTCGAAAGGAGCCGCAGTTGTTCGAGAAGAGTCAGAGGGATGTTTTGCGCTTCATCCACGATCAGCACCGTGAAAGCATTCTCTTCGGCTCTCGTTGCCAGGAACATATTGAGGCGGTCGAGCAACTGTTTTTTGGTCATCCCCTGCATCCAGTCGGTGTCAAACACATCCCGGAGCCCATCGTTTCCGCCCTCCAAATCCAGGCTGCTCTGGAATTGATCCGGGCGAACGCCGAGATCCTGCAGGATGGATTTCAGGATTTCGAGTTCCGAGAGCATCGGATTCTGGATAAGCGCAGTGCAGATGTTTTTGCGGGCCAGTCTTTCAAGAAGGGCCCAACAGAGCGTGGTCTTCCCCGTTCCGACATCGCCCACGACCACGGCAAATCCCTCGCGGCGCGCGATTCCATAAAGGATCTGGTCGAGTGCGTCCTTGCTCCGTTTGTTAAGAAAGAGAAACGAAGGATCGGGCGTCAAATTGAAAGCCGGTTCTTTCAGGCCGTAGAATTTCTCGTACATAGAACTATATTATCGGCAACGAGAGCATGAAACAATACATTGGAGTGCATTGTTTCTCGGTTCTTCATATATAAAAATACCACATACGCGGATTGAAATATTGCAAACTGTCTCAGAACTGCTTTTTGCAGGCTGAAGCCGTGATCCGAATATTCAATAAAAAAGCCTGTGCCCGGGCCCAAAGGCTGCGGAATCGTTTCGATAAACGGTGAGCATAAATATCCCGATGTGATATGATCCAAAGGATGCTACTCCGCACTGTTCTCATACTGCTGTCGTTTGCCTTGCCGTTATTTCCGCAGACGGCGGAAAACGTGTTGCTGGTGCTCAACGAGACGAGCCCGATATCGATGGATGTCGGGATGTACTACGCAAAGAAGCGCGGCGTCCCTCAGGATAATATGCTCCGCATCAGAACTCCCACGGACGATACCATCTCTTTTGAGGATTTCGACCGGTTGATCCAGGCTCCGCTCGCAGCCTGGCTGACGCGCAATTTTGCACAGGACCGCATCCTGTACATAGTGTTGACAAAGGGGATCCCCCTGCGCATAACGGGCACTTCGGGCAAAGACGGCACAGTGTCCAGTGTCGATTCCGAACTGACGCTGCTTTACCGCAGATTGAGGGGATATTCCCTATCTCCTGCCGGCCCGGTTAAGAATCCGTATTATCTCGCCGAATCGCCTCTCGCGCAGGCCAAGCGTTTCAGCCATGCAGAGCAGGACATTTATCTGGTCGCCCGCCTCGACGGTTACAACACAGCGGACATACGGGGCTTGATAGACCGCGGCATCGCCCCTTCCAAAAACGGTAGAATTCTCCTGGACGCAAAAGGTTCCTCTACGGAAAAGGCCGATGCATGGCTTCTGGAAGCCGCCGACCTTCTCGGGAAAACCGGATTCAAGAACCACGTCCTTCTCGACACAACCAAAAAGATCCTGACCGGTGAAAATGAAGTTCTGGGGTATTACTCCTGGGGTTCGAATGATCCCTCGATCCGCATACGGCATTTCGACTTTCAGTTCGCGCCCGGTGCCCTGGCGGGCATGTACGTGAGTACCGATGCGCGAACGTTCAAGGAATCTCAGGAGGACTGGACAATTGGCGAGTCCGGCTTTCCGCAGTCGTTGGCAGCGGACTTAATTCGCGACGGAGTAACAGGCATCTCCGGGCACGTGTCGGAACCGTTTTTGGAAGCAACCATCCGTCCTCACATCCTATTCCCTGCCTACGTTTCCGGCTTCAATCTTGTGGAATCCTTTTATCTTGCAATGCCCTATTTGAGCTGGCAAACCATTGTCGTCGGAGATCCTCTGTGCGCGCCATTCCGTACCAAGCACCTTGAACCGAAGGATATCGACGCCGGGACCGATCCTGATACGGAGTTGCCTGTGCACTTCGGGGCGAAACGCCTCAATACGGTCGCGGCTGCGGCAAATAAGCAATTTGGCGTTCTTCAGGATTCAGTCAAGCTTCTGTTGAGGGCGCAATCGCGTCTCGCCAGACAGGATCTGCCGGGAGCACGACAAGCGCTGGAAGAGTGCATTTCAGGCGACGACCGGCTGCCTGAATCCAATCTCCTCCTGGCGAGTCTGTATGAAGCCAGCCAGGAATATGACAAGGCTATCGGTCGCTATCGCAGACTCCGGATGCTCGTGCCGGATAATCCAATAGTGCTGAACAATCTGGCATATGCCCTGGCGGTAAGGAAGGGCAATGTATCGGAAGCTCTGCCGCTCGCGGAAAAGGCGTATGGTTTGGCGAAGAACTCGCCGAATATCGCCGACACGCTGGGCTGGATCTATCATCTGGCGGGTCAGAACGACAAGGCCATCAAGCATCTCGAAGAGGCTGCGCGGCTGGCATCCGGAAATGCGGAGATACATTTTCATTATGCCGTCGCCAGCGAGGCTGCCGGCAATAGGACTGAGGCCTCAGCCGCGCTGCAGCGAGCCGTGCAAATCGATCCGAAGCTCGCGCAGAGAGAAGACGTCAAACAACTGCAATCGAAGATAAAGCCATAGGTGCGAAAGCTTGCTGCCGCTTTGGGATTCCTTATTGTCATGTGGGTGCAGGCTAAAGCCCACATGTATTTTTTTGCTATTACCGCCTATCCTGTAAGTGCGGGATGAAGCCAGAGCTGGCATTCTTTTGAAACGTGTTTGGGGAAGGCGCATCAAATAGGTTTGGATAATATATGGCAAAAAAAATTCGCGTGATACTGGGACTGCTGGTTTTGGTATTGCTGTTGGTTTCTCTGGTTTATTTCGTTGCGAGCAGCACCTCAAGCTCTGATGCACTTAGGACTGTCCAGGTCGGCCGCCGCGAGCTGAGGGTCGTAATCAGTACCAACGGCATCATCGAGCCTATCGACCACAACGAGGTCTACTCTCCTCTCGACGCTTTCGTAGCCGCCATCCATGGGCAGGAAGGGTCGCAGATCCTAAAGGGTCAGATGCTGCTGCGCCTCGAGTCGCAGACGCTTCGAACTTCCCTGGCGGAAGCAAAAACCGCCGTGCTGGAGGCCCGCCGCCAGGCGCGGCTTGTTATAGGCGGACCGCCCAAGGAGGAACTGACTGCGCTTGACGCGTCCATTTCCGAACACACACTGCAACTGGAACAAACAAGCAAGGACCTGCAACTGGAAGAATCATTGCTGGTCAAACAAGCCACCACGCGCGCGGCCGTGGAAAACCTGCGCAAACAGCGGGACCTTCTTCAGGTCCGCCTGGAGGGATTCAGGCAAAAGAAGCTGGATCTCCAGGCACGCTACTCGGAAGAGGAAAAGGATTGGGAAAAGAACAAGCTGGTTGAGCTGAACAAACAGGTAACGGTATTGGAGCGGCAACTGCAGATGGAGTCGGTTGTCGCACCCAAAAGCGGTGTAATCTATTCGTTGCCCGTCAAATCCGGATCGTTCGTCGGCAAAGGCGAGCTGCTTGCGCAAATTTACGAGCCGGGGAGAATCCGCCTTCGCGCCTATGTGGATGAACCGGACTTGGGGAGGATCGCCAAAGGGCAGGCTGTGTCCATCGAGTGGGACGGGATGCCCAACAAGCAGTGGAACGGCGTGATTGAAAAGCTGGCGGAGCAGGTGATTGCGCTCAACAACCGCTCCGTGGGGTACGTGTATTGTTCCGTCGATGCAGCCCCCCGGGAACTGATTCCGAACCTTAACGTAAAGGTTGAAATCACCACAGCCCGCAGACCGGATGTCCTTGTAATCCCTAGAAGCGCCGTCATCCGGCAGGGAGGGAAGACATCCGTTCTATTGTCCAAAGGGAAGCAACCGGTCGTGAAACTTGTGGAACTGGGACTCGTCACCTCTGATGAAATCGAAATACTGAGCGGCATCAACGCCGGAGATACGGTCGTGATCAATCCCGGAGAGGCCCGGCTCAACCCTTAGGAGCCGTCCATTGACTGCGGATATTATTCAATGAGATCCAGTATTGCCCTTACCGAAATTCTGCGGACTGCGAATCAGGCTTTGATGCGCAATTGGGGACGCGCTGTGCTGACATCGTTGAGCATGGTCGTCGGAACGGCTTCTCTTGTGCTCGTGGTTGTCGCCGGGATCAGCGGAAGGGATTACACTCTGGAACAGATACGCGGCGTCGGCTCCAACCTGATCATCGTATCCAACCAGTCGACAGACGCCGGCACGAGGGCGCTGGCCGACCGGATCAATTTCAACGACCTCGAAGCCATTCAGAAAGAGGTTGCCGGCGTTCGCAGCGCTGCGGCCGTGGTAACGAGTCATCCTACAATCACGCTCGGAGGGACGAGACGTAGAATCACGCTAATAGGCACGACCCCCGAGTATCTGGACGTGCGCAACCTGGAAATTCTCAACGGCAGCTTCATCGACGACTACGATCAGCG
>JAEAMF010002525.1_pt1 | contig 10310 bp, 9 predicted proteins | sample 8958721 | NCBI WGS metagenome assembly JAEAMF01 (sample SAMN16933255, study PRJNA681124) | bioreactor sludge metagenome | isolation source: anaerobic bioreactor treating anionic surfactant - SDBS | place: India: Bengaluru | collected 2019-02-28 | reverse complement strand
GTAACCCCTTCGTCGAATTGGAAAACTGTCCTATTGTAGAATGATTTGAATCCGAAAAGTTCGAGCCTGTGGAGTCTCATGCTATTAATGCAATCGCTTTTTGAATTCTCTTCGTCACACTTTCGTGCCCTAGGATACTTACCACTTCAAATATGCCAGGGCTTACCGTCCTCCCACAGAGGGCAACCCTGATGGGCTGAATAACTTCAACAAGCTTCTTGCCCCCATCCTGTGCCATTGTCTCAAAAATCCTGCGCTGTTCGTTCTCATCGAACTTCGAGAGACTGGCAAATTCATTGAGAAACCGCTCGAGGATAGGTTTTGTAGAGGCAGTGAGAAATTTGTTTTTTGCATTTTCATCATATGGAAAATCATCGGTAAAAAAGAAAGCAGCCATTTCAGCCATTTCCTTAAGTGTCTTTGCCCTATCTCGAAGGTTAATTACTACAGGAATAAGCTTAGCCCTGTCAGTGACTTTTATCCCACGGTTCTCAAGAAAAGACTCGAGCCTTGTCGCAACCTCTACCTCAGGCAACGTTTTCAGATAATGCCCGTTCAGCCACAGCAGTTTATCCATATCAAAGATAGAGGGTGATTTGCCAACATTTTTAAGATCAAATTTCTCGATCAGGTCTTGTTTGGCAAATACTTCCTGGTCTCCGTATGCCCATCCAAGGCGAGCAAGGTAGTTCATCAATGCCTCAGGAAGAAAACCATCATTTCTGTATTCAAGAAGGGATGTCGCCCCGTGTCTCTTGCTCAGACGACCTTTGTCCTTGCCGTGAATGAGAGGAACATGGGCAAACTCAGGCATCCTGTAATTTAACGCCTCGTAAATCAGGATCTGTCTTGGAGTGTTGTTGATATGGTCATCCCCCCGAATGATGCTTGTAATGCCCATAAGGGCATCGTCGATGACGACAGTAAAGTTGTAGGTAGGTGTATTGTCGGTTCTGAGAATCACAAGATCGTCAAGCTCTTCACATTTAAAGGTAATCTTTCCGCGGATGCGGTCTTCAAAAGAGACCTCTCCGTCAACAGGAGATTTGAACCGTATGACAAATGGCTGATCTTTCCTATCTTTCTTTAGATCACGACAAGTTCTGTCATAGTTTGGCTTTCTCCCTTCCTTGAGGGCTACCCTCCGCTTCTCTTCGAGCATCTCAGCGGAACAGTAGCATTTGTAAGCCTTTCCCTCGTTAAGGAGCCTCATAGCATGTTCCCTGTATATATCCATCCTCTCTTTCTGGAAGTGGGGCCCTTCATCCCACTGCATGCCAAGCCATGTGAGTCCTTCGAGGATATCTCTCGTATACTCGTCTTTTGATCTTTCTATATCTGTGTCCTCAATACGAAGAACAAAAACACCGCCCACATGCTTTGCGTAGAGGTAGTTAAACAGGGCTGTCCTCGCACCCCCGATATGGAGATTCCCTGTTGGACTTGGCGCAAATCTTGTTTTGATCATTGAAATTCCTCCGATATGATTGCACTGATTATAAAGGAAAATGACCCCTGCTTCAATGAAATTTTACCGGAGGCTGATCGCTGTGAGCTGAGAGCTATGAACCGGCCGGAAAACGGCAAAATTACATGGTTCTTGAATTTTGTTCTATAAAATGATACAATAACAATCGACAAAAACCATAAAAACAATCAGTTAATGATTGGAGGAAGAATGTTTCAAATAGGAGAAGTTGCAGTATACCCGGGGCATGGCGTTGGAAAGATTGAATCCATAGAGGAAAAGGAGTTCTCAGGAACAAAGCAGTCCTTCTATATCATCAGAATAATGGATACAGATATGACCATCATGATACCGGTTGATGGAGCAAAAAATGCTGGGCTTCGAGGTGTCATCGACTCACGTGAGGTTACAAAGGTTCTTGATATTCTGAAGGAAAAAAATTCAATCCATGATAACGCTCCTTGGAACAGGCGTTACAAGGAATACATGGAAAGGATCAAGAGTGGTTCAATTTTTGAAGTAGCCATGGTGTTGAAAGAGCTTTATAGCCTAAGAGTCTGGAAGGAGCTCTCCTTTGGAGAGAAGAAGATGTTTGAAATAGCCAGAAATCTTATAAAAAAAGAGCTTTCAATTTCATTAGATAAGGAAGAAGAGGAGATTGAAAAGGAGATCGAGCGGATCTTCCTGAAAAATTATAAGGAATAAGCCTCTTGGACATTATCGTTCAGATTATTCTGATAATCGTAACAACAACGACAAGTTACTTTATTTTGAGAGAGATTGCAGGGGGTGCCCTCTGGGGTGCTATCGGCGCTATCTGTGGACTTGCACTCGGGTATGTCATTATCAAGCTGGAAAGCAAACTGAAGGACATTTCCCTGAAGACCATTGTCTGCAGCCTGGCAGGTGTGATGATAAGCCTCCTTGTTGCCCATCTCTTTATATCACAGCTCCTACTAACCCTCGTGAAGGATATACCTATCACGCTGCCAATTTACATCCTCTTTTATTTTATTATGGGCTACCTCGGCTTCAAAATAGGGAAGGAGAAGAGCAAAACCCTTGATCTCTCCAAGGTGCCCCTTCTCGATAAAATGGAGTCTGCCGAGGACGTTAAAATCCTTGACACAAGCACCATTATTGACGGAAGAATTGCAGATATATGCGATACAGGTTTTCTTGAAGGAACATTCATCATCCCCCAGTTTGTGCTTTATGAGATTCAACACATTGCAGACCATCAGGACCCGGTAAAAAGGACAAGGGGCAGGAGGGGTCTTGATGTACTTCACAGGATACAGAAACAGATGTTTGTGAAGGTCAAAATTGTAGACTATGATTTCCCAAAACTTCAGGATGTGGATTCAAAGCTTGTAGCGCTTACAAAAAAACTGACCGGCAAATTAGTGACTAATGATTTCAACCTCAACAAGGTTGCAGAATTGCAAGGCATTGAAGTGCTTAACATCAACCAGCTCGCAACAGCACTCAAGCCAGCCATACTGCCCGGAGAACAGATGAATATTAAAATCCTCAAAGAGGGTAAGGAATATGGCCAGGGAATCGGCTATCTTGATGACGGAACCATGGTCGTTGTTGATGAAGCCAGGAAGCTCCTGGGAAGACAGGTCGATGTTGTAGTTACAAGCGTTCTCCAAACGACATCCGGAAGGATGATATTTGGGAAACTAAAAGAACTGGCCGACAGGGAGTTCCACTATCCAGAGGAAATAAAGGTAGAAGAACAGGCGCGGTAAATGAGGGCTCTTGCGATAATACTGGCAGCCGGAGTAGGCAAAAGAATGGGGGCTGCCACAAATAAACAACTTCTTTTTCTAGACAACAAGCCAATTATTGCTCACACTCTTCAGGTTTTTGAGGACTGCAAGGCAGTGGACGGTGTTTACCTTGTAGTAAACCAGAAGGATCTTCCTGTCGTACAGGAAGAGATACTTGAAACATACCGATTCAACAAGGTTAGGAAGCTCGTTATCGGGGGTCGGCTGCGGCAGGACTCCGTAAAGAACGGTCTTGAAGCAATTGAGCATCCTTGCGATATCGTTGTGATCCATGATGGCGCCCGCCCTTTTATTGCTCCGTCCTTTATAGAAAAAGGGATATTTCTCATGGAGATGTTCGATGCGATCATTCCCGCAATTCCAGTAAAAGATACCATAAAGGTTATATCGAAAGAAGGCTTTGTGGTCAAAACCCTTGAGCGAGACTCTCTGTGGCATGTTCAGACACCCCAGACTTTTAAATTTGATTTGATATCAAAGGCTTACAAGGATGGGATTTCGAAGAAACTCTGCGGATATGATGATGCCACCTTCCTGGAATTCTCCGGTAAAAAAGTAAAGGTGATCGAGGGCTCTTCGTACAACATAAAGATCACAACACCTGAAGATTTAGTAACAGCAAGAGGTATCCTCGCCCAGCTAAAAGGCAATACATGAGGATCGGTGTAGGTTATGATGTTCATCAGCTCGTTGAGGGGAGAAAACTTTTCCTTGGCGGCATAGAAATACCCTTTCATAAAGGCCTGTTAGGCCATTCAGACGGGGATGTGCTCATCCATTCTATTTGCGATGCTATACTTGGCGCGATCTGTGAAGGGGACATTGGAACCCATTTCCCAGACAGCGATAATTCAATAAAAGGAATTGAAAGTACTAAGATTCTTCTCCACGTGGCCGATCTCGTTCATAAAAAAGGTTACACTGTCGTCAATATTGATGCCGTCGTAGCTGCACAGGAACCAAAAATAGCCCCGATACGAGACGCCATGCGGAAGAATATTGCTACAATTATCGGTATTAGTGATGATCGAATCAGCATCAAGGGCAAAACCACCGAAGGACTCGGCTTTGTGGGAAGAAAAGAGGGCATTGAGGTATACGCCGTAGCGCTACTTGAAGAGGCAGGCGGTGCCCATGGCTAAGGTTCGCTTCGCTCCCAGTCCAACCGGCAATCTTCATGCTGGCAACCTCAGAACAGCAGTTCTCAACTATCTTTATGCAAGAAACCAGGGTGGTACCTTTACTCTCCGTATTGAAGACACTGACATGGAACGGTCGGAAACTCTGTATGAGACTTCAATCATGGACGATTTGAAATGGCTCGGCATTACCTGGGATGATGGCCCATACAGACAATCTGAAAGAACCGACCTTTACCGGGGCTATGCGAAAATCCTTCTCGAAAAGGGTTTCGCATATAAATGCTTCTGCCCAAAGGAAAAGCTTGAGGATGCACGGCAAGCGTCCTTGGATAAGGGCGAGCCTCCCCGGTACGATGGCAAATGCAGGAATCTCTCTCAGGAAGAGCTGGAAAAATTTGAACGGGAAAGCAGGCCATACGTAGTAAGGTTCAAGCCGCTCAGAAAGGCTATCATATTCAAGGATGGAATCAGGGGACAAATCCAGTTCCCACCTGACCATGTTGATGACTTTATCATTTTAAAACAGGAACTTACGCCATCATATAACTTTGCGGCAGCAATAGATGACATGACTATGGGAATCACCCATGTTATCAGGGGCGGCGACCACATATCGAACACACCAAAACAGATCATGCTTTTTGAGGCCCTTGGGAAAAAACCGCCGAAGTACGCACACCACTCTCTTCTTGTGGGAAACGACAAGAAACCGTTAAGCAAGCGTCATGGCGCTACAAGGATAACTGAATTTCGTGACATGGGCATCCTGAATGCTGCCATTATAAACTATATCGGAATCCTTGGCAGAGGCGTCGTGAAAGAAGTCATGAATGAAGACGAGCTCGCGCGTACCTTTACCCTGAAATCGCTCTCGGGCTCTGATTCAGTATTCGATATGGAAAAACTCCTCTGGTTCAACAAAGAGCACATACGAAAAATGACTGTCGAGAAACTCCTTGCGATAACCGGATTAAGCCCGGCATACTCAGAGAAGGTACTCCTTTTGCGGGAGAATGCGAAAACACTTGTAGAAATGAAGGAACTCCTCGGCATCTTTGAAGGTACAGAAATTGCGAGTAACGGTTTAAACTATCTTGCGAATGCCTCAGAACCACATGCAGTAGGAAAGGTGGTAAAGGAGGCTCTTGAAGATGGCAACGAGGTTAGCTTCGAAGAGATTTTAGAAAAAGTGGTCCACACAGTAGATGCACCCAAGAAAGAACTTTTTTTAACCCTCAGGATTTTAATTACGGGTAGAACCGACGGCCCCCCCTTGAAAGACATATTTCCCCTTATCCCCAGGGTCCATATCCTCGAGAGGTTACGATGGTTAGATCAGAGACTTTCATCTCAATAAAAAAGGTTTTTCGGAGCTTTCCCCTCAAAACACAGCTCCTTCTAATACTGCTTTTCCTCCTCCTTATATCCATAAGTTCTCTCACGATAATCTACTCGCGATCTGAAGAAATGCTGCTGGATAAGGTGAGCGACAATATCGAAGACATTACAAAGGCAATTCAAATCAGCGTTGAAGAACTTACCTATCGTGGTGACAGCGGGGCAAGGTTAAAAGGTTATGTTGACATGCTCAACAAGAAGGGAATCAAGGAAATCTCCATAATGAGCGATACCGCTGAAGTTATTGCCAGTTCCGATCCAAAGAGAATAGGGACCAAAGAAAAACTGGGCGAGAAAAAGAGCAAAAAAAAGGATTTTATGATCACTGCCCGCCTCGGTGATGAAAATAAAACTGAGAGCCAACGACTGTATAACATTATTATGCCCGTCCAAATTAAGGGTCAAAACATCGGGTATATCCTCATCAGCATGGTCCTCGATGATTACAAGGCTCTTTCGCAGAAAAACCATTTGAAAAGGATCCTGAGCACCCTCTTTGTTTTCGCCATCGGCATCATATTCAGCCTTCTCATTGCAGAAAAATACACGGAACCCATCAAGAGGATTGCCGATGCAAGCAAGAAAATTGCCGAGGGTAAGCTTGTCAAGATCAAGGGAAGCAGCCGTAAAGACGAGATTGGCGTTCTCATAAGAAGTTACAATGACATGGTAGAAAAGCTCGCCGAGCGGATGGAACTGGAGGAAAAGTTGAAGAAGTCAGAGCAACTCTCCCTCATCGGGCAGCTTTCTTCTGGTATAGCACACGAAATCAGGAACCCTCTTAATTTCCTTTCTTTATCGATAGGACACATTAAAGAGCGGATTCTCGAAGAAGAGATTCATGACAAGGATGATCTATCGAAGCACCTGGATGATCTTATAAAAGAAATACATAAGGTTAATGAACTGATACACAACTTCCTTTTTCTTGGAAAGCCTATAACTCTCAGAAAGGAGTGGGTTATGCCGGGAACCATGATTAATGAGGTTTTGTACATTCTAAAAGACAAAATAAGAAAAGATATAGATATAAAGCTGAACTGTGATAACGGGCAGCCAGTGTACTGCGATAGCGAATACATACGTCTGTGCATCATGAATCTCCTTATGAACGCCGTTCAGGCCATAGAAGACAGCGGAGAAATAGCTATAAGCTGCGGCAAGGACAACGGTTTCTCTTTTATCTCTGTAGGTGACACAGGTGCAGGCATAAGCGATGAAGACAAAGCCAAGGTTTTTGAGCCGTATTATTCAACCAAAAAGTTCGGGATAGGTCTTGGCCTCGCAATCAGCAAACGTTTTGTGGAGGAACATGGGGGCTCTATTGTTATCGAAAGCGAGATTGGAAAAGGAACAACAATGCAACTAAGGATTCCAGATCATGAGGCATGATAAAGGCAGCATCTTGGTAGTAGAGGATGACAGGTATCAAAGGGAGATCATAAAGACTATTCTGGCCAAGGAAGGTTTCTATGTAGAAACGGCGGATACGGGCAAAAAGGCAATTGAGGTGCTAAAAAACGGTACGTTTGACGTGATCCTCACTGACCTCCGTCTTCCTGACATTGATGGTACTGAGGTTTTGAAAGAGGTTAAGGCGTTCAATCGCCTCAGTCACGTTATTATCATAACCGCCTACGGTTCTATCCCTTCGGCAATAGAAGCAACAAAGCTCGGGGCATTTTACTACCTTGAAAAACCCTTTGAAAAGGATCAGCTACTCCTTGTTATCAACAATGCAGTCAGCCAGGTAAAGCTTCTCAAAGACAACATTATGCTGAAAGATCAGCTTGCAGACAGGTTCCATCTGGATAACATCACTGGTGTCCACGGTCGGATGGAAGAGCTTTTTAAAGTTGTGAGAAAAGTTGCCCCAACCAACTCAACAGTCCTTATTTACGGTGAGAGTGGCACAGGAAAAGAGCTTTTTGCGAAAAGCATTCATTACAACAGCCCAAGAAAGAACAAACCTTTTTTTGCCATCAACTGCGCCGCCATACCTGAAACGCTTCTGGAAAGCGAGCTTTTCGGTTATGAAAAGGGGGCTTTTACCGGTGCCCTTGCGAGGCATACAGGCCTTTTTGAGCAGGCAAACGGGAGCACCCTCTTCCTCGATGAAATTGGCGATCTCACTCTCGGCACCCAGGCAAAGCTTTTGCGGGTCATCCAAGAGAGAGAGCTGAGAAGGATTGGGGGAAAGGAAAATATTAAGCTTGATGTGAGGATCATCACCGCCACAAATAAAAACCTTGATCAGGAAATGTCAGCCGGAAAATTCCGTCAGGACCTCTATTACAGGCTGAATGTCATTGCCTTCACCATACCCCCTCTCAGGGAGAGAATAACCGACGTTCCTCTTCTGGTTGAACATTTTATCAGACGGCTCAATGATTCACATGGAAATAAGAAAGGGGTATCGCAGGAGGTTTTGAATGTGCTTTTGTTGTATTCATGGCCGGGAAACGTTCGTCAGCTTGAGTCTGTAATTGAGCGAGCCTATGTAATGTGCGAGAATGAAATCATCGGTATAGAACACATCCCTGAGGAAGTGAAGCACTCTCCGATTACAAGTCCTGCCATGAGAGAGCTCCAAATCAATTTCGATTCTCTCATTGATGCAAAGCTAACCGGTGCCGAGTATCGCCTCTACCTCTATCTTTCAAAGCTCGACCCCCTCGACGAGGATTCTCATCAGATGATGGAACCTAAGTCGATCATTGAACGACTCGGCATCAACAGGGATACGTTCTTTGTTGGTATTGCAAAACTGAAAGAGCTTGGCCTCTTTGATTTCAAAGCTAAGGCAAGCCAGGCCAAAATAATTTCTTCAGGTAAATCCCAAAAAAGAAACCTGTAGGAAATGCAAATGCAAATATTCTTCACAATGAAATTAATTCAAATCTCTACAGGAGGTAACAAGGTTATGAAGAAAGTATTCATGGTTGTTCTCACAGTATTGATCGGTGCAGCATTCGTCACAACAGCGTTTGCCCAGGCAAAGCCTGAGGGAAAACCGGCTGACAAGCCGGCTGCTGCTGCCTCAGAAAAAGCTCAGGCTCCTGAGAAAAAGGCTGCACCGAAAGCAAAGACCTTTAAGGGTGAGTTTATTAGCATGGATGCGGCAGCCAAGACAATCGTGGCAAAGGATGCGAAGGGCGAAATGACCTTTGACATAGCCGGCGTAAAGAAAATGGCAGAATTCAAGGCTGGCGACAAAGTTATGGTTGCTTATACAGAGAAAGACGGCAAAATGGTAGCAAAGGCTGTGGCAAAACAGGCGGCTAAGAAGTAACGCAGAATGAGCAAACATCTCGTAAACCTTCTACCGTATCTAGTATTTCGTATTTCGTAAAAAAGACCAGATACGCCACACAAACCACATTACGGCCTTTTGATCCACGATATGCGATATGCGAACGACGATATGCACCTTAACTGTCTCTCTCTTTAAATATTTACCGGGTCCGCTTCTACCCTTATTCCCGGATAATCACTGACAGTTGTAAGGAAATCATATAATTGATTTTCATCGCCCTTCAGGATCATTCTCCATCGGTATTTTTTTCTTCTTTGCATGAGAGGGCCTGTAATGTGCTGCGTAATACCGTATTTATCTGCTGTTATTTTGATTTTCTCGACAAGCTTTATTCCTGCAAGCTCTTTTTCCTTCTCAATTTCCAACAAAAAAATCCTTACAAAAGGCGGAAATTGAGCATTTTTTCTTTTTTCAAGCTCTGCATTGCAGAACTTTTTTACATCAAGGAATGCCTTGAGATCTGCCTTCTTTTTTCTGACCATCACCGCATAGATCTCGTCTGGCTCAAGAACATCCACAAGATTTGAAAGGATGTGAAACATTTTCTCTTCAGCGCGGTACCCACCTATTCTCTTCAACTCCTCCCATTCAATCATCACAAGTTTATCTACCTTCAGTCCATAAGGCTTCGTGAGGGCTTGGGTGCCAACAACAAAGGCTGGTTCGCTGAGACTCAGCTTTGTAAACGCTTCCTTGTTTTCATAAAGACTTTCCCCGATTGCCGAAATTATTGTAACACCCGGAAACACTTCTTGTAATGTTCGTTCAAGGTATTCAACTCCCACATTTGAAAACTGGATGAGCCTGCTTCCACACTGGCGGCAACGGGATTCATAGGAAAACGTCCCGCCACAGCTGGCGCACGAAAGGAGGTCTTTTTGTTTTTGATAACTCAGGCTGTCCCCACATGCCGGGCAAAGAAAGAGGCTTTTACAATCAAGGCACTTGATCTGGGAACTGTAATCCTTCCTTGGTGTGTAAATGGCTACCTTCTCCTTGCCCTCAACCGCTCTTGACAACAATGTTGTTAACTCTTCGGGCAGTCTCCCTAAAGTCGATATCCCTTTTTCGGAAATAATCTCGAAGCATGGTTCTTCTGCGGGATAAGCCTTTTCGATGATGCGTAACTCACCATTTATTGCTCTCTTATAAACCTCAAGTGGAGGAGAGACGCTTCCCAGAACAAT
>JAEAMF010002523.1_pt1 | contig 10326 bp, 4 predicted proteins | sample 8958721 | NCBI WGS metagenome assembly JAEAMF01 (sample SAMN16933255, study PRJNA681124) | bioreactor sludge metagenome | isolation source: anaerobic bioreactor treating anionic surfactant - SDBS | place: India: Bengaluru | collected 2019-02-28 | reverse complement strand
CATATTCACCTAATCTCGGGACTGATAAAGACGGGTACATGTGTAATTATCCCGGAGATGATTATGTCGATATTCTGGGATATGACGGATATCAGTTTGGAGAAGGTGCTGCCAGGGATACATACCTTAAGGCAATAAAGAGTGATATGGCCATGCTGAAGGAGCTGGGCATCAAGCATAATAAACTGATTGCTGTTACGGAGACCGGGTACGAGGCAATTCCCGACAAGGATTGGTGGACAAAGACTCTTATGAATGGTGTAAAAGGATCTGGTATATGCTATCTGCTTGTGTGGAGAAATGCTCATAACCAGAAGAGACACTACTATGCCCCATTCCCGGGGGAGCACTCTGCAGAAGATTTTCTGAAGTTCTATGACTTGCCGGAGATTCTGTTTTTAAATGACCTGAAATAGCAGCGAACTGTTGAGATAAAAATATTTGGGTTATATTTGGGCTCATTTAACTCAAAATATTTCCCGGATGAAAAGATTCACGGCGGCGTATTTTCTGTACGCCATTCTATTTGCCGGCATGATATGTACAACCATTTCAGCGGCCGGCCAGCTTGATGAGAGCAAAAATCCCTCGTTTAAGAATCCGATAGTTTTCGGTAACAACCGCATAACATTGATAACTCCGACTCTTTTCAGACTGGAGTATGCAGAGGAGGGGAAATTCCTGGATTCTGCCACAATGTTTGCCTACACAAGAGAGAATTTGTTGACAGACTTTAAGGTCGTGAAACTTGAAGGAAACAAGTATCAGATTGAGACATCATGCCTTAGAATGATATATGAAAACGACGGATTCCCGTTCGGAATTCACAACTTCACGGCATATTTCAAATTGAAGGGAGAGGAGAAGAAATTTACCATTCGCAACATTCATAAGAACAATCTCGGTGGAGCAATATCAACCCTCGACAGGGTGGATAAGAGAGTGCCTCTCAATGAAGGTCTTCTGAGCAAAGACGGCTGGTACATAATAAACGACACGGGAAAAGAGATACTTGTAAACAACTGGATAGCGCAGCGGGACAAATCACATGTCCAGGACCTCTACTGTTTCGTTTACGGTAATGACTACAAAGCCGCACTTATGGATCTGGGAGCGATATCAGGGCATGCGCCAATGACCCGTAAGTATGTCCACGGAGTCTGGTACTGCAGGTACTGGCCATATACTGCAAATGAGTTTGAACAGATAGTCCGGGAGTATAAAGAGAACGATTTCCCGTTGGATAATCTCGTTTTTGACATGGACTGGCATACAGTTGATGCAAAAGTAGGTACAGGTCATGCGAGCAACCGTGGCTGGACCGGCTATACATGGAATAAAACACTGATTCCAGACCCGCAGGGGCTGGTCGGGAAGCTCAAAGCTGACAAGATTCATGTCTCACTTAACGAACACCCGCATGACGGCATAAGACCCAATGAGAGTATGTATGCCGATTTTATGAAGGCTATGGGAAGAGAGCCGAACGGGGAGACAATACTGTTTGACGCTTCTGATAAGAGATATATGGAGAATTTCCTTAAATATGCACATAAGGAGAGTTGGGATATGGGTGTGGCATTCTGGTGGCTTGACTGGCAACAGGATTATCTTTATCCGTTTGTCAGAGGGACAAACATGAATCACCTCACATGGCTTAACAAACTTTACTATGATGAGTCACAAAGAGATGGTATGAGAGGTGCCGGATACAGCAGATGGGCAGGTTGGGGTGATCACAGGCATCCGATTCAGTTTTCAGGAGACCTTCATGCAAACTGGGAAACGCTTGCTTTTGAGATTGAGCTTACCGCCACAAGCGGAAATGCCGGCTGCTACTTCTGGGCACATGATATAGGTGGTTTTTATGGAGGTGATAATCCGGAGATGATGACACGCTGGACCCAGTTCGGGGCATTGAGTTCATCTCTCAGGGTGCATTCACAGAGAGCTGCAAATCTGGACCGCAGACCATGGATATGGGGAGAGCAGGCTAAGAATGCAACCAGGATTGCATACCATTTCCGTTCGCAGATAATGCCATATCTGTACACATCAATCTGGCAGACACATAAGACTATGATTCCTCTCAACAGGGCTATGTATATAGATTACAATAATTCTGAGCAGGCATATGAGAATCCTCAGCAATTCATGTTCGGAGACCTTCTTTTGGCAGCCCCGATTGCAAGTGCGGGAGAGGGAAAGGACCTTGTTGCGTCACAGAAAGTGTGGTTCCCTGAAGGTGACAGGTGGTTTGATTTTTTTGATGCAACCGAATATAAAGGAGGCACAGAAGCGGTAGTGAAGAAAGATATATACTCATTCCCGCTCTTTGTCAAGGGTGGCTGGATTTTACCTATGCAACCCTACACAATGAGACCTGCATCCACGCCTCTTTCAAATCTGGTATTAAGAGTATATCCCGGAGAGGATGGGGCTGACAATACCTACACCCTTTACGAGGATGACGGGGAGAGCCTTGAATATACTAACGGCAAATTTGCAACAACTCAATTACGATATAAAAGGACGGGAAATATTGTCAGCCTGACGGTTTCTCCGGCAAATGGCGAGTACAAAGGTCAGCCGAAGGAACGCTCCTACACATTTGAGCTACCGGCTATTACTAAAGTGAAGAGTGTAATAGTGAAGAGTGAAATAGTGAAAAGTGAAAAAGTGAAAAGCGAAAAGGTGAAAAGTGAAATAGTGAAAAGTGAAAAGTTCGAGTCTCAATTTGACCAGATTACCAAAATGCTAAAAATTGAAGTGAAATCGCAATCAGTAGAAGAGGCTGTCTATGTGGAAATTGTATTGGAGTAGTGAAAAATTATAAAAAAAAATGTAACAGATTATTTGCTTCTTCAAAAGATATATTTCTATCTTTGCAACGTATGAAAACAATGTTTACACAGAATTGGTGGTGGCACAGTACAGAAATGGCTGTGAGCACTGCTTTTTGTGTATAGTTAGGATTTAACCCGATATATATATATAATGGCCCGACGCTCACCCGTCGGGCTTTTTTTTTAATATCAATTCAAAAACAGTTAATCTAATCAGTGATGAAGACACCAAAAATGATCATGCTGCCGGAGAACGAAATGCCGAGACAATGGTATAACATTGTTGCCGACATGCCGGTACAACCGCAACCAATGTTGAACCCACAGACCAGAAAACCTCTGCTCCCTGAAGAGATGGAGGGTTTATTTGCAAAGGGTCTGGTTGAACAGGAGTTTTCTCAGAAACGATGGCATGATATCCCTGATGAGGTTAGAGAGTTGTATAAAAGCTACAGGCCGACCCCGCTTGTAAGAGCCTACGCTCTTGAGAAAGCACTGGACACACCCGCAAGAATATATTACAAGAACGAAAGTGTCAGTCCGGTAGGATCTCACAAGCTTAACTCGGCTTTACCTCAGGCGTATTATAACCATATTCAGGGAATCACCAGTATAACAACTGAGACAGGTGCCGGTCAATGGGGCTCCGCAATGAGTATTGCTTGCAGGCATTTCGGACTAAAACTGGAGGTCTTTATGGTCAAAAACAGCTATAATGCCAAACCATACCGTAAGGTTGTGATGAAGACCTACGGGGCGGATGTTTATGCTTCACCTTGTGAGCTGACTCAGTACGGGAAAAAGGTTTTGTCAGAAGATCCGACAAACGGAGGAAGCCTGGGAATAGCCATATCTGAAGCGGTAGAGAGAGCCGTGACACAGCCAAACACCAGATATACTTTAGGCAGTGTACTGAGCCACGTTTTAATGCACCAGACAATCATCGGTCTAGAGGCTGAGAAGCAGATGGAGATGGCAGGAGAGTATCCTGACAAGGTGATTGCATGTTTCGGAGGTGGCTCGAATTTCTCTGGAATATCCTTCCCATTCCTCAGACACAAATTTACTGAGGGGCGTAATGTGAAACTTATTGCGGCTGAGCCGGCAGCATGTCCGAAGCTCACCAAGGGCAAGCTTGAATATGATTTTGGCGATACTGCGGGGATGACACCGCTGATTCCGATGTACACACTTGGCCATGATTTCCAACCCGAGCAGATACATGCTGCCGGCCTTCGTTACCACGGCGGCGGAAGAATCGTTAGCCAGCTCAAACAGGACGGATATCTTGACAGTTGCGCCATTGAGCAAAAGGAGGCCTTTGATGCAGGAATACTCTTCGCCAGAAGTGAGGGTATTATTCCGGCACCCGAGTCTACACATGCAATTGCTGCAACAATAAGAGAGGCTTTAAAAGCAAAAGAGAGCGGAAAGAGTGAGGTGATACTCTTTAACCTCTCCGGCCACGGATTCCTCGATCTCGGAGCTTATGAGCAGTATGTTTAGTGAAGAGTGAAAAGTGAAGAGTGCTTTGGCGTGGTTTGAGGTAAGTGCTTGATTTTGAAGTGTTCTAAAAAAGATTTTTATGTTTCAAAAAGTCAATATTTATATAACTGTCATTGAGGCACTTACCTTAAACTGCGCCAAAGTCGAAAACTCTGCGTCTTTGAGGCATACGACTTCAAAGCGACAAGGGAAAAGCAAAAACCCCGAAAATCTGTTTAAGACTTTCGGGGTTAATTATTTTGATGTCATTAAGGTGCTCGCATCAAACCGCACCAAAGTCGCTATTTCCTTTTAGGAGAACCATTCACAAGTACTGGCTTTGCAAGAGCCTTGCTCTTGTCAAATGTAATCATACCACCCTTTGTAGGAGGAGTGTATTGCATTACATCCTTGCTCTGGAAATCAGTGAACGAATATGTTCCTCCCGAGCGCGACATGATTCGTTTCACTATCTGCTCGCGGCTTGGGGCATTGTAATAACGAATGTTGCTTATCATACAGCTTGTGCTCTCCGGTCTCCAGACTCCATGACCGTAATAATATGCACCCTCGTACGCTCCGACATAGGAGTATCCTGTAAGTCCTACAAAATGTTTCCACCTTACTGTGGCAAGATCGTTAGTGAAGTCAATGTTCCCGAAGAATCCGAGAGCCTGCCAGGTCTGAGCGGAGAGTTTTTCGTCGGCAGGAATAGTTTCCGTATCATAATTCACATACTCGTCAGCCAGTCCCCCAAAGCCATGTCCGCCTGCTTCATGCTGAACTACGCCGCGGAAATCGTAAGGGTATGAACTACTTGACATAGGACATAGAGCGATTGCCTCTCCTGAGGACCACATCCAGCAAGTACCGCCGTAACGAGTGCTATTAGGAACAACAGCTATTAGAGTCTCCCTAAGGTTAACACCCGGTACTGACTCTGCATAGTCAAAGCAGGCATCATTGTCTGCACTCATGCTGGTGCTGGACCCTGCACCGGTATATTTGACACCTAATGCGGTGTTCTTTGTTGTCAGCAGGTTGCTGCATCCGCTTTCCTGGGAGTATGCATATACAACATGAACGTCAAAGTAATTTTTGTATGTTGTATAAGGTTCTATATCAAAAAAGTGTGTTATAGCCTGATCCATCACCTGGTCGTACTCTCCCGATACAATCTCGTCAAGTACGAAGCCGTCAGCAACAAAGACCACATCAATTCCGTTGCCTAAAGTGTGGGTCTGTCGGGTCTCATAGTCCTTGTCGGCATATTTGTTTGTGTATTGTGTTACCTCCAGGGTGTCTTTATTTCCCGAACCGGTAACCTTAAATATTATTTTTCCGGTCCTTACTGAGGATCCTTCAGCAGTATTGGCAGCAAACTCCAGGTTGACAGTTTCATTGCCTGCAGCTCCGTTGACAGATGTGGAAATCCAGTCAGGACGGCTGTAAACTGTCCATGGTGAAGTAGATGTCACAGTGACACTTCCGGTTGATGCCTTGCCTATTGTTTTAATGGATGTAGTGCTGAGGACTACTGAAGCATCAGGATCAGTACCAGTCTCAAACATACGTTTGAAAAAGGTATAACCCCATCCTGTAGTGCTTTCATAAAGTGAAAGCTTTCCTTTTGGTACCTCAAGGTCTGCATTGTCATTTATATCCAGGAAGACGTTATTTATCTCAAATGGATTAGTTAGCATGCTTTTTACGTAGTCCAGGAGCGGGCAGTTACTGAAGGCATAGCCTCCAATGGTGTTTACACTGGCAGGAATTGTAATTTCTGTTATTTTAGAGCATCCCGAGAAGGCGTATTGGCCAATCGAAGTCAGTGCTACAGGAAGATCTATCCCCTCCAGGTTTGTGCAACCATAGAATGCCTCTGCACCGATGGATTCGACACTTGAAGGCATTATAAATGATTTTAGAGTTCTTACTGCCGGTGATATGGTCTTGAAAGCTTCACCCGGGATATTGTTATTCTCAATAGTGGCCTCACTGAGATCCAGCTCTTCCAGAACAGGAAGTGAGTCTCTGAAAAATATAAAGTCGGCTGCTTTTACAAATCCCTCTATCTTCAGTTTCTTCAATGTTGCCCTGTCAGTTTCTGGAACAAGAGATCCTGCAGTCTGAGATTGGTTAATGTGTATGAACCCGCCATCATAGGCAGATTGCTTTATGTCAATTGTGTCAGCCCCACTGGCATTTTTAGCAGTAAAGATGATCTTTCCAAGACGGTCTGAGGTGGTTGTATTTGGAGTTATTACAAAGCTGTATTGTTTAGAGTTGAAACTCTTTGTTGCAAGCTGTGTAATCCACCCTGTTCCGTTTATTATTGAGACATCAAACTCGACATTGGTGAAGAGAGTAAAGTTGCAAGTTCCTCCTGCTTTTGGAACATAGAATTTATCTTCGCTGGAGAGCAGTACTCCTGTTTTAGCTTGAGTAACAGTAACAGTATCTGCAAGAGAGCTGCCTTTGTCCTTAAAGACAATTTTTCCTACCCTCTCTTCAAGCGAATTGTTCGCACTAACGCTAAACTCATGAGTGTAATTATTCAGGGATTTTGTAGTTATTTCGCTTATCCATGATGAACCCTCGGCTATAATTGTCTCATAGCTGACACTAGAGCTGAGCTGTACTGAGAATGTCCCTCCCTCATTGTTCATTGTCTGATTTTTGTTTGAAAGGACAATGGCTCTGTACTGCGCCTGATTGACTGTAAGGGTGTCGGCCAGCGTGCTGTTTTTGTCTTTGAATATGATTTGTGAGCTCCTCTGATCGTAAGTTGTGTTGGCTGCCACGTTGAACTGATAGTTGTATGTGGTGAGCCCTTTTGTATTGAGTTGTGTCAACCAGCTGATACCGGCCGGGAGAATTATGTCGTATGAAACATTGGATTTCAATTCTACATCTATTATTCCACCTGCTGCCTCAATATCGACACGGTTATCAGTAAGTATCAATCCATCCTTCTGTGCCTGGCTGATGACAAGAGTGTCTGCAAGAGCTGAATTTTTGTCTTTAAAGATTATGCTCATGCTCCTTTGATCGTATGTGTTGTTGACCGAAACAGCAAAGTCGTGTGTATAGAGAGTAAGTGCTTTGCTGTCAACTTTTGTAACCCAGCTTACTCCTTGTTCCATGATTATATCATATGTAACATTTGATCTCAGCTCTACTGATACAACGCCTCCTTCACTGCCCAGGCTGGCTGTTTTTGCGCCCAGGATCAGCCCTTTTTTTGCTGTCTGATGAACCACAAGAGTGTCTGCAAGGGTTGTCTGTTTGTCTTTGAATATAACATAACCAGTCCTGTCATCATAAGTTTCGTTCTTTGCAACAGTCAGAGTGTGGTTGTATGTTTGAAGTCCCTTTGTAGTCATTGGGGTTATCCACTCTGCGGTGGCTGTCGGAATAATCATCTCATATTCCACATTAGCCCTGAGTTCTACTGTTATATTGTCTCCGGCGGTTCCTACAGAGACATCGGGGTTGGAAATAATTATCCCGTTAAGCTTTGCCTGATTGATCGTAAGTGTATCCGAAACGAAGCTGTTCTTGTCTTTGAAAACTATTACGGCAGAGCGGGGATCGTAATCCTTATTCGCGGCTATCAGGAAATTGTGTGTGTAGGTGTCGAAGGTTTTGGATTTAACCTCAGTTATCCAGTTTACGTCCGATGGGATAATAACATCATAGGTTATGTTACTTCTAAGGGTAACGGCGATTGTGTGGGCGGTATAGTCCAGATTCTCAGTGCTTTTTGTGAGAATAAGGGCATCATCTTGTTTTTGTGTTACAACTATTGTGCTGGAAAGTGGGCCGCCTACTATGGTAAGTGTTGTAGAACGCTCTAATTTAGTAGTATTTGCAGAGACTCTGATCCCTACACTTGCGCTACCGTCTCCGGAGTTTTGGGTTACTGTACACCAGTCTGTCGTACCGGCTATGGTCCATTCGGTATTTGATGCAATTGAGAACATAGTTTCAGACTGTACGTCCGGTACAGTCAGTGTGGATATCGAAACAGATAATCTGGGGTCCGGTTTGCAACAAACAAGCGATATTATTGCAACTGTCAGGAGAGTAAGGCGTTTAATAGTTGTTTTCATATAAAGCGTATATAATTATACAAATATAATTTTTTGTATCTTTCCTTGGTTTATAATTATTAGCTTTGCCGCGATTTAAAAGGTGTCTCTTGAAAAATATGCTAAATGATAAGAGGTTTGCGGCAGGGATTTTAATATTTTTGCTTTTGCTCATCCTTGTGCTTTTAAGAGGGGTGATTGTTAAAAGTTATATTTCCGGAAAAGTAGAGAGTGCAGAGAAAAGGTACTCATTAGAGATAGATTACGACAAACTTGAGATGAACGGTATTGCAGGTCTGACATTGAAAGGCCTCTCTGTCCGTCAGGCCGGCCGGGATACGTTGATCGCCTCGGATCAGATAGATGTAAGAATTAATCCGTTTAAACTGCTTTTTTTTAAAATCGACACACGTAGTTTAAAAATTGAAAGACTTTCATTCAATTTTGTAAAGGAGGACTCCACCTCAAATTACGATTTTCTTTTCAAGGGAGCCAGGAGCATGGATACAACCGGAAGAAAGAGTGTCACAAGGCTCAATTACTCCCGAAACCTTGACAATCTTCTCTCTATGGTTTTCGGGATGCTTCCAAAAAATGCACTGATACATGAACTCTCTGTCAATTACAAATATGATGAGTACTATCTGAAGATAAACGTACCTGATTTCAATGTTTCTAAAGATGCGTTTACTGCAAAAATCTTCACAGAGGAGTGTGGACACTCTGAGCAGCTTGTGCTGGACGGGAAGCTTAATGACAGCAAACGGAATATCTCTGCTAAAATTTACAGTGGCGGGAATAAAAGCTTTTTCTCCATGCCGTTTATTAACTTCCGTTGGAGTGCGACTCTTCAGTTTGACACGCTTGCCTTTGATTTTTCCAGTTCAGAAAGGGATAATGGTGTAATAACCATTAACGGGAATTCGTCGGTTGCAGGTGTGGCATTTTATCATGAGAAGGTCTCTCCTGAAAACGTTCTTCTGAAGAGAGCTCACCTTGATTACAAAGTCAACATAGGCGAGGATTATATAGAGTTGGACTCTTCATCGGTCTTCAGAATAAACGATTTGACATTTTCCCCTTATTTCAGGGCTCAAAAGAGAGAAAAATGGAATCTGACGGCTTCTTTGAACAAACCGAAATTTCCGGCACAACAACTCTTCTCCTCTCTTCCTTCCGGGCTGTTCCACAACCTTGAAGGAATAGAGGTTTCAGGTGATATAGATTATCATTTCTTTTTGAATATTGACTTTGCCAATGTTGACAGCCTAAAGCTGGAATCGGTGATGCGTCCGGACCACTTCCGGATTGTAAAGTACGGAAAGACCGATTTGAGACGCATGAATGGTGAGTTTGAATATACGGCATACGAGAACGGGGTCCCGGTGCGCAGCTTTGCCGTTGGCCCTTCGAATCCGGGCTTCAGGAGGCTTGATCAGATATCTCCGATACTTCAGATGACTGTCATGCAGTCTGAGGACGGAGGGTTCTTCTACCACAATGGTTTTTTACCCGAGGCTATAAGGGAAGCTCTTGCCACTAATATCAAAGACAAACGTTTCAGGCGTGGTGGAAGTACCATAAGCATGCAGCTTGTAAAAAATGTTTTTCTGAGCAGACACAAGACACTTGCCCGCAAATTTGAAGAGATGCTCATAGTCTGGCTGATAGAGAACAACCGACTTTCGAGCAAGCAGAGGATGTTTGAGGTGTATTTGAACATTATAGAGTGGGGGCCTATGGTATATGGTGCAAATGAGGCCGCAAGGTTCTATTTCAATAAGGATGTGTCGGATCTTACAGTCAATGAGTCTATTTTTCTTGCCGGCATAATTCCTTCGCCCAAGAGGGCTCTTAATAACTTTACTCCTGACGGGCAACTGATTCCGGAGCGACTGGAT
>JAEAMF010002520.1_pt1 | contig 10329 bp, 10 predicted proteins | sample 8958721 | NCBI WGS metagenome assembly JAEAMF01 (sample SAMN16933255, study PRJNA681124) | bioreactor sludge metagenome | isolation source: anaerobic bioreactor treating anionic surfactant - SDBS | place: India: Bengaluru | collected 2019-02-28 | reverse complement strand
TCCTGCTCCGCGCGCTCGCGCAACTGTGCGCGCAGGGTGGCGACATCGTGCGGCAAGAAGTAGGCGACCACGGCGAAAAAGATGGCGCACAGCACCCAGGTCGAGATGCAGATGAGCAGGATCGCATTGTGCAGGGAGGAGCGCACCGCGATCAGGCCCGCCATCAACGGCGCCAGAGCCGCGCCGGCCGACTCGATAAAGTACTGCACCGCCATGGCCGTGCTGCGCACTTCGGGCAGGGAGACGTCATGCGTGATGGAGATCACGTTGGGTGCGGCAAAGGGCATAAATAGCGCCGTGAGGCACAGCAGGATCATGAACAGGCCCTGGTTCTCCATGGGTACATTCATGGTAAACCAGAGCAGGATGGCGCCGAGCAGCACGGCGACCATGCCCAGCAGCGCCCGTCCGCGCGGCGTCTTCTTGAAAGCCCAGTCGCCCAGCGCTCCCCCGATGTAGTAGCCGGCCGACAGCACCAGCACGGCCGCGGCCATGGTGGTGAATACGGCACCGCTGGAGTAGTGGCGCTCCGTCTCCAGATAGCGGAAGAACCAGGAGGTGATGGTGTTCCAGGGGAACACGCCGAAAAAGCCCTGCACAAAGAGCACCAGCAGGCTGCGCTTCTTGAACAGGCCCAGGGCGGTTTTCATGTCGAATTTGTACGAGCCCATCTGCTCAAGGTCGCATAGCTCCGGCTCGCATTTGCCGCGCGGTGCTTCCCGCACACCGAAAAGAATGACCGCCGAGAGCAGAACGCCCAGCCCGCCGGTGAGGTAGTAGATGCCACGCCAGCCCAGCGAGCCGCTGAGAAACAGCCCCAGCAGCATGCCCAGCATGTAGCCAAACGGCTGAGCCATCTGCAGCAGCCCGTAGATCTTGCCCCGCATGCCCGGCTCGAAATAGTCGGACATCAGGCTGAACAGCCCGGGGTAGCTCGAGTCGTCAATGCCGGTCGTGGCGCGGGTGGCCAGGAAGGTGCCGTATGTGGGGGCGATGGCGCTGAGCCAGGTCGTCGAGCCCCACAGGAACGAGGCCAGGGCCAGCAGCTTGGAGCGCGCGTAGCGGTCGTAGAGGTAGCCCCAGATGGGATAGGCAATGGCGCCCACGATCAGCGCGCCGGTGGTCACAGCGCCCATCTGCGCTTCGTTGATGTTGAACGCTTCCATGATCGGCGTCGTCAGCGGGCCGATCAGCAGCTTGTCGCACTGGTGAAGGAGCATGAACGCGAAGAAGGTAGCTACGACGAACCAGCGATACTTGGACGGTGACCTCATCCTTGCCTCCTCATTGAGATGTGCGGATTCTACGTCCCGGCAGAGACCGCCGGCGCTCCGGTTACGGCTGTGACGGATCGTGCGTTGAGGGCCCGGCCTGCTCTGGTCAAGCCGTGCTCCGATTATAGCGCCCGGTGGCGCCAGCAGCAAACCTATCCGTAGCGCTCTTCCGTCCAGGGATCACGGTGGTTGTGGTAGCCGTGCATCTCCCAGAAGCCGGGCCGGTCCTCAGCCGTAAACTCGATTCCGGTGACCCACTTGGCGCTCTTCCAGAAGTACAGGCGGGGCACGACCAACCGCACCGGGCCGCCGTGCTCGGGCGTGATCGGCTCAAAATGGTGCTCCTCTTGCAGAGGGTCGCGGTGGCGCGGAGCCAGGGCAATCCCGCTGCGCAGTGGGTCGTGCTGCAGGGCCAACAGTACGTCCGGCTGGAAGAAATCCGCCATGGTCAGGTTGGTGGTGAATCCCCCTGCGGCATGCACGGTGACGAACCCGGCCTCAGGCAACACCGTGGTGAGATCCTTGATCACGGCGGTGCTCACACCTTCCCAGAGGTTGTCCAGGCGCGACCAGGTCGTGACACAGTGGATATCGGAGTAGACCTTGACCCGCGGAAGAGTGGTGAACTCCGCATAGCTGAGTATCCGCTCCGGGTTCACCAGCCCCCAGATGTGCAAGGTCCACCTGGCGGGATCAAAACGCGGCACGGAGCCATAGTGCAGCACCGGCCAGCGGTCCACGAGCCGCTGCCCCGGCGGGGTGCGGTTCTTGCGCTGTGTGTCCGGGCTGATGATGACGTTTTTCTTGTCCATGCTATGCTCCTTCGTCATTGGGTACCCACACGCGGATCGCCGCCTCGCCGTTGAGCGGGCACTTGTTCTCGCAGGTGCCGCAGCCGATGCAGCGGTCGCGCACGACCTCCGGCAGCTTTACTGTCACGGTCTCGCCATCGCCATTGAGCACCTCGACCTGCTGCAGGACGATGGCCTTCTCCGGCACCGGGCACATCTCTTCGCAGACGATGCAGTCTCGATGGTCGGCCCAGGCGATGCAGCGGTTGTGGTCAATGTAGGCCCGGCCGATGACCCGGTGCCGTTTCTCCTCCAGGCTCAGCCGGGGGATGGCCTGTACCGGGCATACCTGGCCGCAGGCGTGGCACGAGTAATCACAGTAGCCGGTTCTCGGCACCAGCACCGGTGTCCACAGCCCCTCCAGGCCCGCCTCGGTCACGGCTGGCTGGATCGCGCTGGTCGGGCAGGCACGGCTGCACTCCCCGCAGCGGACGCACCTGGACAGAAGATCGTTTTCGCGCGCCCCCGGCGGGCGGATGAGACGCGGATGGTCGCGCTGGGAGAGGATATCGCTGCGGAAGAGGCTCACTCCGGCCAGGGCGGTGCCCATGGCCAGTACGGCCTTGCGCCGGCTCGGGTCGTAATGGCGCCAGCCGGCAAACGACCGGTGCGCCGGGAACTCGACCGCGCCCTGCGGGCAGGCACGGTAACAGAGTACGCACATCGTGCACTCGCCGGGATCGCTGGCAAAGCCCTTCTCGGGATCGATGGTTCCGGTCGGGCAGACGCGGGCGCAGGCCTGGCACTGGTTGCAGTGCGCGTTCACCTCGCGCCGCACGATCCCGACCTTGCTCAGAATGCCGAGCAGGCCGCCAAGGGGGCAGAGGTAGCGACACCAGAAGCGCGCTGCCACCAGGTTGAGGGCCACGATGCCGGCCAGAACCCCGGCATAGAGAAAGGTCATCCGGTAGAACGCCGGCTCGGGTGGCAGTACCTTGGGCCGCACGAGCGCATCAAAGGCGGACACCGCCGGGCGCAGGGGGGCAACCTGGTACAGGGCATGCTCGGCGACTGTGACGACCTGATCCACAGCCGGCCAGACGCTCGCCGATAGCGTGCGAAACAGGATGGTCAGCGGGTCCAGGACCATGAGCGTGAGGTTGCCCAGCAAGGCCGCGGCTAGGATCAGCAGGAGCAGCGCATACTTGGCCGCCCGCCAGCCCCCAGCCGGTGCTGGCCGTTTGCCGCGCCAGCGGCGCAGGGGGAACAGGTCAAGCAGCGTTCCCATCGGGCACAGCCAGCCGCACCACACGCGGCCCAGCGTCAGAGTCAGGGCGACGATTACCAGGGCCAGCGCCGATTCCGCCAGCAGGGTGCGGCTGCTCAGGGCATGCGCCAGCATGGCCAGAGGATCTAGGCGCATGGGCAGGTTCACCACCGTCCCCGGCCAGCCCCCGCGGCGCGACCACACAAACAGCGCGACAAAGACGAACAGGGCGATGTACTGCACGGCACGGCGCAGCATCACCCAACGCCGCGAAAGTGATGGCGAGACCTTCGGCCGTCGGGGTGTCCAACCCCGCGGGCTGCGGGCTTGGCTATGTGACAATGTTGATCTCCTCGACTTTGAGATTGGCCAGGTCGCTGCGGCCGAGCCCCATGGCGGCGCCGGCCCGCACATAAGCCAGGTCATCCGGCTGGAGCCCGAAGAGGGTGGCGGCGTACGAGTCGGCGGCCACAATGTCCGGGCTGGCGATGAGCGTGTTCAGGGTGGTTACATCGTCGAGATTGCCGCCGGTCGGGCCATTGGCGGTCAGGATGCGCACGGCGTCCACAATGGTGAGTGTCGGGCGGAAACGGCTGGTGATGTCCGCCAGCCGTTGCCCGATGTTGGAATGCATGCCACTGCGGTTGCGGATCAGGCCCATCAGGTTCTTCATGCCCAGTGTCAACCGTGCCAGGTTGTGGTGCTTGGCGATGGGCAGGTCAATCAACACGTCGGCCCGCAGCGCGTCTTCGTACATATCCCACTTTTTGAGGTCCAGACCCTGTGGAATCTCTGTGGAGACGAACTTGAAGCTGCTCATGATCTCCATCTGCCCGCCGGCCGCTTTCACCTGCTCCTCGATGCCACTGCGACGGTACGCTTCCTCCGGGCCGCCACCGAATGGCTGGTCCAGCACGCGCACCCGGCGCGCGCCGGCCTGCAGGCACGATCGAACCACCGCCGCCACCACCCACGGGTTCGTCGTGGCGGCGTACTCATAGGTGTGGTAGCCCACACAGATGTTCGGCTTGACGATGACGTCATCCCCGCGGCTCACGAACCGCTCCATCCCTCCCAGCGCCGCCAGCGCGCGGAGTACCAGCTCCTCCGGCTCGCCGTTGCGCGCCACGGCCAGGTGCGGGTATTCCGGCGCGGCGGCCACGGTGGGCACGAGCGTCGCCGTGGGCGGCACTGCGGCCGGTGATTGCGAAGTGGGGATGGCCACTCCGCCGGGCGTTGCAGTCGGATCCACTGGAACCGCCGGTGGCGGTGTGGCGGTTGGTACCGGGAGCGGCTGGTTGCCGCACGCGCTCAGCCAGGTTGTGGCCGCCGCTCCCAGCCCAAGCGCGGCCAGCCGGCGTAGAAACTCTCGTCGTGTCAGATTATCCATATCCCTATTGTACCTCAATTCGAAATAACCACTTGACCCAGTAGTCCCCCAGCTCAGAACCCACTGCCAGGCGGACGGGGTAGCCGTGTTCCACCGGCAAGGTCACCCCGTTCACCGTGTGCACCAGGAGGGTATCATCACGCAGAGCCTGCTCCAGCGGCAGCGTCCTGGTGTAGGGGTACTCGTCACCGTCGTAGAATTTGACGGTGGTGGCCTCGGGCTTGACCCCCGCCTCTTCCAGCACCGTCCTTAGCAGCGGCCCGGTCCACTCGGCCCAATCCACAAAGAACCCCGGGCACTCCAGCCTGAGCACCCGACTCATGGCGGGGTAGGCCATCAACTCGTCATAACTCAATGAAAGCGGGCGCTCCACCAGCCCGTCCACGACCAGGCGATAGGTAGCGATGTCCACCTCCACCGGCGTGCCGGTCAGCCCGAGCTTGTCCACTGGCGTCAGCGGAATGGCCGTTGGCGCAGCCGCAGGGCCCTCGGTCGGGGGCAGAGTGGGTGTCAATCCGGTTGTGGTGCAGCCCGCGATCAGCGCGGACAGAACAATCGTCAGCAGCAAGTGGCGGTATAGGGTTCGCATCTCAGTTCTCCTTGTCTATTCGTACAACTATACTCCGCTTTATCCATAATTATAGCACAGAGTCAAGGGGCAGGCAAATGGAGGCTTGAGATGGGCAGGGACACGACGTCGCCCAACGGGTCGTGAGATGCAGTCCTGCAAAGCACGCGGGATGCAGTCGCGATAGCGCACGCGATAGCGAAATGTCGCGCCCCTGCGAACGCGGATTGAATGCGCCCTGCGGCCCGGACAAGGCCAGCACGGTCACGGGAGTTGGCGGCCGGGAGGATCCACCGTATACTGTGCTTGCGCCATCCTGGCGCAGCGCTCGACGGGGGCTAGTTTTCGCGCTGTACTACGGCCGCTGCCATCACTCCCGGGCCGGCATGGCTGGAGAGAATGGCACCGGTCTCGGCGATAGGGATCTGCTCCTGAGGGAAGTGAAGCGCCTCGGCGAGCGTGCGGGCAAACCCGGGCGCTTCGGCACCCAGCCGGGTGTGGGCGACAATCACCGCCTCCGCCGGCAGATGCTTGGACAGCTCGTGGATGATCTGGCGCCAGCTCCTTTCGCGTGAACGTGCGGCGCCGATGGGCTTGATCTGGCCATCGACGATGCCGATTAGTGGCTTGATGTTGAGCACGCGGACCACGCGCTCGAGCAGGGGCATGACCTGGTCGGCACGGCCGCCGCGGCGCAGGTACTCGATGGTGTCCAGAGCGATGCAGAAGTGGGTGCGTGCGCGAACGCTCTCCAGCCTGGCCAGGATTTCCTCCAGGGTGTGGCCCTGGGAGGCCATCTGTGCGGCAGTGATGGCCTGATAGGCCTGAGCCAAAGAGAGGGACAGCGAGTCAAACACCGTCACCTGCCCGGGGAAGTTTTGCCCGGCAGCGTAGGCAGAGTTGAGCGTGCCGCTGTGTTTGCTGGTGACGCAGATGCACAACACGTGGTGGCCCCGGGCAGTCAGAGAGCGGAAGGCCTCCTCGTACAGCCCGGTAGGAGGCTGCGATGTGCCCGGGAACGGGGGTCCCTGGTGCACCTTGGTCCAGAACTCATCCAGGGCGAGCTGGCCATCCAGATAGGTCTGGGTGCCAAAGCTTACCACTAGGGGTACTACCGTTATGCCGAACTGCGCTTGCTGCGCCGGCGCGAGGTCCGCGGCGGTATCGGTTACGATGGCGATTTTGGGCATGATGTGTGTTCTCCTTGCTCAAATAACACGCTGGCGGGTTACGGGTTACGGACCGGGGATTGCGCATTGTGGAATGCGAGTCGCGAACCATGAACTACGGGTTGTGGCCGTGTAAGCGGAGGGTAACATGCCGGAATTGCCCGATCTCCAGGTCATTGCCGAGTTCCTGCAGCGTGAGGTGAGCGGCGCCCGGATCACCGCTGTGGAGGTGCTCAAACCCATCGTCGTGCGCAACCTGACCGGCGACGATCTGGCGGCGCGCCTCGCCGGGCAGTGCATCGCGTCCGTCTCGCGCCGGGGCAAGTTCCTCCTCTTTTCGCTGTCGTCGGGCGACTGGCTGGTGGTCAACCCTATGCTGGCTGGCCGCCTGCGCTACCATCGCTCCGGTGACAGGGTGCCGGGCAAGCCGTTCTGGGTTCTGCACCTGGCCAACGGCATGTGCTTGCGCTACAGTGACGCCGTGACCATGGGCAAGGTCTACCTCACGACAGAACTGGATGCCGTGCCCGGTTTCGCCCAACTGGGTCCGGAGGCTCTTGATACACAGGGTGAGGGCGCTCAATTGAATGCCCCCACATTGGACGCCCGGACCTTTGCCGCGCGCCTGCGCCGGCACCATGGCGAGGTCAAGGGCATTCTCACCGATCAGACCTTTGTAGCGGGCATCGGCAATGCCTACGCCGACGAAATTCTCTACTGTGCGCGGGTCTATCCGTTTCGCAAGAGATCCTCCCTCGACGCTGATGAGGTCCAGCGCATCTATGACTGTATGCAACATGTGCTGGATGGTGCGATCCGCGTCCTGCGTGAGCGGGTGGGCGCGGATATCCACGAGGAGATTCGCGACTTTTTGCAGGTCCATGGGCGCGGCGGCCAGCCCTGTCCCCGCTGCGGGGCTCCCATCTCCGAGATCAAGGCCCGCCAGCGCCTGACCAACTTTTGTCGCACCTGCCAGCCGGGGACGCTGGTCAGGCAATAGAGCGACCGCGTCTTTGCCACAGCCGGAATACTGTGCTAGAATAGTCCCGCAGCATTCGCAAGCCAAACAAGCGTACCACTTGTGCTGGTCGTGCGCACTCGAGTGCGCGGGATATCGGCAGAAAGGATGGGACGGAGATGAGAAGAGACCTGTGGCGTATTATTGCTGGGGCCCTGATCGTAATCGTCGGCGTTGTCTTGCTGCTATCAGAGATGAAGGTGATCGTGCTGAGCGGAGAGGTGGGGGGCATGCTGGCCCTGCTGGCCGGCGCGGTCGTTTTTGGCGCCATTTGGCTCAGCAACCCCAAGGAGTGGTGGCCGCTGATTCCCGGCGGCGTCATGGCCAGCTGGGGCCTGAGCGCGCTGCTGGGGCTGCTGGGGCTCCCCGGCGGGCTGGTCAGTCTGGTCGGCTTTGTGGGCAGTGCCCTGCCGTTCCTCTACATCTTCTTGCTGGACCGCCAGAAGAACTGGTGGGCACTCATCCCCGGCGGTATCATGGCCTTCATGGGCCTGGTGACCCTGGTGGGCAGCGCTGTGGGTGAGGATTGGATGGGCACGCTGGTCCTGTGGGGCATCGCCCTGGTGTTCGCCGGCATCTTCCTGACGAACCGGCGCAATAGCTGGGCCCTGATCCCGGCGGGAGTGCTGGCGGTGCTCGGTGTGGTTGCCGGCCCGGTGGCTCCTTCCCTGTCGGTGATCGGGCCCGTGGCGCTGATCCTGCTCGGGATAGTCGTGGTGGTGCGCAACCTGCTGCGAGGAAGGTGAGCCGTGGCCGTCCTGCGCTCGACAGCCGGAACCCGCCGCGTCCTGGTCTGGCTGGCACTGCTGGCCACCGTACTCGGCGTACTGCTGGGGCAGGCGCTCGTCACCTGGTTCAACGCCGCGCTGCTCTGACTGGCCTGTATCGGCATTCAGTAGGAATGCCTGAACACAATAGGGAGAAACCCGTTCTCCCGTGGACCCCTGAAGCCAAGCGGAAGGGGTAAGAAAACGGGTTTCTAGAGTGCCAACCATGGAGCAACCATGATCTCTCGTCTCATCTCCTTCCTGCTTGGCGCCAGACGGCGCCAGGTGCAGGCGATCTCGTTCCTGGTGATGAACTCGTACTTCCTGGACGCACTGAAATTTGTCCCCTGTCCGGGAATGAACTGCTATGCCTGCCCGGCGGCCATCTTTGCCTGTCCCATCGGGACGCTGCAGCATTTCGCCGTCATCCGCCAGGTGCCGCTGTACACGCTGGGAGTGCTAAGCCTGATCGGTCTGGCGGTCGGGCGGCTGGCCTGCGGCTGGCTGTGCCCCTTTGGTGCCCTGCAGGAATGGCTCTACAGGGTGCGCCGGCGCTTGCATTGGCCCGCCTGGCGGATCTCGGAGCGTCTGCACTGGCTGCCCTATGCCTTCCTGGTTGTGCTGGTGGGCATCGTGCCCCTGCTGACCTACGAGCCGTGGTTCTCCAAGCTCTGTCCGGTGGGCACGCTGGAGGCGGGAATCCCGTGGGTCTTGCTGGATGCCCAGTTGCGTTCCCAGGTGGGCTGGCTCTTCTGGCTCAAACTGGGGATTCTGCTGGTGTTTCTCGCCTGGATGCTGCACACCAAGCGCCCGTTCTGCCGCTTCGTGTGCCCCCTGGGTGCCATCTGGTCGCCGTTCAACCGTCTGAGCCGGCTGAGCCTGGTCGTGGATGAGACCCTTTGCACGCACTGTGATGCCTGCCGTGCAGTCTGCCCGGTGGACATCGGCATTCACGAGAACCCCGCTTCCACCCGCTGCGTGCGCTGTCTGGAGTGCATCAAGGCCTGCCCGGAGGGGGCGATAAGGCTTACAGGAGTCTGAAGCGTAATACGTGAATCGTGAAACGTAAGGAACTTTCCGGCTTACGCTTTACGTTTTGCGCATTACACGTTCCCCGCCTTGATCAATCTCCCCGCCAGCACACCGCCGAGCACGGCCAGGTCCTCCGTGGGCAAGTAGTGGCCGGCAGCGGCGTCAAAGACCACGTTTGCCGCCGGGGCGAACTCGTCGTCGCCCAGGTGCAGGATCACGGCCATGGCCACGCGCGGCAGCAGGCGGAAGCGGTACGCTGCGTCTCCGAATTGGATGCGTTCTCCACCCAGAGACTCGGCTGCAGCGGCGAAGCCTCTGGGATCCGTGCCATAGGTCTGGGCGATCCGCAGCGGGGAGCGCTTTTGAAAGGCGGCGTCGTAGACGCGCCCGTCAGGCAGCTCGCGGAAGGAGATCCAGGCATCCGCCGGCTGCACGCCGTCGGCATGGATGAGGTAGTGCAGCACCAGCAGGCGCGTGGTGATGTCGGCCTCGGCGCCACTGGCGTTCAGCACGGCGATCTTGGGAAACGTCACCTCATGCGGCTGGCCGAAGAAGGGTACGACAAAGCGCCCGCCCTCCTTATCCGGACGATAATCGCAGCCGGCCATGTACGCGGCCTGGTACGGATCCAGTTTCTGCAGCCTCTGGATGGCTTGCTTTAATGCGGTCAGGTATCCCTCTTGTTGTGGACGGGTCATGGGCTCCTCCGGTAGGATACAGGATACAGGATAGGATCCAGGATACAGGATATAGCCTAGAAGATGCGGTTTCCGCCGGTGTCTTGTATCTTGTATCCTGCATCCTGCTCCAGGCGTATCCTTGTCTTTGTTGTTACGTCATCAATGCAGAGATTATATGTCTCGTAGCGGTGGTTGGCAAACGGGTGGAGCATCTCGTATTATGTGTTGACAAAACGGCGCATTCGTGCTACTATGGGGAGCAAGAGAAACCCCCAATACCCACGAGGGCGTGCCGGTATTTGTCACGGAACTCGACATAAGGGAGGAGAAGAAATGCCCAAGGCACTAAGAATGGTAGTTGCGTTGAGCGTTA
>JAEAMF010002517.1_pt1 | contig 10339 bp, 15 predicted proteins | sample 8958721 | NCBI WGS metagenome assembly JAEAMF01 (sample SAMN16933255, study PRJNA681124) | bioreactor sludge metagenome | isolation source: anaerobic bioreactor treating anionic surfactant - SDBS | place: India: Bengaluru | collected 2019-02-28 | reverse complement strand
TCAAGCATTACGTCCGCTACGTCGATGACTTCGTTCTGCTGCACGAATCACCCCAGCAGTTGAACGCATGGCTGGCCGAGATCGAAGCCTTCCTGCCGAAGCTCGGTGCCAAGCTAAACCCGACGAAGACCATCCTGCAGCCGGTTGAGCGCGGCGTCGACTTCGTTGGTCATGTCATCAAGCCGTGGCGCCGCACTACTCGGAAACGATCAGTGGCCCAGGCTATGAAGCGAACCGCTGCAGCACCACCTGAGCAGCTTCGCGAAACCGCCAACAGCTACTTCGGCCTAATGACCCAAGCCAGCCACAGTCAGAAAGACCGCGCCGCACTGGCCAATCTGGTGTTGCGGCGAGGGCGCGCTGTGAACAGCGAGCTGACCAAGACATATCCGAAGCGATAACCACGACGAGGTATCCCCATGCCCACAGAAAACCGATCCAGCAACATCGACCCGCGCGACCTGTTCATCCGCGACAACCCACTCGGCCTGGGCGAAAAGGAACTGGCCAAGGACAGAACTGGCTTCGCCGACCAGCGCACCCACAGCGACTACCTGACGTTCCTCGCTGGGTACGAAGCAGCCCAGTCAGCCGAGCAGCGCCCGGGCGAGCTATTGGTATCCATCCCCGGCGGCTACTGCCTTATGCCCAGGCAACTCACCGCCGAGAACGGTGCAAAAGCCCTGTTGCTTGGTGAGTTTAAGCTGGAAGTAACGCTCGAATGCCCGGAGTGCCGCGAACTCGAAGAGCCGGTAGAAGGCTGCGAGATCTGCGACGGTAAGGGTCAGTACGGTCAGCGCCACACGATCCCGTGGGACAAGATCAAATTCATTTACAGCGAGGCTGTGAAGGGTCTAGCTATCCAGCCGGGTGCCGCCTTGGAGCGGCAGGCATGAAAATTCACTGGGCCGCCCACATCGACTACGACCACGACAGCAACGACGACGAACACTTCTCGGCGTGCGGCGTGGGCCGTGGTCAGCGCGACGGCGAGGAATGGGAATCTGCCCGGTTCAAGTCCGAGGTCACCTGCAAGACCTGCCTGAAGGTCATCGCAAAGCAAGAGCGCAAGCCGTCCTGACGCCTGGAGTACATTTGTACTCCTGACGCTGTAACCCCTCTCCCCTCTATTGAACAGCCGCGATATGGCGGCCAAGGAATCGTCATGCCTGAAGAAAGGACGGCGCCACTGGAGCTCACTGCTCGCCAGCAAAGCATTCTCGACACGCTGCGCAACATCGGCCGGGACAACGTGATTCGCTACCGTAGCAAAACCCCGCACCTGTACCAGCAGGATTGCCAGAGGCTGCTCAAGGGTGATGAGGCATGCACGTGGGGCCTTGGCGGCCTCACCTTCCAGGTTGGCGCGCGGCTTGGGATCAGCCCTCAGGCAGTGCTCAGCACCTTCAAGGCGCTGGAAAGTAGAGGCCTGGTCATCCGAGAGACAAGAAACCCAACGTATCAACGTCCGCTCTACTGGTGGCCGGTTGGGCTGGCCAAGGCTTTGGCAGATGAACTGATGCCCGGCGAGGAGGTTAACCGATGACCCGCCTCGCCCTCTGCCTCCTGCTGCTGGCCACCGGCGCCAGCGCAACCGAGAACGTCATCGATGTGCAGCACGACAGCCAGCGCGGGGTGACCTGCTACCTGCTGAATGGGGTCGGCATCAGTTGCATCCCCGACAGCCAGCTAGAGGCCGGCAACCAGCCCCAGCTCTCCCCGCACGAACAAGACACCCCTACCCCTACACAGGCGCCAGCGCGCTGGAATGAAGAGAGGTATTCACTGTGAGCAAGACAATTATTCTCACCGGAATCGCCCTGGTTCGGTTCCGCAAAGTGATCCGCAACGTGGATGACGATGAAGTAGTCGAGATGGCTGAGGACGTTGACCGCCAGGAGCTGCAGATTGACGAGTCGGATCTCGGCGATATCGAGTCGATCCACGAGATCAACATGGAGCAGTGGGCGAAATGACCGACCTGATCGAAGTGAATACAGCAGACCTGACTGGGGCGGCGCTGGACTGGGTGGTCGCCCAAGTTGAAGCAGTACCCGTTGCCATCGCTGCTCCCCACTATGGAACAGACTGGCGGGTCTACAAGCCTGACTTTGGCGGGAAGTACTCGCCGTCGACGGATTGGGCGATAGGTGGCCCGCTGATCCAGAATTACAAGGTACTGCTCACGCCACCTACCGACATGGTGCACCGCAACTTCGGATCGTTCGACAAGCGCAATGGATGGTACGAGAGCGGGCATTGGGGGTCGACCATATTCGGCAAGGAGCGCAAGCATCGCCGAACAGCGTTCCAGCATCCCGACAGTCCGTTGATCGTAGCCATGCGTGCAATCGTCCAGTTCGAGCTCGGTGATACCGTCCAGGTGCCGAAGGAGCTGCTGCAATGAAAACTCTCGGTGAAATCATCGAAGCTGCGAAATCCGGCGAACGCCCAGATTATGACGACCTGCGCCTAGCCGTGTGCGCCATGGATGCCCTGATGACTTTCGACCGCCAGGCCATCTGGAAGCTGGCCGAGGCCGAAGCGAAAGGCAAAAAGCCGATCCTGGTGTATAGCAGCGTATGGCAGCGCGACGAGAACTTCGAGCGCGTGAAGCGCGCCATGGAGAAGGACCCGAGGAGTTACCTTGGCCCTAACTTCGACCCCGACAGCCCTGCAGTCCAGAAACGCCGGCGCATGTCGATCGCCATCATGGACAAGGCTCTGACTCGCGCTCAGGAGCAGAAGCCGTAATGGCCTGCTACACGCTGTACGACAAAGACCGGAAGCCGCGGGGCCACATCTGCGGTGACCTTGGACCGCACTGCACAGGCTGCGGCGATGTGGCAGCCAACCTGTGCGACTACCCCGTTGGGGAAGGAAAGACCTGTGATCGAAATCTCTGCGGCTACTGCTCTGCCGAGGCTGCACCGGATGTCCACTACTGCGCCACGCATCACGCCGAGTGGAAGGCCTTCCGCGACTCCGGTGGAGTGAAGCGCGAACTCGAAAACGTCGTCCCGTTCAAGGGCGCCTAACCCCTCCCCCTACAACAACTCAAGCCTGCCGGTAGGCGGGCATGGAGAGCTATTGCTATGCCAAACCACGTAACCAACAAGGTGCGCGCGCCATCGCACGTCCTGAAATCGCTGATCAACGAAAGCGGAAGGATCGACTTCAACACCATCCTCCCATTTGCCGGGCAGTTTCCTTGGAATGGCATCGACTGCGCAGCAGAAGAAGCCGCACAGGTCATCACCGCACAGCCGCTGGATGATCACCCCCTGATCGCCTCATTGCAGCGCTCTAATCGTAGCAGGGTGGATGCGCTCACATTGAGCGACGAAGGCTTCGAGCAGTTCATTCAAATGCTGCGCAACAAGCGGTCGTGCGGGCACTTCCATACGATGGACTTCGCCCGTGATGCATGGGGAACGAAGTGGAACGCCTATGACCAGGTAATCGACTTGGATGCCGGCGAGCTTTCGTTTGATACAGCATGGTCGTGCCCTATGCCGGTCCTGAAAGAACTTTCAAAGCGCCATCCCGATGAGGAGATAACGGTCCGGTATGCCGACGAAGATCTCGGCAGCAACTGCGGGACGGTGACGCTCAAGGCTGGTGAAGCTACCTCTTCAGACGTTGCCGATCACTGGGGCGAAATGAGCGAGCAGGATCAACAAAAGTGGACGGCCTGGGCACGCGACCTGAAGGGCTGGCCAGAAACCGAAGAAGACGGCGAATAACCCCTCCCCACCTCTGCCGCCATCCCGGAGGCTTCATGCTCGAAACCATCGAGGTGATGCGCATCAAGCGCTTCGCCGCAAACACGGCCGGCCGCGATTTCGCGGTGGGCGACATTCATGGGCACTTCTCCCGACTGCAGGCTGCTCTGGATACCGTGGCGTTTGATCCAGCAGTTGACCGGCTATTCAGCGTTGGCGACCTGGTCGACCGCGGGCCCGAGTGCCGCGACGTACTCGAGTGGCTAGCCATGCCCTGGTTCCACCCGGTGCGCGGCAACCACGACGACTACGTCTGCCGGTTCGATACCTGCGACGCGGAGAACTGGGTCTACAACGGCGGCAGCTGGTTCGCTGGCTTGGCCTGGGATGAGCAGCGCGAGTTCGCCGCCCAGTTCCGCGAACTGCCGATCGCCATTGAGGTCGAGACGACCGAAGGCTTGATCGGCATCGTTCACGCCGACTGTCCATTTGAATCATGGGATGAGCTTCGCCGGGAGCTGGAGACGCCGGAAAGCGCCAAGCGGCTGAAGCTGGTGCAGAACAGCTGCATGTGGTCACGGACGCGAATTCAGGATGGCGCAACGAATGGAGTTGAGGGGCTGCGCGCCCTTGTGGTCGGGCACACACCACTGAGGCAGCCAGTAGCACTTGGGAACGTGCACTACATCGACACGGCGGGCTGGATGGACGGCCACTTCACCCTGCTCGACCTCGCAACGCTGCAGTGCACCCCACCAATCAATCCAAAGCTCAGTCACGACTGGGAATAACCACCTCTGCCGCCATGTGCGGCGTGGAGACTTGCACCCATGGCAAACGCAACTGCAGCCAGGGTTTCCGCCATCGCCCCGCGATTCATCCGGTTCGGCGAAGCCCCTGGCTACCTCGGCATGTGCCGAGACGAATTCAACAAAACAGTAAGACCCCACGTACAGGAGTTTCCAATTGGAAAACAGGGCGTTGCCTTCGACCGGTTAGAGCTGGACGAGTGGGCAGACGCCTATGTGCAGGCAAAGTCGATTGAAAAAGCATCGGTTCAGGACAACAATCGGCCCCGCAGCGAGCGCCGAGGAGACACCATATGGCGCGAAAAACGATCACCGGTCTCTACGAGAAAGGCGGTGTCTGGCAAATCGACAAAGTCTACAGGGGGGAGCGAATTCGAGAGAGCACTGGCACTGGTGACCGGGAAGAAGCAGAGCAATACCTGATTCACAAGCTGGAGCAGCTTCGGCAGCAGAAGGTTTATGGGGTTCGTCAGGTCAGAACCTGGGAGGAAGCGGCTACTCGCTACCTCCTGGAGTCAAAGGACCAGCCATCCATTCACCTGACAGCGCTGTGCATGAAACAGCTTCACCCATTCATCGGGCATCTGCCGCTCACCCATATCGATGACCAAGCGCTAGAACCGTTCATCAAGGATCGGCAGACGGCGAAGGTCTTGGATGATGGGCGCATGCAGAAGCCAGTGAGTAACCGGACGATCAACATCGCAATCGAGCGAGCAGTCAGGGTGTTGACCCTGTGTGCTCGCAAGTGGCGGGATGATGATCGCCGGCCGTGGCTAGATAGCGTGCCAATGCTGAAAAAGCTGGAGGAGAAGAAGTCGAGCCGAAAGCCCTACCCGATGTCATGGGAAGAGCAGTCGATTCTATTTGGTGAACTTCCAGGCCACCTGCAGACGATGGCCCTGTTCAAGGTGAACACTGGGTGTCGGGAGCAGGAGGTATGCAAACTGAGGTGGGATTGGGAGATATCGGTACCGGAACTGGGTACCAGTGTTTTCCTGATACCAGCTGACTTCGGCGGGAGGCACGCCCGGTCGGGCGTAAAGAATGGCGATGAACGCCTGGTGGTATTGAACAGCGTGGCCAAGTCGATCATTGAGAAGCAGCGCGGAATCAGCCGTGAGTGGGTTTTCCCATACAACGGCACCGCAATGCACCGCATGAACGACTCAGCCTGGCGAAAAGCAAGATTGCGCGCGGCAAAGAAATGGCAGGAAGAGAACTTGAGGCCCGCGCACCCTGGATTCGCATCATTCAGGGTTCACGACCTCAAGATGACCTTCGGGCGAAGGCTGCGGGCAGCAGGTGTGAGCCATGAAGATCGTCAGTCACTTCTCGGTCACAAGAGCGGGAATGTGACAACCCACTACTCGGGGGCCGAGCTCAAGCAACTGATTGATGCAGCCAACCTTGTCGCTAATGTTGGGCGCAGTACGCCAACGCTTACGATTTTGAGGCATAGAGCATGAAAGATAGCTACGTGATTTTCGATATCGGCACCGCAGCCTATCCCGACGCCAAATGCAAGATTGACCATGCAGACCTTGACCTGGTTTCGGGGTACAAGTGGGGTATCGCATACATGGGCGGCGCTGGATATAAGCTGGCATATGCGAGGACTCGAGTCGGTGGGCGCAAAAATGCCCGCTACCTTAGAATGCATCGCCTCATCATGGGAGCTGAGGCGGGAACTGAGGTCGACCACATCAATGGCGACACCTTGGACAACCGGCGCTGCAACCTACGGGTTGCGACTCGACTTGAACAGAGTCGAAATACGGGCATGCGGAAGAACAACTCCACCGGATTCAAAGGAGTCAGCTACATAGGTAAATTGGGGAAATTCAGAGCCTACATCGTAGTGAATCGAAAGCAGATCCACTTGGGGTTGTTTCAGAAGGCCGAGGAAGCATCTGCCGCTTACGAGAAATCGGCAGCGGAGCTTTTTGGGGAGTTCCACCGGAAAATCGGATGATGTCCCGAAAAAGTCCCCACGCATGAAAAAGCCCAACCTGTGAAGATTGGGCTAAGTCATTGAATTTAATGGTCGGGACGGAGTGATTCGAACACTCGACCCCTTGCACCCCATGCAAGTGCGCTACCGGGCTGCGCTACGCCCCGACTGGGCTCTAAACCCGCTCTCGATGTTGCTGAGAACGTTGAAGAATGTACCTTAAGCTTTTGAATTTTGGAAGTATTATTTTCCTGATCCTTTGCCGGGTTATTTCTTCAGAACCACCAGTACATCTTCCAGTTCGACAATCATTTGCCGAATCAGTTGTTTGTACTGGGTGGTGTCATCCTTGGCCTCATCACCCGACAGGCGCAGCCGCGCGCCGCCGATGGTGAAACCCTGGTCGTATAGCAAGGCGCGGATCTGCCGGATCATCAGCACGTCTTGGCGCTGATAATACCGGCGGTTTCCGCGGCGCTTGACCGGGTTGAGTTGAGGAAATTCCTGCTCCCAATAACGAAGCACGTGCGGTTTTACTGCGCATAGCTCACTGACTTCACCAATGGTGAAGTAGCGTTTGCCAGGAATCGGCGGAAGCTCGTCGTTATGACTTGGTTCCAGCATAAGCCTCAACTCGGGCCTTCAATTTCTGCCCTGGACGAAAGGTGACGACGCGACGTGCCGTGATCGGGATCTCTTCACCCGTTTTCGGGTTGCGGCCCGGCCGCTGGCGCTTGTCACGCAGGTCGAAATTGCCGAAACCGGACAATTTGACCTGCTCGTTGTCTTCAAGAGCGTGCCTGATTTCCTCGAAAAACAGTTCGACCAATTCCTTGGCTTCACGTTTATTCAGGCCCAGCTCCTCGTACAGCCGTTCGGCCATTTCAGCTTTCGTCAGAGCACCCATACGCTATTTCCTTAACGTGGTGTTCAACCTTTGTTCGAGCGAGGTGAGGATGTCTTGAGTCGCAGCGTTCACCTCATCGTCATTAAGAGTGCGCGATGGATGCTGCCAGGTCAAGCCAACAGCCAGGCTTTTTCTATCGGGATCAATGCCTTTACCCTGATAGACGTCAAACAGCCTGAGGTCTGTAAGCCACTCGCCTGCATTTTCACGGATTACCTCAAGCACTGCGCTCGAAGCTACATCACGTCCTGCAATTAAAGCCAAGTCACGACGTACTTCCGGGAATTTCGACAGCTCGTGGAACTTCGGCAGGCGGCCTTCAACCACATCACCCAAGACCAGTTCGAAAACAAACACCGGACGATCCAGACCCAGGGTTTTCGCAAGCTCTGGGTGGATGGCGCCCAGGTAGCCTACTTCGCGACCATCACGCTCGATGCGTGCGGTCTGGCCTGGGTGCAGTGCCGGGTGCTTGCCAGCGGCAAAGGTGAAATCACCCAGCGAACCAGAGAAGCCCAACAGTGCTTCGACGTCTGCCTTCACATCGAAGAAATCGATGCTGTCGCGGCCATTGGCCCAACCTTCAGGCATACGGCTACCGCAGACCACGCCGGCAAGCATGGGTTGCTGCTGCAGACCGTCCAGTTGACCAACAAAGCGCTGCCCGCTTTCGAACAGGCGCACACGATCCTGTTGGCGGTTAAGGTTGTGCTGCAGGGCCTTGACCAGACCTGGCCACAGGGAGGCACGCATGGCCGCCATGTCGCTGGAGATCGGGTTGGCCAACAGCAGCGGCTCGACGCCTGGGCTGAACAGCTCAAACAGTTTAGGGTCGATAAAGCTGTAGGTGATCGCTTCCTGATAGCCACGGGCAACCAGCAGACGACGCAGCGCTGGCAGCTCGCCACGCGACTCGGCACGGGCTTGCGGCGCCAGGCGTGCTTGCGGGTAACGAACCGGCAGGCGGTTGTAGCCGTACAGACGGGCCAGCTCTTCGATCAGGTCAACTTCCAAGCTGATGTCGAAACGATGGCTTGGCACCTCGACCTGCCACTGCCCTGCTCCACCTGAAGTTTTCAGACCCAGAGCATTAAGCAGGCGCTCGACTTCGGCGCTGTCCATTTCCATGCCCAGCATCTGATTGATGCGGTCGGCACGCAGGGTGATCGGCGCAACGTTCGGCAGATGCTGCTCGCTGACCGCCTCGATGACCGGGCCGGCTTCGCCGCCAACGATCTCCAGCAGCAGGCCAGTAGCACGCTCAATGGCTTCCTTGGCCAGTTGCGAATCGACACCGCGTTCGTAGCGGTGCGAGGCGTCGGTATGCAGGCCGTAAGAACGAGCCTTGCCAGCCACCGAAATCGGCTCGAAGAAGGCGCTTTCCAGGAAGATGTCACGGGTAGTCGCCGAAACACCGCTGTGCTCGCCACCCATTACACCCGCAATGGCCAGAGCGCGCTCATGGTCGGCGATGACCAGGGTATCGCTACGCAGCGCAACTTCCTGGCCATCCAGCAGGACCAGCTTCTCGCCCTCTTCGGCCATACGCACACGAATACCGCCGTTGATTTCAGCGAGATCGAATGCATGCAACGGCTGGCCCAGTTCAAGCATCACGTAGTTGGTGATGTCGACGGCAGCGTCGATACTGCGAACATCGGCCCGGCGCAGGCGCTCGACCATCCACAATGGGGTCGGACGCGACAGGTCGACGTTACGGATAACACGCCCCAGGTAACGTGGGCAGGCAGCCGGGGCCAGCACCTCGACCGAGCGAACGTCATCATGGGTCGGAGCAACGGCAGGCACAGCCGGGCGGGTAACGGGCGCGTCATACAGGGCGCCGACTTCACGGGCCAGGCCAGCCAGGGACAGGCAGTCGCCACGGTTAGGGGTCAGGTCGACCTCAATGCTGGCGTCGTCCAGGTCCAGGTACTCACGGATGTCCTGGCCAACCGGTGCATCGGCAGCCAGCTCCAGCAGACCGTCGTTTTCTTCACTGATCTGCAGCTCGGCAGCCGAGCACAGCATGCCGTTGGACTCAACGCCACGCAGCTTGGCTTTCTTGATCTTGAAGTCGCCCGGCAGTTCGGCACCGATCATGGCAAACGGAATTTTCAGGCCTGGGCGAACGTTGGGTGCGCCACACACGACCTGGAAGGTCTCGCTACCGTTGCTGACCTGGCAGACACGCAGCTTATCGGCATCCGGGTGTTGTTCGGTGCTCAGCACCTCGCCTACGACGATGCCACTGAACTGGCCGGCTGCCGGGGTGACGCTGTCGACCTCAAGGCCAGCCATCGACAGACGAGCAACCAGCTCGTCACGGGATACCTGCGGGTTGACCCAACCGCGCAGCCACTTTTCACTGAATTTCATTCTGCTCTCCTGAAAGATTCGTTACGGGTGCGCGACCTAGCGAAATTGCGCAAGGAACCGCAAATCGTTGTCGAAGAACAGACGCAAATCGTTGACGCCGTAACGGAGCATGGCCAAGCGCTCGGCACCCATGCCGAAGGCGAAGCCCTGGTACTCTTCAGGGTCGATGCCAGACATGCGCAGGACGTTCGGGTGGACCATGCCGCAGCCCATGACTTCCAGCCAGCCGGTCTGCTTGCAGACACGGCAGCCTTTGCCGCTGCACATCACACACTGAATATCGACTTCAGCCGACGGCTCGGTGAAGGGGAAGAACGACGGACGGAAACGTACCGCCAGCTCTTTCTCGAAGAACACCCGCAGGAATTCTTCGATGGTGCCTTTGAGATCGGCGAAATTGATCCCGCGATCAACCAGCAGGCCTTCGACCTGGTGGAACATCGGCGAGTGGGTCAGGTCCGAGTCGCAACGGTAGACGCGACCAGGGCAGACAATGCGGATAGGTGGCTGAGTGGACTCCATGGTCCGCACCTGCACCGGCGAGGTGTGGGTACGCAGCAGCATG
>JAEAMF010002516.1_pt1 | contig 10341 bp, 13 predicted proteins | sample 8958721 | NCBI WGS metagenome assembly JAEAMF01 (sample SAMN16933255, study PRJNA681124) | bioreactor sludge metagenome | isolation source: anaerobic bioreactor treating anionic surfactant - SDBS | place: India: Bengaluru | collected 2019-02-28 | reverse complement strand
GCCATGCAGCAACGGACGCTTGTTTTTAAGCAGCCAATCGTCCGGGACCCGACAGGTACGTGAACGTGCCGTACGTTTGGTGCAGGAATGCCAAGCGGATTACGCATCACTGTGGGGTGCGTGTGAATCGATTGCCCCCAAGATAGGTTGCTCGGTCAGCACCCTGCATGGGTGGGTGCAGCGCAAAGAAATAGATGCAGGCCAACGGCCAGGGTTGACCACGGATGAACGTGAGCGACTCAAGCAACTGGAGCGAGAGAACAAGGAGCTGCGCCGTGCCAATGACATCCTCAAGGCTGCGAGCGCTTTTTTTGCGCAGGCGGAGCTGGACCGTCGCATCAAGAGTTAATTGACTTTGTAGACCAGTATCGTGATGCCTATGGGGTCGAGCCAATTTGCAGGTTGCTGCAAATTGCCCCATCGGGCTACAGGCGCAGAGTTCAACAAAGAAACTGCTATTGGCTGCGCTGCAAGCGCAGCCAATCAGATGAAGAACGTTGCAGTCATATTCAACGGGTGTGGCACGCCAATTGGCAGGTGTATGGTGCCGTCAAAGTTTGGAAGCAGATGCACCGAGAGGGCTTGACCATTGCCCGCTGCACAGTGCAACGCCTGATGCGCCAGCTGGGCCTGGAAGGCGCAAGGCGTGGCAAGAAGGTGCGCACAACCCGTCCAGACACAACCAGGCCATGCCCGCTAGACCTGGTCAACCGGCAGTTCAAAGCCCACCGGCCTGACCAACTTTGGGTCGCAGATTTCACCTATGTATCTACATGGCAAGGGCAGATGTTTGTGGCCTTTGTGATTGATGTGTATGCACGCCGCATAGTGGGCTGGCGGGTCAGCAGCCATATGCGTACGGACTTTGTGGTGGATGCGCTGGAGCAGGCGCTGTATGCAAGGCGGCCTTCAAGCGATACGGAACTGATTCACCACTCCGATAGGGGTAGTCAGTATGTGTCCATTCGCTACACCGAACGCTTGGAAGAAGCTGGACTGATGCCCTCTGTGGGTAGCACTGGCGACTCCTATGACAACGCCTTGGCCGAAACCATCAACGGCTTGTACAAAACGGAGGTTATCTACAAACGAGGGCCGTGGAAAACACGCGAATCACTGGAACTGGCAACGCTGCAATGGGTGCACTGGTTCAACCATGACAGGCTGCTGGAATCCATAGGGCATATACCGCCAGCGGAAGCTGAGGCAAACTACTGGCGGCAAGTTGCCAATACCGTGCAGGCTAACGCCTGCACTTCAACAAACTAGCCTCCACCAAACCCGGTGCGATTCACATTGACAAGCAACTCTGCACCTGAGTCTGTGATGTGAACGGGGTAGTTGCCTTTGATAGGCTCGTATAAAGCGCCCAGGGCTGTAGAGCACGTGAGTCTGCGTTCATCATCTAACAGACCGATTTCGCGCAGATAGCGCGTACCCAGCAAGTAAGAATTCAGACTTATCAAGCCTGGTTCACTGCACCTCAGATCGTCTAGGGCAACCAAACGATCAAGCAGCTCTGTGCTTTCAGCTGCGACTTTCTGGAAAGTTCGCAAAGTATCCTCATGCTGCTGACTAATTCGGCGTTGATCCAACCACACCGTGGCGACCAGTGCTCCCAACACAAGCGCGAAGGCCAGAAGAAGTCCGATCCCGAAAGCAAAAAACCTAGGCATTTCTGCCATTTTCAGTAAGCGTCCGGCAATCCCATCTTGAGATAGACCCAGTGTCGAGGCATCGTGTGCACGATGAACATCACGCACACTATGGCGAACGACACGATCGCCCAGCGCCCCAAGCGGCACTACTACTCCCCGGAACTTAAAGGCCAGATCGTGGCCGAATGCCAGGTCTCCGGCGCGTCAGTGGCCGGCGTAGCGCTTGCACACGGAATCAACGCCAACATCGTTCATCGCTGGATGCGCGAGCAAGCAGACTCCCTGTTGCCAGCGCCCCGGAATGAGTTCGTTGCGCTGAATCTGCCTCCACCAGTTGAACAGCTCCCAGCAGCCGAGACCAGCTCGCCGCCCGTGTCGCGTGCGATTCGCGTTGATGTTCGGCGCAGCGCCAGCGTAGTCACCGTGAACTGGCCCCTGGAAGATGCAGCGTCATGTGCAGCGTGGCTGCGCGACTGGCTCCGATGATCCGCATTGATGCGCTGTGGCTCTCCACCGAGCCGCTGGACATGCGAGCAGGCACCGAGACGGCGCTCGCCCGGGTAGTGGCTGTCTTTGGCGCAGCGCGCCCACACCACGCCTATCTGTTCGCCAATCGACGAGCCAACCGCATGAAGGTGCTGGTGCACGACGGCATCGGTGTCTGGCTGGCGGCCCGGCGCCTAAATAGCGGCAAGTTCGTCTGGCCGCGCGATGCCGCCACCACCGCCACACTCAGCCGAACGCAGTTCGATGCGCTCGTGCTGGGCCTGCCCTGGAAGAACGTCGGCGAGGCTGGAGTCATCACTGTACTTTGAGTGCTCCGGTCGTTGGCCAGGCAATCAGCGCTTGCACCGATGCGCGAATGTGATGTTAGCCGCATCATCTTCTCCCGTGATCACCGCAGACCACCTTGACACCCTGGAGCCGCAGCAGATGCGAGCGGCCCTGCTGTCGTTGATGGGTGAGCTGGCCGAGCGAGACGGCGTGATCGCACGCCAGGGCCAAGAGGCGGTCTTCAAGCAGGCGCAGATCGACAAGCTCACGCACGAGAACGCACTGCTCAAGCGCATGAAGTTCGCCGCACAGTCGGAGCGCTTCAGCGCCGAGCAGAAGAGCCTGCTCGATGAATCGCTGGATGAGGACCTGCAGGCGGTGGCCGATGAGATCGAGCAGGCCACGCCGCCAGTGGCAGGCCGCCAAGACAAGCAAGTCCCCAAACGCGCACCCCTGCCGGCCAACCTGTCGCGGCGCGAGATCCGCCACGAGCCCGAGTCCACCACCTGCGCCTGCGGTTGCCAGATGAAGCGCATCGGCGAGGACGTGGCCGAGAAGCTGGACTACGCGCCCGGCGTGTTCACGGTGGAGCGCCACATCCGGGGCAAGTGGGCCTGTGCCCAGTGCGAGACGATTCACCAGGTGCCTGTCGATCCTCACATCATCGACAAAGGCATCCCTACCACTGGGCTACTGGCGCAAGTGCTGGTGGCCAAGTACGCCGACCACCTGCCGCTGTACCGCCAGGAAGCGATCTTCGGCCGCGCCGGCCTAGCCATCCCCCGCTCCACGCTGGCGCAATGGGTGGGCTCGTGTGGCGTGCAGTTGCAGCCACTGGTTGACGCCATGAGGACAGAGCTGCTGCAGCGCCGCGTGCTGCATGCCGACGAGACGCCGGTGTCCATGCTCAAGCCGGGCAACGGCAAGGCGCACCGGGCGTACCTATGGGCCTATGCCACGGGCGCCTTCGAGAACATCAAGGCGGTCGTCTACGACTTCTGCGAATCGCGCTCGGGCGAACACGCCCGGCGCTTCCTGGGCGACTGGAGAGGCAGCCTCACCTGTGACGACTTCAGCGGCTACAAGGCCTTGATCGCAAGTGGTGTGACCGAGGTCGGCTGCCTGGCGCACGCGCGGCGCAAGTTCTTCGATTTGCACGCGGCGAACCAAAGCCAGATCGCCGAGGTCGCGCTGCAGCAGTTCGCGCGGGTCTACGAGATCGAGCGTGAGGTCAAGGAGATTGCGACCGATCAGCGCCAAACCATCCGGCAACAACAAACGAAGCCGCTGCTTGATGCCTTGCACCAGTGGATGGTGCTGCAACGCCAGAAGGTGCCGGAAGGCTCGGCAAGCGCCAAAGCGCTGGACTACAGCTTGCGGCGCTGGGAGGCTTTGACCCGGTTCGTCGATGACGGACAGCTGCCCGTGGACAACAACTGGATCGAGAACCAGATTCGGCCGATTGCCATTGGCCGCAACAACTGGCTCTTTGCGGGCAGCCTACGAGCTGGTCAGAGGGCAGCAGCCGTCATGACGCTCATCCAGTCAGCACGACTCAATGGGCATGATCCCTATGCGTATCTCAAGGACGTTTTGGCTCGCTTGCCGACGCAACGGGTTAGCCTGGTTCACGAGTTGCTACCGCATCGTTGGTTCGCACCGAGCTGAATGTCGTTATTTGAGGCTCCGCTCAGCGAACGGTTGGCCAGCTTGCCCCAGTGGCGCTGCGCAGCGATTCAAGTGCACCGCAATCGCCAACGCATACTCCTCCCGCACAGGTACTGCGGATGGCACGCAGTTGCTTGCGCAGCGCCTGCAACTCGGCGATTCGCTGCTCTACCAAGCGCATTTGATCGTCTAGCAAGGCATTGACCTCGTCGCAGGACATGGCGGGGTCGTCCTGCAACTGCAGCAGAGCCCGGATATCGTCGTGCGACATGTCCAGCGAGCGGCACCGAACGATGAAGGCCAACCTGTCGACATGCTGTTGGCCATATTGCCGATAGTTGTTGGCGGCCCGCAGGGGCGTCTGCAGAAGGCCCTCTGCTTCATAAAAGCGCACCGCGGGAACGGAGCACCCTGCCAATGACGATAGTTCACCGATTTTCATATTTGCCTACCTACCGCTTGACTCTACAGCTACTTGAGGGTTTCTAATACGGGACATGAGTACATGTCAAAGCAGTAGCTGCTCGAGCAGTTGCAATTCGCAGACGGTCGACGAGGCCCCAAGCGCCATTGCTTCCGTGGAGAGCACATTTTCAGTTCCGGGAATGGACTGCCCCTCCGAGGAGAACCTCATTCGCATGGCGCTGGGTGGTCTGACCGGGGTTGGGCCGATGACCTTCGATCTGGCCCATCGGCAGCTCCGGGTGGTGCACTCGGGCGAGCCCGCCAGGATCGCCCAGAAGCTGACGCCCCTGAACTTGGGTGCGGTTCTGCTGACAAGCGAGAGGCGCACCGAAGGCGGGCAGTGGAAGACGCGTTTCTCCGTGCCGAAGATGGATTGCCCGTCGGAGGAGAATCTCATTCGGATGGCGCTGGCCGATGCGTCGGCTGTTGCGGCACTGGACTTCGATCTGAAGGACCGTGTACTCACCGTGCAGCATGGGGGAAGTACGCAAGAGCTGCTGGGCCGTCTCATCCCTCTCAACCTCGGCGCGCAAGTGTTGGACAGCGTGCAAAGCGACGAGTCTACGGCCCCAGACGCAGAGGGGAATGCCTCTGAGGCTCGGACCTTAAAGCTGCTGCTCGCTATCAACGGTGCGATGTTTGTCTTTGAGTTGATCGTTGGCCTGATCGCCCAGTCCACAGGTCTCATAGCGGACTCGCTTGACATGTTCGCCGATGCGGCGGTCTACGGACTGGCGCTCTATGCGGTGGGCCGCGCCGCCGCCTTGAAGATGAAGGCAGCGCACATCGCTGGTTGGTTGCAAGTCGTGCTTGCGCTTGGCGCGCTTTTGGAGGTCGTTCGGCGGGCAGTTGTGGGAAGTGAGCCGGCGTCCATGCTCATGATGAGTATCGGGCTGGTCGCATTGATCGCCAACGTCACCTGCCTGGTGCTGATCGCCAAGAAGCGGGATCGGGGCGCCCACATGACGGCAAGCTACATTTTTTCTGCGAATGATGTGATCGCAAACGCGGGGGTGATAGTCGCTGGTGTTTTGGTCGCTTGGACGGGCTCCTCGTACCCTGACCTCGTGATTGGCGCAGTCATTGCGCTGATAGTGCTCAGCGGTGCCCGGCGCATCCTGAACCTCCGATAGCCAATCTAGCGGCATCCCACACCGATGCCTAGCCAAGGTGGGATGGCCGGCCGCTTACCATTTTCAGAAGCAGCCAGTAACGGATCTTATTCAAACCAGCCCCCCCCTACTCTCAGCAAATCGGATTGGACAGAACAAGGATGCCCATCACTTCAGCGAGCATGAAGGGATGCAGCGTTGTCTGTTGAACTATTTTGCGGCTGGCAAATTGTAAATTTGACAATTTTTTAGTCAATTGTGTCCACCACGCGATTTCGGCCTTCGCGTTTGGCGAGGTACAAATTTTTGTCGGCACGCTCTATGGTGCTTGCCAGCATTTCTTTCTTATTGCGCCGCAGTGCCAGCCCTACGCTGATGTGGATCTGAATCACTTTTTCCCCAACACGCACTGGCTGAGATTGCATTGCAAGGCGCAACCGCTCAGCGACCGCACGAGAGCTAGCTTGGTTGGCTTGGCGTAACAATACGATGAACTCTTCACCACCATAGCGCGCCAGCACATCACCTTCACGCAACTGGGCCTGCGAGCGATGAGCGACCTCTCGCAGCACTTTGTCACCGACCGGATGACCAAATCTATCGTTGATTTTTTTGAAATAGTCGATGTCAAACATCAACACAGCCAAGTCCTGGGATGTATCGCTATCAAACACTACCTTGTCTTGGGAGTTTTGTGCTTGATAGTGGGCTTGGGCTAGATCGAAAAAAGCACGGCGGTTCAACAGCCCAGTCAGGGGATCATGTGACGCCTCTCGTCTCAGCATTCGCTCGAGCCGAATTTGAGCCGTGACATCTTGGAAGAGCCAAACTCGACCATTGTGAGCATCATTGAGGACAGGGTGTGTGTCTACTCGCCAGATGCATTCGTCCAGCTCCCAATTGGCTGTCACCTGAGCATTCAGAGAGTGCTGCAGCGCCTGGTAGACAGACTCCAAGTCAGCGGCGTTATCGCAACGCGTACGCGCAGCACGCATGGCTTGCGCGAGTGTGTCCAGTGGAACATACCCGGCCGATATGTTAAGCAAACCTGAGGCGACTTGATTGACTTGGGCATGTTGGCCCAGCCCTGATACGACGACGACCCCCTGTGGCACGCTGTTGAAGATGTCGTGAAACTTCGCACCAGACTCAATGGTCTCTTCAGCCAGATGACGAGCATCCAGCAAACGTGCATAGATTGGTCTGAGCAATCCGATCAAGTGCTGCTGCGATAGTGGATTGCTGCTTAGCGTTACCGCTTTGGGTGCTTGGGAAGCATCCCACACAAAAAGTACACCACCCTCTGCCCGTTCTCCAAAATCCAAGCAATTCAGATAAGCGACTTTAGCTGCGGTGAATGTCAAACCAACCGTCAGCATGCTGGGTAAGTCTGCGGGGCACAAAAACTGCAAGGCCCCAGCTTCGTTGCTTAGTTCTTTAGGAATGCGCCAAGACCATGCTGTGCCGCGCTGCCAGCTCAAAGGAGGCTCGCTACGCAGCGGTACAACCTGATCAGCCGCGCGTTGCTGCAATGCGATCACCAAGCTTGCTTGAGATAGCTGACGCGCCAACTCCAGAAAAGCCGCCAGTGAATTGGTGTGCATCCTCACGGGCAGAAGCTCTCAGCAATCCAAGAGATGACGCAATACGGCAGGGGCCACGATCTCAGGTTGGGTTATGTGAGGCAAGTGTCCTTCCAGCTCCAAAACCTCGGACACACTGCCACCTATGTGGGCATGCAGCCAGTGGGCAACATCGACTGGCACAGCCATATCCTTGCGACTATGAATCAACCGAGTGTGCGTAGTGACACGAGGCACAAGACTGCGGTGATCACTTTGAAAGATCATGCGCAGTATGTGTTGTGCGATATCTGGTCGAATTTTGAACAATGTCGCGCTGAAATGTGCAAGGGAGTCCTGCGCAGCCAAGCCCATGACCATGGGCACGAAACCAGCTGCCCAACTCTGATAGTTGGTGGCCATGGCATCGTAGAGTGCATTCAGGTCGTTTTGCTCAAAGCCACCGACATAAGACGTTGCAGGATCATTCAAGTAGCACGGAGAAGGTTGCAACAGCACCAACCGATCAAACAACTCAGGCCGTGCTACTGCAGCAATCATGCCGATCATTCCACTGACCGAATGACCCACATAACGCACTCGGCTCACTTGCTGCTCGGCAATAAGTGCCAACAGATCATCGGCGTATCCAAACAACGAGCTGTGCAAGTGCAAATCATAGCTAGCCTCGCCGTGGTCGCCACAGCCAGCCAAGTTGTAAGAAAGCACCCGGAAATTTGCATCCAAAACGGGGCGAATGTACTCCCACGATGTCTGATCGGAACCAAAACCGTGGCTGAGCACAACTACTTCGTCCCCAGAACCACTCCACGTGGCTTTCAAACGGTTGGAAGCTGTTGTCACGTCAGAAGGCTGGTTGGTCATGGTTTTTTAGAATATGGAGTAAACCAATTTTTGTCATACAAATCTTTAGAGCCGCGAACACTACCCAGCAAATCGAAGATTTGCCTCTTAGACGAGGCGTTTAAATGTGCATCGGCTTAGAGCCGCTAACACAACCGGTCAACGAAGCGTGCGCAGATGATTGCTGCCGCTAATTTGAGCAAGGCCAAGTGTATGTCCAGCCGCCTCTCAAAGCGTATGCGTAGCTTTCCAAACCCTGCAAACCATCCATGGGTGCGCTCCACCACCCAGCGATGCTTGCCCAGTTTCTCGCTGCTTTCAACACCACGTCTTGCGATGCGGCTGAGGATTCCACGCTTTCTCAGGTGCGCTCTGCAGCGGGCGTAGTCGTAGCCCTTGTCTGCGTGAAGCTTGTAGGGCCGCCTGCGAGGGCGGCCTTGCAGTCCTTTGACTGCAGGTATGGCGTCCAGGCACTGCTCAAACATCTTGGAGTCATGCCGGTTGGCAAGCGCTTCTTGATGACGGCACTTGATCATGGCGATCCATGGGCAGGCTCAGAAGGGCTCTTGGATGGCTGAAACCTTGCCCCAGTCCTGGTTGATTTCAGCTCATGGCAACGATTCGCCGAAAGATTATTTCTTCTCGTAGTCCTTGCGGAGATTTCCAACTTCCTTGTCACTGCGGGCATTTCGACCGTCGGGGTTCCTGATGTGTACAGAGCCCGCAGGAAGACCGTAGTCTTTCTCAATACGTTTTTCGATTGAACCAACGCGAGCATCGCTACGAGCATCACGGAAGCGACGAGCATCTTCACCACGGGTTGCCATTTTTTATCTCCTGAGTTTAGATAAGTAATGGTAACAAAACGATTCAAAAATTTCTTACCTTCAGCGACACTCAATCCGTCCCAAGAGCTGGTCGATTCCGTTGGCTATCGATTGATCGCGCCGATAACGATTTCGTGACGTTGGTGCGTCAGCGGTAGCGTGATTGTTTTTTTCAATCTGCAGCTCCACATTCCCAGTGCTCCAGAGCAGCGACGCATTGCCGAGGTCATCAACATTGCCAGGGCGGAGGAAGAGCAATTGAAAGCTCAGTTACAGGCATTGCGGCAAGAGAAGTCTGCCCTAATGTCCCAACTCCTGACGGGCAAACGCCGCGTCAAGCTGCCTGTAATCGAGACGGAAGTGCTTGCATGAATACGACTCCCAAACGTCCCGACATGCCAACGCCAGAACCTGAGCGCAAATTCCAATGGCATATCGCCATGAAGCGCAGCCAGCGGAAGGCGCTAGATCATCAGCACCCGATATCAGCCCTGCAAGAGCAGCTTGAGCAGGTGAAGTCCAAAATCCGGGCCAAGGTCGAACATTGCACCTGAGCGGCCCACACTCAGCTGCGAGTGCACCACAAAGTGCCGCCCCAGCATCAGTACTCCTCGGGCAATAACAGCGTGGTGCTACTGCGGTCAGCTTCTGTGATGATCCACACGCGTTCTGCCTTGGAAATCACATACACCGACATCAGCCTGTAGCCGTACTGCAAAGCCTCAGCATTACTTTGCCTGTCTTCGGCACAGATATCGCCCCAATCGCCCGACACATGGCGCAGCACAAACGGCAGTGCTGTCAGTTCATGGGTTTCCAGAAGCTCTAACGCCCCAGGAGTGGCCAGTACCTGGCCCAAGGCAAACAAGGGCGTACCAGCAGCAGCCTTGTCATGAGAAGCAGGAGAAGAATCGTTCGGGCATGCGGCGGCCTGACCTGTATCAGTCATAGAAAACTCCAAAAGGGAAAGTGGGAAAGAAGTGCCCTGTGCTGCCCAACACTTCCCCCAAGGCTCACGACCTCAAATTGACAGGCATGGCTACGCCGCACAGGCGTTCAAAACGCATGCACGAGCAAGCTACCTGATCAAATCAGGTGCACAAAACGGGTGGGGGAAGCTCAGGATGTCGAGCGAGAAGCAGCCGATCAATGATCGAGTGGCCGGTTGCGCTGTGCAACACAAGCGCATACTCATTGTAAACAATGCCAATATTTGCATATTAAATATATTTGATATATTTAAATGGATATTTAAAAGCAAAGTTGTGCCAGTGGGAAGCAGGCTACATAGCAGCTTCAGGCTCTGAGCGGTCGGTCATCACGCCGCCGATAGACGACTGCTTCGGGGAAGAGTCGCTGTTAATTTCCACGCAAAACTGACCCGCCATTTCCATCTCAAACTGACCCACCC
>JAEAMF010002515.1_pt1 | contig 10353 bp, 6 predicted proteins | sample 8958721 | NCBI WGS metagenome assembly JAEAMF01 (sample SAMN16933255, study PRJNA681124) | bioreactor sludge metagenome | isolation source: anaerobic bioreactor treating anionic surfactant - SDBS | place: India: Bengaluru | collected 2019-02-28 | reverse complement strand
AATGCTAAGCAGGACATACACTCTGTTCTCTGCTATCTCTGCACCTTCTGTCGAAACGAAGTATTTCCTCCAAATCTTGAAGTTAAGTGTTGCATTTGCCGATATTACATCTTTGTTTTCGGTAAGCAGTGCTGTGTATTTATTCAGTTTTTTCTGCCAGGCATCGGTATCAAGGGCTATCTTATCAGCTGAAAGGGCCGGTTCGAAATATTTTTCTGCCTTCACAGATGTGAAATCTGCAGATTTATCCTCATTCTCGACTTTGACACCGCTTTTTGCCTTTGCACTCTCGAGGCTCTTCTTTGCAAATTTGTAACGCTTGTTTACCTCTTCACGGATAATCTCCTTGAATGCTTCTGCTCCATTCTGGAGATCTGAAGGAAGGAGAATGGTCGGAGGACCAGCGAATCTGTTAGTCATCACTCCATTTTGCGACTCATGAAAGTTGTCGAATTCCGGGCTTCCAATCCTAACTTGTGGTACAAAGATGATCTGCTTCTCCTCTTCCACGGTATTAATTGCACCCATTGAAGATCGGATAGTACGGGTAAAATTATCGACCACCCTGTAGTTCATGTAGTAAGGAGGATATTCTCCCTTCTGAAGTGTTGCCATTTGGCTCTTCAGTTCGCCCTTGAGCAGGTCAAGCATCTTATCCTGAGCAGGAAGTGACAGATTGGCCAGCAGAAGAACTGCCAGTAATAGAATTTTTCTCATTGATAGGTTAATATAAATTATACTTTATTTTGACTGAATCGGAAGGAATAAGTTTAATCGAGTTACAAAATATTCACGATTTCTTTTTAAAACATATGAATCACAATGGACTTGTCCTGTAAAAATCCTCCTCCAGATATCTTTTCGGGGTGAATGTGAATTTGCCGAGTAACGAACCATTTTTGTCACGGTATATGTATTCCATAATAACTCTGTGATCTCTGTATGGCTTCAGTTCATTGTTATATCTGACGAATTTGAGCAGCTTAGGTTTCATATAATGTCTGAATCCGAGAGTATCGGTCGAGTCCCTGACCATTTTTATCATTGTATAATTGTACTGAAATAATGAATCCCTGAAAACCACCGCACTGTCCAATTGCGTCTCCGGGTCTATCATTTTCGGACATTGACTGTTTAGTTTTTTTGCGGCTTTCGCCATCTGTACATCAAACGAAGGCTTTTTGAACACACCTTGCTGATACATGATAATAGAGCACAAAACTACTATTAATAAGATAATTAAACCAAAATTGTACTTACTTTTAGTATTTTCCATACGTATCCGAATGTATTTAAGTTTAAGAACTCAAATATAATGCAAATCTGCTTTTTGAAAAATATTACACACTGGAATTCCCTATGCTACAGTAATGATTAAAGGGACAAAAACCGCTACAGTAGCAGATGCCAATGGCTCTTATTCATTGGACAAAGTACCATCTAACGCTGTTCTTGTATTCTCTTCTATCGGTTATCAAACCGTAGAAATCCCTGTTGAGGGAAAGGTTGTTATCAATGCTGTATTGTCACAACAGGCAGTCGGATTGGATGAAGTGATGGTTGTAGCTTACGGCAACGTGAAGAAGGGCTCATATTCTGGGTCTGCAACGATGGTTAAAGGAGATGCTATTAAAGACATTCCAGTAGTAACCTTCGAGCAAGCCATAACCGGAGCTGTTGCGGGAGTTTCGATTGCACAGACATCCGGTCAACCGGGAGGTATGCCTGAAATAAGGGTTCGCGGTTTCAGCTCCTTTAATGCCGGAAATGATCCACTCTATGTTATTGACGGTATACCTGCTACAAGCGGGGACCTTTCATCTGCGAACATTTGGTCAAGCACAATGAACTATCTTAATCCAAGCGATATAGAAACCATTACAATATTAAAGGACGCGGCTGCAGCTTCTCTGTATGGGTCAAGAGCTGCAAACGGTGTGATTTTGATAACAACAAAAAAGGGAAATACAGGAAAGATTGTTTCGACATTTAAAGCCAGTGCCGGTGTATCATATTTTGCATATAACAATTATCCTCTTGCAAGTGACTCTGAAGCCGAAATGCTTCACAGAGAAGCATGGACAAACTATGCCAATGCAAATCCAAGCTCATGGGCAAGTTACGGGTCTGTATCTTCATATGTAAATGCTAAGGTTGAACAGTACTACCCGTCAAAGAAGGAGGGATACGAATATGTTGACTGGGAAGATGTTCTGTTCCGCAATGCGGTTTCACAGAATTATGAATTCAACATTTCGGGAGGCGGACCTCAGTCAAAGGTATACGCTTCGGTCGGTTACAATGACCAGCAAGGTGTCAATGTAATGGAAAAACTCACAAGGATTTCTACCACCTTTAACGCGGAGGCACAGGCAAGCAAGCATGTAAAGGTTGGAGGTTCCTTCCAGTTCACAAGCACTAACCAGAAGGGTAACCAGGATGGTGCTGCAAAAGACAATCCATACTATTTATGGAAAGTTTACCTTACATCAAGATGGCCCTACAAGGATGCGGAGGGCAATTACTGGATGGAGTCTTACAATGGTTCATACAGAAATCCTGTCCCTAATTTCGATAAACAGATTGCATACTCAAAACAGGGCAGGACTATGTTAAAGGGTTTTGCAGAAGCAGATATTCTTCCTGGGCTCAAGGCCAAGACTATCCTTAGCTATGACTATACACGAATTGACGACCGTTTCGGTTGGATGATGGGACACCCTAATGGTACTGCATATGGAAACGGATACATTGGTGACAGGTACAGGAGAGTTGAAAAATTGGTAAGTTCATCTACTCTCTCTTATGACAAGACTTTTGCAGATAAACATCATGTTGCCTTTATGGGTGGTTGGGAAGCCGAAGATGACTCACAACAATACACCAATCTGTCTAAGTCTGATTTTGCCAACTATGGTATGCAATCCACCTATCTTGCAGCAACTCTCAAGGAGGGTGGAACATATAACGATCAGTCAACTCTCTTGTCAGTAATAAGTAATCTTAACTATGACTATGACAACAGATATTTTTTGACAGGTACATTCCGTCGTGACGGCTCATCAAGACTGAGCCCGGAGAAAAGATGGGGTAACTTCTGGTCAATTTCCGGTTCATGGAAAATAACTAATGAGAAGTTTATGAAAGATATAGAGTGGGCTGACAATATCAGGCTTCGTGCCTCTTATGGTACTAGCGGTACTCTTCCAAGCAGTCTATATGGTTATATGTCACTATTCTCATATGATATTTATGGTGAGGGAAATGCTGCGTATCCAAGTAATCTTGCCAACTATGACCTGACATGGGAGAAGAATCTTAACTGGAATGTTGCCATCGAGTATGACTTCCTTCAAAGATTCGGAATTGTGGCGGAATACTATCAAAGAACAACCAAGGATCTTCTTCTTGATGCCTCAGTCCCTACAACTACCGGATTCCAGACAGCTCTGAGAAATGTCGGATCTATGCAAAACAAAGGTGTTGAGCTGTCATTACGCGCAAACATTATAAAAAACAGGGACATTAACTGGGACTTCAATATTCACTGGAGTAAGTACACAAATGAGATACTGGAGATGTCAGAGAAGGATGAATCAATTGTCAGCCGCCCTCACATATGGACAGCAGGATACTCATATTATCAGTACTATACACGTAAGTATCTCGGTGTAGATCCGGAAAACGGCTCCCCTCTTTATGCAAAAGGAACCCTACTGGAAGACGGCTCTTACGATATGACTCCTGTTAACAGGAAGCAAGCCTCTTCGATGATTCTGAAGGGTATGACTGCTATTCCTAAGGGATTTGGTGGTTTCAGTTCTAATTTCAGTTATAAAGATCTTTCAGTATCAATGTCATGGAGTTATAAATATGGTCATTATGTATGGGATAATGCAGTTGACGATATCGATTCTGATGGATACAGCTATCGCAACAATATCGGTGCCGATCAGTTGAACAGATGGACTGTTGCAGGTGATAACACAAATGTACCAATGCGTATTGCCGATAATGCTTATGGTGGTTATTACGACTCCTCCCGTTTCCTTAAGAAAGGTGACTACCTGAGACTTAAAAATCTCACAATATCTTATGATTTGACAAAGGTCCTCAAGGAGAAGGCCAATGCGAGAATATATATAGCCGGTGCGAACCTGCTCACCTTCTCCGGTCTGAATTTTGACCCGGAAGTCAGAGACAGCGGGTACTACAACTTCTCGATGCCTGCCATGAGAACATTCACTATTGGTGTTGAACTGACTCTTAAATAAAAACCATCAGAAATATGAAAAAATATATAATAAATATAGTTATTGCGTTCGCGGCATTATCCTTTACATCTTGTGAAGGATTCCTCGATACAGAGCCGACTGATCAGGTAAGTTCAGCAACAGCAATGCTTACCCTTACAGACGCTACCAATGCAATCAACGGATTATACTCAGACATGAAGTGGTATGACTACTACGGAGCTTATATACCTGTGCTTGGAGAACTACGTGCTGACGACCTCCAGACTAAAGATTCCGGAGGGGGATGGGTTGCTGTATATACAATGGACTACTCTTCAGAACAAAGCTCATACTTTGAACTATGGAATAAGTGTTATGAGGTGATAATGAGAGCTAACACTATTTTGGAAAACTGGGAGAAGATTCCTACCCCTACAACAAGTGATATCAACACCAAAAATGACATTAAAGGTCAGGCACTTGCCACAAGGGCACTTGTATATTTCGATCTTGCAAGATGCTATGGTTATCCATTTGCAAACGACAATGGAGCATCTTTAGGTGCAGTTATAATAACCAAGACAGTTTCTGCATCAGAGGCCAGAAAGCCGAGAAGCACCGTTGCCCAGACATATAACCAGGTTTTTGCTGACCTTGAAGAGGCACTTCCACTGCTTTCTAAAAGTAAAAATACAGGCCACATGAATTACTGGTCAGCAAAGCTGCTCCAGGCCCGTGCCTATCTTTATACAGAACAATGGGGTCTGGCACTTACCGCAGCACAGGATGTCATAACCAACTCTCCTTATACACTGGCAAGCAGGGCAAATTATGTCAACTACTGGAGTCAGGAAGGCGGAGTGGAGACAATAATGGAACTGCTTGTTAGAAGAACATCCCATCTTGATGATGACGGAGGATACAACTCTTGGTATTATCCATTGTGGCATGGCTCGGAAATCAACTCTACAGGTCGTATCATCCCTACACAGTCGCTTATCACCCTACTTAAGAACCAGACTGCTGATATCCGTAGTCTTATGATTAGGGATGGATCCACATCTATCATTTCGGACCATAAGGATTGGCTGGGTAAATTCCCGGGCACCGGTTATGTTGACGCAAAGATGAATAATCCGATTATAATGAGACTCTCCGAAGCATACCTGATAGCCGCAGAGGCAGCACTTCATACCAGCCCTACTGCTGCAGCCGGTTTTATAAATACTTTAAGGCAGAACCGGATACTTAACTACACAAATGTTTCTACCATCACCCTCAACGATATCCTGACTGAAAGAAGAAAAGAACTCGTAGGTGAAGGTCATCGGTTCTTTGATCTTATGCGTACAAAAAACAGTGTAACAAGAAGCGGCGGTTTCCATTGGTGTACAGGCGAAGCTGTCACAATCACCCCGACAAGCTTTAAGGTTTGCCTGCCGATGTCACACTCTCAGAGACTAATCTATCCTGAACTTCAACAGAATCCAGGATATACTGAATAGTGGCACTGATTTTTCTATAAGCCCGATACTCTGTCTGTTACATTGTATCGGGCTTATTTATTTTAATTTTACAAATTTGTATATAGCAGTATTACAGTTAGATAGAAAAATCAGTGCCACTAAAAAACTCCTTCCTTACAGTATATTTCTCTAGATTTTTCATATTAATCTCCACTCCTATTCCCGGGCCTTGAGGAACATTCATCGTTCCGTCTGGATTCACGACGAATGGCGGGTCAACTATGTCCTCTTTATAGTATTTTTTACTTGCAGATATGTCTCCCGGAAGGGTGAAGTTTGGAAGAGAGGCAAGTGCCACATTGCCTGCACGGCCTATGCCTGACTCAAGCATTCCTCCGTGCCATACAGGAATACCCATACTCGCACAATAGTCGTGTATCAGCTTGGACTCAGTATAACCGCCTACCCTGCCCGGCTTTATATTTATTATCCTGCAACTCTTCAGCTCGATTGCCGCTCTGGTATCATCAAGAGAGTGGATGCTCTCATCGAGACATATAGGACTCTTAATTTCTCGCTGCAATTTTGAATGATCGTATATATCCTCATATCCAAGCGGTTGCTCAATCAGGGAAAGATTGTAGTCATCCATTTTTTTGAAAAGATCTACATCTGCAAGCGTGTATGCTGAGTTGGCATCTACCTGGAACATTATATCCGGATACTCCCTTCTAACAGCTTTAACAAGTTCAAGGTCATGACCCGGAGCTATCTTAATCTTGATTCTTTGATAACCATCTGCAAGAAAGTGCTCAATATTCCTGAGCAATTCATCTGCAGATGAGGGTATTCCGATACTCACCCCGACATTTATCTTCTCTCTGGTTCCACCGAGCAGCTTGGACAGAGAGATTCCTTTGCTCTTTGCAAACGCATCCCAGATGGCTGCCTCTATACCGGCCTTTGCCATCATGTGTCCTCGGACTCTTTCATACATCTTTACAACCTCTGATGCCTCGTTGATCTCCTTGCCAATGATTGAAGGAATCAAAAAATCCTTCATGATGTGCCAGGCCGTCGGCACTGTCTCATAAGAGTAGAACGGAGTGCCTTCTGCGACACTTTCACCCCAACCGGTTACACCTTCAGCATCAACTCTGACCATAATGTGCTCTTCATCATACTCTGTTCCCATTGATGTTGTAAATGGGGTAACAAGGTCCATTTTAGTATGACGTATTTCGATTCTGTCAATTTTCATGTTAATAATTATTTAAGATGATTTTTTATCTGCTTGACCTCACTCTGATTACTGGATAGATTGACTGCGCCTTCATCAGGTAGGCGAACTGGCTGTATGTCGCAAGTCCAAGTTCAGATTGAGGCTCGATTGCCGTTATGAGCATATTACCCTTTAACTGAGAGGTAGGGATAAAAATATACTCTTCCAGGTTAATCGATTTTGGCTCTATCTTCTGCACACTAACCTGCGGGATTGCGATTGTATCTCTCTCAAAATCAATTGAGCCTATCTTATTGATAATCAATTGCTCAAACATAATGTTTTTATCCTTCTTTAAAGGTTTAACCTTTAAACCGTGCCTGAAGGCCCAATCAATGAGATCCTGATGACTTTTCGGGAACAGATAACCGCATGGTCTGCTGATTGTCATGGTCGGCTTTACCACCGGTCTGAAATCATTGACGACAATAACCGAATCTCTGTTTGACGCATAAGAATAAACAGGAAGCTCCAGCCTGGTTCCGTCAGGAAAGTGCTCCATCTGAAGAGGAAGTTCAGAAACAGCAATATTTTCAATTCTCCTCTCTTTTGCTACTAACGCCTTCATCTCTGAATGATTTTCATATACAAATCTGAGTAAGGCAAGCATCCCGAAAAACTGTGAACGTGAACGATGCTCCAGATTGTCAACCAATGCATCAACTCCGTTCATACCCTCCTGAATGAATGAGAATGTATTTTGTATCCCGTAACTCTGGCGACCGTCATTTATATCGAATGTACTGTACCTGATATAATCCCGTTCAGGGGGTCCTCCGGGACTGTACATTGCGTTAGAGACACCCCTTGATGTAAGAAATGCAGAGTAGTATGGCTTTATCTTTTTCTGTTGATATTGTCTGATAGATTCCGGAATTGAGGGATGTGTATTGAATCCGACAAGAATATCCGAATTGGTCCTGTATCCAAAATTCTTCCAAGTCTCACCATAAGGGTAATACTCATGAACATCCATTGTTACCTCAAATTGATATTTGTCGAATATCTTGTGTAACGCAACCACCTCAGGCTCTGTCATGATAAGATGGTTTCTGTTCAGATCCATGCCGTTACCGTTACGGCGGCTATTCAGCTCTGATCCGTCAGGATTGACCTGAGGAATCAAAGCAAGATCCATATATTTGAAAATATCAGCATTTTCAGGTTTTGTCAATTCTTGAGCCAGAAGGAGCGCTCCCTCCTTTCCTGATTGCTCATTTCCATGTTGTTGAGCATGTATGAGCACTCTGATTTTTCCTTTGTCTTCTCCAAAATCAGAGTTCGAGAATTTGAGCATGAACAGGTCGCGCCCCTTTACTGATTCTCCTATCTTTTCAACGGTAAGGATGTCTGAGGATTTGTCAAGTTGGTGGATATACTCAACCATTTCTGGGTATTTAGAGACCTCGCTGAAGTCTCTTGCCTCTGCAGGCGTTTTTAATTGCCTGCATTGTGCATTCATAGGTTGATTGCTGAAAATAGAAATTGACAAAGCTATAGCTAAAAGAGGAAATTTTTTCATCTTTAAATTTGGCAAAATATGATTTGCCATTATTTATTAATTAATTGATTAAGAATATTATAAACTAAAATCCATTTAGTTGCATATATACGGTAGGCATTAGCAGAATTAAACCAAGAATCATGAATGCAAGAAGTATTTTCCAAAACCACTTTATCCACACCTCATAAGGAATCCTTGCGATGCCAAGTGCACCAATCAGTACTGCAGAAGTCGGGGTAATCATATTTGTAAAACCGTCCCCGAACTGGAATGCCATGACTGTCGCCTGTCTGGAAAGCCCGATAACATCAGAGAAGGGTGCCATGATAGGCATTGTAAGGGCTGCCTTGGCAGAACCGGAAGGTATGAAAATGTTAATACATGTCTGAATGAAATACATTATTGAGACCGTTGCCCCTTTACCGGTTCCCTCCATTGTAGAGGATAGAGAGTAGAGAATTGTATCCATTATCTTACCCTCTGTAAGCACCTGTATTATTCCACCTGCGAGCCCGACAATAAGTGCTGCGGTCAGGATATCCTTAGTCCCTGTTATAAACTCCTTGACAATAGTATTTGCCCCGGAACCCATTGCTATGCCGGATATGATTCCCATAGCCAGGAAGAGCGCCGATATCTCAGAAAGATACCATCCGTATCCTAATACTCCTACAACCAGAAAGACAATTGTAAAGGCGAGAATATTCAGGATAAAGAACAGATAGGATTTTCTGAGAGTGAGGAATCCGGTTATTGCAAACAAAGCAGTCAGAACAGGTAAACAGATGAATGTAATATTCGCACCTCCAAGACTTATCGTAGTGGTAGGGTGGTCAACGGAAAACAGCACAAGTATGATTGTTGTAATTGCGAATACTATCCAGGCAGAAACAGGGGTTTTTGTTGCAAAATCCACCTTTACTGCCTCCATCTCCCTATTCCTCCAATATTCGTCCAGCTCATACATGGGCGAGAATCTCGGATTTTTCTTCACCTTGGATGCATAAATCAAAGTAACAGTTATAATCAATGCCGTAAGAATAATCCAGACAACCAGCCTGTACTCAAATCCGGAAAAGAGCTGTAATCCGGATAATCCCTGTGCTATCCCTATTGTAAAGGGATTGATTATGGCCCCAGAGAAACCCATATGAGCAGCGACATAGACCATCAGCAATCCTGTGATCGAGTCGTAGCCCATAGAGATTGCCAGTGGAACGAATATTATCACAAATGCCAGTGTCTCCTCACTCATCCCGAAAACAGCCCCGAACAAGCTGAAAATGGTCATCGACAATATAATCACCATATTGTTCACACCCAGTTTTCTGAATATCCACCGCTTTTCAAGGTGTCCGGATTTTTCAAGAAACGAGAGTATTCCGAAGTCAATTGCACGGCTACTGTTCAGTATCTGGAAAGCTCCGCCGATAATAAGTACAAATGCAATAATGCCGGCTTGTTTTTTAAAACCCTCCAAAAGTGATCCGAATATTTGCCAGGTCTGAGGCGATGACTCAACAACATGATATGAATTATTGACAATGACATCTCTTGTCACCCCGTTAACATCCTTTTTCTCGTATTCAAATTGTCCGGCCGGGACAAACCATGTAAGGATTCCACAGACAAGTATAAGAAAACCTATTATGACAAATGTGTGTGGAATCTTTTTTAGATGCGCCATTTCGTTTAAGTTTTAGATTATACTAAAGTAGTTAAATTTTAGAAATTATACTTATCGCCTGAAGAGAGAATGGTTAGCTTGAAACTGCTAACATCGCCACTACCTTTTGCTGAAGGTTTGTAAGGTTCAAAAACCATCACTCTGTTTGTACCGATAACCTCCATTGTATTATCAGGTTT
>JAEAMF010002509.1_pt1 | contig 10386 bp, 10 predicted proteins | sample 8958721 | NCBI WGS metagenome assembly JAEAMF01 (sample SAMN16933255, study PRJNA681124) | bioreactor sludge metagenome | isolation source: anaerobic bioreactor treating anionic surfactant - SDBS | place: India: Bengaluru | collected 2019-02-28 | reverse complement strand
GCAACTGGGGCGTGCCGATCCCGTTCTTCCTGCACAAGGAAAGCGGCGAGCTGCATCCGCGCACGGTCGAACTGATGGAGCAGGTCGCCCATCGCGTCGAGCGCGAGGGCATTGAGGCCTGGTTCAAGCTCGATCCGGCCGAGCTGCTCGGCGACGAAGCCGCGCAGTACGAGAAGACCAACGACACGCTGGACGTCTGGTTCGACTCCGGCACCACTCACTGGCACGTGATGCGCGGTTCGCATCCGATGGGCCACGACGAAGGCCCGCGCGCCGATCTCTATCTGGAAGGCTCCGATCAGCATCGTGGCTGGTTCCATTCGTCGCTGCTGACCGGCGCCGCCATTGATGGTCACGCGCCATACCGCGGCCTGCTGACCCACGGCTTCACCGTGGACGAGAACGGCCGCAAGATGTCCAAGTCTCTCGGCAACGTCATTGCCCCGCAGGAAATCACCGACAGCATGGGCGCCGATATCCTGCGCCTGTGGGTTTCGGCCACCGATTACTCGGGCGAGATGGCGGTGTCCACGCAGATCCTGCAGCGCAGCGCTGATGCCTACCGGCGCATCCGCAACACCGCGCGCTTCCTGCTTTCCAACCTCGACGGCTTCGACCCGACGCAGCACATGGTGGCCAACGACCAGCTGATTGCCCTGGACCGCTGGGCCATCGACCGTGCCCTGTTGCTGCAGCGTGAAATCGAGGAAGCCTACGAGACCTACAAGTTCTGGAACGTCTACCAGAAAGTGCACAACTTCTGCGTGCAGGAGCTGGGCGGTTTCTACCTGGACATCATCAAGGACCGCCAGTACACCACCGGTGCCGACAGCCTGCCGCGGCGTTCCTGCCAGACCGCGCTGTACCACATCGCCGAGGCGCTGGTGCGCTGGATCGCGCCGATCCTGGCATTCACCGCCGAGGAAATCTGGCAGTACCTGCCGGGCGAGCGCAACGAGTCGGTGATGCTCAACACCTGGTACGAGGGGCTGACCGAGCTGCCGGAAGGCTTCGAGCTCGATCGCGCATTCTGGGACAAGGTCATGGCGGTCAAGGCCGCGGTGAACAAGGAGCTGGAAAACCAGCGCAACGCCAAGACCATTGGCGGCAACCTGCAGGCGGAAGTCACGCTATACGCCGAAGAGTCGCTGGCGACTGAGCTGGCCAAACTGGGCGACGAACTGCGCTTCGTGCTGATCACCTCGGCGGTCGAAGTCGCGCCTCTGGCGCAGGCACCGGCCGCCGCGGTGGACAGCGAGCTGGCCGGCCTCAAATTGGTGGTTCGCAAGACGGAACACGCCAAGTGCGGGCGCTGCTGGCATCACCTACCGGACGTCGGCACCCATGCGGCGTATCCGGAAATCTGCGGCCGCTGTGTGGAAAACATCGAAGGTGCCGGTGAGGTGCGTCACCATGCGTGATGCGTTTTCGGAGGCCCGGCAATGACCAGCCGTTTCGGCAAGCTCGCCTGGCTCTGGCTCAGCGTGCTGGTGATCATCGTCGATCAGGTCACGAAGCACTGGTTCGAGGCCAATTTCAGCCTGTACCAGAAGGTCGATGTCATCCCCGGCTATTTCGCCTGGACGTTGGCCTACAACACCGGAGCGGCCTTCAGTTTTCTGGCCGATCACAACGGCTGGCAGCGCTGGCTGTTCGCCGTGATCGCCATTGTCGTGAGCGTCGTGCTGGTGGTCTGGATGAAGCGGCTGAAGGCCAGCGAGACCTGGCTGGCAGTAGCGTTGGCGCTGGTGCTGGGCGGTGCGCTGGGCAATCTCTACGATCGCGTGGTGCTGGGCCATGTGGTCGATTTCATCCTGGTGCATTGGCAGAACCGCTGGTATTTCCCAGCCTTCAATATCGCCGATAGTGCCATCACCGTGGGCGCCCTGATGCTGGCGCTGGACATGTTTAAGGGCAACAAGACCGGAGAATCCGCACATGACTGAACAGCGCATCGGGCCGGACAAGGAAGTCACCCTGCATTTCGCGCTCAGCCTGGAAACAGGCGAGCTGGTCGACAGTACGTTTGATAAGAAGCCTGCCACCTTCAAGGTGGGCGACGGCAACTTGCTGCCTGGCTTCGAGCAGCAGCTCTACGGTTTCAAAGCCGGTGACAAGCGCACCTTGCAGATTGCCCCGGAACAGGGCTTCGGTCAGGTCAACCCACAGAATGTGCAGGTGATGCCGCGCAGCCAGTTCGAGGGCATGGAGCTGTCCGAGGGCCTGATGGTGAGCTTTCGGGACGCCGCGCGCACCGAACTGCCGGGTGTGGTGAAGGCGTTTGACGAGCGTCAGGTCACGGTTGATTTCAACCATCCGCTGGCCGGCAAGACGCTGACCTTCGAAGTCGAGATCATCGACGTTCGCCCGGTCTAACCTGGTCGGGGCTGGCGGGCATCCGCTGGCCACTGTGACACAGGATTAGCTGAGCCGTAGTGTTACTCCCCCTTCGTTTTCAAGCTCCGCGCGCCGAGACCCACTATGCAAATCAAACTCGCCAACCCCCGCGGCTTCTGTGCCGGCGTCGACCGTGCGATCGAGATCGTCAACCGTGCGCTCGAAGTGTTCGGCCCGCCGATCTACGTGCGACACGAGGTAGTGCATAACAAGTTCGTGGTGGAAGACCTGCGTGAGCGCGGCGCGATATTTGTCGAAGAGCTGGATCAGGTTCCGGACGACGTCATCGTCATCTTCAGCGCCCACGGCGTTTCCCAGGCGGTTCGCCAAGAGGCAGACAAGCGCGGCCTGAAGGTATTCGACGCGACCTGTCCGCTGGTGACCAAGGTGCATCTGGAAGTGGCCAAGTACAGCCGGGAAGGGCGTGAGTGCATCCTCATCGGCCACCAAGGACACCCGGAGGTCGAAGGTACGATGGGCCAGTATGACGCGCGCAACGGCGGTGTGATCTATCTGGTCGAGGACGAGGCGGACGTCGAGCGGCTACAGGTGCGCAATCCCGAGGCACTGGCGTTCGTCACCCAGACCACACTGTCGATGGACGACACCAGTCGGGTTATCGATGCGCTGCGTAGCAAGTTCCCCAGCATCGGCGGGCCGCGCAAGGATGACATCTGCTACGCCACGCAGAATCGCCAGGATGCGGTAAAGCAGCTGGCCGACGAGTGCGATGTGGTGTTGGTGGTCGGCAGTCCCAACAGCTCCAATTCCAACCGCCTGCGCGAACTGGCCCAGCGCATGAACACGCCGGCATATCTGATCGACGGTGCCGAGGATCTCAAGCGTGAGTGGTTCGAGAATGTCCAGCGCATCGGCATCACGGCCGGCGCCTCCGCCCCGGAAGTGCTGGTGCGCGGGGTCATCGGGCGATTGAAGGAGTGGGGCGCCGACGGAACGGACGAGCTGGAAGGGCGCCCGGAGAACGTGACGTTCTCGATGCCGAAGGAGTTGCGGGTTAAAACACTTTAGAAGGCTTCACAATCGCTGACGGCGACCGCCGATACCCGACCCGCGTTATTGATGCGCAACATGTAACCCTTGCCATCGTCCCCATGACAGAGCGCCAGTGTGCCCATCTGGTAGGCGCCGCTGATCAGTGTGGCTCTGCCGCTCGGGGTGTAGCGGATGTAGTTTTGCACGGGCGTATTGCCGGTAAGGGAAAGCTCTAGCCCCACCGGCGGTGCATCTCTCAGCACCCGTTCGTGCTCTTGCAGGACGCCGTCGTGGTTTGAGTCTAGGAAGACCTGCCATCCATTCCGCCAGCGGTTCTGCTTTGGTGTGATCGACACGCTGCTACCGGTTCGAATCGCCTCTTGTCGTGCATAGGCCAAGCTTCCCCTTAGCATCGAAAGGGAGCTGGCGAGTTCCTGACTCTGGCGCAGCCTGCCCATTCCTGGCACGGCGATTAGTAAAAGAATGCTGACTATCGAAAGTGTGACAAGTAACTCTACGAGACTAAGTCCCTTTGATGTATGCATGGCTTCCTGCCTTCGGTTGGATCTGGCGAAAGGGTACCAGTCGTCCGGCTTTCGCCTCCGACCATCCGCCGCTGAATGAATACTCAAGCGGGCCAGAGAATACTGTCGGCGCATCTCAAGGGGAAGGTTTGCATGCGGCGAAGTCTCGGATTTACGTTGACCGAATTGATGGTGACCGTTGCCATTCTGGCAATTGTATTGAGTATCGCTGTGCCTGGATTTAGCAATCTGATGCGTCAGAATCGTGCGCAGACGCAATCTGGTCTGTTGCTGAATGCTCTCAATCTCGCTAGGAGCGAATCGATCAAGCGAGGAGGTCCGGTCAGGATATCGTCCTTGAATAACGGTAACTGGCATGCCGGGTGGAGAATCTGGAGAGATGCAAATTCCAACTCCACATTTGATGATGGTGAACTAATAAGGCTTTTTCCAGGGCTCGATGGGAACGCAAGCCTGACGTCTGCGGTAGGTGAAATTATCTTCAATGCACAAGGCCGTCTGGACAGTGTGGTTGCCGGTACAGCCGTGAACTTCGCCTATACGATGACCAATCTCGAATGTCGCTACGAGCGGATAATTAGCATCAATGCAACTGGAAGGGCTGCGGTTTCGCCAAGGGAGTGCCAGTGATGGAGAGAAGGGAGGGAGGCTTCGGGCTTATCGAGGTTCTTGTGTCGATGCTGATACTGGGTGTCGGGATTCTCGGCATGATAGGGCTTCAATTGAATGCTCTCCAATATAACCAGACAGCAAGTTTTCGCTCGCATGCCACCTTTCTGGCTTACGACATTGCCGATCGTATGCGGGCTAATGCACCGGCTGCTTTGGCGGGAAGTTATTCAATTGGCCTGACCGATAGCGCGCCAAGCGGTAGCGGTATAGCCAGCACAGACCTGCGTGAATGGAAGACAGCGATGGCGACTCAGCTGCCCGTAGGTAATGGAAGCGTGAGCAAGAACGGCGATATCTATTCGATAACTGTGCAGTGGGACGAGAGTAAGTCGGGTGGCGAAGCGGCACAGCAGTTCGTATTCACCACCCGACTATGCGAGAGGGATTGTCTGTGAATTTCAAGTGGAGCAAAGGACTGAGCCTGGTAGAACTCATGGTGGCACTTGCCTTGAGCCTTGTAATTGGTGCCGCAGTCATGCAGATGTTTCTTGCGAGCAAGACGACCTTCCGAGTGCAGGATGCAATGTCTAGGTTGCAGGAAAATGGGCGATTCGCCGTTGGATTGCTAGCTGCGGAGAGTCGGATGGCGGGCTACATGGGGTGCGGTAATATTGAAGAGATAGACATTAATATTATCGCTTCTCCTCCTCCGTTGGATGCGGCGAATCCATTGGGAGCGATTATGGGGGGGGCTAATAACGTCACTTCCGGTAATGCCTGGAGTGCAAGTGTTGGGACAGATGTGCTAATTATCCGTAAGGCCTCCAATCTAGGTTTGCAGCTTACTGGGAATATGGCTGTCGATAATGCCAATATTCAGGTAGTTGATAATCGGTTGGGGCTACGAGCAGAAGATACTCTGTTTATCGCTGATTGCATGTCTGCGGATATCTTTCGGGCGACGAGTGTCTCCGCTTCTGGGGGGAAAACGACAGTGGCACATGCGAATAACCTCAACACAAGCAACCGGCTCAGCAAGGCATACGGGACGGATGCCGAGGTGATGGCATTCGAAGAAATTACGTTCTTCGTAAGAGATACTGCGCGCCTGTCGAATGATGGGACTCCAATCAGGGCGCTGTGGATGCAGCGACGCTTCGCCAACCGCGCCGACACAAGCGCCAATCCTGCCGAGCTTGTAGATGGCGTCGAGGATTTCCAGGTTGAATATGGAATACGGACTGGCAACAACCCGATCGCCAACGAATATCGAACGGCAAATAACGTTACCGACTGGTCCCGGGTTGTGAGTATTCGCTTCAGGTTGCTCTTGAGCAGTGCGGACGACAACGTGGTAGCAAAGGCAGGCGAGGCAGTGCAGTCGATCAACTTCAATGGTGCTGCAGTCGCCGCCGATGGTCGTCTGCGGCAGACGTTTGGCAGTGTTGTCGCAATTCGAAATCGGGTTCGGTGAATGTTATGCGAAAACACGTGCAAAGTGGCTCGGCGCTGATTATCAGCCTAGTGTTTCTCCTGATACTGACTATGATCGGAATTGCATCCATTCAGGACTCTACCCTTCAAGAGCGAATGGCCGGCAACGAGCGGGACAGGAATCTCGCATTTCAGACTGCAGAAGCAGCTCTGCGTGTCGGCGAGGACCATCTTCGCCAGGCGGGAATAGTGTTTTCCGCTTCAGGTACCAATGGATTGATGAGTCCCGACTACACGGGGGTTCGACCTATTGAGGACAACTATCCGTGGGCTAATAGATCCCAACAGGTTTCCGATAGTTATGCCGGCGTGCAAAGCGCTCCCAGATATACCATTGAATGGCTCACGACCCAGACCTTCGCACCGAGCGATGAAGGTGAGGTTCCCGTTGTTAACTCCTACCGAGTGACAGCGCGCGCGGGGGGCGGTTCGGGTGATGCCGTGGTGATACTGCAGTCGACAGTGAGTCGTTAAGGATGCATATGGACAAATATAAGGCTACGGCTTTAGGGGCGGCTCTGGCATTTTATCTGGCATCGCCGGTTTATGCGCTTGGCCCTTTTCCCAATGAGCCGCTTTCCATTTCAGGAAGCGTTCCGCCTAATGTAATGTTGCTGGTGGATAATTCGGGCAGCATGTATAATGCCATTCCGCCGCTCGGTGTTGACTCGAGTGAATTCCCCCCGCCCTATTATATTTATTCCAGTGGTGGTTATAGTTATTGGGGGGGCGGCGAGTTTGATGGAAATATCTCGCTCTCAACGCTTAGTAAATGGACTTGCGCCTCGGGCTACAAGGCGCTCTACGCCTCTACGGATGGAAGCGGCCGCCGCTGTTATGCGCTGCCGGATCCCGCGGGTAATGGTAGCACGCGGTATACTTCAAATTACCTTGCGTATATATATAACACCTATACCGAAGGCGGTGACAGCGGAAACGACCTTCGCGCCGTATTGCCTAATGAATACCGAATGGCGGTCGCGCGCGATGCGGCCAAGGCAATTGTCTCGGCAAATCGGGGCATGCGTATAGGATTGTCCGCGTTCAACGCAGCGACTCACTCTAATTCCGGTCCGGGTGGAAGCATCTTAAATCAAGTGTTGGCGCTTTCCTCCGCGCAAGGCGTTACCCAGACACAGGCAGATCAGAATTACGCAAATCTGATCGCCGGTATCGAGCAGTTGCAGCCAACTGCCAATACACCGCTTGCCGAAAGCTATTACGAAGTGTCGCGCTACTTTCGCGGGATGAGCCGTTATCAAGGATCCGGCTCAAGCGATTACACCAGTCCAGTACAGTACCGGTGCCAAAAGAATTTCGGCGTGATTCTTACCGATGGCTTGCCCACCCACGATGCGTCGTTTCCCGATAATGACCCAGATCGAGACAATGCCGAAGTGGCTGGAGCAAACAACATTCCTGACTGGGATGGCAAAAACGAGCCTAGTGGTCAGCCATATTCCGATGGGACCTTGTCGGGTACAGGCGAGGGCAGTACTTTTTATCTGGACGATATAGCGAAGTTCGCCTATGACATTGACCTGATCAAGAGCGGCAATGATCAGGCAGGCAAGAGCTTCAATGACAGTGCGTACGCGAAGCAGAACCTTCACACCTACACTGTCGGCTTCGCTGTCGATAATCAGATGCTCGAGGATGCCGCTGAGTACGGTCATGGTGCCTACTACACGGCTAACGACTCGAACCAATTGACCAACGCGCTCAACAGTGCGCTGCAGTCCATCCGCCAGCAGATCAGTTCTGCTTCTGCCGTGTCGGCCAACACCAAGCGTATCCAGGAAGGTGCGCTCATCTACCAAGCGCGCTACAACAGCACGGAGTGGACCGGTGAAGTGCTTGCCTATCGGGTAAACATGGACGGGAAAGTTGGCAGTGTCGCTTGGCGGACATCCGATAGTGGCACCTTTCCGACTCCGGCCGAGCGGCGCATCTTCACCTACAACGATGATGCCAGCTTCACCGGTAGTCGCGGGCAGGCGCTGACCTGGAGCAATCTCAATGCTGCGCAGCAGGCCAGCCTGACCAAGACTGGGGAGGCCGACAACACCAATGCGCTGAAGCGGCTCAACTGGCTTAAGGGCGGCAGCGATGGTGTCGCGCTCGAAGCGCCCTATGCCGATCAGCGTCTGCGCAGCCGCACATCGCCGCTTGGCGATATCGTCAACTCTGACCCTATCTATGTCGGTCAGCAGAACAACGGCTACAACGTGCCGAACGATGCATCTGACAGCAACGAACCTGCAGACAGTTATCTGGCCTATGTTGAGGGCAAGGCCGACCAGGACGCCCTTCTCGTTGTAGGTGCCAACGATGGCATGCTGCACGGCTTCGATGCAGCAACGGGTGCCGAATCCTTCGCCTATGTTCCGGCCAGCGTGTTCCGCAAACGCGCCATCAGCCCCGGAGCCACCCCCGGTCTGATGGCGCTGACCGAGTCGAACTATAGCCACCAGTTTTACGTTGACGGCTCCTTTGGTCTAGGGGATCTCTATGACAGCGGCTGGAAAACCTATCTGGTCGGCGCGCTAGGCTATGGCGGCCGGGGCATCTTCGCGCTGGACATGACGGATCGAGCGTTCGATGAGCCCGATATCAAGTGGGAGCGCACCGCGCCGGATACGAATCTGTCGACCAACCCGTGGAACGACCTCGGCTATCAGTTCGGCGAGCCCACGGTGGCCCGTGTGCTGATCGGCCAGAGCGATCGCTACGTCACCATCTTCGGCAACGGCTACGACAGTAATGCCGGCCAGGCAGTGCTCTATGTAGTGGATTCGATCACTGGAGAAGTGATCAAAAAAATTCCCGCCACTGATCCTGATGGCAGTACTGCGCCCAACGGGCTTTCCACCGCCACGGCGTTCTACGATGCCAACCGGCGTGTCACTCATGTCTACGCGGGCGACCTGCTGGGCAACCTGTGGAAGTTCGACCTGAGCTCCAGCAACACTAATCAATGGTCGACCAGCGGCAGTCTGTTGTTCAAGGCACGCAACTCCGACACTCGGCAGCCGATCACGGCCAAGGTACGTGTCAGGCAGCATCCCGAAAGTGGGCGACTGGTGGTGTTCGGGACCGGTCAGTACCTGGTCTCCGGCGATAAGACGAACACCGCGCTGCAGACGATCTACGGCATCTGGGACCGGGACCTTTCCGGCAACAACGCAGTATCAAAACTGAAGCTGCTGGAACAGCAATTCGTCAACGAGACGACGTCCAACGGCCAGCAGTATCGCGTGCTGACGCAGAATCCAATCGACTGGGCTACGCATCACGGCTGGTATATCAACCTGCGTGTCGGCGATGCGGCTCTGGACGGCGAGCGTATTGTGGCAACCCCATCGCTGTCCAAGGACCGGGTCTTGTTCACCACCTTTATCCCGCGTAGCGATCCGTGCCTGTCCGGGGGGGAAAGCTGGCTGCTGGGCGTTGATGCACTCAGCGGAGGACGCCTGACCGATAGCCTGTTTGATGTGAACAACGACCGCTACTTCGATTCAGCCGACGTCGTCAGCTGCGGCAGCGCACAGTGCGCGCCCAGTGGGTTCAAGCTGTCGGATGGCACGATGGATGCGCCAGGTAATCTGTTCGGCGATGGCTCTGATTACGGTTACAGTTCAGGTCTTTCCGGGGATATCAACCAGTTCGATCTATCGGGTAGTGGCGGTAGCCCCGGCCGTATGTCGTGGAGACAAATCAAATGAAGCGCCAACTGGGATTCACCTTGATCGAATTGATGATAGTGGTGGTGATCGTCGGCATTCTGGCGGCCATCGCCTACCCCAGCTACACGGAGTCCGTGCGCAAAAGCAAGCGCGCGGAGGCCAAGGCGGCGTTGCTGAGTGGCGCGCAGGCGCTGGAGCGTTTTTACTCGGCGAACAACACTTATCTTGGGGCGGATGGCGAGGTGGCGGCGGTATTCCAAGTGGATGTGCCGCCCAGTGGCGCCGCCAACTATCAAATAGCGGCGGTGGCAGCGACCGCCACTACCTTCAGGTTGCGCGCCACCCGTACCGGATCGATGGCGTCCGATGCATGCGGCAACTTCGAGATCACTCATGCGGGGGGGCGCGCGCTTGATAGCAACAACGGCAAGGGTGTTGCCGATTGTTGGTGAGGATCTGATGCTGTTGTATAACGGGCCACTTTTTGTGGCCCGTTTTCATTGGGGGAAGAATGCAGAGTGTAATTGTCGGTGCGGGCGTGATTGGGATGCTCTCGGCCTATCGCTTGGCCCAAGCGGGCGGCGATGTGGTGCTGTTGGAGTCTGGGACAGCAGGCAGCGAAGCCTCCTGGGCCGGTGGCGGGATCGTCTCGCCGCTTT
>JAEAMF010002457.1_pt1 | contig 10386 bp, 11 predicted proteins | sample 8958721 | NCBI WGS metagenome assembly JAEAMF01 (sample SAMN16933255, study PRJNA681124) | bioreactor sludge metagenome | isolation source: anaerobic bioreactor treating anionic surfactant - SDBS | place: India: Bengaluru | collected 2019-02-28 | reverse complement strand
GATGGCGCGCATCTGCTCGAGGTTGTTGACGTTGAAGGCCGGCACGCCGTAGCCGAACTCGGCGGCGTGGTCGAGCATCTGGCGCATGCTGATGAGTGCCATGTTTTCCTTTCTCCCGGTCAGGGTCGTTTAATCGTGTAAGCCTGCCGCAGTGGCCGGCGCTGTTCAAGCACGACACGCTGGGCGCGGCATTGTAGTGGCGGGCGCGCCAATTACCAGCGTCGGTCGCGGCTTTCGCATCGAAGGCGCCGCGCTCGGCTAGAGGTTGATCAGCGAGGCGCTGCAGCCGTGGGCCAGCAGCTCGTCATCGGCCACGCGGTAGACCAGCGCCTCGTTGCCCTTGTCGTGGAACGCAATCACGCCGTCGCTATAGAAACTGCCGTAGGTGGCAGGTTCCCGCTTGAGCGTATGAATGCGTTCGTTGTTGCCGATCTTCAGGTCGATGGCGGTCTTCCCGCTGTCGGCGTAGCGCCAGCCGATGTGCTGCTGGCCTTTGCACTTCCAGCGCACGAATGGCGCGTCCGGGCCGGACTGCCAGTGGCCACAACCGGCCAGCAGCAGCGCCAGGGCGAGAATCGACAGGCCTTTCATTTCGGCTCCTTGGCAATGAAATCAGGGGCAATCCTGCAGATCGGTGCGGGTGGTCACCGTCGGATCACCGGTGGCCTGCATCTCGACACGCTGGTCGCGTTCGGCCGTGGGACCGCTCGCCGCCGGCGGCTCGAACACTTCACAGGCGGTATCCGGTGGGTCGCCGGCACAACCGGCCAGCCCCAGACAGCAAACAGCCAGAACGGCATAGCGCATGGTGCATCCCCTTTCCTTGTGTCTGACACAACACAGACCACAGGCGCCGGCCGGGGTTGCCACGCCGTTGCCTGCCGGGCAAGCCGCGGCCCGCCCGACAGATCGCCGAGATTACTCGGCGCAGCGCTGTTCCAGCACTTCCACGGCCGGCAGCACCTTGCCCTCGACGAACTCGAGGAAGGCGCCACCGCCGGTGGAGATATAGGAGATCTGCTCGGCCACGCCGTACTTGTCGATCGCCGCCAGGGTGTCGCCGCCACCGGCGATGGAGAATGCCGGGCTCTGGGCGATGGCCTGGGCCAGCACCTTGGTGCCGTTGCCGAACTGGTCGAACTCGAACACGCCGACCGGGCCGTTCCAGAGGATGGTCTGCGAAGCCTTGAGCATTTCGCCGAACATGGCCGCGGTCTTCGGCCCGATGTCGAGGATCATGTCGTCGTCGGCGACGTCGGCAATGGCCTTGACCGTGGCCTCGGCGCTTTCGGCGAACTCCTTGGCGACCACCACGTCCACCGGCAGCGGCACGGCGACCTTGGCGGCGATGGCCTTGGCGGTGTCGAGCAGATCGGCTTCATGCAGCGACTTGCCAACCTTGTAGCCGGCCGCGGCGAGGAAGGTGTTGGCGATGCCGCCGCCGACGATCAGCTGGTCGCAGATGTCGGCCAGCGAGGTCAGCACGTCGAGCTTGGTCGACACCTTGGAACCGGCGACGATGGCGACCATCGGCCGCGCCGGCTTGTCCAGCGCCTTGCCCAGCGCTTCCAGCTCGGCGGCCAGCAGCGGGCCGGCGCAGGCGACCTTGGCGAACTTGGCCACGCCATGGGTCGAACCCTGGGCGCGGTGCGCGGTGCCGAAGGCGTCCATGACGAAGACGTCGCACAGCGCGGCGTATTTCTGCGCCAGCTCGTCGGTGTTTTTCTTCTCGCCCTTGTTGAAGCGCACGTTCTCCAGCAGCACCAGCTCGCCCGGCTTGAGCTCGACGCCGTCGAGGTAGTCCTTGATCAGCGGCACGTCACGGCCGAGGGCCTTGGACAGGTAATCGGCGACCGGCTTGAGGCTGTCTTCCTCGCTGTAGATGCCCTCTTCCGGACGGCCCAGGTGCGAGCAGACCAGCACCGCGGCGCCCTTCTCCAGCGCCAGCTTGATGGTCGGCAGCGAGGCCAGGATGCGTGCGTCGCTCTTCACCGCGCCATCCTTCACCGGCACGTTGAGGTCTTCGCGGATCAGCACGCGCTTACCGGCGAGGTCGAGGTCGGTCATCTTCAAAACGGTCATGTTGATCTTCCTTAAGGTCGATAGGCAGCGATGTTGCAGGCGCGGCTTGCTAGGCGCGATGAGCCACGCGCAGATAATGTTCGGTGACGTCCAGCATGCGATTGGCGAAGCCCCATTCGTTGTCGAACCAGGCCAGCAGGTTCACCAGCCGCGGCCCGGAGACCCGCGTCAGGCTGCCGTCGACGATCGCCGAATGCGGGTCGTGATTGAAATCGCAACTGGCATGCGGCAGTTCGGTGTAGGCCAGCAACCCCTTGAGCGGGCCGACTTCGGCGGCCTGACGCAGCACCCGGTTGATCGTCTGCGCATCGGTATCGCGCGCGGTCTGCAGGGTGATATCCAGGCAGGAGACGTTCACCGTCGGCACTCGCACCGCTTTGGCCTGAATCCGCCCGGAGAGTTCCGGCAGTAGGCGCTCGATGCCGCGCGCCAGGCCGGTGGACACCGGAATCACCGACTGGAAGGCCGAGCGCGTGCGGCGCAGGTCCTCGTGGTGGTAGGCGTCGATCACCGGCTGGTCGTTCATCGCCGAATGGATGGTGGTGATCGAGGCGAACTCGATCCCGAGTGCATCGTTGAGCAGCTTGAGCAGCGGCACCCCGCAGTTGGTGGTGCACGAGGCGTTGGACACCAGCCGTTCGGTGCCGGTCAGCTGCTGCTGGTTGATGCCCATCACCACGGTGGCGTCGATGTCGGCGGCGCTGGCCATCGGCTGCGAGAACAGCACCCGCGGCACGCCGGCGGCGAGAAATCGCTCGCCATCGGCGCGAGTGGTGTAGGCGCCGGAGCACTCCAGTACCAGATCGACATCCAGCGCCCGCCAGTCGATGGCCTCCGGCGTCGACTCGCGCAGCACCTTCACGCAGTGCCCGTTCAGATGCAGGCAATCGCCAACCACGCTTACCTCGCCGGGAAAGCGACCGTGGGTGGAGTCGAAACGGGTGAGGTATTCCAGGCTGGCCATGTCGGCCAGGTCGTTGAGGGCAACGAACTGGAAGTCGAAGGCCGCGCCGCGCTCATAGAAGGCACGCAGCACGCAACGGCCGATGCGGCCGTAGCCGTTGAGGGCGACGCGATAGGGACGGGCGTTGGCCATCGGATTCGTCGATCCTGTCGGTGGAAAACCGCTGCGCGGGTTTTGCACCCGACACAAGGTGATTTACGTAGGGTGGATGGCCGAAGCCATCCACCACCGCGCGATATCAGTCTTCCAGCAGTTCTTCGGCCACCGCGAGGATGTTGTCGACGGTGAAGCCGAACTCCTCGAACAGCTGGCCGGCCGGGGCCGACTCGCCGTAAGTGGTCATGCCGATGATGCGGCCATCCAGACCGACGTACTTGTACCAGTAGTCCGCATGCGCCGCTTCGATGGCGATGCGCGCACCGACCTCAACCGGCAGCACGGCCTGCTTGTAGGCAGCGTCCTGGGCATCGAACACGCTGGTGCAGGGCATCGAAACGACGCGCACCTTGCGACCCTGTTCGCTCAGCTTATCGGCAGCCTGCACCGCCAGGCTGACTTCCGAACCGGTGGCGATGAGGATCAGCTCCGGCTCGCCGACGCAGTTCTTCAGGATGTAGCCGCCGCGGGCGATGGCCGCTTCGGTCTCGTTGTCACGCACGTGGAACGGCAGGTTCTGCCGCGAGAAGATCAGCGCGCTCGGGCCGTCCTTGCGCTCGAGCGCGTACTTCCAGGCCACCGCCGATTCGACGGTATCGGCCGGGCGCCAGGTGTCCAGGTTCGGCGTGGTACGCAGGCTGGTCAGCTGCTCGATCGGCTGGTGGGTCGGGCCGTCTTCGCCGAGGCCGATGGAGTCGTGGGTGAACACGTAGAGCACGCGCTGCTTCATCAGCGCCGACGCAGCCCTTCCACAGGGTCAGGTTGGAGCCGGCCAGGTCCGCCGAGCCGCCGAGCAGTTCCGGCAGCAGCGGGCCGAAGGCGTTCAGGCAGTTCTGGCTGGCCTTGCGGCTGGCGATGGTTTCGCCCTTGTCGGCGACCTCGCGGATGAAGGCCGACGCCTTCTCGGCGAAATCGGCCGGCAGCTCACCGGCCATGCGCCGCTTGAACTCGGCGGCCAGTTCCGGGAACTCGGCGGCGTAGGCGGCAAAACGCTGGTTCCACTCGTTCTCGGCCTCGGCGCCCTTCTGCTTGGCGTCCCACTCGGCGTAGATATCGGCGGGAATCTCGAACGGCGGGTGGTTCCAGCCCAGCGCCTCGCGGGTCAGGGCGATCTCGGCGTCACCCAGCGCAGCACCGTGGGATTCTTCCTTGCCCTGCTTGTTCGGCGAGCCGAAGCCGATGATGGTCTTGCAGCAGATCAGCGTCGGGCGGTCGCTCTTGCGTGCGGTTTCGATGGCGATCTGGATCTCGTCGGCGTCGTGGCCGTTGACGTTGCGGATCACCTGCCAGCCGTAGGCCTCGAAGCGGCGCGGGGTGTCGTCGGTGAACCAGCCGTGCACCTCGCCGTCGATGGAGATGCCGTTGTCATCGTAGAACGCGGTGAGCTTGTTCAGCCCCAGGGTGCCGGCCAGCGAGCAGACCTCGTGGCTGATGCCTTCCATCATGCAGCCATCGCCGAGGAACACGTAGGTGTTGTGATCGACGATCTCGTGGCCTGGGCGGTTGAACTGCGCGGCCATGATCTTCTCGGCGAGGGCGAAGCCCACGGCGTTGGCGATGCCCTGGCCCAGCGGGCCGGTGGTGGTCTCGACGCCGGCGGTGTAGCCGAACTCGGGGTGGCCCGGGGTCTTGCTGTGCAGCTGGCGAAAGTTCTTCAGGTCGTCGATGGACAAGTCGTAACCGGTCAGGTGCAGCAGCGAGTAGATCAGCATCGAGCCGTGGCCGTTGGACAGCACGAAGCGGTCGCGGTCGGCCCACTGCGGGTTGGTCGGGCTGTGCTTGAGGTGGTCGCGCCAGAGCACTTCGGCGATGTCCGCCATGCCCATCGGGGCACCTGGGTGGCCGCTGTTGGCTTTCTGCACGGCATCCATGCTGAGTGCGCGGATGGCATTGGCTCGCTCACGACGGCTGGGCATCGCTGATCTCCTGCGGGGTGTACGTAGAAAAAGGCGGCCATTTTCCCCTTTCGCGGGAGAGGGGGCAATGACTGAATGGCCGCGGCTTCAGTCGAGCAGGCGCACACCCTGGGCCTGCACATCGGGCAGATGGGCGAGCAGGTAATCCTTCATCTGCGCCAGCACCGGATGCGCCGCGCCGTGGGCAGGCCAGACCAGGTAGTAGCTGTCGCCGGAGCGCACCGCGGCGTCGAACGGCAGCGCCAGCGTGCCGCGCGCCAGCTCGGCACCGACCAGCGCCAGATCGCCGATCGACACGCCGTGGCCCTGCGCCGCCGCGGAAATACCCAACTCCAGGGTGTCGAACAGCTTGCCCTGCTGCCAGGGCACGGCATCGGCCAGGCCGACCCGCGCCAGCCAGCGCCGCCAGTCGCGGCGGTCACGCGAGGGGTGGATCAGCTCCGCGTCAGCCAGGCGCGCCGCGTCCCACGGCTGATCGCCGAGCAACGCCGGCGCGCAGACCGGCACCAGCCACTCATCGAACAGCTTCAGGCAGTGGCCATCGGCGGCCAGCGCGGCATCGCCGAGGAGGATCGCGCAATCGAACGGCTCGCTGCTGAAGTCCACCGTATCGAGGTCCATCCAGGCGCTGGTCAGCTGCACGCGCTGCTGCGGATAGGCCAGCTGGAAGGCCTCCAGCGTGTTCAGCAGCCAGCGCATGGTCAGCGTCGAGGGAGCCTTCAGGCGCAGCGCGCCACGCTGGCGGGTCACCGCGATGCAGGCGTTCTCGATGGTGCCGAACCCGACCTTCAGCTCCTGCGCCAGCCGGCGGCCGGTGTCGGTCAGCGTCAGTCGCGAGCCGCGCCGCTCGAACAGCTGGCAGCCGAGCTGCTGTTCCAGCGTTTTCACGTGCCGGCTGATGGCGCTCTGGGTGATGCACAGGCTCTGCGCCGCCTCGGTGAAGGAGCCGAAGCGCGCCGCCACCTCGAAGGCGCGCAAGGCGTACAGCGGTGGCAGCCGGATCGTCACCAGACACCTCCGCAGCATGAGTAAAAGTCATCCCAGCAGGTCGTTTTTTCCATTTTTCAGCGCCTCGCTCCGTTCCGATACTGCGACGCCACGGGCCTTCTCGGAACGGCATCGTCCGAGCGAGCACGCCGCCCGATCAACAAAAACTCAGGGAAGGATGACATGTCCGCGAATAATTTCGACCACCTTCTGGCTGCCAGCATCGAGCGCGGCGGACTGGACCGGCAGCAGATCGCGCAGATCCTCAACTTCAAGCTGTTCGGCAACCCGACCGGCTTCCTGCACCTGAGGCACCTGCCAATCGGCGAGATTCCGCCGACCCCGTCCAGCCGCGAGGCGCTGCACAAGCACGACGACAGCAGCGAACGGCTGCTGCTGCAGGCGACCGTGCTGCTCGGCGAGCCGGTCGGCTACCTGCAGGAATCCGGCGGCGCGATCGTCAACAACTTCTTCCCGCAGCGCGGACAGTCGCGCGCGGCGACCTCCGACAGTTTCGACACCGAACTGGACCTGCACACCGAGAACGCCTTCCACGCCATCCAGCCGGACTACCTGCTGCTGCTCTGCCTGCGCCAGGACCCGGAGGCGGAAGCGATCACCTATGTCGCCTCGGCGGAACGCATCCTCGCCAGACTGAGCTACGAGGAGCAGCTGTTCTTCCTCAACGAGCCGTACAACTTCCTTTCCGACTACGGCCCGAGCGAAAAGAACCAGCGCATCGACATCGACAAGCACCAGACGGTGCTCTACGGCGACCCCGACGCGCCGTTCCTGCGCTTCGACCCGCAGTTCATGCTCGCCTTCAGCAATCGCGCCCAGACTCTGCTGGAACGTTTGCGCGCCATCGCCTGGTCGGTGGTCGAGCCGATCCGGCTGTGCCCGGGCGATCTGCTGATCATCGACAATCGCCGCACGGTGCACGCGCGCAGTCGCTTCGATGCGCGGTTCGACGGCAGCGACCGCTGGATCCAGCGCGCCTTCGCCATCTGCAACCCGCGCTTCTATGCCGAGCGGCTGGGCAAGCAGCATCGGGTGTTCGGCCTGGTGACCGAACTATGAACGCCACCTATCTCGCCTTCGCCTCGGCGGTCGCCCTGCTGATCGCCTCTCCCGGGCCGGTGGTGGCGCTGGTGGTCGCCGATGCACGGCGCGTCTGGCCGCTGTGGACCATCCTCGGCGGCGTGTTGTCGGCGCAGGTGCTGATGATCGGCGCGCTGCTGGCGATCTACCTGGCGCTGGATTTCGAGCCAGTGGTGCTCGAATGGGGGCAGGTACTCGGCGGGCTGTACCTGATCTGGCTCGGCGCCGACAGCCTGTGCGGCGGCGGCAGCGACCACCGGCAATCCGCCAGGAGCCAGACGCATCACTTCTGGCGGGCGATGGCGGTCGGCCTGTCGAACCCCAAGGACATCCTGTTCTTCCTCGCCTTCCTGCCCGGTTTCATCCTGCCCACGCAGCCGTTCGCGCCGCAGGCGCTGACGCTGATCGCGATCTGGGCGGTCATCGATCTGTGCGTGTTGCTCGCCTACAGTTTGCTCTCGCGTCGACTGGCCGGCACGGGGCTGGTGCAACGGCTGCTGGATATTCTGCCGGACTACTTCCTGGTCGCCCTCGGTCTGGTCTCCTGCTCGCTCGGCGTGCTGCGCATGCTCGAGTGACCCTACGCCGCGCAGGGCAATATCAAAACTTTTTGATATTGCCCTTGCTGTACGAAAAGTGACCGACTAGACTGCGCGACCTATGAGCCTGCGCATACCCCAGATCCGTTTCGACGCCAGCGATTCGCTCGCCGCCCTGTGCAAGGCCGGCGGCGATCCGCTGCGCCTGAACGTGCTGCGGGCGCTGGCCAGCGACTCGTTCGGCGTACTGGAACTGGCGCAGATCTTCGCCATCGGCCAGTCCGGCATGAGCCACCATCTGAAGGTGCTGACCCAGGCCGGATTGCTGGCCACCCGCCGCGAAGGCAACGCGATCTTCTACCGGCGCAACCTGCCGCAGGGCGACAGCCTCGGCGGCAAACTGCACGCGGCGCTGCTCGAAGAAGTCGATCAGCTGGAGCTGACCACCGAGGTGCAGGCGCGCATCGCCGCCGTGCACGCACAGCGCAGCGCCGCCAGCGAGGATTTCTTCGCGCGCATGGCCGGCAGCTTCCAGGCCCGCCAGGACCTGCTCGCCGGCCTGCCGCAGTACCGCGACAGCGTGCTGACGCTGCTCGATGCGCTGAACTTCGAACCCACCGCCACCGCGCTGGAAGTCGGCCCCGGCGACGGCAGCTTCCTGCCGGAACTGGCCAGTCGTTTCCGTCACGTGGTGGCGCTGGACAACAGCGCGGCGATGCTCGAACTGGCGCGCGCCCGCTGCGAACAGGCCGGTCTGGACAACGTCGAACTGAAGCTGGCCGACGCACTGCACGACGAATGTCCGGCTGCCGACTGCGTGGTGCTGAACATGGTGCTGCATCACCTGGCGGCGCCCGGCGAGGCACTCAAACAACTGGCACGGCTGGTGAAAGCGGGCGGCAGCCTGCTGATCACCGAGCTGTGCAGCCACAACCAGAGCTGGGCCAGGGAGGCCTGCGGCGATCTCTGGCTGGGCTTCGAACAGGACGATCTGGCCCGTTGGGCCGATGCCGCGGGGCTCACGCCCGGCGAGAGTCTCTACATTGGCTTGAAGAACGGTTTTCAGATCCAGGCCCGGCACTTTTCCCGGCCCGCCGCTGACGACCGACTCACACCCGGTAATAGGAACCGATAGATGAGCGAATACTCGATTTTCACCTCCGAGTCCGTGTCCGAAGGGCACCCGGACAAGATCGCCGACCAGATCTCCGATGCAGTGCTGGACGCTATCATCGCCGAGGACAAGCACGCCCGCGTGGCCTGCGAAACCCTGGTCAAGACCGGTGTGGCCATCGTCGCCGGTGAAGTGACCACCAGCGCCTGGGTCGATCTGGAGCAGCTGGTGCGCGACGTCATCGTCGACATCGGCTACAACAGCTCGGAAGTCGGTTTCGACGGCGCCACCTGCGGCATCATCAACATCATCGGCAAGCAGTCGGTGGACATCGCCCAGGGCGTCGACCGCTCCAAGCCGGAAGACCAGGGTGCCGGCGATCAGGGCCTGATGTTCGGCTACGCCAGCAACGAGACCGACGTGCTGATGCCGGCACCGATCCGCTTCTCCCACGCGCTGGTCGAGCGCCAGGCCGAGGCGCGCAAGAACGGCCTGCTGCCGTGGCTGCGCCCGGACGCCAAGAGCCAGGTCACCTGCCGCTACGAGAACGGCAAGGTGGTCGGCATCGACGCGGTGGTGCTGTCCACCCAGCACAGCCCGGAGATCAGCCAGGCCGACCTGCAGGAAGCGGTGATGGAACTGATCATCAAGCACACCCTGCCGGCCGAGCTGCTGCACAAGGACACCCAGTTCCACATCAACCCGACCGGTCAGTTCATCATCGGCGGCCCGGTGGGCGACTGCGGCCTGACCGGCCGCAAGATCATCGTCGACTCCTACGGCGGCATGGCCCGCCACGGCGGCGGCGCCTTCTCCGGCAAGGACCCGTCCAAGGTCGACCGCTCGGCCGCCTACGCCGGCCGCTACGTGGCCAAGAACATCGTCGCCGCCGGCCTGGCCGAGCGCTGCGAGATCCAGGTGTCCTACGCCATCGGCGTGGCCCAGCCGACCTCCATCTCGCTGAACACCTTCGGCACCGGCAAGCTCGGCGACGACAAGATCATCGCCCTGGTGCGCGAGCACTTCGACCTGCGTCCGTACGCGATCACCCGCATGCTCGACCTGCTGCACCCGATGTACCAGGCCACCGCGGCCTACGGCCACTTCGGCCGTAACCCCTACGAGATGACGGTGGGCAACGACACCTTCACCGCCTTCACCTGGGAGCGCACCGACAAGGCCGACGCCCTGCGCGCCGCCGCCGGGCTGTAAGCTCGACTGCGCCTGACCAGAAGCCCCGCCGGCGCAAGCCGCGCGGGGCTTTTTCTTGCGCACTCGACAGGGCCCGCTCGCGCACCGCCGAGCAGCGCGACCATCTGCCGCAGCAGAACGACGATCGCCAGAATTCCTGCCGTCTACAGCGCCGCATGGTGACGCTTCGCCGGCGGCCTGCGGGTTTACCCCGATCTCCACCCCCGCCTAAACTGATATCAAAGCGCCATGCATGTATCGCCGCGCTATGGATTTCACATAACGATCAGGGATAAGGAAAACGATCATGATCAAACGCTGCTGCCTATCGCTCGC
>JAEAMF010002508.1_pt1 | contig 10389 bp, 9 predicted proteins | sample 8958721 | NCBI WGS metagenome assembly JAEAMF01 (sample SAMN16933255, study PRJNA681124) | bioreactor sludge metagenome | isolation source: anaerobic bioreactor treating anionic surfactant - SDBS | place: India: Bengaluru | collected 2019-02-28 | reverse complement strand
GTCTTCGCGCCGATCGCAGTCGGGACGCCGCTCATGCTCGGTCTGTCCTACTGGTCGGCGCAGGGCGACGGCCAGTTTGCGGACCAACTGCCGGGCGCGGGCCAGTTGCAGGGCGTGGCGGTGATCCTGGGCGGACTTGCGTTGATGATCGTCGCCTGTCTGGTGGGCAGGCTTCGAGGCCCGGTGCGCGGGTTCATGGGGGACGCCGCCGCCAGCGTCTTCACCATCGGCTATCTGCCGCTGCTGCTGGCGACCCTTACGCTTCTGTTGGCCCAACCTGACGGCAACCTGCGGGTCATCTTCTACTTCGTGCTGGTGCCCTGCTCCGACACCGCCGCGTACGCCGTCGGCTCGCTGCTGGGCAAGCACAAACTCGCCCCACACATCAGTCGCGGGAAGACCTGGGAGGGCTTCGCCGGGGCCGTCGTCATCACCGCCATCGTGGGTGGCATTGTCGGGCCGTTCATGATCGGTGCGCAGTGGTGGGCGGGCGCCATCATCGGTGCGCTACTCTCGGTCGCTGCCACCGTTGGCGACCTGGTGGAGTCGATGATCCAGCGGGACGCGGGCATCAAGGACATGGGCACGCTCGTGCCGGGGCACGGGGGCGCCATGGACCGGCTGGATTCGCTTCTGGTCGCCGCCCCGTTCGCTTGGGCGTCCATGCTGCTGCTGGTCTGAACTCGACCAGGGCCGGGCTGTTCGAGGTCGCTTGTCTTGACCCGATCGGGCAGACTCGTTGCCATGACCACGTCCACCGGGCCCATCGATCTGACCGGCAAGTTCGTCGCGTCCCGCCGCCGGCCCCCGACGCACTGGATGGACCTCACCCCGGCCCAACGTGTCGAGTCGGTCAGCGAACTGGGGCTGCCCGCCTTCCGGGCCAAGCAGATCTCTACCCAGTGGTTTTCCCGCTTGGACACTGATCCGGCTGGCTGGACCGATCTGCCCGCCGCTGTCCGGCAACAGGTTGCGGACAAGTTCTTCCCGACCTTGCTCGTGCCGATCCGCGAGCAGTCTGCGGACGCCGGCCTGACGATCAAGACCGCCTGGCGCGCTTTCGATGGGGCGGTGATCGAGTCGGTCATCATGCGCTACCCCGGACGCACCACCATCTGCATCTCTTCGGAGGCCGGTTGTGGCATGGCCTGTCCGTTCTGCGCCACAGGCCAGGGCGGGTTGCAGCGTAACCTGTCCGCCGGCGAGATCGTCTGGCAGGCGCATGACGCCGCCCGCCGGTTGAGCGCCGGGGAGATTCCGGGCGGGCCGGGCAACGTGAACAACATCGTCTTCATGGGGATGGGCGAGCCGATGGCCAACTACAAGGCGGTGCTGGCGGCGGTGCGGCAGATCCACGCACCTGCCCCTGACGGGCTGGGCATCAGCGCCCGGGGCCTGACCATCTCCACCGTCGGCATGGTGCCGCGGATGAGGCAACTCGTCGACGAGGATCTGCCCGTCACCCTCGCGCTTTCGCTGCACGCGCCGGACGATGAGTTGCGCGACGAACTGGTCCCGCTGAACCGACACTTCAACGTGGACGCGGTGCTGGACGCCGCATGGGACTATGCGAACGCCAGCAAGCGTCGGGTGAGCATCGAGTACATCTTGATCAAGGACATCAACGATCAGGCCTGGCGGGCCGACCTGCTGGCTAAGCGACTCAGGGCTCGCGGTGACTGGGGCTGGTTCCACGTGAACCTGATCCCGTTGAATCCCACGCCGGGCAGCAAGTGGACAGCCTCCCGCCGGGCCGACGAGCAGGCTTTCGTGGCGCACCTGGAGCATGCCGGGGTGCCGGTGACGGTCCGCGAGACCCGCGGTCGCGAAATTGACGGCGCGTGTGGGCAGTTGGCAGCACGAACACGCACGGCAGGCTGACCCCGCGAGTTCCCGCACGTTCGTTTGTCTCGGCCGGCCCCCCTGGTGGTCGCCGTGGTCGAAGTGGGTCAGACCGTTTGGCCGCGACGATGCGCTCCAGCCAGACGTCCCCGGCGAAGTGCTCGGGAGAGGTCTTGACCGTCGGGGGTCGGGATTCGATCCTCATGGCTTGCTCCTTCGGATTGGCGACAGTTCGCGTGCTACCGGGGCCCAGAGCCCCCGACACGGTCGGCGCAGCGGGGTCGTTGTGTCACCCTGGGTCGGTGCGAACAGGGGTGATCATCGGGGCCAGCACCCCGCTCGGACAAGCAGCCTTGGCCCTGGTGGCGAGCCGAAGGGCCGACTTCTTGGTTGACGGTCTGACCGACGACGGCGCCGAGCCACGTCAGCTGGCAGAGCTGTGCCTGGAATTCACCCCGCTGCGCCTGGGCATCACCGATGACTACGCAGTAGGTAGGTTCTGGGGCGAGCGTGAGGACATCAGCATTGATCGCGGGCTGGTCGACTGGGAGGTCGCCGATGTGGATGTGGTGGCCGGCCCTTCGGCAGCGGTTGAGGTGGCCGGTGTCGCGTCCGACATAGCGGTGATCGGGCTGACCGGCGATTCCGGAAACGCGGCGGCCGCCGCCGCCCTGGCGGCTGGGACTCCGGTCGTCCTGGTGCCCGTCGAACTTGCCGCTGACGGCCTGCGAACCACCAGCGAAGCCTCGATCGTCGACGACCTGATGGGTCTCCCGGCGCCCGGGCGATGACGGCGCTCGGTCTTCGGCCTCAGACGAGGAGCCAGCGATGTGGACGCTGACCGGCTTCGCCGATGAGATCTCGCCCGACGTTGACGAACAGATCGCATTGCTCAAGACCCTCGGCATCAGGCACATCGAGTTCCGGAGTGCGTGGGGCACCAAGGTGCTCGACCTCACCGACGAGCAGCTGGAGACCGCCAAGCAGAAGTTGGACGCGGCCGGCATCGCGTTGTCCTCGGTCGGTTCCGATCTGGGCAAGATCGCGATCACCGACCCATTTGAACCGCACCTGGCGCGCGTCCGGCACGGCGTCGACGTGGCCAAGTTCTTCGATGCCCGCTACCTCCGCGTGTTCAGCTTCTTCATGCCCGACGGCGAAGACCCCACGTCCTACCGGGACGACGTGCTGGCCCGCACCCGGGCCATGGTCCAAATCGCAGAGGCTGGCGGCATCACCTTGCTGCACGAGAACGAGAAGGATATCTTCGGCGACGTCCCGCGACGGGTCGCCGACCTGGTCACCACGATCGGTTCGCCGAACTATCGTGCGATCTTCGATCCAGCCAACTACGTGCAGTGCGGCGTCAAGCCATTCGATGAGGCCTACCCGATCGTCCGGGAACTGACCGACTACATTCACTGTAAGGACGCCCTGGCGCCAACCGGTGCGACTGACCTGGGCAAGGTGGTGGCCTCGGGCGAGGGCGACGGCCAGTTCCGCGAACTGTTGGCGGCGCTGCAGGAGACGGGCTTCGACGGCTTCTTCTCCATCGAACCGCATCTGGGCGACTTCGACGCGTTCGGCGGCCTGTGCGGCCCCGACCTGTGGACGACCGCCCACACAGCCATCACCGGACTCTTCGGTGACCTCGGCGTGCAGTGGCAGTGATCGGCTGATGTCGGCCGACCGACTATCAGGCGCCGGCTGCAACTGCGGGGCACGCCAGTTCCTGGCAGAGGCGCCCCACGACTATCCTTGGGGCTAGTCACTGTGAGGAGAACAGAGCCCATGCCGATCAATCTCGGAACTCCGGCCGCCACCCCAAACCGCGTGCTTTCGCCGCGGCGTCCGACCCGCAAGATCAAGGTCGGCAAGCTGGCCATCGGTGGTGACGCGCCCATCACGGTGCAGTCCATGACCACCACCCCCACCAGCGATATCAATGCGACCCTGCAGCAGATCGCCGAGCTGACCGCGGCCGGCTGCGACATCGTCCGGGTGGCAGTGCCCAGCCAGGACGATGCCGATGCCCTGTCGGCGATCGCCGCCAAGTCGAAGCTCCCGGTCGTCGCCGACATCCACTTCCAGCCGCGGTACGTCTTCGCGGCGATCGAGGCCGGCTGCGCGAAGGTGCGCGTCAACCCGGGCAACATCAAGGCTTTCGACGACAAGATCGCCGATATCGCCAGGGCCGCGACCGAGCACGGCACCAGCATCCGGATCGGCGTCAACGCCGGTTCGCTCGACCCGCGGCTGCGCAGCCTGTACGAAACCGACCCGGCCGGGGCGCTGGTCCAATCCGCGCTCAACGAGGCCAGGCTGTTCGAGGATGTCGGCTTCGGCGAGTTCGGCATCTCGGTCAAGCACCACGACCCGGTGATCATGGTGGACGCCTACCGCCGGCTCTCGCAGGCTTGCGACTACCCGCTGCATCTCGGCGTCACCGAGGCTGGCCCCGCCTTCCAGGGCACCATCAAGTCGGCTGTCGCGTTCGGGGCGCTGCTGGCCGAGGGCATCGGCGACACCATCCGGGTCTCGCTGTCGGCGCCGCCGGTCGAGGAGGTCAAGGTTGGCATCAAGATCCTCGAGTCGTTGAACCTGCGTCCCCGCCAATTCGAGATCGTCAGTTGCCCCAGCTGTGGGCGCGCCCAGGTGGACGTGTACAAGCTGGCCGAAGAGGTTACCGAAGGCTTGAAGCACTTCACTGTGCCGATCCGGGTGGCCGTGATGGGCTGTGTGGTCAACGGGCCGGGGGAGGCCCGCGAAGCCGACCTCGGCGTGGCGTCCGGCAACGGCAAGGGCCAGATTTTCGTGAAGGGTGAAGTCATTGCGACGGTGCCGGAGGATCAGATTGTCGCGACCCTGATCGCCGAGGCCAACAAGCTGGCCGAGCAGTTCGCCCGTTCGGGGGCGCCGGAAGTGTCGGTGAATTGACCACCGGGCGCGCAGTCCCTGGAACCCTGCGAGTGCTCGACCAAGGTGACCTTCCCGAGTTCGAGCAGTTGTTGCGCCGCGAGCCGCTGATGAACCTGTTCGTGGCCTCGCGGGTGGCCCATCTCGGACTCGCCCCGGAGCGGCTGGGCTGCGCGGTCTACGGCTACCACGTGGGTGGTGAACTTGTTGCCGCCTGCCACGTCGGGGCGAACCTGGTGCCGATCGGTGACGACCGGGACGCGATCGACGCGTTCGCCCAGGCGATCGGCCCGCGCCGTCAAATCTGGTCGATCATGGGCTGTGCACAAGCGGTCCTGCAACTACACCAGGGCCTTGTGGAACGTTGGGGCGACGGCTGGAGACGAGCTCGCGACGTGCGCCCACACCAGCCGTTGATGGTCATCGACACCGATCCCGAGATCACGGGCAATCCAGCCGTGCAGCGGATCGGGCTGGTCGACTACGAGCCGTACCTGGACGCCGCGATCGCCATGTACACCGAAGAGGTGGGCGTGACGCCGTTGGACGGCACGGGCAGCTACCAGAGGTACGTCCGGATGTTGATACAAATGGGGCACGCGATGGGGGCGGTGCACCGCGGCACGGGCCGTGCGAGCCGGGTCTGGTTCAAGTCAGACATCGGTTCTGCGTGGTCGGGCTACTGCCAGGTGCAAGGCGTGTGGATCTCACCAGAACTTCGCGGACGGCGGCTGTCGATCCCAGCGATGGCACAGGTGGTACGGCTTTGCCGACAGCGCTATCCGGTCGTCTCGCTCTACGTCAACGACTACAACACCCGGGCCCGGCGGCTCTATCAAGGACTCGGCTTCCGAACGGTTGGCGAACTGGCGACAGTGCTCTACTGACCAACCTCCCTCGACAAACAGCGTGGCGACCGCGCCGCAGTCGGGTTCAATGGTCGACCAGCCCCAGCAGCGTGCCCCAGGCGATTGTGTGCTTGCCGATCTCGTCCAGTACCTGCTGGGTGGTCTCGGCGTCGACTGGCGCATCGAGGGCGTACACACCGAAGAAATAGCGATGCGTCCCACTGGGCGGGCAGGGTGGGACCCAGCGGGCCGACCGCCCGCTGTTCGGCCACTGCCGACCGCCGGCCGGGACGCTGCCCCCTTCCTCGATGCCGCCGTCGGCGGCGTCCAATCCGGTGACCAGCCAGTGCAGGAAGGTGCCTCGCGGCGCGTCCGGGTCGGCGACCACCACCGCCAGCGCGCGAGCCTGCTTCGGCACCCCCACCCAGTTGAATGCCGGCGCGCTGCCTGCACCCTTGCAGGTGAAGCGTTCGGGGATGCGGTCACCAGCACCGAAACTGGGGCTGGCGACGGTGATCGCCTTCGGAATCGTGGGTTGCGGTACCTGCATTGTCGCCTCCTCGTCAAGTAACCCCATTGTCGCGGGCGCGGTCGCCGCGGGGGCCGATGGTGACGGATGCGTCCAGTCGGTGCCGGCCGCTAGCCTTGACCAAGCAACCAAGCCGAGGAGAACCCGTGATCACCCGAATGAGCCAGTTGTTCGTGCGCACCCTGCGCGAAGACCCTGCGGACGCCGAGGTTCCCAGTCACCGCTGGCTCGTCCGAGCTGGCTACATCAGGCGCGTCGCACCCGGCATCTACTCTTGGCTGCCGCTGGGTCTGCGTGTTTACCACAAGGTGGAACAGATCGTTCGAGAAGAGATGGACGCCATCGGCGCCCAAGAGGTGCGCTTTCCGGGTTTGCTGCCGCGCGAGCCGTACGAAGCCTCCAACCGGTGGACCGAATACGGCGACAACCTGTTCCGGCTCGTCGACCGCAAGGGCGCCGACATGCTGCTCGGGCCCACCCATGAGGAGATGTTCACCCTCATGGTCAAAGACCTCTGCAACTCGTACAAAGACCTGCCGCTGTTCCTGTACCAGATCCAGATCAAGTACCGCGACGAGGCTCGGCCGCGGGCCGGTCTGCTGCGTGGTCGCGAGTTCGTGATGAAGGATTCCTACTCCTTTGACATGGACCAAGCCGGACTCGATGCGTCCTATCAGGCCCATCGCGGTGCCTACATCAAGATCTTCGATCGGTTGGGCTTCGACTATGTGATCGTCAATGCGCACTCCGGTGCGATGGGCGGCTCGGCGTCCGAGGAGTTCCTGGCGATCGCCTCCAACGGCGAAGACACCTTCGTGGTCTCCCCAGGTGGCTTCGCCGCCAACGTCGAGGCCGTGCAACGTCGGCCTGCCGCCGAGCAGGACCCCACCGACGTGCCTGCGGCCAAGGTACACGACACCCCCGATTCGCCGACGATCGATACCCTGGTCGCCCAGGCCAATGCGCTGTTCCCGCGGGAAGATCGGCCGTGGCAGGCTCACGACACCTTGAAGAACGTGGTCTTCAAGGTGACCCACCCCGACGGTCGTACCGAGGCTCTGGCGGTGGGCCTGCCCGGCGACCGAGAGGTCGACGTCAAACGGCTGGAGTCGGCAGTCTCGCCGGCAGTGGCAGAGCCCTTCACCGACGAGGACTTCCAGGCGCGTCCGAAACTGGTCAAGGGTTACATGGGGCCGCTGGCGCTCGGCCTCGGACAGCTGGCCGATGGCCAGACCCCTCCGCCGGACGCGGTCCGCTATCTGGTCGATCCCGCCGTGGTGCCCGGTACCCGCTGGCTGACCGGCGCCGACGAGTTCGGCAAGCACGTGGCTGACCTGGTGGTCGGTCGCGACTTCACCCCGGACGGCTACCTGGACGTGGCAGAGATCCGTGACGGCGACCTGGCCCCCGACGGTTCCGGCCCGCTCAGTCTGGCCCGCGGTATCGAGATGGGGCACATCTTCCAGCTCGGCACCAAGTACGCCGAGGCGCTCGGTCTCAAGGTGCTGGACGCGAACGGCAAGCTGCAGACCGTCACCATGGGTTCCTACGGCATCGGGGTCTCGCGTGCGGTGGCTGCCGTCGCCGAGGGCACCTGTGATGAGAAGGGGCTGTGCTGGCCGCGGGCGGTGGCGCCCTACGACGTCGAGGTTATGTCGGCGGGCAAGGGCGACGAAATCGCCGACACGGCCGAGCGGATCGCCGCCGAACTGGCCGAACGCGGTGTCTGCGTCCTGCTGGATGACCGGAAGGCCAGCCCTGGGGTGAAGTTCGCCGACGCGGAGTTGCTGGGCATGCCCACCTCGGTGGTGGTAGGTCGGTTGCTGGCCGACGGCAAGGTCGAGATCCGCGACCGCAAGTCGGGCTCCGCCCGCCAGGTGCTGGTCGGCGATGCAGTGGCCGAAGTGCTGGCCGAGATCGGACGCTGACCCCCGCGGTGCCGGGTGGCCGCTAGACCCAGCCCGGCCAGTACGGCAACGGTTTGCCGAGACTGCGGACGCGGGCGGCCTGGCTCAGCGCCCGGCTGGCCGCCGTCTCGCGGTCGGCCGGGTCGGCTGCCGCCAGCCGCGTCCAGCCGGCCAGCACGGCAAGTTCCAGACCTGCCCAGACCTGGGCGCGCTGCGCGGGATCGGTGGCGTCACCCGGCAGCGTGTAGTTCGGCTCTGCCGGAGCCGGCGTGGCTCCGGACGCGGTGATCCGTGCGGCGGTCTCGTCCCGCTCGCGCATCGCTTCACCCAGCCGGCCACCGATCACGTCTACCAGCGGGTCATCGGCCGCGACGCGGCCGAGCAGCGCCTGTAGGCCGAAGACCAGCGCACGCTGGTGGCCCAGCAGCACCTGCAGCGCGGTGATGCGATCACCCACCTCGGTCTCGGCCGGCACCGCATCGCCCGGCACCGGGGACGGGCCCAACGCATCGAGCGACGCGGCACCGAAGGCGGCTGTGGCCACCTGGGCGGCAAGCCGGAGCGAGATCCACAGCAGCGCGTTGCTGGCCGACTGGTCGGCATCGGCGACGCTTGGGGACAGTGATTCGGCGAACCCCTTCTCCTCGGCCGCGAGCAGCGTCATCGCCTCGGCCTGCGTGGCGGGTACCGGTATCGGAGTGGGCTCGATCAACTCCAGTGGCGTGTGATCCGACTGCACACCGCCCAATGGGTCGGCCTGGCTCAAGACCGTCTGGTGAGCGCGATGCTGTTCGGCGACTGCGGTGCACCAGTCCACGAAGGGCGCTGCGGCATCGACCACCGTCGCGCAGCCGTCTGCCAGCGCCGCGAGGATGGCCGATGCCCGGGCCGCCTCCCGCCGAGCGGCGTCCAGGGTGGGCGCGGGCACCGGGGAACGGTTCGCGTCGGGGGTGACCAAGGGGCTGGGAGCGCACGCCGACAACAGCAAACCGGCCCCGCCGCCGACGAACAACTGGAGCAGACCACGGCGCCGGCAGTGGGGCGCGGGCAGCGGGACGGTCATGCGCAGCACCTTACCGCGTGGGCTGGGGCTGGCCCGATGTCCTAGACTGGGCCGAACACGTCAAGTTCATCGGACAAGAGGATCACCCATGCGCTACACCGGGCTAAGCGAACTTCTGGTCTCCGTCTTGTCCGGTCACCAACTCGAACTGGACGACCTTGAGGTCGCCCCCGCCGGCAGGCGCCGAGTGATCCGAGTCACCGTCGACGGTGATGGCCCGGCAGGACGTGGACCAGACCTCGACCAGATCGCCGAGGCCACCCGTTCGGTCTCCCAGGCGCTCGACGACTCCGACCTGATGGGCGAGCAGCCGTACACGCTCGAGGTGAGCTCGCGCGGGGTCTCGCGTCCGCTGGTCACCCCGGCCCACTACCGCCGCAACATCGGACGCCTGCTTGCTCTCACCTTGGCCGACGGCAGCCAAGCCACGGGACACATCACCGCCACCGACGATGACGCGGTCAGCATTGATGTGGCCGGCGGGGTCGAGGTGTACCCGTACGCGCAGGTGAAACGGGCGGTGGTACAGGTCGAGATGAATCGACGCCCGGCAGACGACGAGGCGGCCGACGACGAGGGGTTCGATGATATTGAGGACGAGCCCGACACCGACGACCGCGAGGAGGACTGACCGGATGGAAATCGACCTTTCGCAACTGCGTGCCATCGAGCGGGACAAGGAAATCCCGTTCGACTACCTGATCAAGGCACTCGAGGAAGCGCTGCTCAATGCCTACCTGAAGACCGAGGACGCCCACCCCGGCGCGCGGGTCGCGCTGGATCGGAGGTCGGGCCGGGTCGCAGTGATGGTTCCCGAATTGGATGATGAGGGCAACGTGGCCGGGGAGTACGACGACACCCCGAGCGACTTCGGCCGGGTCGCCGCCACCACCGCCCGCCAAGTGATCTTCCAGCGGCTGCGTGAGCACGAAGACGAGCAGAAGTTCGGCCGCTTCCAGGCGTCCGAGGGCGACATCTTGACCGGTGTCATCCAGCAAGATCGAGACTCCCGTACCGTTCGGGTCGATCTCGGTCAGATAGAAGCGCTCATGCCGCTGGCCGAGCAGTCGCCCGGCGAGGATTACCGGCACGGCAAGCGGCTGCGGGTCTACGTGGTCACGGTCCGCAAGGAACTGCGCGGGCCCCAGGTGATCGTCAGCCGAACCCATCCGAACCTGGTCAAGAAGCTCTTCGCCCTCGAGGTGCCCGAGATCGAGCAGGGCATCGTCGAGATCAAGGAGATTGCCCGCGAAGCTGGTCACCGCAGCAAGATTGCGGTGCATT
>JAEAMF010002506.1_pt1 | contig 10397 bp, 6 predicted proteins | sample 8958721 | NCBI WGS metagenome assembly JAEAMF01 (sample SAMN16933255, study PRJNA681124) | bioreactor sludge metagenome | isolation source: anaerobic bioreactor treating anionic surfactant - SDBS | place: India: Bengaluru | collected 2019-02-28 | reverse complement strand
GAGGAATGCGAGCGAGTGCGCGACGGCACCAAGGTAAAAAAGTTCGTGCGCCCGCACGAGGTGATCGCCGACCGGCAAAAGTGCTTCCTAGAGCAGGGAATCATCTGCTGCGGACCGGCCACCCGTGCCGGCTGCGGCCGGCCCTGCATCCACGTGGACATGCCCTGCCGCGGTTGCTATGGCCCGCCGGAAGGGGTCAAGGATCAGGGAGCCAAGCTCCTGAGCGCGGTCATGGCCGTCATTGACCCGGAAGCGGATGTTGAACAGCTCGTCAGCCAGATCGTCGACCCCGTGGGCACTTTCTACCGCTTTAGCCTGCCGGATTCGATGTTACAGCAGACCAAGTGGTCCGAGGTAGAGAAGAAATGACACAGACAACCAAGATTCGAATTGACCCGATCACCCGCCTGGAAGGGCATGGCAGCATCAATATCTTCCTGGACAAGGCGGGCAAAGTAGCGCGGACCTACTTCCAGATTCCGGAGCTGCGCGGCTTTGAAAAGTTCTGCGAAGGCCGGCCGGTTGAGGAGATGGCGCGCATCACCCAGCGCATCTGCGGCGTGTGCCCGACCGCGCATCACATGGCGGCGATCAAGGCGGCCGACGCGGTGTACCACGTCGACCCCCCGCCAACAGCCAAGAAGATCCGTGAGATGATGTACGCCTTTTTCTTCGTGGCTGACCATGCTACCCATTTCTATATCCTGGGCGGCCCGGACTTTGTGGTCGGGCCCGATGCTCCTCCGGCAGAGCGCAACATCTTTGGCGTGATCGCCAAAGTGGGCCTCGACACGGGCAGCAAGGTGATCCAGGCTCTGCAGGACACGCACGAGGCGGTTGCCATCATCGGCGGACGTTACATCAACCCGGTGGGAACGCTGCCCGGCGGCGTCAGCAAGCCGATCAGCGAAGAGGAACGGGTTCGCCTGGAGCAGATCGCCAAGGGCTGCGTAGAGTTCGGCCAGTTGTCACTCCAGCTCTTTGAGGACGTAGTACTGAAGAACAAGCAGTACGTGGCCATGATCAAGAGCGACGCCTTCACGCACAAGACCTACTACATGGGCCTGGTCGATGAGCAGAACCGCACCAATTTCTACGATGGCAAGGTGCGCGTGGTGGACCCGGACGGCAAAGAGTTCGTCAAGTATGGCCCGAACGAGTACCTGCAGCACATTGCCGAGCGTGTTGAGCCGTGGACCTATCTCAAGTTTCCGTATCTCAAGAACGTGGGATGGAAGGGCTTTGTGGATGGCAAGGACAGCGGCGTGTACCGTGCCACTCCTCTCTCGCGCTGCAACGCGGCTGACGGGATGGCGACACCGCTGGCCCAGGCCCACTATGAGCGTTTCTACGACGCGCTGGGCGGCAAGCCCGTTCACGCTACGCTGGCCACACACTGGGCGCGCCTGATCGAGCTGCTGTACGCAGGGGAGCGCGCTCTGGAGCTGGCGCGCGATCCGGAGATCACCAGCACCAATATCCGCACCATCCCGACCGCTACACCGGATGAAGGGGTGGGCATTGTCGAGGCCCCGCGTGGCACACTGACCCACCACTACATCACGGATGAGCGCGGGCTATTGCGCAAGGTGAACCTGGTGGTCGGCACAACGAACAACCACGCCCCGATTTGCATGTCCGTCCAGAAAGCGGCGGAAGGCGTAATCCAGCCCGGCAAGCCGGTCACGCAAGGCCTGCTCAACCAGGTTGAGATGGCCTTCCGCGCCTACGACCCCTGTTTCGGCTGCGCGACCCATGCCCTGCCCGGCCAGATGCCACTGACCGTCAACATCTATGACGACCAGGGCAATCTGGTGCAAAAGCTGAGCCGGGACGAGAGCGGCCGGACCACGGTGGAATAGGTCACAACCCTGGATGCGGAGGAAATATGAAACGCGGTATGACTGTCAAGCTAACCGATGACCAGAGTCTGAGACTCGACCGGAAGATGATCACCCGTAGCCATCTGCTGACGCTGATCCGCCAGCGGTGTGTGGGTTGTGAGCTATGCGCCGCCGTATGCCCGCAGGAGGCTATCACCCTGACCAAGGGCACGGTGGAGAATGGACGGCTGGTACAGCGTTCGACGATCGACATCGACCCGGACAAGTGCAACTTTTGCGGGATGTGCGTGGTAGTCTGTCCCGTCAATGCTCTGGAGATGCTGGTGGACGGCAAGGCCCACATCCCGGTGTGGGATTACGAGGCCTTCCCGCAGCTGACCAAGGAGATCCAGTGGGACGGCGCGAAGCTGCCCATGACCGCCGTGGACAAAGCGGTGGAGGTCTGCCCCACCGACGTCATCACGGTGCAGGCCAGGCGCGACAAAAAGGGTAAAGTGACGGCCGTCGAAAGCGTACAGGTGGACACGAGCAACTGCATCTACTGCAAGCAGTGCGAAGTGGCGAGCCCGGAGGCTTTTGCGGCGACACACCCCTTTGAGGGCCTGATCCGGCTGGAGCGCAGCCTGTGCCCGGCCGGCTGCCAGGCCTGTGCGGACATCTGCCCGAGCCATGCGCTGTTCATGCAGGGCAACAACCTGGTGCTCGATGACCGCTTCTGCGTGTACTGCGGCGCCTGCCAGCAGGTCTGCCCGGCGCCGGAAGCGCTGCTGGTGAGGCGACATCGCGTGCGGCACACGCCGGTCAAATCCAGCGCGTGGGTAGCTGCCGTCGAAAAGCTGATCTCGACAGAGGGTGCAGCCCAGGAGCTGGAGCAAAAGTCGCAGGGCAAGCGGAAGAGCGTGCTGGAGTTTATGCCGGGGATGGGAAAGAAACAGCAGTAGTCGAAGTTGCAGTTCAGAAACCCGTTTTCTTGAAGAAGACGGGTTTCTTTGTTTTGTGGAACCTTCGGCTGCCACCCATCGTCTCATTGCTGCACGTCAAGAAGAGCGAAGGAGGATGTAATATGTTTAGCAAGAGAACACTTTATGTTGGAATCCTGCTGGCCCTGGCCATGGCCCTGGTCACAGGATGCACAGTGGCCAGCCAGGCGGCGGAGACCACGGCGCCAACCCGCACCATCACGGTGGTTGGCCAGGGCAAAGCCTATGGCACGCCGGATGTGGCCTATATCACAGTGGGCATCGCGACGCTTAATGAATCGTTGCAGGTGGCTGCCGAAGAAAACCGCGTGAAGATGGCCGCGCTGCTCGAGGCGATCAAGGAGCTGGGAATCGCAGATAAGGATATCCGCACCAGCAACTATAGCGTGTACACGGAGCGTACGTCCATGGTGGAGCCCCGCGACGGCACAAAGGGCGAGGCAGGGACGTTGCTGTACCACGTCAACAACCAGGTCACCGTCACGGTGCGCGACCTGACCAAGCTGAGCGATGCGCTGGACACAGCCGTTGCGGCGGGCGCCAACAACATCTACGGCGTCAATTTCACCGTGGATGATGCGACTGAACTCGAGGATGCGGCTCGCGCGGATGCCGTTGCCAATGCAAAGGCCCGGGCGGAGAGCCTGGCCAGGCTGGCCGGTGTCAGCGTGGGTGATGTGATGAGCATCAGCGAGGTCGCCGGCGGGTCGGTCCCGGTGTACGACAGCTTCAAGGGCATGGGCTCGTCCGGCACGCCGATCGAGGCCGGCCAGCTCGAGGTACAGACCAGCGTGCAGGTTACGTACGCTATCCGCTAGCATGGCGGAGTAGGGCCGCGGCGCGGCAGCCATTTGCTGCCGGTGGCGGGTTATTAGAAGAACAGGGCGCTGCAGGTCATCCTGCAGCGCCCTGTTGATTTACCAGCAGCTACGGCCGGACCATGTCCACAGTGAGCATGGGCCGCTGAAGGAGGACCCGCCACTCGGAAGAGCGGAAGAGGATCTCCTGGTCCACATTCTGCCCCATGAGCAACACCCCGTGGTTGCTGCCCGGGTCATTCACCCATCGCTGCACCAGCGGCGTGATGTCCCAATCATAGAAGCGGTTAGTGAAGTAGACGAACCGCGAGGCAAGGAAGTCGAGGTCACGATCCAGGCCACCAGCACTGCACCCGGGGCTGGCCCACAATGAGCCGGCGCTCGCGTGATTCCAGGTCGCCGTTCCTTCATCCCAGGGCCTTAGAACACCATAGGCAGAGACGCGCAGGCCAAAAAGGGTGCGGCGTGACCAGGCAAAGAGCGACAGCCTGGCGCTCCGGATACGGGATCCGGTAGGGATATCGCCTTCCAGGTCAAAGCGGACCAGGACACGCTCGGTACCATCTTCACGGCCGATGGCCCGCAAGTTCTCATCCGCGCCCGCGGCAGTATCGGGCCGGTGGATGCTGATGGACGTATCGCTCGTCCCGTCATAACCGGCATAGGGATACAACCCTTGCTGGAATACCTTCAGCTCTGGTGCAGGGGTTGGGGTGATCGTGGGCGTGTTTGTCGGCGTGGGCGTAATCGTCGGCGTGCTGGTTTGAGTGGGAGTGCGAGTCTGAGTAGGTGTCAGAGTCGCCGTTGGCGTGTTCGTCCGGGTCGGAGTCGGTGTCTGGGTGCGAGTGGGTGTGGCCGTGGGCGGCGCCGGCACATAGCTCACCACCAGGTAGGGGCGCAGATTCTCCGAATCGATCTGCCCGGAGCGGAATTGGTACTCCACGCTCAGTCCCTCACCCACCAGCACGGCACCATGGTTGGAGGCAGGGTTCGAGACCCATTGTTGCACCATCTGCGTGAGATCCCAGGCATAAAAATCCCGCACGGGCGAAACCTGCGCTGAGGAGACCGAGGTGGGATCATAGTCGTACGAGGGGTTGCTGCACCCGGCCATATGCCACAGCTCCGTAGCGTTCGCCCGGTTCCAGGTGGCATAACCGACGGTCCACTCTTTCAGCACGCGATAGGCATGGATGGTCAGCGGGAATGACTGGCTCCAATAGAAAGTGTAGAGGTGGAGACTGGCTTCCACCACGGTGGCATCAGCAGGAATACGCGCAATGTCAAAGTAGACGAGCGTTCTCTCCCGGCCGTCCTCATTCGGGTGTACCTTCAACATCGGGTCGTTGCCCCGGTTCGTGTCCGGGTACCATTTGTCGAGGTAGGTATCGGACATGCCCGTGTAGTAGATGTCGGGCTGGACGCCCCGCTGGAACACCACGGTGATAATATCGGCCGATGAGGCCTCTACCTGTGAGGAGAGCTGGCCGCCGGAGTTTGGCGCCACCGCCGCCTGACCAGCAGCACTGACGATCAATGAGAGAAGCAACGCCGAAGCCAGACCAACCAAGGCCAGGCACCTGAGGATACGAGAACCAGAGCGGGTTGAATCAGCCTTTGTATTCATGCTAGGCTACCTCCTGCTACCATTATCAGAGAGGACCCGGCACGGGCAGTCCTCCAGACGATGACCATACGTGAACGCCAAGCAAGCCCGTCATCGTCAAGCCACAATGGCGCTCACATCGTACGTTGACTATATGCCTTTCTCTTTAAGACGCGATGAGCGAGCCAGAGATACGCGCCGGAGCCGGTGGTCACGGGCCGGAGGCAGGAGTAGTTGTCTCCAGCGGCAGCGCCGGGGGCAACGGCAGAGTGGGAACCCCGGGGTTGGGCGTGGCATTGGGCGCAGGGCCCGGTGACTCCAGCGTGTCAATCTGCCCGGAGGCCGGCGTCTCCGTCGGGACCGGAGTCAAGCCCAGGGCTCTCAGCGTGGGCAGGGTCACCTGTTCAAACTCGCTCAGAACAGCCAACAGCTCACGTACGCGCTCTTCCAGCCTGATGATCCTGGCTTCCAGTACGGCGAGACGGTCGTCGACGCGCTCTACAAAGAGCAGGCTGCCAAACTCTTCGGGCGAAGTGCTGGTGTCGGTGCCCTGCCAGATCAGGTACGCATCCCAGTTGCCCCCATCATCGTCATCGTGCAGGCCCAGAGTGAATCCGACCACCGTGCCGGAGATAGGCGTTCCAGGAATGAGCTGAGAGATCGGGACAGCCAGCTCAACATTGTACCCACCCGGGTACTGCAGGACGCCGGCACTGATGGCCGTGGTGGCCGCCGACCGATCGGTCAGGCGGCCGTCAGCGACGACCGCGTACTGATGATCATCGACTCCCCAGGGAAGCTGATCGTGCAGCCCATCGAGGCCAAACTCCACTCCGTCATCACGCCAGACGTCGGTGCTGTCCGTGACGATCGTCTCATCGGCTACCTGAATCAGAAAGTACAGGTGCTCATCGTCCCAGCCAGCGCGCGCCGTAGCGCTCAGATCAGCAGTGTTGTCAATCTGGCCGGAGAAGGAGTAGGCCGTATTCCTGTCCACGGTGATTGTCTCGCCAACCACCCAATCGGTAGGCTGCCCGTCCAGGGTGGGCGGTGTGAGCAAGCGCATACAGTTCACCCTCTGCCCAAGGCCCACCGAACGGACCACGTCGGAGCTCTGGGGAGCAACCGGAAGACCCTGCCGGGCGCTCGTTCTCGACAGCCTGAACCCGACCGCGGCCGTCACCAGCACGGCCAGTAAAATCAGAAACGCCTTTTTCATCACCTCTCGCCTCCGGATCGTCTCAGAAGAGAGTGACAGATACCTCCGAACCAGACAAGGTGATCAGCCGGTAGTGTCCCTGACTGCCATACTGGCCGGTGAGCAGCAGAGTGCCTGATTCGGGATCGGTCTCGAGCGAATCCACATGCAGGTGACCACAGACATATAGCAAGACATGGTAGTCACGGAAGCGCTGGCGCAGCCGCGCCTGGTCCGCGTCGGGATACAAGTTCAGTGGATAGTGCCCGAAGACAATGCAGGACCTGTCCGTAGCCAGGGCCTGGTCCAGTGCCGTATAGTCGATGGCGTCAGCATTGATACCAATCAGACGGTAGCCACCCACATCCCACGACCATTCCAGCGGCCCGACATAGGTCGCGAAAGTATCGGGCTCATCATGGTTGCCTTGCACTGCCCGCCACGGAAGAGTGACGTTGGCACTGATGAGCTCCCAGTATGCAATCGACTGCTCCTCGGTGCCGTCCTGCGTGCAGTCGCCGGTATCCACCATCACCTGTGCTTGCGTGCTCATGGCCTGCAGGCCAATGCCGACGAGTTCACCGACGGCGGTTCCACCCACATGGATATCGGTTACATGGCCAATGACCAGAGAAGGCGCCGGTGGCGCGCCGCCGGGAATGTAGTAAGTTACCACCAGCCGCGGGCGGCTGGGAGTGTGATTGTACTCGCTGCTGGCAAACGTAAAGCTGTCGGTGTACTTGAGCCAGGGCGCAGACACCAGGAACCCGTTGTTGGCCAGACTACCACTGACCCAATCCTGCACCGCAGAAGTGACCGGAAAGACGGACCATTCGTAGAAACCACTGGTCATGGACCCGCCTTCCGCATCCTCCCGGCGGTCGAGGCCGGCACCCTGGCAGCCAGCCAGGGCCCAGGGGCTATCGTTTCGAGCCCTGTTCCAGGTCGCCTGACCGAAGGTAGTCGAACGCGAGATGGCGTAAGCTTTCATGCCGACGTTAGTTCCACCCCAACCAATGGAGTAGATCTCCAGGTTGGCGCGGGTAACAATGGCATTGGATGGGATGGAGGAGACGTCAAAGCGCAGCAGCATCGCCCATTGCTGCTTCAGGCCCACCCGCAGCGTGGTTGCGGTGGAGTAGTTAATATCCGGATCGTACTTGAAGATGCTCGTGTCTTCCGCGCCGGCATAGCCATTCAGCCCCTGCTGGAAGGTGACGGTGACCGTAGGGCCAGGGGGTGCGGAGGACGTGGCGGTCCGGGTCGGAGTCAGCACCGGAACGGGTGTCCGGGTTCGCGTGGCTGTGGGTGTGTTGGTGGGTATGGGTCCACCCGATCCTTCATACGCGATCACCAGCATGGGGTGCAAACTATAGGTGGTGTGCTCATTGCTGGCAAAGGAGAACTGCGCCTCGGCAATATCCGTGGCCCGGAGCAGCACTCCGTTATTGGAGACGCCGGCATTCCACCATGCCCTGGCCAGGGAAGTGAGGTCCAGACTGTACCAGCGAGCCGGGCCCGTAGTAGTGAAAGTGCTCTCAGGGTTGGCGCGGCGATCGCTGGCCGTGCTGTTGCAGCCGGGTGCGCCCCACGGGTTGCCGGTCCGAGCCTGGTTCCAACTACTCTGGCTCACGGTGACCGTACGGCTGATCGCATAGGCACCTACACTGATGTCCGCCCCACTCCACCCAATCGCATAGAATTGTAGAGTTGCACGGGTGATCGATGCGCCAGCAGGGATAGGAGAAAGGTCGAACCACAGCAGGCCGGCGTACTTTTGCTTCCACCCCACGGTGAACGTGGGTTCCCCAAAGTGACCGGTGTCGTCGGGGCTGTTGGCATCGATATAGGTATCCTGCCCACCGGTGTAGCTGTTGACGCCATGCTGCAGGGTGATCACGCCACTGGCAACTATGTTGGGAGTCTGGCCGGGTACCAGCGTATAGGTCGCCGTCGCAGTACGTGTCGGCGTGGCAGTGGGCGGAGTTGGCGTCTGGCCCGGGTTCTGAGTAGCCGTTGCCGTGGGGCTCAAGGTACGCGTAGGCGTGTGCGTTGAGGTGCGAGTTGGCGTATGGGTGGATGTGGGTGTTGCGGTCAAAGTACGAGTCGGGGTAACCATACCCGCAAGCGTGTAGGTAATCACCAGCCTGGGACGCTCGGCCGCGACGCCGTGCTCCGCAGCCGCAAAATAGAAGGTGGATATCGATGTTGGGTCGGCGGCGCGAAGCAACACACCATTGTTCAACATACTCCCGTTAGCCCAAGATTGCACCAACGAGGTCAAGTTGAAGGCATACCAGCTCTGGGGGTTGCTGGCGGTAAGGCTGCTTTCGGGGCTCTCGCGGCGGTCGGTGCTGGTGTTATTGCAGCCGGCAATGTCCCACCAGTTACCCACCTGAGCATCATTCCAGGTGGCCTGACTGATGGTGGTCGAACGCAAGACGGCATAGGGGCCGAAGTTGATGGCCGACCCACTGCCGCTCCAGCCCCAGGCATAGAGCTGAAGGCTTGCTCCCGTTATGGTTGCACCGGCGGGGATGGCGGAAAGGTCAAAGCGCAACAGGGGCGCCCACTGTTGCTTGTAACCGACGCTCAGGGCGGTGGAGCCGCTGTAGTTGGTATCCGGCTCGTACTTGTAGATATGTGTGTCCTCCGCGCCAAAGTAGCCACTGACTCCCTGCTGGAGAGTGATCACCTGCGTAGCACCAAGGGGGGCGGTTGCTGTTCGAGTGGGCGTCAGGGTAAGGGCCGGGACATTCGTGCGAGTTGCGGTTGGGGTCGGCGTCTGCGTCGCAGCGCCGGTCGGCGTCATCGCCGGCGATGTCGCGGTAGGTGTGGACGTGCGTGTGGCGGTAGGGAGGGGTGCATCGGTGTTGTAGGTAACAACGAGCCTGGGGCGGAGGCCAAAGGTGTCGTATTCGGCACTGGCGAAATAGAAAGAGTAGGGCTCTCCAACCTCGCCACGCACCAGCACCCCGTTGTTCGCCAGACTGCCGTCAACCCACGACTGAACCAGAGCTGTGATGGTAAAGGAATGCCAAGTCGGCACGTCGTTCACGGAGACAGTTGTTTCGGGAGTACCGCGGCGATCCGTGTTCGTGTCATTGGCGCCGGCCACAGCCCAAGGGTTGCCGTCCTGGGCCTGGTTCCACGTGGCCTGGCCGGGCCTGGCTGAGCGGATCACCGCGTACGCGCCCAGGGCTCGCCCCACGCCACTCCAGCCAGTGGCATAGAGCTCGAGGGTGGCCGCAGTCACGGCAGCACCAGCGGGTATGGGGGACAAATCAAAGCGAAACAGAGCGCCATACTGCTGCTGATAGCCTACCCTCAGAATCGTCGCATCTTTGTAGTTGGCAGTGGCGTCGTACTTGAAGATATACGTGTCTTCGGCGCCAAAATAGCTGTTCGTCCCCTGCTGCAGGACAACGGTGGTCGAGGCAGCGGCAGAGACCAGACCGTCCCCTGCTGCAGCATCCTCTCGCAGGGTCACATCGCGACCAGCCCGGGGATCCGGTAGAGCGGCAGCGAGGCTGGCATGCCCATGGGTGCCCGAGAGCAAGAACAGGCTCAACAAGGACAGGATCGAAACAATCAGCACGAGTCTCTTCATGATGGCTGGTCTCCGAATAGAATTGCGCGGTCAGATTGTAGCACAGATGGCGCTCCGCGCCAAGCACCAACAAAGCAACGCGTGCAGTTCACATTGGGGGCGCATTTGTGGCATGGGCCCTTGCCGCTACTGCGCCCTGTACTCATGCCGTTGTACTCATGCCCCCGGCAGCTGGGGCCATCGGTTGCGGCCGTGCTCTTGGCGGGGTGGGCGTCATTGTGGCCACACGGAAACGGGCACCCCGTCGAACAGATGCGGGGCGAACGGCAAGGCCCTATGCTACGGATACGAACGGGCACCCCGCAAGAGGGGGCCAACAGCAAGGCCCTATGCTACGGATA